>SPKZ01005195.1_pt1 | contig 17430 bp, 15 predicted proteins | sample 2456571 | NCBI WGS metagenome assembly SPKZ01 (sample SAMN11192286, study PRJNA482655) | marine metagenome | biome: ENVO:00000447; feature: ENVO:00000244|ENVO:00000211|ENVO:00000569|ENVO:00002023; material: ENVO:00002151; isolation source: ocean water from marine abyssalpelagic zone ...
ACCGGACGGCGCGGGTTGGATCGGCGGCTGGGGGGGGCGCGCGGCGCGGTGGTAGAGTGGCCGGATGGAGATCAGCGGCTCGAAGATTCTCGTCACCGGCGCATCCTCGGGAATCGGCGCCGCGCTCGCGAAGATGCTCGCCGAGCGCGGCGCGTGTGTGGCCCTGGTCGCGCGGCGCGAGGAAAAGCTCAGCGCCGTACTCGAAGAATGTCGAGCGAGTTCGCCCGACTCCCGGATGTGGATCGCCGATCTCGGAGATCTCGGCCTCGCGGAACGGCTGGCGCGCGAGGCGTGGGACGCGCTCGGAGGCCTCGACGTCGTCGTCAACAACGCGGCGATCCCGAAGGTCCGCGAGGTTCGCCGTCTCACACCGGATGACCTCGAGGAGGCGATGCGCATCAACCTCCTGTCGCCCGTGCGCATCATCCAGACCCTCCTGCCCCGCATGCTCGAACGCGGCTCTGGGACCATCGTCAACGTGACGAGCCTCGGGGGACGGCTCGGGATCATGCACGAGTCGGCCTACTGCGCGTCGAAGTTCGCGCTGACCGGCTTCACCGAATCGATGTTCATGGATCTCCACGACACACCGCTGCGCATCCGACTCGTCATTCCGGGCCCTTTCGACACGGACATCTGGGACCGTCCGGGCAGCGACCCCGCCGTCTTCAAGGACGAGGAGAAGTTTCCGCCCGAGGATTGCGCGGCCGGAATCATCGACGCCATCACGGGAGACGAGTTCGAGCACTACGTCCCCGACATGAAGCCCGTGGTGGAGTTCAAGACCTCAAAGATCGAGCAGTTCCTGTCTGGCGTCGTCTCGCGAGCGCCCGGCTCCTGACGCGCGCTGTGGAATCAACCGGTTCCCCGAACCCCGGAGGAGCAGAACCATGAAGGCACTCGTCTACGGAGTGGAGCCCGAGTCGAAGGACGCCCCCGAAAGCGCGAACGCGCTGCTGAACGGCCTCGCGAAGACTCCGATGCGGCTCATGGAGATCGATGACCCCCGACCCCTCGGACCCGACTGGGTGGTCGTCGAAACCCGTCTCACCGGAATCTGTGGATCGGACTCCAAGCAGGTGTTCATGGATTTCGGCAAGGGCTCGGACAGTCCGATGATCGTCATGACGTCGTTCCCGCAGGTCCTCGGGCACGAGGTCGTGGGAACCGTGAGCGAACTCGGGCCCGAGGCGCAGGGACTTTCGGTCGGGCAACGCGTGGTACTGAACCCGTGGTTGACCTGTGCGCCGCGTGGCATCCGACCCGTGTGTCGCTTCTGCGAAGCCGGCGATCTCAGTCTCTGCGCGAATTTCCGCCGCGGTCGACTCAGCCAGGGCATTCACAGCGGGACGTCGAGCGACGGCACGGGCGGCTTCGCGGAGTTCATGCCCGCCCACGACTCGATGTTGTTTCCGATTCCCGACGACATGCCCGACGAGGTGGCCGTCCTCGCCGATCCCTTCACGGTGTCGTTGCACAGCGTCACGCGCAACGCTCCCGAGCCCGGCAGCAAGGTCCTCGTGTACGGAGCCGGCGCCCTGGGGAGCACGCATGTCGCGGTGCTTCGCGCGCTGTATCCGGACGTCGAGGTGGGCATCGTGGCCCGCTTCCCCGCCCAGGCCGATCTTGCGCTGAAGCTCGGCGCTTCCGTGATCTTCGGCGATCCCTTCGACCGGCGCGCCCTCATCGAGAAGGTCAGCGCGTGGTCGGGCGGCGAGGTCCAGGAACTCGACCACGCCCTGCCCATGGCATTTCCCGGCGGCGTCGACGTCGTCTACGACACGATTGGCAAGGGCGAGACCCTCGAGGTGAGCAGCCGGGTCGTGCGCTCGCGCGGAACGATCGTTCAAGCGGGCGTTCACGGCCCGGAACGCTGGGAATCGACGCCCCTCTACTTCAAGGAAGTCCGCCTGGTCGGCTCGAATGCCTTTGGGTTCGAGGACGTCGAGGGGGTGCGAAAGCACGGCATTCAGCACTACCTGGATCTGGCGAGCAGTGGCCGCGTCGATGTTTCGGCGCTCCTGACGCACACGTTCCGACTCGACGAATGGCGCGACGCCTTCGGAGCGCTCGCGGACCAGGACACGACCGGAGCGATGAAGGTGGCGTTCGACTTCCGCTAGACCGAGCGCGCCGACGTCCGCTCAGTGCACGGACACGTATTCCGCGTCGTTCACCACATCGATGAGCAGCGCCGACGGGTGATCGCTGTCGTGATGGATGACGTTGTTCGCCACCCGCAGCTCATCCGGCGCGCTCCCGAGCGGCGCGCCTGTGTTGGGATTGGGGTCGAAGCGCGGGGCATTGCTCGAGGTGACGTGAAGCGCGATCCGGTGGCCGGGCTCGAAGCGGTTGGCCATCGGGCCGAGGCTCAGGTGGAGCTTCTCGACGCGGCCCGGCTGCATGGGCGCGATGTCCTGGGCGCGCCGGCCGTGACGGAAGCGGGTGCGCAGGATCGTATCCGCGAGCAGCGCCTCGTAGCCATCGGGGTAGACGTCGACGAGCTTGGCCACGAAATCGGTGTCGGGCGCGTCGGTCGACACCCACAGGTCCACGGCGATCTCGCCCTCGAGGGTCACGCTTTCGGCGAGAGGCTCGGTGTCGAAGCGCAGGTAGTCGCTGCGCTCGCCCACCACGCGTTGATCCACCGGACCGAAGGGCAGCATCAGGTTGGCTCCGCCGGCCGTCTTTACCGGGTCGGCGGGGTCATACGCGTAGGCGGTCGTGGAATCCGCCGAGGTCGGTGCGGCGAGGGACAACCCACCGCCGGCGAGGAGATGAAGACGTACGCGACGACTCCCAATGGGGGGCCAGTGCGGGGCGTTCCGGAAGCCGTTGCTCTCTGAAGCCGCGCCCTTGCGCGCGGACGCCATGCGGTAGTAGCGCACGGGCGGCTCGCGCATGATCCCGTTGTCTTCGCCCTTGAGCCAGTAGTCGAACCAGCGGATCTCCTCGTCGAAGGTGCCCGCGAGTCCCGAATCGCCCGGGTAGGCGAGGTCACCCGCCAGTTTCGGGCCGTGACCAAAGGCGCCCATCCAGAGCTTCTGATGGCCGCGTGCACCTTCGCGCCCGTAGTGCTGCAGGTAGGCAAAGTTGTCCACCGAGCCCGCCGCGAATAGGTCGTACCAGCCGCCGACGTTGTAGATGGGAACCTGCACCGCGTGGCGGTGATAGAGGAAGTCGCTCGCCCGCCAGCGGTCGTCGAGGATCGCGCGCTCCGCGTAGGCGCGAATTTCGTCCTCGCCCATCCCCTGGCTCTTCATCCAGCCGCCGCCATCCGCGCGCTTGAAGGCGCCGCCGATGAATCGACCCTGATAGAAGAGACTCGCGGGCGCGACCACGACGAAGGCCGCGACGAGGTGCGGCGGCGCGGACGCCGCAGCGAGATTCGAGTGGATGCCGAGCGCCGACGCACCCGAGATTCCCACCCGGCCGTTCGAGAAGGGCTGCGCGGCCGCCCACTCCACACTGTCGTAGCCGTCTTCGATCTGCTCCTCGTAGGGCGCGTAGTCGCCTTCGGAACGGAACCTGCCGCGCACGTCCTGCAGGACCAGTGCGTAGCCGGCCTCGGTGTAGGGCGCGGTGTCGGCCGGGCGGATCGGCACGCGCTCGAAAGTGTCGCCGTCGATGGCGAGCGTCACGTCCTTCTCGTACGGCGTGCGCTTGAGGATCACCGGCCAGGGTCCGGGGCCCTTGGGGAGATAGATGCTCGTGGCCAGTCGCACCCCATCGCGCATCACCACCATGCGTTCGTTGGTGGGCCGTTCGGCCGCAGGGGTGTCGTCGGTCGGAATCTTCGCGCAGCCCGCGGCGATCACCAGCGCCGCGAGCGGGATTGCAGAGAGTCGCCGTCGGGTGATCATGTCGGTCCTCCCACGGGGCCGTTCCCCGGTTCTTTCAAGAGCGCCATCAACCCACCGGCGCGCAGAATCTCGAGCAGGTGCTCCGAATACGGCGCCGGCTCGAGGGGAAGTCTCCCCTGAGCGTTCGACAGGCTGCCGGCGCCGAGATCCATCGTGAGCCTGGATCCCTCTTCGACGCTTCCACGGACTCCCGGACAGGCGAGTGCCGGGAACGCGTTGGCGACGCAGTTTCGGAAGAAGATGCGCGCGAAGGACTCGGCGACGACGCCCGCGAAGCCGAGTTTCTGAAGGTTGGTGACCGCCATCTCGCGACTCGACCCACAGCCGAAGTTCTTCCCCGCCACCAGGAGATCGCCGGCTTCCACCAGACCCGGCAGCTCGGGGCGACTGGGCAGCAGCGTCACCCTCGCGTCCTCCCAGGACTTTCCGATCGTCTGGAACGGCGCGAGTTCGTCGGTGTTGACGTCGTCGCCGAGCACCCAGACGCGCCCCTCGAAGACCAGGCGCCGCTCGCGGCTCGTCATTGGATCCGCCCCTTCCAGTACTTGCGTGGATCGGTGATCCGACCCTCGATGGCGGCCGCGGCAACGGAAGCGGGAGATGCGAGATACACCTCCGCGTCGGGGCTCCCCATGCGCCCCCGAAAGTTCCGATTCGTCGAGCTGATGCAGACCTCGCCGCCCGCCAACACTCCGTTGTGCCCGCCCGGACAGGCTCCACAGCCGGGTGCCGTAATCGACGCCCCGGCTTCGAGGAGCGTCTCGATGGCACCGCTGCGCGCCGCATCGAGCGCGACCTGTCTCGACGCCGGCGTCACGATCAACCGGGTATTCGGCGACACGCGACGTCCCCGGAGCACCTCGGCCGCAATGGCGAGATCGTCGGCGCGCGCGTTGGTGCACGAGCCGAGAAACGCCTGATCGACTTTCGTTCCCTCGAGCTCGGCCACCGATCGGACGTTGCCCGGGCTGTGGGGAAGCGCGATCTGTGGCGTGAGGGGCGAGACGTCCACCTCGTGCACGGCTTCGTACTCGCAGCCCGGGTCCGGCCCGAAGCCACCAGCGGTCACTCCCCGCTCGGCCAGGTAGGCGCTGGTCACGGCGTCCGCCTCGAACATCGCGAACTTCGCGCCGAGCTCGGTCCCCATGTTGGCCATGGTGAGCCGCGACGACTGGCCGAGCCTCGCCGCAACGGGCCCGCCGAACTCGATCGCGCGGTACTGGCCCACGTCGACACCGTGGGTCCCCGCGATGTGCAACACGATGTCCTTCGCCGTGACGCCCGGGCCCGGCTCGCCGATCAGCTCGAAGCGAATCGTCGCGGGTACTTGCATCCAGAGCTCGCCGGTCGCGAGGACGTACGTCATGTCCGTCGTTCCGATCCCGGCGCCCGCGGCGCCGAGGGCCCCGTAGGTGGTGCTGTGGGAGTCGGTGCCCACCACGAGCTCGCCGGGCCGAACCAGGCCCCGCTCCGTCAGGACCTGGTGACAGATGCCCTCGTGACCGAGGAAGTGCGTGATGCCGAGCTGCTCGACGAGGGCGCGCACGGCCTGGTGGCCCTGCGCATGACGTTCCGAGGGCGCCGGGAAGAAGTGGTCGAGGATCACGATCACTTTGTCCGGATCCCAGACTTTCTCGATGCCCGCCGCTTTCATCTGGATGGCGCAGATCGCGAACGCCTCGTGGAGCATCGCCACGTCGATCCTGGCCGTGATGAAATCGCCCGGGGAGAGGTCGTCGCGTCCCGACGCCCGCGCCAGAACCTTCGCGGCCATCGTTTGCGGCGAACCTGCCATTGCGAATCTCCGTCGCGGCGCCGTGACTACTTGTAGCGACCGGACAGCTCGAAGAGCTCCGCCACCCCGAGCTGCTCGAGGAGCTTGCCCAGCGCTTCGCCGTCCTCGGGTCGGTGCACGGGCTGGCCGGCGGCGAGCTTCTGCATCGCGTCCCGCGCTGCGCCGATCGAAGCGGTGAACGTCGCACCGTTCAGCACGAGCTGGATTCCGCGCGCGGCGAGATCGTCGGGGACGCCGAACACGCTGTTGAAGACCAGGGGAAGACCCGCCAGGCGCTCGCAGTAGGTGTCGAGATCGGCGTCGCTCTTGAGCCCGTCGGCGAAGATGAGATCGGCGCCGGCGTCCCGGTACGCGCGGGCGCGCTTCTCGACCTCGTCCCAGCCGTGGGTCTGCAGTGCATCGGTGCGTGCGATCACGACGAAATCGGAATCCGACCGCGCATCGCACGCGGAACGGATCTTCTGCGCGTGGTCTTCGAGTGGGATGACCTCCTTGCCCTCGAAGAATCCGCAGCGCTTCGGCCAGACCTGATCCTCGAGGTGGAGCGCCGCGGCGCCCGCGCGCTCGTACTCGCGCACGGTTCGCTGAACGTTGAGGGGGTTCCCGTAGCCCGTGTCGGCATCGCAGATGGCGGGAAGAATCGTGCTGTCCGCGATGGTGCGAACGGCTTCGACCATCTCGGTCATCGTCAGCAGACCCATGTCGGGGAAGCCACGGCTCGCCGCCGTACCGAAGCCTGTCATGTAGACCGCCGAAAGCCCCGCGGCCTCCGCGAGCTTCGCCTGGATGGCGTCGTAGACGAACGGTGCGGTCACGCAGCCTTCGGCGAGGGCGTGCCGCAAGGCAGCGGCTTTCGTTCTGGTCTCGGCCACGCCGGCCAGTCTACTCGCTCGGGGTCGCAGGGGGGGGTCGCTTCGAGCCACCCGCCGACCGCCGCGAAACCGCCGCCGAGGAGCGTGGCGCGCCGAGTCTCGGACCCCACTGCTAGTCTCACTTCATGTCAGAAATTCGCCTCCCCGCCCTCTCCCTGGCCGCTCCGCCTGGACGTCGCCGCGCCATCGTGGATCTCGCCGTCGAAATCGAACGCCGTGGGTACCCGGGCGTCTACTGCCCGAGCTTCGGCGACGCGATGGGCCTGTGCGAGGCGCTGGCCCTTCTCACCGAGCGCATTGCGTTCGGCACGTCGATCGCCAACATCTACACCCGCCACGCATCCGAGTACGCGACCACCGCATCGCTCATCCACGAGCTGTCGGGAGGACGTTTCCGGTTTGGCGTCGGCGTGAGCCACGCGCCCATGAATCGACGCCTCGGGGTCGAGATCGGCTCACCGCTCGGCGACATGCGGGCGTTCGCCGAGGCGCTCGGGGCGGCTCGCCAGGCCGGCGAGCAGCCGCCGCTGGTGCTCGCGGCGCTGCGCAAGAAGATGGTGGCGCTGGCGGGCGAGATCGCCGCGGGCGTCGTGTTCGCCAACGTCGCGCGGTCGCACATGAGCGAGTCCCTCGCACAGCTCTCCGCCACCCAACGCGAGAGCGACGATTTCTTCATCGGCAACATGATTCCCGTTTGCATCAGCGACGACCGCGCGGCGGCCATGGAGCGCAACCGCCGAACCCTCGTGATGTACTTCGGGTTTCCCAACTACCGGCGCTACTGGAAGGAAGCTGGCTACGTGGACGAGATGAACGCCGTCGAGAAGGCCCTCGAGAAGGGCGAGCGCGACACGCTCACGGACCTCATGACCGACCGCTGGCTCGCGGACGTGACGCTGTTCGGCTCGGTCGCGGAAGTGCGTGAGGGTCTCGAGGCGTGGTTCGACGCTGGAGTCAAGACGCCCATCCTCGTGCCGTCGTCCGCGACCGGCAACCAGCTGAAGGCGTTCGAGGAGCTCTTCGCCGCCTTCGAATAGCAGGCCGGCTCAGGAGTCGGCGTCCGCGCCGCGAGCCGAAGGCGAACGAAGCTCGGACGAACCAGGCGCCGCGCGCTTTTCGTCGGCCCGATTCACGGCGATCACGACGGCATCAGCGCCCGCATCGCCCCGGTGCTTCCGCCATCCACGAGCAGATCGGTGCCCGTGATGAACGACGCCGCGTCGGAGCAGAGGAACTCCACCACCGATGCGATCTCCGCCGCCGCGCCCATGCGCCCGAGCGGCGTGCGCTCGACCATCGTGGCCATGACGGGCTGCGCCTCGTACTCCTGCGTCCCCATCTTGGTCTCGATGATCCCGGGCGACAGCGACACGATGCGCGCGCCGCGCGCGCCCCACGCCGGGGCGAGCCGCACGGCCGCGCGGATCACGCCGAGCTTGGACATCGCGTAGCCGGTGCCCGGATCGAGTGTCACGCCTGCGGCTTCGAGGCGGTCAGCGAGGTCGCGCGCGAGCGGTTCGTCGAGGAGCGCGCAGATCTCCGGAGTCGCGCCGGTCATTCCGAAGTGCCCCGCCTGGGAAGCGATGCAGACCGCCACCGAGCCCGCCGTCGCGAGGGGCTGGAATGCGTCGAGGAGAAGCTCCGTGCCGACGAGATTCACCTCGAGGATCCGCCGTCCGTCGGCCATCGTGGGCGACAGCCCCGCGGTGTGAACGAGCGCGCCGAAGGCCCCCATCTCCGAAGCCGCGGCGGCGAGCGCGCGGGCGACGTCGGCGTGCGAGACGTCCCCATCGACGCTCTCCACGCTGGCACCGCGCGCGCGCAACGTCTCGACGGCATGCTTCGATCGCGATGAATCGATCTCGTTCAGGACGAGTCCGTCTCCGCGCGCCGCGAGTTGCTGCGCGCAGGCGAGCCCCATCCCCCCACCTCCACCGGTCACCACCGAAACTCTCATCCCTTCCTCCAGACCCCGCTCGTTTGGGCGCGCTCGCGGTTTTCATTAACTTCGGGACGCCCGGGATCCCACGGGCGCATTCTCTCACGAGTCTCATGGAGGTCGCGATGGCTGAGTTGATCGAGGTTTCGGTGGCGGGTGGCATTGCGGATGTCCGGCTGAATCGGCCCGAGAAGTACAACGCGCTCACTTTGGAGATGTTTTGCGAGATCGGCGACGCCGCCGAGCGCGTCGGCGCCACGCCGGGCGTCCGGGCGATCGTGCTCTCCGGGAACGGGCGTGGTTTCTCCGCGGGAATCGATACGTCGGCATTCGGCTCCCCCGGCGGCGGCGGAGCCAGCGGGAAGAACATGTTCGAGCGCACCGGCAAGAGCGCGGCCAACAGGTTCCAGCGCGCGGCGTGCGCGTGGCAGGACGCACCCGTTCCCGTCATTGCCGCCATCCACGGCATCGCCTACGGAGCCGGTTTGCAGATCGCTCTCGGCGCCGACATCCGCATCGCCAGCCCCGACGCGAAGCTGTCGGTGATGGAGATCAAGTGGGGCCTCATTCCCGACGTGGGGATCACACAGACTTTGCCCGCCGTCGTCTCGCGCGACGTCGCCAAGGATCTCATCTTCACCGGGCGCGTCGTCTCGGGCGAGGAGGCGAATCGCCTCGGCCTGGTCACGCGCGTCGCAGCCGAACCCCTCGAGGCCGCGCTCGACCTCGCGCGGGAGATCGCCGGCAAGTCGCCCGACGCAATCCGCCTCGGCAAGCAGCTCCTCGATGAGGCCTGGGGCGCCGACGCGGAGACGAGTCTCCCGCTCGAAGCGGCGCTGCAGGGGAAGGCGATGGGTTCGAAGAACCAGCGCGAAGCCGTGATGGCCAACCTCGAGAATCGCACGCCGGTATTCGAAGACTCGTGAGCCGATCCTCCGGCATCGGATTCCTCGCTGCGCTCGGGCGGGTCGCACTCGCCACGACCGCGCTCGCAGCGGCGGCGACCGCAGAGCCCGCGGCTTCCGCAGCGAACACCGCCGGCCGCGTCGACGCGGAACGCGCCGCGAACCCCGCGCCCGGCGACTGGCTCCTCCACGGCCGCACGTGGGACGAGCAGCGCCACAGCCCCCTCACCCAGATCACGCGCGACAACGTCGGAAAGCTCGGACTCGCGTGGTCGTACGACACCGGCACGAAGCGCGGTCTCGAATCGACGCCCATCGTGGTGGACGGCGTCCTCTACGCCACGGGATCCTGGAGCGTCGTCTACGCGCTCGACGCCGCCAGCGGGCGCGAGCTGTGGCGCTTCGACCCGCTCGTGCCCCGCAGCAAGGGGCGCGATGCCTGCTGCGACGTGGTGAACCGCGGCGTCGCCGTGTGGAAGGGACGCGTCTACGTCGGTGCCCTCGACGGTCGGCTGATCGCGCTCGACGCCGCCAGCGGTGAGAAGCTCTGGGAGACCCCGACCGTCGACGCGAAGCTCCCCTACACCGTCACGGGCGCGCCGCGCATCGCCAAGGGACTGGTGATTCTCGGCAATGGCGGAGCGGAGTTCGGCGTGCGCGGATACGTGAGCGCCTACGACCCCGACAGCGGCGCGCTTCGCTGGCGCTTCTACACCGTGCCCGCCAACAAAGACGGACCGCACGAGCACGAAGAGCTCCAGGCCGCGGCGAAGACGTGGCCCGCCAACTCGCTCTGGGAGTCGGGCCTCGGCGGAACGGTGTGGGACTCGATGGCGTGGGACCCGGAGCTCGACCTGCTCTACGTCGGCAGCGGCAACGCGTCGGTGTACAACCGCGAGCAGCGCAGTCCCGGCGGTGGCGACAACCTCTACCTCGCCTCCATCCTGGCGTTGCGTCCCGACACCGGTCGCCTCGTCTGGCACTACCAGACCACCCCCGGCGACCAGTGGGACTACACGGCCACCCAGCACATCCTGCTCGCCGACATCCGCATCGATGGCAGCCTGCGAAAGGTGTTGATTCAGGCGCCGAAGAACGGCTTCTTCTACGTGCTCGACCGCGCCACCGGAGAACTCCTGTCGGCCGAGAAGTTCACCCACGTCAGCTGGGCGACCCACGTCGACCTGAGCACGGGTCGCCCCGTCGAGCGCGAAGAGGCCAACTGGAGCCGCAAGGGCAGAGTCGTCGCGCCGGCGGTCGTAGGCGCGCACAACTGGCACCCGATGAGCTTTCACCCGAAGACCGGGCTCGTCTACATCCCCTCCATCCACAACGCCTACTTCTTCGAGCCCGACCCCGACTTCCGCTTCACCCCGGGCCGCTTCAACACGGCCGAAGATTTCGCCGCCCTCTCGGCCATCTTCGAGGGCTACGAGTTCTTCCCGCGTCTCACCTGCGATCCCACGGGTCTGCTCGCGTGGGATCCCGCCACCCAGAAGAAGGTCTGGGAAGTGCGGCACCGCTACGGGGTGCCCGGCGGCATCCTCACGACGGCGGGCGACCTCGTCTTCCAGGGCAGCGGTACGACCTTCTCCGCCTACGACGCGGCGAGCGGCAAACGACTCTGGAGCACGGCGGTCGCCACGGGGGTCATGGCGCCCCCCGTCAGCTACAGCGTCGATGGCGTGCAGTACATCTCCGTACTCGCGGGAATCGGTGGCAGCTCCGGCGCGCACTTCGCATCGCTCGAGACCGAGAACGACGGCCGCATCCTCACCTGGAAGCTCGGCGGCGACGCCGCGGCACCCCTCGCAAGACCCCTCGCGAAGGGCAGCGTCGAGGGCGCACGCCACTCCGCCGCCGGTTCGCCCGAAGCCGTGGCGCGCGGTCGCGACCTCTACGCCGAGCACTGCCTGCGCTGCCACGGCGCGGGTCTGCGCAGCAGCGGCCTCTACCCCGATTTGCGTTACTCGAGCCGGAAGACCCACGAGCAGTTCGACCCCATCGTCCTCGGCGGCATCCGCGCGGGCGGCGGCATGGCGAGCTTTGCCGACGTGATCACGCCCGAGAACAGCGCCGACCTCCACGCGTACGTGATCGAGCGGGCGCTCGTGGAGCCGAGCGTCCTCGAAACCCTCGCCGGCTGGCTCTACGAACGCGGTGCCTGCGTCCCAGAGGAGTGGATGACCAACTGACCCGCTCTTTGCGAAAGCTCGACGAGTCCGGGTTTCCCCGCGCAGCCTCCACACCTCTTGGCGAATGAGTCGTTGGGATCGACCACAGCGAGCCGACTCGGCGTCGGCCCGGCGAAGCGTGATGCGACATCCGACCGAGCGAGCTGTCATACTGCGCGGCCAGCGGCGCTTCCGCCGTCGCATCGGAGGAAACGATGTCCGACGTCTACCGCATCTTCGGCGCCGAGGTGTCCCCGTACTCGGTGAAGGTCCGCTCGTACTTCCGCTACAAGGGCATCCCCCACGAGTGGATCCTGCGCAGCAAGGAGACGATGGAGGAGTTCCAGAAGTACGCGAAGCTCCCGCTGATCCCCGTGGTAGCGACTCCCGAAGGCGCAGGCCTGCAGGACTCGACGCCCATTCTCGAGACCATCGAGGCGAAGTTCCCGGAACCGTCGATCCACCCGAGTGATCCCGGGGTCGCCTTCCTCTCTGCGCTCATCGAGGAGTTCGGTGACGAGTGGGGGAACAAGTGGATGTTCCACTACCGCTGGGCGCGCGAGGCCGACCAGAAGTCGGCGTCGGAGCGCATCGCCGGCTCGATGAGCCCCGGCGCGTCAGCCGATCAGATCACGCAAATGGCCGGCGGCATCGTCGAGCGAATGGTGGGCCGCGTCTGGTTCGTCGGGTCGAGCACACAGACCGCGCCGCAGATCGAAAACGGGTTTGCCGAGGCCATCGCGCAGCTCGACGTCCACCTCGCGAACCGCCCCTACCTCTTCGGAGGCCGTCCGGCCTTTGGCGACTTCGGTCTCTGGGGGCAGATCTACAACGCGTGGACCGACCCCACTCCGCGCGGCCTCCTCGAAGCGTCGGCGCCTAACGTGGTGGCGTGGGTGGAGCGGATGCTCGATCCGAAGGCCGAGGGGGAGTTCGAAGGCTGGGACGCTCTCGCGGCGACCCTCGAGCCGTTCATCGCGCGCCACGTGGGCGAGCAGTTCCTCCCCTGGTCGGACGCCAACGCCCGCACCATCGAGGCAGGCGGCGAGGAGTTCTCCGTCGAGCTCCGGGGAAAGCCGTGGACCCAGAAGCCCCAGAAGTACCACGCGCGATCCCTGGCAGCGATTCGCGCGAAGCACGCCGCATCCAGCGGAGGGCCCGCCCTCGACGGTATCTTGGAGAAAACAGGCTGTCTCAATTGGTTGCAGCAGGCGTGAACTTCGGAACGAATCTTCACAATATGTGTAGATGTTTTCCAACCGCCCCAAACGATCAGTGGCGTGTTGGTGACGTAATCCTGTGATTCAGCTGGGAGAATCCATAAGTGTCGTTTTCGGCATCGAAATTGCACTTTAGAGGGTGCAATTCTGGCGCTACACCCTGGGAAGGGTAGAGCAATGCCTGGGTTTCACTACCCGGCGAGCCACTGACGCGCCAGTATTGAACAGAAGCTAGTAAGCAGCTGCTGTTTTGATCGCCGGGATGGCGCCCTCGAGGTGCCATCCCGGTTTTAGTTTCTGGACCCGGTGCTCGCGCCCCGAGCGCGGGATCAGAAGGCCGGGCTGGAGGTCCGTGGCGCGGGCTCCGGCGTGTACCAGATGGGCGACGTCCAGGCGCGCTCCTGAATGACCGGCGAGTAGAAGGGCTGCTCCTCTTCGACGAGGCAGCAGTTTCCAAAGACGTCACCGGTCGCTCCCTCGTCGACCGCCGCGGCCGTCGCGGCCTCGGCCCGGTCGCGGCAGTCGGGCGCAAATGGGTTCACGCCGGCCGCCTGACACTGCAGCGTGCTCCAGCGACAGGTGGGGTTCTCGAGGACGCGCACGTAGTAGAAGGCGGGCACCGACGGGTCGAAGAGCGGATCCTCCCACACGGCGCAGAGCTCGCGGAACCCCAGGCCAACCGGTTCGCACGTGTCGGGATTCACTCGGGATCCGTTGTTCGCCGTGCCCGCGATGTCGAAGACGATCTCTCGCGTCTGTCCCTGGGCGTCGACCCAGCCCTTCACGATCTGGATCCGCTGCAGATCCGTACCCGGAAAGTTCGGGCTGCCCGCGTCCTTGGCGGCCAGGACGAGAAAGCGCGGCGCCCGGGAGCTCGAGTCGCGGGGCGGAAGGTCGCCGCCCATGGGAACGCCCTGCGCGTAGGCCAGGGCGATGTTGTCCGGATCGTCGCAGAGCTCGCGGTCGAGGGCGTGGCCGCCGAAGAACCGGACGACCGGGCGCGTACCGCTCGTCGCGTAGGTCTCCTTGCGCCGGATGCCTTCGAAGATCGAGTCGCGGGAGTTCTCCTCGGCCCACACCACCGCGAGACCGCCGGGGTTGTCCTCGATGTGGTCCTGGACGTTTCGGTACCCGGTGTCGCGGCGGCCGAGATGTCCCGCGTACCCCTCCTCCATGGTGGCGCCCGGTGTCGCGCTGTGGGTGTCGGTACTGCCGATGAAGCCCATCTTGAACGGGTTGGTGCCGTCGCGCTGGCCGAGAATGAGGCCGTCCTTCAGGACGTTGCGCATCATGTTGCGGCGACCGAAGTCGTCGAGGGGCCGCGGCGCGCCCTCTTCGGTCTGCATCTCGCCGTAGAGCACGGCGAGCGACGCGAGGCTATCGGTCTTGTTCTGCTCGAAGGTGCACAGCTCGTCCTCGGTGGCGACACCGCGGCCGAGCAGACGATCGAAGCGGCACTCCGACGCTGCCTTGTGCTGAACGAGCTCGGTGACGGGCTCGAAGAAGAGGCGCTCGCGCGCCTCGGTGGGATTCGCGGGGTCGGGGAACATCAATCCACCCGATAGATTCGGATTGTGGGGAATCGACAGGACGTCGCAGCCGTTGCCGCGGTCGATGCACTGCTCGCGCAGCATGCGCCACAGCGCGGGGAAGTTCCGCGTGCCGGTGTCGTAGGTGCTGATCGGCCGCTCGGTCACCTTCTCGTTCCGAAAGATCACGTTTCGGTGGAGGTTCTTGAAGCTCGGTGCGTCGCTGTACTCGTAGCCCACGAAGGTGGTGAGCTCGCAGTCGTCGCTCCGGTCGTAGCTCTCCTCGGTGGCACGCTGGATGTTCGCCCAGAACTCGGCCTCGCCCTCCGGGCATGTCTTCCCCGGCAGGTCGCAGATGTACGCGCGCTCCTTTTGATCGTTCTCGTCCGTAACCCCCTCCTCGACCCAGAACCGGGCGGCGAGCAGCTGCAGGTAGAACCACCCCGATCGCGTGAGGAGGCAACGCGGCGTCCAGTACGCGAGCGTCCAGGGATCCTGCGAGCACAGGTTCATCTCGCCGAGGAACTCGGCGTGGTCGGTCACGGAGACGAAGTCGAGGGGACGGCGCAGCCGTGTCTCGACGACCTGCTCTCCGTCGACGTCCGGCAGTTTGATCGCCTCGCCCGCCGCGTAACGGTAGGCGGCGAACGGATCGTTGCGCTGTCCCGACGTATACGAGTCGAACGAGTAGCTCGTGTGGACGTGGAGATCGCCGAACAGCGGCTGCTTGAGCTCGTGGTAGCTCCGGCAGTCCTCGCGGACCTCGGTTCGCGCGAAGGCACGCTCCGCCTGGGCGAGGGCGAGGGGCGGCGCCGCGCCGAAGAGCAGTAGGATGCCAGTGGCGCGCACGAGCACACTCGCGATCGGCGCTGTCGTCATGATCCCTCCCCGCCGAGTCAACGGCGCTGCGGTGCTCCGCTCAGTGCGTGGGTGACGCGAACTCGTGGTATCGGGCCACGACGTCGAAACCCATCCGCGCATAGACGGGCTGCCCCATCTCGGACGCCTGCAGGCTGGCGACCTCGCTGCCGCGTTTCGCACCGCCTCGCACTGCCGCCCACGTGACCGCTTCTCCGTAGCCCCGCCGCCGTTCCTCTTCGAGACACGCCACGAAGTAGATTCCCCCCACCCGGTTCGACATCTGCACCAGCGACGTCGCCACGGCTTTGCCGTCCTTGCGGGCGAGATAGGCGGTGACATCCGGGCGCTCGACGACGAGATCGGAGAGGATGAACTTTCCGACGCCCAGCGGCAGTCCGAAGCCCGTCTCGGTGACCCTCTGGTAGTCGTCGAGATCGGCGCCGGCGCCCACCTCGACGATCTCGAAACCTGGAGTGTTCAGAACGGGCGCTTCTCGCAGCGGTTGCATCGCCATGACGGGCACGGGCCGCTCCGCCGTGTATCCCGATTCCACGAGCTGCTTCGCGCAGCGCTCCTCGAAGCCGCTGCGCGCGCTGAAGCGGAACGGAAACTCCCGCTCTCCGTAGTAGCGCTCGGCGCGCTCGATGGCGGCGTCGAGGTCGTCGAGCGTCGGCTTGAGGATCGCGAGATTGTGCTCGCCCATCGGAAATCCGCAGCAGGCGATCAGCAGGTCGCGACTGTCGACCACCTCGCCGGCCGGTGAGTTCCCAAGGAACAGAACGTGCGAGCGGTAGTAGTCGAGGTCGACGGCGTGAAGAAGTCGATCGGGGGGTGTGGGCTCCATCTCTCTCTGGCTTTCCGGGCGCTGGCCGGATCGATACACCAGCGGCGATCTTCCGGCAACGTCCTCAGCCTGCAGCAGGAGAGTGCGCGTGAATCGTCTTCACGACATCGAGGTAGACGTGGCGCACCACGTCCACCTCGAAGCCCGCGCGCTTCACGTTGTCGACCGTCGGGCGATTCATCTCGGGCCCGAATCTCTTCGCGAGCTGCGTCATCAGGTTCATCATCAGGCTGAACGGAAAGTAGCGGCTGCCGGTGTGTTCGAACATGTGGAGCTCACCGCTGGGCCGCAGCACGCGTCGCAGCGATTCGAGGCCGCGCACCGGATCCGGTACCGAGCAGAACGTGCACGAGGTGAAGACCTTGTCGAAGTGCCCATCGGGATAGTCGAGATCGTGGACGTCGCACACGCGCATCTCGAAATTTCCCCGGTAGGCCTCGGCGCGCGGGCGGGCCTTCTCGAGCATCTTCGGGCTGATGTCGATGCCCACGATGTCGCGATTCTCGGGGAAGAAGGGAATGTCGAGACCCGTGCCGACGGCCAGGAACAGGACCTTCCCGTCCATCGCGGAGAAGAACTCCTGCTTGAACGGAGCCCAGCGTTTCTCGGGTCCGTTGCCCGCCATGAGGTCGAAGTTCGCAGCGGCCTTGTCCCACTTCCTGCGCGTGATCTCGGAGACGTTGGCGTCCATGGAATTCCCCTAAGCGTTCGCGCGCAGACGCGCGTTCGCAATCGACGTGATCACGAGGCCAAACAGTCCGATGAGCGCGCCCCATCCCGCGGCTTCGCCGACCGCGAGACCCCGCATGGCCTCCGCCATGGCGATGCACATGCCGGACAGCATGCCGCCGAACATCACCGGGATCATGATTTCCATCGCGCCGAAGAACGGCGCGAAGGCGAAGAAGACGGGCATGACCACCGCCATGCCCACGACCATGCCGATGAGCATGGCGAGCAGCATGTTGAAACCCTCACCGGTGGCGCCCAACGCAGCGAGGCCCGCGATGGCTCCGGCGGTAGCCGTGGCGGCGGCGTCGCCGAGAATGAAGTAGGGACGGGTTTCCATGGGGGGCTCCTCATCGTTCGTCGCGGTCCGCATCGGGTCGGCGGACCACGCTCCGGGGTGCGTTCCATACTACTCTGTTCTCGTGGCCTCCCCCTCGCTGTTCTCGCTCGTCGATCCCGTCGTCTATCTCGTGACCGCCGGGACGGGCGCCGAGCGCAACGGATTGATCGCGACGTGGGTCACCCAGGCCACACTCGCCTCGAAGCAGCCGCGCGCGCTGGCCGTGATCTCGAGCGATTGCCGCACGGGGTCCCTCATCGAAGACACCGGACGCTTCACCCTGCAGCTCCTCGAGGAGAGTCAGCTCGATCTCGTGGGCCGCTTCGGACTCGGAACGCGTGAGGGCGTCGACAAGTGGG
>SPKZ01002024.1_pt1 | contig 17429 bp, 13 predicted proteins | sample 2456571 | NCBI WGS metagenome assembly SPKZ01 (sample SAMN11192286, study PRJNA482655) | marine metagenome | biome: ENVO:00000447; feature: ENVO:00000244|ENVO:00000211|ENVO:00000569|ENVO:00002023; material: ENVO:00002151; isolation source: ocean water from marine abyssalpelagic zone ...
AGTCGCCACATCCCCCGCCAGCCACTCCCCGGAATTCATGAACAACGGTAGATCATGCCTGATCGGCAATTACTACTTCTGTATGATCATGAGCCCCTTAGGGTGGGCGGCGTAGCGATCGTCAGCCGGGTCTACGCAGCGGATATCGCGAACACCAGTCCACGATACAGCTGAGCGTAGCGACGTGCCGGGCGGTCCCAGTTGCTGTCGATTCGCATGACGCGTTTGACGAGTCGTTCCCATTCGTCGGCCTGGAATGCCGATAGTGCACGACCGACGGCGCCCATCATGCCCTCCACGTTGGGCGTCTCGAACAAGAATCCAGTTCCCGACGCCAATTGGGCGTCGCAATCAACGATCAAGTCGCGCACGGCACCGCCCGCGAAGGCGACGGGGACAGCTCCGTAACGTTGGGCTTTGCGAACGATGATGCCGTTCTTGTCGTGGGGATCGGGGCACAACATGATGTCCGCCGCCGCCAGAATGGAGCGCTCGGTCCTCGTGTCGTTCTTCTGAATGAACGTGTAGTTCTTCAGTTTTTGGAACTTGGCCGCCCCAAGAGCCTTCACGATTCCCGCGGCTCCCTTGCCGGCCACGACGACGTTGGCACGGGCTTTCACGAGATCCGGCAGGGCGGAGACCAACTCGGCAAAGCCGGCTGTCTTCTCGAGGTCTCCGGAGATAGCAATGAGCGGTCCCTGCAGATCGAGATCGAGCTCATGCTTGCGGAGAAAGGCATGTTTGCAGCTCTCCTTTTCGTCCGGGAAGGCGGCGTCGTAGCGCACCGTGATGCTCGAATCTGTCGCGGGGTTGAAGACGCCATAATCCAAACCGCTGAGGATCCCCTCCAGAGTGTCGCGCTTGGACGTTACGATCTCTGCTAGAGCGCCGGTCACTTCTGAATCCTGAAGAGCGACGGCGTAGGACGGAGACACCGTGCTGATCTGTTTGGAGGCCTCGATGCCAGCCTTGAGTACGTTGAGACGCGACCCCAGTTTCAAAGAGCTGCCTTCGCCCTTCTGGAAGCCGAGCGCTGCCAGCTCTTTGGTGGCGAAGCTGCCCTGATTGCCGCCATTGTGAATGGTCAACAGGCTCGGAGGGGGAGCATCGATGCCCTGCAGATGAAGCAGCGCTAAAGCGCCGGGCCAGTCATGGCCGTGAACGACCTCGAAAGCTTGGCCCTGCTCGCGGCGGGATTTGACAAGGGCGGCGACTGCCTGCCCGAAGAGGCCGAAGCGCTGAGCGTTGTCAGGGTAATCCTTGACTTCGCCGTACACGCCCTCGCGATCGAACAACTGCGCGTCGGAATCGAAGAGCGCAATCTTGACGCCGGATGCCAATTGGCCGTCAAAAACGGTTACCTGGGAGCCGTCCGCCAACTCAAGGGGGGTCAGGCGACGGGCTAGAAGCAGGCCTTCTTCCTCGAAGCCGGGAAATCGGGGCATGGCCAGGGTCACCTGGTGCTCAAGCTGGACCAGAGAGCGGGAAAGGGCCTCCACAACCTGCGCGGCGGGGGTGGCGGAGGCAAAAGGGCTCAATTCCGCCGAAACAATAAGGATTTCCATAGGGCCCCGTCTATCACGGTCGGAGGCCACCTCGAAGAATTTCCTGCCAGATGCGAGTTTCCGGGTACCCTGCCCGCCGTTATGGACGTTCCCGCCAGTAAAGCCGCGATTCTACACGAAGCCCTGCCCTACATCCGTCGTTTTCACGGCAAGACGATGGTGGTGAAATATGGCGGTCACGCCATGGTCGACGAGGCTCTCAAAGAGAGTTTTGCGCGAGACGTGTGTCTGCTTCGGTACATCGGTATCCAGGTGGTTGTGGTGCACGGGGGCGGCCCTCAGATCAACGAAACGCTGAACCGCATGGGCATCGAGAGCAAGTTCGAGGGCGGACTTCGGGTAACCGATGAAGAAACCATGGACGTGGTCGAGATGGTGCTCGCCGGCGGCGTGAATTCACAGATCGTCGGACTCATCTGCCAACACGGCGGTCGCGCCATGGGGCTCAGCGGCCGCGACGACAACTTCATCGTCGCCGAACCCATGGGAGCCCTCGGTCGGGTCGGAGCCATCAAGTCTATCGAGCCGCGACTCGTCACTAACTTGATCCAAAACGGCTTCTTGCCGGTGATTGCTCCCATCGCTATCGACACGAACGGAAAACCGCTCAATGTGAACGCCGACACCGCCGCCGGAGAAGTCGCTGCGGGGCTTGGCGCCGCCAAGCTCGTCCTGATGACCGATGTCGGTGGCGTAAAAAATGCTGACGGAGAATTCTTGAGTTCCCTCGGAGCCGCCGAAGCCAAGAAACTGATCGCCGACGGTGTCGTACGAGACGGCATGGTGCCCAAGGTCGAGTGTGCGCTGCACGCGGTCGCCGAGGGCGTCAAGAAAGTGCATATCGTCGACGGACGGAAACAGCACGCGCTGTTGCTTGAGATCTTCACCGACAGTGGCGTCGGCACCGAAATTCACGGCTAGGCAGCGCGAGCGTCGACGCTGCCGCCGGCGCTCCCGCCGGCGCTCCCACCGAAATTCACGGCTAGGCAGCGCGAGCGTCGACGCTGCCGCCGGCGCTCCCACCGAACGGCGAATCAACCGGTTTGCTTGGTGTCCGCCACAGAACTCGGCGCGGTACTGGTTCCCAGGGGTAATTTTGCTACCGATACACGATCCCTGCCACCGTCTTTGGAGGCGTAGAGGGCGGCGTCTGTCACCTTGAACAGTTCCGACGACGACGATGCATGTTGGGGGAATATCGCAACGCCTACGGACACCGTAACTCGCAGGGACTTACCCTCGTACTCAAAGCAATGCTCGCGCACCTTGGCACAGTACTCGTTCATCAAGGCTTCCACCTCCTCGGCGGAGGCGCCAGGGAGCAACAGGCACAGCTCCTCCCCGCCATAACGAAAACAAGCATCCGCCTCGGTGCGAACGCTCATGGCGAGCAGTCTCGCTGTCTCGATGAGCACAAAATCGCCCACCCGGTGACCGTGGGTGTCATTGAATTTCTTGAAATGATCGATATCGACGAGGGCGAGCCCTAAAACGCGGGTTTCCTCAATGGCGCTCCGCACTTCTTCTTCGAGTCGACCCTCGAAGTGACGGTTATTGTAGAGCCCGGTCATTCGGTCCGTAATGGACGCGCTGTACAGCCGGGCCTTGTGCAGATTCACGGAGGCTTGGTCGGCCAGACCGAGCAGAAGCTGCTCGTCGTCCTCTCCAAAGCGACCGAGCGGATCCAGCGGCTGCTCGCCGTCGACTTCAGGCAATACTTTGTTCGTGAGCGTAATGACGCCGACCACCGTGCCCGCGTACATCAGCGGTGCGGCCAGTATGCAGTGCACGACGTTACGTCCGACCTGTTTGATTTGAGTACGATCGTTTAGCCGAACGGGTTTCCGCGCTTGGGCGCACTCGCCTGCTACGCCCTCCCCTAGGGCAAAACTTTTTGTGCTCATCAATCCACTATTGATGGCGTCACGGGTAACATCGGGAATGTTGCCCCAGACCACTTTGATCTCGAGCCGATTTGTATCTGGGTTCACCAACATCAAGTTGGCTTTTTGCGCTCTCAGGGCCTCCACGGCGCTGCACAAAGTCCGAATCGTCAGCTGCTTAAAGTCGTTCACGTTGGAGAGTTGCTGATTGATATCGTACAGCGTCTGGAGATTGCTCAGAATGCGAGCGTTCTTCTCGTACTTCAACGTGGAGTCGATGTTGGTCGCTGCCACCGATGCGATCTCCTGCAAGAATCCGTACTCGCTCTCCGGGACCACCGTGCCGTCTTGGCAGGGGCCCAAAGTGAGAATGCCCAACACCTTGCCACCTTGAGCGAGGGGCACCCAGATGTGTGAACCGAGAACGTCGAGACCGCAGCGTTTAAACGCTGTACTGAAGCGAGCATCGCCACGCATATCCAGCACGCTGAATACTTCGCCCTGACCGACCACCTGCCACAGCAGACCTTGGTCGGCGGGGATACGAAAAAGCAGCAGCTCCTCGACGTCACCGTTCGGTTTTTTGTAGTTCGACGACAGGCCGTGATAGGCGCGCACCCGGTAGAACACGTTGTTCGGATCCAAATCGTCCAGCAGTAACACAGCGGAACTGACTACGTCGTATCGCTCTCGACAGACCGCCATGAACGCACTGAGCAAACCTTCGACATCCATGAGCACTGAGAAACCCTTGCCAGACTGCAGCAGGGTCCGCATCTGGAACACTTGGTTGTCCAGCTCAATGGCCCGCTCGCGATAGAACGCGAGCTCTCCTTGGAGATCGCCATTGTCGAAGTTCAGATCCGATGAACCCGCTCTCGAACTCGCTCGTCGCGGAGGCCCACCCGACGCCAGGGCATCTATATTAGGAATATCTAGCGTCGATTTGTTGTAGCGGCTGTTGGGCACGTTTCTCCTGTACTGCCCTAAACAGCGGCCATCTCGCGCCATCCCTTAACCCGACGCCGTCTGTCGAGGCGACCGCCCTAGGAATCGGCGCCAGATCGTCCTAAATCGGCCCCTGCACCCATGAAATGGCAGGAAGACAACAGTTTGGAGCGCCCGGACGGGGTGTCTCCACTAGCGGTCGTTCGATTGGTACGGGTACCGCCCGAGCTCGCAGGCCGTCGGCTCGACGTGTTTCTGACGGAAACGCTGCGCAATACCAGTCGTACCCGGTCCCAAGCAATCATCGAGAATTCGGCATTCTCCGTTAGCGGAAAGCCGCTGCGCTCCAGCGATCGAGTTCGCGCAGAAGACCGCGTCGCCCTTTGGCGATTGCCCGTCGACCAGCTCGACGAAGATATCGTGCTGCCTATCTTGTACGAGGACGAGCACCTCTTGGTGATCGACAAGCCGGCGCCGCTGACCGTGCACCCCAGTGCCCGTCACTACCAAGCCACCGTAACGAAGGTACTGGAAGGTCTCCGCCCCAACGAACGCATTACGCTGATCCATCGTCTCGACAAGGAAACGAGCGGAGTGCTGTTGATCGCTCGGACGAAAGAAGCCGACCGCGCGTTCAAGTTGCTTCTTGAGCATCGCTCTCTGGCGGTGATGGGCGTCGGCAAACCACGCGCCGTATCTCCCATGGCAAAAACATACCTGGCCATCACCTGGGGAGTGCCACCGGACGGCTTGGTCGAATTGGCGCTGGAGGCGGATCCCCATCCCCTTCGGGTCAAGATGCGAGTCACCCACAAGACCGGCGGGATGGATTCGGCTACACGCTTCCGAGTCATCGAAGATCTCGGCGACTATGCCTTGGTCGAGTGCCAGCTACTCACGGGGCGGCAACATCAAATCCGTGTGCATCTCGCTGCTTTGGGTTGTCCCGTCGTCGGAGACAAGCTGTACGGCCCCGATGATAGCTGCCATGCACGGGGCTCGGACGGTACCTTAACAGCCGACGATTTGCGCAAGCTAGAGCTGCCGCGGCAGGCACTGCACGCCCACCGCTACCAACTGCGCCACGCCATCACGGGCGAAGAGCTCGACTTGAAGGCACCGTTGCCGGACGAGCTCTCAGAATTTCTCGACTCGGTACGCCAATCCCGCTGACATCAGTCCGTCTGGGCGTCGGAGGCGTCGGTCGCATCTCCGCCACTGTCGGCCATCGCATCCGAGCTCGCGTCCATGCTGCCACTATCAACGCTTGAGTCAGCGCCTGCTTCACCCACGCCGCCCTCGGTCGCGGCATCTCCGCCATCCCCAGCGTCAGCTCCGCCCTCCATATTGGGCGACACGCAGCTCGGATCCACGATCATGGATATGGCAATGCAACCCAAGGCCACTTGCTCACAACTGCCGGCACTGCCATAGGCGCTGACGCAGCCGTTGATACTTCCCTCGTCGTACTGCAGGCATGGCGGGTTGGAGGCCCGAAAAAAATCAGGGCAGCTCATGGCGCTTTCGCTACAGCTGAGACGCGTGTTCGCCTCAGCAATAGCAGCGGTCAGTCGCCCACAGGCCACCGACTCGGAGATCGGATTGCCGTCACCGGCGGGCTGGGTCGGCCCCTCTGGCGCCAGGACCTCATCCTCGACCTCATCTGTCGTGTCGCACGCAAATAGTGCCAGCCCGGTGACCAGCGCAAATGTGGTGATTCGAAGCGAGCGGCTGCCTGACGGCGATGTCGATAAGCGAGATATCATCATGCCGCGCATCGTAGCCCGAGGTGGCGTCCGCTTCCAAGGGCCAGACCGCCGCAACATCTGAAGCCCGCTTCCCGCCTGCTTCGCTGCGGGCCGTCAGCGCCCGGCCGCAGCCTCAGGAGTCTGGTGGGCCTCGCGCGGCGCGTCCGCAGCCGTCTGTCCAGGTCCCATTTTAGCTCAGCATCGCGCTATCCATAGGAGCGATACTCACTGGAATATCGGACTGTTCCGCCCCACAGCTACTGTAGCTTCGAACACATCGCGTGCCCTGGTTGACGGCGGCCGGCGCTGGCGATATTCCGCGCGAATATGGCCATAAAACGAGCGCTCCTTTCTGTATCCGATAAGTCTGGCCTGGCGGATTTCGCCAGGGCCCTCGCCGACCGCGGGGTGGAGTTGCTCAGCACTGGTGGCACCTACAAAACCATCAGCGACGCCGGTATCCCCGTCAGCACGGTGGAGAGCTACACCGAATCGCCGGAAGTCATGGCGGGACGGGTCAAAACCCTCCACCCGAGGATCCACGGCGCGCTGCTCAGCCGAGCCGGTACCGACGACGCGGATATGGAGCGCATCGGCGCCAAACCCATCGACCTGGTGGTCGTCAATCTTTACCCCTTCGAGCAGACATTAGCCGCCGGGACGTCGAGCTTTGCGGAACTCGTCGAAAAAATCGATATCGGCGGGCCGAGCATGCTGCGTTCGGCTGCGAAGAATCACAACCGCGTCACGGTGGTTTGCGATCCCGCCGATTACGCAATGGTGCTAGCCGAAATCGAGGGTGGCGAAGGCGATGTCACCACCAAGACTCGCCAGCGGCTGGCCGCCAAAGTCTTCGGACATACGGCCACCTACGATGCTGCCATCGCCGGCTGGTTGAGCGCCGAGGGCGAAGAGGACGGATTCCCTCGCTCCCAGTTCGTCTGCCTCGAGAAAAAGTACGCTCTCCGTTACGGCGAGAACCCCCACCAGAAGGGCGTCTTCTACGCGGAACGCGGCGCTCTTCCCGGCAGCCTCGCCCGGGCTGAGAGTCTCGGCACTGGCGCCAAAGAGCTCAGCTTCAATAACCTCGTCGACGTCGAGGCCGCCATCGAAGCGGTGCGAGACTTCGAGGGCCCGGCCGCCACCGTCATCAAACACGCCTGCCCCTGTGGCCTGGCCACGGCAGCCGAGCTCAAGGACGCGTACTTCGAAGCACGAGAAGCGGACGCCACCAGCGCCTTTGGCGGCATCGTGGCGCTCAATCGCAAAGTGGATCTCGCCACAGCTGAGATCATCGCCGAGACCTTCATCGAGTGCGTGATCGCGCCAGGCTTCGAAGCCGATGCCCTGGAGCGACTGCAGAAGAAGAAAGCGCTTCGAATCCTCGCTACCGGCGAATGGCTCACCAGCGACCACGCGGCCACGCAGATGAAGCGCGTCGGCGGCGGACTGGTACTCCAGGATCGCGACGCTACCGGTCCCGGAGAGGTCCGCGGCGGCAAAGTCGTCACCAAGCGCGCCCCCACGGACGCCGAGATAGACGCGCTGGAATTCGCCTGGATGGCCTGCAAACACGTCAAGAGCAACGCCATCGTGCTCGCGGCAGCCGGCTCCAAGACGGACAGTTTTACCACCGTCGGCATTGGCGGAGGGAACACCTCCCGGGTGGGCGCCGTACAGAACGCCGTCAAGCACGCAGGGGACGCCGCCAAGGGCTCCGTGATGGGCTCCGACGCGTTCTTCCCCTTCCCTGACGGATTGCAGACGGCCATCGACGCAGGGGCCACAGCGGTCGCTCAGCCCGGCGGCAGCAAGGGTGATGCAGACGTCATCGCTGCGGCCGACGCCGCCGGTATCGCCATGGTCTTCACCAGCGTCCGCCACTTCCGGCACTGAGCTCAGTCCACCCCTGTCTCGCGCGGCAGGTGGGGATCCCACACTCGAGCGTCTCCCACTGTGAGGCGGCACCTGGGAGCCCTGAGCCCTCATGGCGGTCCCTAGCCGCCGGCGGCCTGAGCCCTGTGGCTCGGCGCGCTGTAGCGAGGCGGCGGCGGTCCCAGCCCTGCGCGTCAGAAGGTGCCACCCACCCATGCCAATCCCCGATGCCACGCCCCCGCAGGTGAGACGAGCGACCTCGGTGGGACTCCGGTTCCCTACCGATTCGGTTGTGCCATTTCAACACCAAACTTGGCCGACTGTGGGACCCCATGACACTGCTTCGCTAACCGAAGGGCTTACTGAGCAACACTCAGCCGGCCAACCGCGCGAACCATGTCTTCCATTAAACAATCCTGCTCGATCTGCGGCATCGAATTCGACGCCCAGTTCAAATACCAAATGGAGGAGCGAGTCGAATCCTCGCCCCACGGCGGCAAACAGGTGCGCTTCGTTTTTTACTGCTCTGGCAGCTGCCTCGAAGCCAGTCATCACGGCGGGCTCGAAGGGCTCGTCAGCTGTGACGTCTGTGGCACGGGTTTTCGCGTAGAGTACGCGTTCGAGGTCGTCAACGTGGGCTCCCAGCGGCGCTACGTCTGTACGACGGACTGCCGCAAACAACTCGTAGGGCAACGGGATGCGCGGGGCCCCGCGGGCGTGCCCGCGATTCCTCGCTCGTCGTCAACCGCCCCCGCACGACCCGCTCCCATCCAAGCCGGCGGCAAGATCATCGCCATCTTTAATCACAAGGGCGGCACCGGAAAGACCACGACATCGGTCACCATCGCGTCAGGCCTGGCCGAGGCGGGCAAACGAGTGCTGCTCATCGACAGCGATGCCCAGGGCAACGTCGCCGTCTCCCTGGGTCTCAGCTCCCACCGCTCGCTCTACCATCTGCTCGTCATGGGCTTGGATCTAAAGAGCCTCGTTCAAGAGGCCCGACCGGGGCTCTCGGTCTTGCCCTCCAACGAAACGCTGGCGGCAGCCGAACTCTACCTCGCCGGTCGCAAACAACGCGACCGAGTGCTGGCCTCGCGTCTCGAAGGCGTACGCGACATCTACGACTACGTCATCGTCGACTGCTCCCCAAGCCTCTCGCTAATGAATCAGAACGCCTTAGTCCTGGCCGACCGGGTGTTGTGCCCCGTGTCCTGCGACTACCTGTCCCTCGTGGGCGTCCGTCAGGTGCTCAAGACCATCAAGAGCGTCAACACACTACTGAAGCACCCCCTAGAGCTCTGGGGCGTGCTTCCGACGCATTACGATACGCGGGCGCGGATCTGCAAGGACTCCTACGCAACGCTGCGGGAGCACTTTGGCGATCGCTGCCTGGATCCCATCCGAGCCACCATGAAGGTTCGGGAGGCTCCGGCATGCTCAAAAACACTGTTCGAGTACGCGCCATCAGCGACTGCGACTCGAGACTACCGACTTGTGGTCGACCGAATTATCTCGGCCGACTCGAAGACTAGCGACATTCAAGGTGTCGCCTAACAGGAGGCAAATAGCGTGAGTGAACGAGACCTAAGACAAGCAACAGCACGAGTCCTAGACGGCGGAGACGTCGACGGCGTACTAAACGGTAGTTTTTATGCCAACGCGGCGGCCGCGAAGCCCGTCAATCAGACTCCTGCCAAACCGGCAAAACCCTCTCACTACAAGGTGATTTGCATCTCCATGTACACGGAAGATCTGCGGCGCCTCGACGGCATGGTCGAGGCCCTCAAAGGCCGCGGCTTGACCAAAGCCAACCGCAGCGCCCTGATCCGCTACGCCCTCGGCGAAGTAGATTTGGATCGGGTCCCCAAGGGCCTCTAAGCGCGACAATCGCGCTCAACGCGATAGTCCGAGACTCGCTAGTCTGTGACCCCTTTCACGGACTAGCGAGCTCAGTCGTGCTCTCACGACTACAATGAGCAACCAAGCTCAAGCCCCGGGCGGTACCTCAGCGCCGGCCTTTTTGTGTTTCAGTCGCTGCCCTGCCCCCGCCAGCCCGTTCGACGACGGCTCCAACGGCCGCCCATTCAACGGCGCTGCGTTCGACAGCTTGCCCCACTCATCTGCAGCAAGATCGCGAGCTGTGAACGCCGAGTCGGGCTAAGCTAGTCGTGCCTCGCCCCCGCCGCATCCCGCCACCATGTCCGCTCCCCCCGATCCGTCTGCCCACATCGCCGCCCGAGCGAAAGAGCTGGGCATCTCGGTGGAGGCCGTCGAGTTGTACTCCGGAAGCGAGATGTTCGATCTGCACGTGGAGTCCTTCATCTGGACGCGACTCTTCGGCTACCGCCTCGACAAACGACACGGGCGCGGACTGTTCGGCGGACACTTTTACAGCCAACTCGACTTCCCCCGAGTGCTGGAGGCGCAGATTGCCGGAGCGCAGTGGTCCATCGCGACCAATCCACTGGGTAGCCGAAGGCGTCTCTCGCGCGCCTTGCTTAAAAACGTCGCCACTCTCGATCGTTTGTTCGCGACAGAACCTGGCTTTCAACGAGTCCAAACCCTCTCTGAATACCGACGCGCCAGAGAACGCGGCCAACACGCGGCCTTCCTAGCGGTTCAGGGAGGCAACGCATTCGGCGATGAGTGCTCCCACCCGCTGCTTCAAAGCGGTCGCATCATCCGCGTGACCTTGCTGCACCTCACGACTTCCTTCCTTGGCAGCTCCAGCGCCCCAGTCAGCGGATTTTTTGGCGACGGCTTGACTCACGAGGGACACGAGCTGGTAGAGCTCCTCAACTCCACTCGCACCTTCGTGGATCTCGCTCACATCAGCCCCAAAGGTTTTTTTGACGTCGTCAAAACGCACGACCCGACCCAACCCTTGGTCGTCACCCATACAGGAGTCAACGGCGTCTTCCCGTCATGGCGAAACTTAAGCGACGAACAGATCCGCGCGGTAGCCGACACGGGAGGCACCGTCGGCATCATGGCCTGTAGCGATTTCCTACGAAAGCGGGGCGCCCGAGCCTGTCACGTAGTCGATCACATTGCGCACGTCATTCAAGTCGCCGGAGAAGACCACGTCTGCCTCGGCAGCGACTTCGACGGACTCATCCGCACCCCCAGTGATTTACGCAATTGCCTCGATTGGCCGCGCCTCGTGCAAGTCATGTTGGACCGGGGCTTCAGCACCGACCGCATCCAAAAGATACTCGGCGCTAACTTCCTGAGAAGCTTGGCACAGCTACGCCCCTAGACGAACGACGCCGACCGCTCGATACGCGCTCGTACTCGTACTCGTACTCCCACAACAGCCGTGTGGGAACGACGTCAAACGCAAGAAACCCAGGCGTGACGACCGGGGGAGACATCCCGTCCGTCATCAATGCCTGGGTTTCTTGACTTCATGGACACATCGGCGGGACTACCCCGCCGATGCAGTACGAACTCAGCCTTCGTAGATGTTGAGTTCCACTGGCTTCGCCGCATCTTCTTGGGCCTTCTCAGCCTGCTGCTCGTCCCATTCAGAATCGGAATCGTTATCGTTGCTGCTGCTCTTGACGCTGCTCCTGCTGCCGCTCACATTGGCGAGCTCCGCCTTGCTCAGCTGCGGTAGTCGCCGCTTGCCAACGGGACCTTCGTCTACAAAGTCGCGCAATGCGGACATATCGCGCAAGGCTTCCAACTTCGCGAGGGCCTTGACCTCCACCTGCCGGATTCGCTCCCGGGTCAGGTTCATGATGGCGCCGACATCTTCAAGAGTCGTGCCCCCTCGGTCCGCGACATCCAAAGCGCAGGACTCGCCCATCTCCCACACTTCAAGATCCGGGAAGTTCAGCTTGATGGCTCCGGTACGTGGTGACACGTCGATGTACAAATGATGCTTGCAGGAAACGAAAGCACAGGGCCGCGGCCCCTCCGCACACTCAGCACGCTTACGGGGTTTCCAGTAGTCCATCTCCGGGTAGAGCAGCCGCCCTATTTCCAGCTCGCGCTTGGTCATGCGCTTGACGCTGATGGTCCGCGCTCGGACCACCCGCTTGCGCCGAGAGCGACGTTGCTCCCGAGTGATGCTCTCGCCCTCCGCAGGAGCTGTCTGCAACGCCGTGGCGCCGTCAGTCTGCGGACTCTGGGTGTCCTCGTTGAAAAGGGCGGTGCTGTCGCCCTGAACCACTTCTGCCTCTTTAATTGTCTCCATCAGTCTGCCTCCCGATAGCGGCGAATCTTCCGATTTTAGCCGCACTTATCCTGTCGACCTGGGGCAATCACCCAAGGCCCGTGAACGAGCTATGTTTGTTGGAGCCGCTTCGCTATCGCGGCTCCCCTACCTAAATGCCGTCTGAACCTTCACGTTTCAGTCGGCACCCCCTGTCCCTACACCGCGCGCCAAACACGCGACCCCGTGGCTTATCACCCTAAGCGCTCTTGAGCATTCCACCTCAGTTGACACTGCGGATCCTGGCTCGAGAGCTAAGTCTTGATTCGATGGTGTCCAGCTTAGCGATCAGCTCTCGGCTCATCGCTCTTGCCTCAGCAACGTCAGCCGACACGGCGGAGGCATATCCCTCGCCCTCTCGGTCTTTGAGTACATCTCCCAGCGTACGAAAAATCGTCGCCAAGGTTTGTTCCAGCAACTGGACGTCACTTCGCATAAAGAGGAAGTCGCGCTGGATTTGCTCGATGGTGAAGTCCTTCGCCATCAGCTCTTTAATCTGGACAATCTGTCGGACGACCCCAACCGGGTACATGCCCTGGGAACCCTGGTGCTTGCCCTTGCGGCCGACGCGAACGCTGCGAGGCAACAACCCGAGCTGCACATACTTGCGAAGCGTCGCCTCCGTGAGCTTCACCTCGTGGCACGCGAAAACGTCCAGGATATCGGCCGAGCTGATGCCGGCCGAGAACTGCTTCTCAATCTGCTTCAGGGTGGTCTCGTCGATGCTCACGGTGATTGTTCTCGTTTGGCCCGTTGGTGGGGAGTTGAGCTCCTATCCGTCAAGGCATGAGTGAATATATTCTATTGAGTGGATCGAAAAAACGGGTTTCCGGGGAAATATTTCGCAGTAAACCCTACACACTCCATGGAAAGCACTTCGGGTACTTAGTGTGACATTAATTGTCACATCTAAAGGATTGTCCATGGAGCTGATAGAGCAACTGCCCACACCCCACTACACCGCTACTCCCACGACAGGATCCGTGTTCTGACCGCCAGGCGATGCCTGCCCCCCAAACTGAGCGCGATATCAAGGCCAGCGGCGTTCGATTGAGGGTCATGGATGCCGGATCTGGGCCTCCATTGCTGCTGCTGCACGGCATGTTTGTCGACCACCGAACCTGGGACAGCGTCAGCCAAGAGCTATCGGATCAGTTTCGAGTCGTTTCGGTTGACCTTCCAGGTTTTGGAGAAAGCGAGAAGCCGCCGGACAGCCGGTTCCCCTACACCATTGAGGGCATGGGTGAAGCCATCGCCGACTTATATGCCGGGCTTGGCTTGGGTCGCGCGGCGCTGGTCGGGCACGGCTTAGGAGGCGCCGTTGCGGCCGCTGTAGCGTCGACTCACCCGGAGCTCGTTAGCCATCTCGTGCTGGTCAACTCGATGAGCTACCCCGCAGAGTTCGACATCCGCCGGAGGGCTGCGATGATGCCGCTGCTCGGAAGCTTCGTCTTCAAACAGCTGCTTGGACGAAACGCCTTCCGTAGTTACTTCAACAACTTCATGCTTTCAGAGCGCGGCGCCATCGCCCAATCTCGAATCGACGACTACTACTACACCTTCAGTGAGCCCGCTGCACGGGCCAGCGCGTTCGCGACACTCAGGGCCACCGCGGACACTCGAGCGCTCATCGCGCACATCGCTCGGGTGTCCAGTCCGACCCTCGTCGTCTGGGGCCGACACGACCGGGTGTACCCCGCCGCTCACGGCCAGATGCTCGCGCGGCAATTGCCGGGACAAAGCTTTCACCTGCTCGATTCCGGGCATCTTCCCCAGGAGGAACGCCCGACCGCCGTCGCGGATCTCATTGGCAGCTTCGTCCGAGACCAACGTGCCTCAGGCTAGCGGACGGGCCGTCACGCATCTCAGGATACAGCGCGCGGGACTCGGTTTGCTCGCGGGCCCCCCACGAGCGAAGGGGGGGCCCGCGAGCAAACCGAGTGTCAGTCAATCGGGAACGACGCCGTCGGCGGCGCCGCGCTGCCGCCGCGGGAACCTGGGCGGGCGGTGAAGATGCCCTCTCCGGGAGCCATCGACCTGACCGGGCTCTTGCCTGCAGGGGTCGTGCTCGGAGCTGTGCGGCGAACAGGCGTCGCTCGGGGGCGAGGGGTTGCGGGCTTGGGAGCCCGGCGGCGAACCGTCGGCTCGGCTTGGCGAGCAGGACGCTCCACGGGCGTGGGCGGCTCTGGGGCCGCCTGGGGCGCGGGCACTGGCTCGACGGCCTCCGGAGGGCTCTCAACGGGCGCTGAAGCGCTCTCCACGGGGATTGCGACCACTGGTGACTCACTGGCTGCAGGGGTCGGCTCGACGGCTACCGCCTCGGGTCCGGGGGTTGCCTCCGACGAGTCCGGCAGTAGCAGCCCCCAAATGATGCTCCCCAACAACAGACCGACGAAGAGGAGGCCTCCGGCGGCCACAGCCTTGGTCAACGCGCCTCGGCGAGCCAACTGTTCCGGAGATATCAATTGTGGGAGATCGCCCTCCTCGTAGGGATCCTCACGGAACTGTTCCGTCGCCGGTCCGCCGTCGTAGGAGCCACGGTCACCGTCCTGAAAGAACTCGGCCGAGCCGGCAGGGGTTGTCGTGGAGACTTCGTCTGCCGGATCGGCGGCGATCGGATGATCTGCCACCCGAGGCAGCACCTCCGGAGGCAGCACCATCGGTGCCGGCGCTACGGGAACGATGGGCGCTACCGGCGCGAGCAACTTGGTGGGAGGCAAGGTCGTCGCGTCCACATGGAGATCTGGGAGGGGTCGCGGGGGCACCGGCGGAGACGTCGTGGCAGACAGAGGCATCGCCACGGGAGGGCTCGGGCGGGGGGGCACAGCCACGGTGGACGGCGTGCCGGATACCACGGTACTCCCGAACCCGAGCGGCGCTGTGCGCGGCGGCGGCGGCAGCACCGCTGGAAGCCCAACGGGTTTCACTGGATCCACCTGAATACCCGTGAGCGTATCGCCGCCAAGCCGGTCGGCGACCGGCGACGCGGGGGCCATGCTTTCTGCGGCGGACACGGCCATTGCTGCCGCGATTTCTTCCGGTGGAGCGGACGTCCCAGCAGCCTGGGTGGTGTCTGCCGGCTCCTCCAACTTGGGGGCTGACGCGCCCAGCGCAGCTAAGCGCCCGAACGAGACCTCGCTGGCAGCGTCGATCGGCGGCGGAAAAGACGTGACCTTTTGGGACTCGTCCTCGGTGCCGCCCAGACTCGGAGTGCCACTGGGGTCCCCCCCCAAGCCGCGCTCCGTCGAAGGGCTGTCGGGCGCGGTGGTTTGGCCAGCCGCGGGGCTCGCCAAACCGAGGCCGCTCAGCTCGCTCACTTCAGACCACGCCGGCGAGCGCCGTCGATCCGCATCGGACGCGCTTGCCCCCTCCCCTGGTTCAACTGAGAGAGCGACAGGAGTACGAGGCGCGGCGTCGCGAGGCTCAGACTTGTCCACGCTCTTGCCTCCCGACATCACGCTAGCGACTGCAAAAGCGTCAGGGTTCACCGTAATGGCGCCATGGAGGCCTGACGGCCCACTCGCTCCGACGTGAGGCTGGGGTGGCGCCGTCGCCGGAGGATAGCTAGCCCGGGGCACGACATCGAATTCGCCCGCTTGAGAAACACGAATGCTGGCCGGTCCCGTTTCACCACCGCTGGGCACCACCTGGTCCACAGCGACAATGTCCTCGGGATCTATGGTCAGGATCAATCCCTCGAAAAACAGTTTCGAAATCACTCCGAGAGTCGACAAATCGTCGAAAGGCGAGTCGTCGATGACGTCCATTAAGGTTTTTTGGCCGTCGATCAGCTTCAGGATCCCGTTTAGTTCATCGGGAATCTCCGTCAATCGTTCGATCAGCGCTTCGTGGTCGACGTCGTAGACAGCGCTCTCTTCCGGCAGCTGCTCGGCCAGGCGCCCCCACTCGTCCACGCGACGCATGCCTTCCATCAGAAGGCCTTGGGTCGATGTCGGCATCACCTCCGGCCGGTCCACCGCGGTGAACTCGACTTCGAACTTGCCCTCGTGCCAAATGAGCGCTCGGTAGACGGCTTCTTCGCCTCGGAGCTTGCCCAATTCCGCGTCCACGACCTTGCCTTCGCGGAAATAAATCGTCGCTTCCCGCTGACCACTGCGCACCATCACGATGCCGCTCTTGCGGCTCACGTCAATCGTCTGCAGTAGATCGACGACGCCCATGTCCTCCAGGGAGCCGCTGAATTGCGTGCGCGAGACCGGGCCGGCAATTCGATCGTGATCCCGACGGGCCAACAACAGATTGACCCGGGCGATCAGCTCCCGAACAAAAATCGGTTTCGTGAGATAGTCTTCAACCCCGAGCTCGAGGCCCCTGATCTTGTCCTCGATGGACTTCTGGCTGGTGAGGAACACCACGGGAATCGCTGCGAGCTCAGGCTTCGCCTTCAGTCGGCGGACGAACTCGTAGCCATCCAACTCCGGTAGTCGGGTGTCGGTGAGAATAAGGTCCGGCGTCGCGAACTCTAGTTTCGCCAAGCCGTCTTTGCCGTCAGTCGCTACCGTAACGCTGAAGCCCTCGCTCCGGAGACTGACTTCCAGTACACGAACGCTGCGCGGATCCGCGTCCACGAGGAGCAATTGTTGTTTAGGCATGCCTTGAATTGGTCTTGAAAGACCTGATGAACTTCTAACTCATCAAGCGCGCGCAGGCATATCGGATCGGGACCTACACCGTCCCGAAACGATATGCCTCAATAATTACAGCCACAAACATCGCGAACCAGGCAAAATCTCCCGGAGCCGTGCTTCCTGAAGCACACTGCTAGGCGCCGATCTTGTTGCCGCATTGCGCGCAAAACTTGGCGCCCTGGCTATTCGGCGTTGAGCACTTCGGACACGGCTGAGCGGCCTGGGCGGGAACTGGCGGGCCGCCCGCTGCAGCGGGCGCGTAACCCGGTCCGCCGCCCTGGGGCGGGTAGCCCGCTGGAAGCTGGCCCTGAGGAGGCTGGCCCTGAGGCGGATAGCCTGGGGAAGCTTGTCCCTGATAACCCTGCGGCGGATAGCCTGGGGGAGGATAACCTGGGGGCGGCTGTCCCTGAGGAGCATAGCCCTGGGGCGGGTAACCCTGAGGAGGATACGGTCGTCCCGCTTGCATGCCCATGCCCATGCCCATGCCAGCGGCCATTCCAGCCCCCGCCATAGCGCCGGCGGCGCCCTCGCCCCCCTGAGCC
>SPKZ01020287.1_pt1 | contig 17429 bp, 15 predicted proteins | sample 2456571 | NCBI WGS metagenome assembly SPKZ01 (sample SAMN11192286, study PRJNA482655) | marine metagenome | biome: ENVO:00000447; feature: ENVO:00000244|ENVO:00000211|ENVO:00000569|ENVO:00002023; material: ENVO:00002151; isolation source: ocean water from marine abyssalpelagic zone ...
GTCCCCGAGACCAGGGTGGTCGCGTTGCGAACCTCCTGCATCACCTTCGCAAGCCCGAAGTCCATGATCTTCACCTGGCGCTCGGGGGTCCACATCGTGTTTGCGGTCTTGATGTCCCGGTGCACCACCCGTCGGGAGTGCGCGTAGGCCAGCGCTTCCGCCATCTGCTGCAACACGTCCAGCAGCGTGTCCACCGGGCACGGGCCGTGCTCTCGGATCAGGTCCTTCATGTTCCTGCCGGCCACGTACTCCATTGCGAGGTAGAAGCCGTCGTCCTCGCCCGCATCGAAGATGGTGACGATGTTCGGGTGGTTGAGCTGCGCGGCGGCCTTGGCCTCCCGCAGAAAGGAGCACGCGGCCTTCTCGTTTCCGCGCATCCCATCCGGAAGGACCTTGAGTGCCACCTCGCGGTCGAGCACGCTGTCACGGGCGAGGTGTACGACGCCCATCCCCCCCCGCCCGAGTTCCCGAATCACCTGGTAGCGGCCCCCACCGCGAGCCGCCTGGTTGGGGCCGCACGAGCCCCCACCCGGTTGCGCTTCGAGTTTCGCGATCTCTGCCTTGACCTCTCGAAGCTGGGTTGACGCGTCGCGGTAGTGAAATGCGAAGGCCAGGATCTTCTCGAGGACCTCGAGGGCCTGACGCAGACTGCCGTGCTCCCTGAGACCCTCCGCGAGCAAATAGTGGGCCTCTAGGTTCTCGTCGCTCACCGCCTCAGCCGCGGTCGCCTGTTCCAGCTTCTTCAGCGAAAGCGTCCCCATGCCCTGCTGCTTGAACAGGTTGCCGAGCAGCAGGCAGGCATCGACATAGTTCGGCTGACCCGCCTCGACCCGTTGGAGCAGCCGAATCGACTCTTCGAGCTTACCCGCGTCCGCCTGAACCCGGCCGGCTTCGAAGGGCTTCCCGGCCCGTTCCAGCATGTCCGCGCGGCGATCCGGGTTTCCAGCGCGCTCGAAGGCACGGGCCGCCTCGTCGAACAGGGCACAGTGCTCGTAGGCCTCGGCCGCACGTTCATGCACCTCGGCCGCGCTGAACATCTCGGCCGCGGCCAGGTAGTCCTTTGCTTCCCAGTAGCAACTCCCGGCTTCCTCGAACTCGCCGAGTTCCCGATACAGTGCACCGGCCTCCGCGTACTCGCCTGCCTCCTTCAGGTAGCGGGACGCGTTCTCCAGGTCGCCGGTCCCCCGCAGGTGGCGCCCGCGCAGGCGCGCCGCTTGCGCCGTGTCTCCGCCTCGCTCGCAGGCGTCGGCCGCCAGGTCGGGGCGCCCCGCGCGCAGGAACCACTCGCTTGCGCGGTCGCAGTTTCCGGCGTCGAGCGCCAACTGACCCGCGCGTGCGAGCGCGCCGGCACGAACCAGAATCCGTTCCGCAGCTGCCACGTTCCCGAGTTCGGCCAGCAGTTCCCCCGCACGCAGCCCGATCGACTGTGGACTGGGGGCCGGGGCATCTCCCTGCCCGGGAGAGCCCTGCAGCGCGACTTCGAACGCCCGGACCAGCGCCTCGGACGCCCGCTCGCGCAGCCCGGCCTGGAGGAAGACCCCGGCCGCGCGTTCGTGGAGCCCCGCGGCCTGGTAGCACTCTCCGGACTGCTCGAAGCGGGACGCGCGCTCGAACTGCTCGGCCGCAGCCGAGTGCCGGCCGACCGAGCGGTAGCCGCGGGCCGCTTCTTCGAAGCGGCCCAGACGCGCATAGATGGCCGCAGCCGCCGCGGGCTTCCCGGCCCGCGCGTAGAGTTGCGCCGCCTCCTCGAAGCGGTTCTGGTCGTGGCGAACTTCCGCAGCGCGCTCGAACTGCTCGCGACGGACGAACAACCGGGCGCTTTCTTCGAGCAGCCCTTCAGCGCGCAGAAAATCCCCGGCCCGCACCGCACCTTCCTCGACCTCGATCTCGCGCGCCAGCCTCACCGCTTTGCGGCGCGTTCGGCGCGACTGCGTCCCGGGTTTCCGGGTCCTCGCGGATCCCGCGCCTGCCGCGGAATCGGGATTGCCCGCGGAAGCCCGAATCAGGAACGCGAGGCTGGCCAGCACCGCGCCGAGCGCAACCAGACCCCCGAACAGCAGCACCGGGTCCGCGTCGGATCCAGCCAGCGGCGAGTCGGGAACCAACTGCCTAACCGCGACCCGCACGGCATCGGTCAGGCGGAGTGCGAATTCCCGCTCGATCTCCGTGACCTCTGCACCCGCCGGGACCCGGACCCAGAGCCCGAAACCGCCGGCTCCGAACGGAACCAGGGCAGCCACGAGCAGGCACAGCGAGACGGTCCGGCGCATCTCTGCTCCATCGACCGAACCGGGCGGCGCTTTGAGCCGCTCGGGACGGCTCGGGATCCCGCCGGCATCGGTGGCGCCCCCTGGCGGCGCGAGGCTCAGACCAGGAAGCGGATCGCGAGCGCCAGGATGGAGACCAGCAGAATCGGGCGAATCAAGCCGGGGCCGATTCGCGAGCCCCAGCGCGCGGCCAGGTAGCCCCCGATCCCGCTGCCCACCGCGAGCACCAGGCCGTAGCTCCAGACGACGAGGCCGGCAATCACGAACTGCGTCAGCGCCACGGCCGTCAGCGCCGCGATGATCACCACCTTGACACTGTTGGCACGGACCAGGTCGAGGCCTCCCGCCCCCACGAGCGCCAGCAACAGCGGGATCCCGATCCCGGCCTGAATCGCACCGCCGTACACCCCGAGCGCGAAGTAGATCGCGACCTGGAGCGGAAGTGAAAGGCGGCGCGGCGCGGAGCCGTCGGTCCTGGGCTTGCGCAGCAGCAACGGAAGCGCCGCCAGCATCGCGAGCCCGAACACGGGTTCGAAGACCTCAGGAGAGACCCGGGTCGCGAGCCAGGAGCCAAGCCAGGAGCCGAGCAGCGTCGGGGGCAGCAGGCGCAGACCCAGGTCGATGCCCGAGACGCGCTCCTGACGGAATCCCACGACCGCGGTCAGGTTCTGGGCCAGCACCGCCACCCGGTTGGTCGCGTTCGCGACGGTGACGCTCAGGTTGGAGTCGAGCAGGGTCAGCAGGGGCACGGCCAGGAACGAGCCCCCGCCGGCGAGTGTATTCACGAAGCCCGCCACGATCCCGGTCACGAGCAGGGCCGCGACCTCGAACATGCCCGGCCAGGGCTCGGGAAGGATCAGAGCAGCTCGTCCTGGCGGGAACGGCCGCGCCCAGGAGCGCCCCGCCGGCGAGGAATTCCGAAGTGCTCGAACGCCCGTCCGGTCGCGATCCGGCCCCTCGGCGTCCGGTCGAGAAACCCCCTCTGGATCAGAAACGGCTCGTAGATGTCCTCGATGGTTCCCTTGTCCTCTCCCGTGGCCGCAGCCAGCGTTTCGACCCCAACCGGACCGCCGCCGTACTTCTCGATCAGGGTGAGGAGAATTTCCCGGTCCATCCGGTCGAAGCCCGCCTCGTCGACCTCGAGGCGCCCGAGCGCGTGGCGGGCCATGTCGAGGTCGATCCGGCCGTCGCCCTCGACCTCGGCGTAGTCGCGCACCCGGCGGAGCAGTCGGTTCGCGATCCGGGGTGTTCCGCGCGAACGGCTCGCGATCTCGCCGGTCCCCTCGGGTTCGACGGAAACGCCCAGGATCTCTGCACTGCGCCCGACGATGCGAACCAGGTCCTCGGCCGGGTAGTAGTCGAGCCGCGCGATGTACCCGAAACGGTCGCGCAGCGGGGAGGTCAGAAGCCCGGCGCGCGTGGTGGCACCCACCAGCGTAAAGCGCGGAAGATCGATCCGGACGGTTCTCGCCGAAGGCCCCTGTCCGATGATCAGATCGAGCCGGAAGTCCTCCATCGCCGGATACAGGATCTCCTCGACCCCCGGGGACATGCGGTGGATCTCGTCAATGAACAGGATCTCGCCCGGCTCGAGGTTCGACAGGATCGCGGCGAGATCCCCGGCCCTTTCGAGGACGGGCCCCGAGGTCACGCGGACAGAAGCGCCCATCTCCGCACCGAGAACGTGCGCGAGCGCGGTCTTGCCGAGCCCGGGCGGACCGTGGAACAGGGCGTGATCCAGCGCTTCGCCGCGCTCGAGCGCGGCCTGAACGAAGACCCGCAGATTGCCGCAGATCCCCTCCTGACCCACGAATTCGTCGAACGAGAGCGGGCGCAGCCGGTTCTCGACCGCGGTTTCCGCCTCGACCCGTTCGCCCGCCAACAACTCACCGGGCCGCATCGCGCAGCGCCTCCCGGATCAAAGTCTCGAGCGTCGGATCGCCGGGCAGGCGCTCGAGCGCCGCGCGGACCGCGTCGTCCGCGTGCGCGCGAGGGTAGCCCAGGTTGAGAAGCGCCGAGAGCGCCTGGTCCCGTGCACCACCCAGGAGATCCTGATGGGGCTCGAGTTCGATACGATCGACCTTGTCCCGAAGCTCGATCAGCATCCGCTCCGCCGTCTTCGCGCCCACGCCCGGAATGCTGCGCAGCGCCGACACGTCCCCACGGCGCACGACGTCTCCCAACCGCTCGGCGGGCAGGCCGGACAGGACCGCTAGGGCGAGCCTCGGGCCAACGCCGCTAATCCCGAGCAGGAGCCCGAACACCAGGCGCTCCCGGTCGGTCAAGAAGCCGTAGAGCGCCAGCGTGTCCTCGCGAACGTAGGTGTAGATGCGGAGCCGCACCGTCTTGCCTTCCTCGGGCAGTGACAGAAAAGTCGAAACCGGCACGCGCACTTCGTAGCCCACCCCGCCCACGTCCAGGATCACGCCCTCCGGGCGCTTCTCGGCCAACCGACCCTCCAGCAGGGCGATCACCCGCGCACTTCCCGCGTCTCGCCGCGACCGCGGCGCCCGCGCCGCGCGGATGCGGAATCGGAGGCTCGGCCCCGGGCCGGCAGGGAGTGACCGTGACAGATCGCGACGGCCAGGGCGTCCGCCTCATCGCTGGCCGGCGGCTTCCCGAGGCCCAGAAGCCGCTGGACCATCCGCTGAACCTGATCCTTCGACGCTCGTCCGTAGCCGGTCACCGCGACCTTCACGGCTGCGGGCGCACATTCGGCCGTCGGGATTCCGGCGCGCCCGCAGGCGGTGAGCGCTGCGCCACGCGCGTGGCCGAGGAGTAGCGCCGAGCGCGGGTTCCGGGAGACGAAGACGGCCTCCAGCGCCGCATGGTCGGGCCGGGTCTCCGAGATCACCGCCTCGAGTCGCTCCATGATCTCGGCGAGCCGCGACGCGAGGCAATCCCCGCCAGGTCGGATCACGCCTCCGGCAACCCGAACCAGCCGCGAGCCGACGAGATCCACCACGCCAAAGCCCGTGGCCCGCAGGCCTGGATCAATTCCCAAGGTGCGCACGCCCCCTCCGTGGCACGAGGCCGGGACCGGCTTCAGCCCGCCTCTGCCATCCGCACCATCTCTGCCTCTGAGATATCGAAATTCGCGTGAACCCGCTTCACGTCATCGTGCTCATCGAGCGCTTCGAAGAGTCGCAGCATCCCCTCCGCGTCGGAACCCGAAAGCGCCACGGTTGCGCTCGGGATCATCGAGACCTCGGCGCGGTCCGGCGTGAATCCACGTTCTTCGAGCACGGCGCGCACATTCGCCAGTTCCTCGGGCCGGGTCTGGATCTCTAGCGAGTCGTCCTCTTCCGTCACGTCCTCCACGTTCGCCTCGATCGCGACTTCCATCAGGGCCTCGCGGTCCACCCCGGGACCGACGAAGGCGAAAATCCCCTTCTGCTCGAAAAGGTAGGCAACGCATCCGCTCGAGCCGAGATTGCCCCCGTGGCTGGTAAACAGCCGGCGGATCTCGCCCACCGTTCGATTGCGGTTGTCGGTCATGGTGTCGATCATGACCGCTACGCCGTTCGGCCCGTAGCCCTCGTAGCGAACCTCCTCGTAACTCCCTCCCACGAGCCCGCCCGTCCCCTTTTTGATGGCTCGCTCGATGTTGTCGTTGGGCATGTTCGCCTTGCGGGCGTTCTCGATCGCCAGACGCAGCCGCGGGTTCGAGTCCCGATCCCCCCCGCCGAGCCTCGCCGCGATGGTCAGTTCGCGGATCAGCTGCGTAAAGGCCTTACCCCGCTTGGCGTCCACGGCTGCCTTCTTGCGCTTGATCGTGGACCACTTCGAATGGCCGGACATGCTTCTCGCCTCGGTTCCCCGGCGCGGCTCCAGCGGCTGGCGCCGGACGGCCCGCAGGGGGCGGTGCGTTCCCACGTGGCGCTCGTGTGCGGGATAACACCCTGGCTCGAACCGGTCAACGGATCCCCGCGCGGCACGCGGCCCTCCGGGGCAGCGCCCCGTAAGGGTCCCGGGCACTGCTGCCGATGGAGCACGGAGGGCCCGTGCCCGTTTTCGGCACTGCGGAAAGTCTCTCCGGATTGCCCCGGGAGGGATGGGAGGGAGCGCCCGATGAAGGAAGAGGTCGCGATCGGAATCGATCTCGGAACCAGCAACTCCTGCGTGGCGGCCGTGATCGGCGGTCAGCCCCGTGTCCTGCCCAACGCACACGGCGAGCGCACCACGGCATCCGTGATCGCCTTTGCCGAGGACGGCAGCGTCTCGGTCGGGAACGAGGCCAGGGCGCAGGTGATCCTGGATCCCACCCATACGGTCTCGAGCGCCAAGCGGCTGATCGGGCGCTTCATGTTCAGCGAGGAAGCCCGCAAGGCCTCGGCGATCGCGCGCTACCAGATCGTCGAGGGCGAAGGCCACTCGATCCAGATCCAGGTCCGGGAGCAGAGCCTGTCGGTTCCCGAGGTCTCGGCTCTGGTGCTGAAGCAGATGCGTTCTGTCGCGGAGCAGGAACTCGGCCGCTCGCTCGAAAGCGCCGTCATCACGGTCCCCGCGCTCTTCAACGACAATCAGCGCCAGGCGACCAAGGACGCCGGGCGCATCGCGGGTCTGAACGTGCTCCGGATCTTGAACGAGCCCACCGCCGCCGCTCTGGCGTACGGCTACGGGCAGGATCTGCGCGCGAAGGTGGCTGTCTACGACCTCGGAGGTGGGACCTTCGACATTTCGATTCTGGAACTCGGAGGAGACGTCTTCGAGGTCCTGGCCACCTGCGGCGACACCTTTCTGGGCGGAGACGATTTCGACGACCGGCTGATCGACCTGCTCGCCGAAGAGTTCCAGGAGCGCCACGACAAGAACGTGCGTTCGGACCCCTTCAGCTACGAGAAGCTCAAGCAGGCCGCCGAGAAGGCCAAGCTCGAGCTGTCCGAGAAGGAATCCGTCACGGTGGAAGTCCCCGCGCTGTGTTCGGTTGACGGAGAGGCGCTGGGCATCCAGCGCGAAATCAGGCGGGGCGAATTCGATCAGCTCGTGCAGGATCTGTGTCAGCGGACCTTCAAGGTCTGTGACGAAGCGCTTCAGCAGGCCGGCCTGACCGTGCAGGACCTCGACGGAGTGATTCTGGTCGGCGGCTCGACCCGAATGCCCGTGGTTCGCGAGGCCGCGAAGGAGTACTTCCGTCGGGAGCCCGACGGCTCGATCAACCCCGAAGAGGTGGTTGCAGTCGGCGCCGCGATTCACGCCGCGTCGCTTATGGGAAGCGAGACCGACACCTTCCTGCTCGACGTCACGCCACTCTCGTTGAGGGTCGGAATCGCGGGCGGTCTGACCAAAGTCGTGATCGAGCGGAACTCGCCGGTCCCAATCGAGCGGACCGGCGTATTCACGACCGCCCGGGACTTCCAGGAGTCGGTCTCGATCCGCATCTACCAGGGCGAGGCGAGGACCGCCCGGGAAAATACGCTGCTCGGCGAGGTCGAGTTCTCGGGGTTTCAGCCGGGACCGCGCGGAGAGGTCAAAATCGAAGTCAGTTTCGCAATTACGACCGAGGGAATCCTGAAGGTCTCGGCCAGCGATCCGGTCACGGGCGCCGAGCGCTTCACCTCCGTCACGCTGTCGGGCGGTCTCAGCGAGGCCGAGATCGAGCGGATCATCCGGGCCGGCAGCGGAGGCGAGTCGGCCGGCAGCGTCCCGACCGGCCGAGACGAGCAGCAGGGCGCGCCCACGGGGCCGGAGCTGACCGCGCTCCAACCCGAGGATCCGCGCGCAATTCCGCTGGATCCGGACGAAAGCGTAGACGCAGAACTCGTTCAAAAATGAGGCAGACGGATCCGGCTGGAGGCCGTACGCGATGAGTCCCGGCGAGATCCAGGCTCTCGCGCGGCTCGCGGGCGGCATGGACTACTACTGCTTGCTGCGAACCGAGCGAACGGCTTCGCTCGACGAGATCAGGCGCGCCTACTACAGCGCCAGGCGCGCCTTCCATCCAGACCGCTACCTGAGGGAAGACGCACCGGTCCAGACTGCGGTCGACCAGATCTCGCGCCGCATCAACGAGGCGTGGGTGGTGTTGCGCGACGCGGTGCGCAGGCCCGCGTACGATCGAGGCCTCGCGGAGGGCCGGTTGCGGTACACGCTCGAGGATGAGGAATCGCGCCGGGAGCAGTCCCGGGCGCGGACCGGCAGTACGCCGAACGGCCGCAAGTTCTTCGAGCTCGCGAGCGAGGCCGAAGCCCGGGGCGAGATCGAAAAGGCGATTGCCCACATCCAGACCGCGTTGACCTTCGAGCGCGACAACCCCGTCCTGCTGGAACAGTTGACCCGGCTCCGGTCCAGCCGCCAGGCGGGCTCGGACGACGGCGACAGCCCCTACGCAATCCGCTAGCGCACGCCTGCCCCGAGCCATCGCGAGCCCGCAGGCCTGCGCTCGTACCGATTGACCCACAGCCTCCGGGTCGTGCATGATCCGCGTGACTGGGCGAAGCGCGCTTCGGCGTGAGGCGCGGCGTGGCGCACGCACGTTTCGCAGGCCCTTACGCGAGCTTAGTAACCCCTGGAGTTCCCGGGCCCGGCCCCGGGGCGTGGAGCCTCGAAGATGTCAGAAGCAGCCGCGGCCGCAAAGCCGCTCCCCGTGGTCCCATTCTTGAAGATTCCCGAAGCCGGCGATCCTTACCTCGAGGGACAGAAGTGCGGCGTTTGCGGGGCGATTTTTCTGGGAGAACGTTCGACTTGCTCCAGCTGCGGCGCACGCGACAAGCTCGAAGCGTTCCGGCTCGCGAATCAGGGCACGCTCCACGTCTACTCGATCGTGCACCGCTCCTTCCCCGGCATCGACGTTCCCTACGTGTCGGCCATCGTGGATCTCGAGGGCGGTGGCACCGTCAAGGGGAATCTGATCAACATCGAGCCCGACCCCGAGAAGATCCAGATGGGGATGCCGGTCGAGGTGGTTTATCAGGACGCCCTCGGTCGCAAGGACCGCGAAGGCAATTCCTATCTCAGTTACTTCTTCCAGCCTCGCGGCTGAGCGACAAGGAGCGCAACATGAGTGACGTCTACGTTCTCGGCATCGACATGATCAAGTTCGGGCGCTTTCCCGAAAAGACCGTGCCGCAACTCGGCGCGACGGCAGCCCTGATGGCCCTCGACGACGCCGGGCTTAAGATTCAGCAGATGGAAGCCGTCTGCTGCGGCAATCTCGGCCAGGCGGGCGGCATGGTGGGTCAGCGTGTGCTCCAGGAAATCGGCCAGACCGGCGTTCCGGTCGTGAACTGCGCCAATGCCTGTGCAACGGGTGCAACCGCATTCCGCGAGGCCTGGATGAGCATCAAGGCGGGCGTGTACGACCTCGTGCTTGCGGTCGGAGTGGAACAGATGGGCCGCGGTCTGCTCGGCGGTGCGGGCGGGGGCTCGGGAATTCCCAAAGAGGGCCTGCTCGGCTCGGGAACCATGCCAGCGGTGTTCGCAGAAGCCGGAATGGAGCACAGCCGCAAGTACGGCACCAGCTTCGAGCAGTTCGCCAAGGTGTCCGTGAAGAACCACCATCACTCCACGATGAACTCCAAGGCCATGTACCAGATCGAAACGCCGCTCGAAACGGTCATGAACGCCGAGATGATCGCCTATCCCAATACCAAGCTGATGTGCTCGGTCAACGTGGACGGCGCGGCGGCGGCGGTTCTGGCTTCGGAGTCCAAGGCACGGGAGCTCGGACTCGGCCGGGCCGTAAAGGTCAAGGCTTCGGTGCTGACGAGCGATCCGTGGCAGGAACGCGACCTGGTCATGCCCGACGTGAATAGTTGCACGCGACTCGCGGCGAAGGCCGCCTACGAGATGGCGGGCCTCGGCGCGGACGACGTCGACCTGGTGGAACTCCACGACTGCTTCGCCACCGCCGAGATCCTGCATTACGAGAACCTGGGACTCTGCGGGGATGGCGAGGCGGGCAAGTTGATCGACGAGGGCCAGACTGCGCTGGGCGGTCGGGTTCCCGTGAACGTTTCGGGAGGCCTGCTGTCCAAGGGCCATCCGCTGGGCGCAACCGGCATCGCCAACATCTACGAGGTCTCCACGCATCTGCGCGGCGAGGCCGGAGAGCGGCAGGTCGAGAACGCGCGCATCGGAATGACCCACGTGATCGGCCTCGGCTCCGCCTGCGCGATCCACCTGCTCGAGAAGGTGAACTAGGCGGCTACGACGCCGGAGCCAGCTTCCCGCCGTGCGCGGGCCCGGTTACGAGCCGGGCCCCGGGGCCTGCAGCGCTTCGTCCAGCGCCTCCCACGCGAGCAGGGCGCAGCGGCGCCGCGAGGGGAAACGCGAGACCCCCGCGAAGGCGCGCAGCCGGCGATCCGTTCCAGGCGCCGGACTCCGGCCCTCGACGATGCGACGGAGTTCGGCACGCAGGCCGGTTGCCTCGCCGATCGGGCGGCCGGCGAGCAGTTCCGTCATCACGCTTCCAGCCGCGACCGCGATGCTGCAGCCGCGTGTGCGTGCAGAGAGAGCCGCCAGTCTGCGTCGGCCCGGCTCGGTCGGGTCTTCGGCGAACTCGACCTCGACCCGAACCTGATCGCCGCAGACCGGATTGTGCACGGTCGCGGCCGCGTCGGGCGCGTCGAGCGCCCGCCGGTGCCGGGGATTGCGGTAATGGTCGAGGACGACTTCCCGATAGAGGGCCTCGACCTCGCTCAGCTCGGACACTTGTCGGAACTGGGCGGCCCCTCCGGGACCTCGATCCCATCCGCCGAAATCTGCACGCCCTTCACGTCGCGCAGCGGGCGACCCGACCCGGTCGAACCGCGGCGCACCTGCAGGACCTCTGACATAATCGAGAGCGCGATCTCCTGCGGCGTCGCGGCCCCGATGTCGAGCCCGCAGGGCGCAGCGACCCGGCGCAGTTCGTCGGCCGAGAAGCCGTCTTCGAAGAGCCGCTCGATCACGAGCGCACTGCGCTTGCGGCTCGCCACCAGCCCCACCCAGGCCGGGCCCTGACGTAGCACGCGAGAGAGCGCCTCGTAGTCGCCTCGGTGCTGGGTCGTGATCACGACGTAGGTCTCCGCGTCGCACTCCGCCTTCGCGTAGTCCGGATCGTCCGCGATCGTAAGATCGGCGAGAGGAAAGGCTTCGGGCGTCGCGAGCGGATCGTCGACCGTCACGCGAAACTCGAGCAACTTGCCGATCGAGACCGTCGCCTCGGCGATGCGCCCGTGCCCGAGCACGAGCAGGCTAGGCTCCGGGAGGACCGGCTCGACATACACGTTCATCTGCCCCCCACACGGCATCCCGACGCCCAGCACCTCGTCGTCGAGATCGACCCGCAATAGCCGCGGCCGCCCATCCGCGAGCGCCCGAAGCGCTTCGTCCCGGACTGCGGTCTCGGCACAGCCGCCGCCGACCCAGCCAAAGACGGTCCGGCCCGCGGCATCGATGATGGCCTTGGCGCCCGGCCCTGCCGACGCGCTCCCGATCACCTCCACCACCGTGGCCACCGCGCACGGGCGCCGCGACTCGGTTAGCTGCCGCAGCTGGCGCACGAACTCGGTCGAAGAGGGAATACTCAAGCTGAATCGCTCCTTCACCGAGTCTATGCGGCGGCCGGTCCCGCGTAAACGAAGCCGCGAGGGGCAGGTTTGACACGCCCGGCGCTCGCTTCGTAACATCCCGCGGCCATTATGAAATCGAGGCGGAAACCGGGCTCGGGCGGGACCCGGGCGGGGCCCCCGAGACGCGCGCGCTGGCTGCGGGCGCCGGCCCTCCTGCTGATCTTGATTGCGGGCGGAACGCCCGGCGGGCTCGCTGCGGAAGCCCGGAGCGAGCGCGTGCTCCCTCGCTTCTCGGGCCCACTGCTGGGCGGCGGAATCGGCAGCACCGATAGCTTCGCGGGCCGGCGCGGACTGATCTACGCGTTCGCGACGACCGACGACTCCGCGCCCGAGATGGCGCGGCTGGCGGGACGGATCATCCGGGATGCCGCGGGCGCGAACATCGCGGTCCTGGCTGTCAACCGGGACCTCGAGCCCGAGCGCGTGCAGCCCTTCGTGGACGGCTATTTCGAAGGCCTGCCCGTCATTCTCGACCGCGAGCTTTCGATTACCCGCAAGCTCGGCGTACCCCCGGGCAGGTCAGCGCTCTACGTCATCGACGCCGACGGATACATCATCAGCGCATTCGCCTGGGAACCGGAGGGGATTTTGGGTGCGGCGGAGGCGTACGAGGCCGAGTTGCGCCGGGTTCTGCGGCTGGAGCCACTCGATCAGAGCACGCGCCCCTTGCTCGGGACCTCGCCCCCGGCGCCCGCGTTCGAGCTCGAGAGCCTCGCAGGCACCACTGCGAGTCTTGAGAAACTGCGCGGGAAGGTGATCGCGCTGGTCTTCTTCCTGCCGACCTGCCCCCACTGCCACGACGCGCTCCAATATCTGGACCGTCTGAAACGGAAGCCGGGCTACGAAGACCTCGAAGTCGTTCCGGTCAGCATTCGGAACCGACCCTTTCTGATGCGCGAAATGCGGGAGGACCTCGAACTCGAACTCCCACTCTACGTCGATCTGGAGGCGTCGACGCAGCAGTCCTACGAGCACCGCCTGGGCGTTCCCGATACCGTGCTGATCGATCGAAGCGGCAGGATTCTGTCGCGCTTCGGCGGCATCAGCCCACGGATCGAGGCCATGATCTCGATGACGTTGCGTCAGGCGCTGGGCGTCCCCAACCCGATTCTGCTCAGCCGTTCCGAGTACAGCGGCTCGGGGATGTGCCAGGCCTGCCACCGAGCGCAGCATTCGAGCTGGCTGCTGACCCGTCACGCGCACGCGTACGACACGCTGCTCGAGCACGGGGAGGAGCGAAACTCGGAGTGCATCGGGTGTCACAGCGTAGGATGGAGCGAGCGCGGAGGGTACGACCTGGATCAGCCACGGGAACATCTGGAAGGCGTGCAGTGCGAGAACTGCCACGGACGCGGCGGGCCGCACCAGTCTCCGGACTTCCTGGCCGAGAAGGGAGGCTACGCGGGCGTGTGTGCGGACTGTCACACGGCCACCCACTCCCTGAACTTCATCTTCTCGGAGCGGTTGCCCGAGGTCTCGCACGCGGCGCAACTCCGGTTCGCGAATCTCTCGCTCGAGGAAAGGCGGGCGCTGCTCGAGCAGCGCGAACATCGCCAGCGATCCCTCTTCCACGACGCCGACTACGTCGGATCCCGGGCCTGTGCCGACTGTCACAGCCGGGAATTCGCGCTCTGGCAGAAGACACCACACGCGCGAGCGCTCGAAACGCTGGAGGCGCAAAAGCGGGCCGGGAGCGCGGATTGCCAGCGCTGCCACACGACCGGCTTCGAAGCCGCAGGCGGCTTTCCGAGCGGCGGCGAGGCGCTCGGCGGTGTCGGCTGCGAGAGCTGCCACGGTCCGGGGGGCGCACACGTTGGCCCCGATGCCCGCAGGTCGGGTACGATCCTGGGGCTGACCGACAAGTGTGACAGTTGCGTGATCCTGCAGATCTGCGGTAGCTGCCACGACGATGCCAACGATCCGGGCTTCGAGTTCGAACTCGAGGAAAAGCTGGAGCGGGTCCGGCACGGTTCCGGTTCCGCACCCGCGGGGAGTGCTGCAGAGTGAGCGTTTCCGAGAAGGGCCGCCGCCTGGTACGAGAGATTCGCGAGAGTTTGATCGAACTCGAAGCCAACGGAGTCGATCGCGTGCCACGCGCGGCCCCACCTGCGCCTAACGCGCCCGGCTTTCGTCCGGCCGTGGCTCCCCTGGACGCCTCCCGCATTCCCCGCGGGGGAGATTCCGAGCGAGCGCTCCGGGCGGTGGTCAAGGAACTGGGAGACTGCACACGCTGCCGACTGCACGAGGGGCGGCGCAACATCGTGTTCGGCGAGGGCAGCCCCGAGGCCCCCGTGGTCTTCGTCGGCGAAGGGCCGGGGGAACAGGAAGACCGCAGCGGCCGGCCCTTCGTGGGGCGCGCGGGGGAACTGCTCACAAAAATGATCGAAGCGGTCGGATGGACCCGGGAAGACGTGTACATCTGCAACATCGTCAAGTGCCGGCCCCCCAAGAACCGCGATCCTCAACTCGACGAGGTGGCATCCTGCAGCCCATTCCTGGAGAAACAGATCCGCGCCATCGCACCCCGGGTCATCGTCACGCTGGGAAAGCCCGCGGCACAGAAGATGCTCGGAAGACCCGTCGCGATCACGCGTGCCCGCGGAACTTGGGAAGTCTGGCACGGCATCCCGCTGATGCCGACCTACCACCCGGCCTATCTGCTCCGGAACTACACGAAGGAGACGCGACAGGCGGTCTGGGATGATCTGCGCGCGGTACGGGCGCGCGTCGACGGGGCGTAAGCGGCTGCGCGCCCACCGGGTCTGGCTCACCGCCGTCCTGGCGTTCGGACTCTCCGGTGCCGACGCGGGCCCGGTGCGGGTCGGCTTCGGGCGCGCAGCCCTGCCCGCGCTCGAAGGTGCGCCGCTCGGGGGGTACGGGGGGCTTCGGGATCGTCGCGCCGACGGCACACTCGACGCCCCCGAGATTCGGGCGGTCGTCTTCGCCCGGGGAGAACTTCGCGTCGCACTCGTCGTCGCGGATCTCGTGATCCCGCGCAGCGCGCTCCGGGCGGATCTCGTCGCAGCCACGGCGCCCCTCGAACTGGACGCAATCGTGTTCACGGCGACGCACACGCACTCGGGCCCGGGCGGCTACCTTCCGGGCTGGCTGGCGGAGCGGGTGACGGGTGGCGCGTTCGATCCCGAGATGCCGGGCCGCATCGTGGCGGCCGCCTCCGAGGCCCTGGCGGCGGCCGCGGCCGATCTCGCGCCCGCCGAGATCCAGAGCGGCGAGGCCACACTCGAACTCGCGCTGAATCGGCGCCGGGCCGACGGCGCACGCGAGCGCGCGCTGCCCGTGCTGCGCGCGCGCTTCGGCGACGGCCGCGCGCCGCTGCTCGTATTCGCGTACGGGGCACACCCCACGGTGCTCTCGCCCGGCAGCACCCGCTACTCGGCCGACTACGTGGGAGCCGCGCGCCGCTGGCTCGAAGCGCGCGGTACTCGCGCAGTGTTTCTGCCGGGTCCGCTCGGAGATCAGGCGCCCGCGCCCGCGGAAGGGGAACTCTGGGAGGGACCGCCCGAGGCGCAGTGGAAGCAGGTGAACGAGATCGGCGGCCGGCTCGGACGCGCGGTACTGGAGGCTTCCGCGGCGCTCGGGCCCCCGTCGTCGCCCGAACTCCAACTGGCCGAGCGCTGGACCGAGCCGCCCCCGCTTGCACTGCGCCGCTTCTGCGGCATCTGGTGGCTCACGCCGCTCGTCCGCGCTCCGCTCGAGCGCTTCGTGGCGAAACGGGTTCCGCTGCACGCGCTCCGAGTCGGTGACGCGACCCTGATCGCGCTCCCGGCCGAGCCCACGGCCGCGGTTGGAGAGGCAATTCGGAGCCAGATGCCCGGCGGCTCGACGCGCTTTGTCGTATCTCTCTCCAACGATTGGCTCGGATACGCTGTCTCCGGCGAGACCTTCGAGCGAGGCGGCTACGAAGCCTGCCTGTCTCTGCACGGGCCCGGCTTCGCTCCGTGGCTGATCGCAGAGGCGGTGGAAACCCTGCGCGGGATCGATCGGGTTCCCTGAGTTCGAGGAAGAAGGACGAGGCGATGGCGACCGAGCTCTGCGGAATCCTGCTTCATCCCGCTGGACACACGCTCTCTCCGGCATTGCACCGGGCGGCCTACGACGCACTCGGGCTGGACGCCGTCTACCTGCCCTTCGACGTGCCGGCCGAGCATCTCGCCGCAGCGGTTTCCGGCATGCGCGCCCTCGGGATTCGACAGCTGTCGATCTCGATCCCGCACAAGCAGGCGGTCCTCGAACTCGCAGACGAGGTTTCGGAAGATGCGCGCCGGATCGGGGCCGCCAACACCCTGACCCGGAGCGGAGACCGGATTCGCGCCGACAACACGGACTGGTTGGGCGTCCGCCGGACGCTCGAAGCCATGGGGCCGTGGCAGGGGCGGCGCGCAACCGTGCTCGGTGCGGGGGGTGCCGCGCGGGCGGTGGTATTCGCGCTGCTGGAGTTCGGCATGCAGGTCACAGTTTCGAACCGGACGCAGGAACGGGCCGTGCGCCTGGCCCGCGATCTCGGCGCGCGCGCGGGAGCGCAGCAGAAGACCCCCGACCTGCTCGTGAACGCGACGCCGGTGGGCATGGATCCAAACCCGGACGACACCCCGTTTCCGACCGGACGGCTCGAGCCCGAAATGACGGTGTTCGACACCGTCTACCGGCCCCTCGAAACCCGCCTGCTCCGCGAGGCGCGCGAGCGCGGCTGCAGAACCCAGGATGGCCTCGACATGCTCGTGCACCAGGCGGTGGAGCAACTGAAACTCTGGTCCGGCCGCAGCGCGGACCCCGGCCGGCTTCGCGGAGCCGCCGAGGAGGCCCTCAAGCGAGGTTGAGGAGTTCCGCCACCTGCTCCCGGTGATGGACCGAATCCCCGTAGCTGACCTCGATGGCCTTCGCGCGCCGGAAGTACAGGTGACAGTCGTACTCCCAGGTAAACCCGACCCCGCCGTGGATCTGGATGTTCTCGGCACTCGCGCGGCGGTAGGCATCGCTCGTGAACGCCTTGGCCATCGAAGCAAATAGCGAGGTCTCCTCGAGATCCTGCGCGGCGTTCCAGGCGGCGTAGTGCGTGATCGATCTCGAGGACTCGAGATCGATCAACATGTCGGCGCACTTGTGCTTGATCGCCTGATTGACCCCGATCGGCTTTCCGAACTGAACGCGTTGCTTCGCGTATGCAACCGCGTCCTCGAGCACCTTCTCCACGCCGCCGACGGCCTCGGCCGCGAGCGCGACCAGCCCGCGGTCGCGAACCCAGCACCAGGTGTTCCAGCCGGCCGCGTCTTCGCCCAGAAGCTCCGCGCGCACACCGTCCAAGCGAAGCTCCGCGATCCGGCGCGTGGGATCGATCGACTCGAGCGGTCGTACTTCGAGTCCGGGCGCCCCACGATCGACGAGGAGCAGCGACATCCCGGACTCGGCGTCTGCGCCCGTCTGGGCGACGTCTGCGCCGGTCCGGGCAACGACGACGATCTGGTCGGCATTCTGGCCGTCGGGAACGAACAGCTTGGTCCCGGTCACCCGATACCCGGAACCGTCACGGGTCGCGCGTGTCTCGAGATCGCGAGCGTCTTCGGTTCCGGACTCCTCCGTAATCGCGAAC
>SPKZ01005180.1_pt1 | contig 17426 bp, 16 predicted proteins | sample 2456571 | NCBI WGS metagenome assembly SPKZ01 (sample SAMN11192286, study PRJNA482655) | marine metagenome | biome: ENVO:00000447; feature: ENVO:00000244|ENVO:00000211|ENVO:00000569|ENVO:00002023; material: ENVO:00002151; isolation source: ocean water from marine abyssalpelagic zone ...
GCGGCCAGGATCACGACCGGATCCCAGCTCGACTCGTGATTCCCGACCACGACGTAGGCAGCCGCGGGGTCGATGTGTTCTCGGCCTTCGATCTGGATCTCGGTTCCGCCGACGCGGGCGCAGAAGCGCCCGAAGCCGGTGTAGACGGCGTCGATCGCGCGTCGCGGGGCCCGGATCAGTGCGAGCAGCACCACCGTGCCGCTCGCCGCGATCAGTCCGACCGGGAGCACCAGCAGGCAGAGTGCCGCTCGGAACATGGCCGGAATCCTAGCAACCCTGGACGCCGGGTGCGGTAGGATGCTCGCGTGCCGGAGCCTTCGACGGACCGCAAGCGCAAGTTCTGGGGCTGGGGTCTCGAGGGTGTCGGCCCGGACGAGGCGCAGACCGAAAAGCTCGGGGCCGGGCTCGCGACGCGTTTCGGTCTGGATGCGCTGGAAATCACCCCGGCGCCGCGGCTCGAGGAACTCCGGTTGCGGGCTCCTCGCATCACGCCGCCTTCCCAGCTCGAAAATTGCATGACCGATGCGCCGTTCGAGCGCGCCCGGCACACTTACGGCGCCTCCTATTCCGACGTGATTCGGGCGCTTCGACGCGAGTATCCGGAACCGCCCGATCAGGTGGCGTTTCCGCGCAGCGAGGACGAGGTCGAGGCGCTGCTCGAGTGGTGCACGGCGGAGCAGATCGCCGCGATCCCGTACGGCGGCGGTTCCAGTGTGGTCGGTGGCGTCGAGTGCGCAGTGGGAGACGCCTATCGCGGCGTGGTCTCGATCGATCTCGGGCGGCTCGATCGCGTGCTCGAGATCGACCGTGCGTCCCGGACCGCCCGGATCCAGGCCGGGGTGTTCGGGCCCGCGCTCGAGGATCAACTGCGCCCTCAGGGGCTCACGCTCCGTCACTTTCCGCAGTCCTTCGAGTTCTCGTCGCTCGGGGGCTGGATCGCGACCCGCTCGGGCGGCCATTACGCCACGCTCTATACCCACATCGACGACTTCGTCGAGTCGCTGCGCGTCGTGACCCCGAGCGGCCGGGTCGTCTCGCGACGCTTGCCGGGCTCGGGCGCCGGCCCCAGCCCCGATCGGATCTTCATCGGGTCCGAGGGTACGCTCGGCATCATCACCGAGGCCTGGATGCGGCTCCAGGATCGTCCGCGTTACCGCGCCAATGCGAGCGTGCGCTTCGCGCGCTTCGAGGACGGCGTCGAGGCGACGCGCGCGGTTTCCCAGGCGGGGCTGTTTCCGGCCAATTGTCGACTGCTCGATCCGGGCGAGGCGCGCAACTCCGGGGCGGCTTCCGAGGGCGAAGCCGTACTCGTGGTGGCGTTCGAATCGGGCGACCACCCGCTGGACGCCTGGATCGCGCGCGCGATCGAGATCTGCCGGGACTTCGGAGGGCAGGTGCCGGATGGCCAGGGTCTCACGCGTACCGATGCCGCGGCGTCACGCGAGGGGGCGGCCGGCGCGTGGCGCGACGCGTTTCTGCGCGCCCCGTACGCGCGCGATGCGGTCGCGCGCTGCGGCGCGATCAGCGAGACCTTCGAGACCGCCGTGACCTGGGACCGCTTTCCTGTGTTTCACGCCACACTCCTCGAGGCGGCGCGCGACGCGCTGCGTCGGGTGTGCGGCGCCGGAGAAGTGACGTGCCGCTTCACCCACGTGTATCCCGACGGGCCCGCGCCCTACTACTCGATTCTCGCGCCCGGGCGCGCCGGGAGCCAGCTCGAGCAGTGGCGTGAGATCAAGTCCCGGGTCTCGGAAGTGTTGATCTCGCTCGGCGGGACGATCACCCACCATCACGCCGTGGGTCGCGATCACCGGCCCTGGTACGACCTGCAGCGGCCCGACGGTTTCGCGCGAGCACTCAGAGCAGTCAAGCGCGAGCTCGATCCCGCCCGGGTCCTCAACCCCGGAGTGCTGATCGATCCGTGAGTTGCAGCGAGTTTCGCGGCGGGGCCCACGCGCCATCCGAAAGGAGTGCGCGACCTGCGTTTGCTCTCCTGGCGCGAGCTGGTAAAGTCCGCGCCGCACCGGGGATCCAGCGTGAATTCCGAGCGCTGCGGGTAGCAACAGGACTGCGATCGAGCCAGGAGGTCTGGGGGTGGACCTGACTCTGATCCTGGCGCTGGCGCTCGGCCTCTACATGGCCTGGGCGATCGGTGCGAACGACGTCGCAAATGCGATGGCGACGTCCGTCGGGTCCCGTTCGCTCACGCTCGCGCAGGCGGTGGTGGTGGCCGGGATTCTGGAGTTCCTGGGTGCCTACCTCTTCGGTGCCAACGTGACCCAGACGATCCGCAAGGGGATTCTGGACGCGAATGCGGCGGCCGCGTCCCCGGACCTGGTTCTGTACGGCATGCTGGCCGCGCTCACCTCGGCCGCGACCTGGCTGCTGCTCGCGTCTCGTGCGGGTTGGCCGGTCTCGACGACACACTCGATCGTGGGTGCGATCGCGGGCTTTGGCGTGGTGGCGCTCGGAATCGACGCGGTCAACTGGGCGGCGCTGAGTTCGATCCTTGCGTCCTGGGTGGTGTCTCCGCTGATCTCGGGGACGATCGCGTTTCTGCTCTTGATCCTGATCCGGCGAACGATCCTGGACGTCGAGCATCCAATCGAGGCGATGCGGCGTATCGGGCCGCTCTACGTCCTTGCGGTGGTCGGCGTGATGGGACTCGTAACCCTGTTCAAGGGACTCAAGCACGTGGACCTCGAACTCGGCGCGGTCGAATCCTTGCTCCTGATAGCCGTGCTCTCGCTCGCGGTTTCGTTCGTGGCGGCGTACTTCATCCGCAGAGTTCCCGTCGACCGATCTGCCGACCACAGTCAACAGTTCCAGACCGTGGAGCGAATGTTCGCGGTGTTGAACGTTGCGAGTGCCTGCGCGGTCGCCTTCGCGCACGGCTCCAACGATGTCGCCAACGCAGTCGGTCCGGGCGCGGCGATCCTGTCGATCGTGGAGACAGGGACGCTGGCCGCGTCCAGCCGCGTCCCGGCCTGGATCCTGGCCCTGGGCGGCGTCGGGATCGTAGTGGGGCTCGCGACCTACGGGTATCGGGTGATCGCGACCGTAGGAGAGCGGATCACGGAACTGACTCCGAGCCGCGGCTACGCCGCCCAGTTCGCGGCTGCGATCACGATCGTCCTGGCCAGCAAGCTGGCGCTGCCCATCTCAACCACGCACGTGCTCGTGGGCGCTGTGCTCGGCGTCGGTCTCGCGCGCGGCATCGGCGCGCTCGATTTCCGGGTCGTGGGCACGATTGCCCTCTCGTGGATCGTGACGCTCCCGATGGGCGCGGGACTCGCGATATTATTCTTCTACATCTATAGCTTTCTTCTACCGTTCGTCGGTGGACCTTGAGGAGGGTCGCAGCCGTGTCCATTCTCGATCTCTTCGCGCGTTCGCCGTTCAAGCCGATGCAGGAACACATGCGGGTCGTTCTCGAGTGCGTGCGCGAGGTTCCGCCGCTCTTCGACGCGCTCTGCAGCGGAGACTCGGCCGCACTCCGGGCCCACGCGGAACGCATCCACGAGCTGGAGGGTCAGGCCGACCGGCTCAAGAACGACCTCCGCGCGCATCTGCCGAAGCGTCTGCTGCTGCCGGTGGACCGCCGCGACCTGCTCGAAATTCTCGCGGTTCAGGATTCGATCGCGGATACGGCTCAGGACGTCGCGGACCTGCTGATGCAACGGGCCATGCCGGTTCCCGATTCGATGCGGCAGCCGCTGATCGAACTGGTCCGCCGCGTGGAGCGTGCTTGTGATCAGGCCGGCCAGGTGATCGGCGAACTCGACGAGTTGGTTGAGATCGGGTTTCGGGGGCGGGAGGCCTCGCGCGTCGAGGAGATGATCAACCAGCTCGGCTCGATCGAGGGCGAGACCGACCGGCTCGAGTCCTCGCTGATCCAGGAGCTGTTCCGGATCGAGGACAGCCTGCCCCCCGTGACGGTTATGCTCTGGTACGACCTGATCGGTCGCATCGGGAACCTGGCCGACCACGCCGAAAAGGTCGGGAACCGGGTCCGCCTCTTCATCGCGAGCTGAACGCACAGCTCGCGAGCTGGCCCGGCTTCGGCGCCAGCAGCCCCGGTCGGGGTTGTACGCAGCGCGGCCCCGGGACCGCCGCCGGCCTGCTAGGACTGCTCGAGCGCGATGTAGAGCGAACTGCCGCGGCGCTGTATGAAGAGCACCAGCTGGCTCGGGTCCTCGGCCAGCACCGCATCGAGGTCCTCGAGGTCCTGAATCGTGGTTCGATTCGCCTCCACGATCACGTCGTTCGACTCCAGACCGGCCTTCGAGGAGGGAGAGCCGGGCGCGACCCGGGTCACGACCACGCCCTCGGTTCCGGAGGGGAGACTCAGCTGTTCTGCGAGTTCGCGCGTGAGACCGTTCGCTTCGAAGCCCCACTTCGAGCTTTCCGTGGGCTCACGCGAGGTGAGCTGGACGGCCTTCTCTTCTTCCATCGTGTCGAGCTTCGCGCGGAGCGTCTTCGGCTTGCCGTCTCGGATCACGAGGACCGGAACCTCGGTCCCGGGTGGGACAGACGCGACCTTGCGGGGCAGGTCGTTGAAGCTCTCGATCTTGGAACCGTCGAACTCGATGATCACGTCGCCGCGTTCGAGCTTGGCCTTCGCTGCCGGGCTCCCTTCGAAGACTTGGGAGACCACGGCGCCCGCGGTCGAGTCGAGGTCGTACTGATCTGCGAAGGCCGGTGTGACGCGCTGAATCTGAACGCCGAGCCAGCCCCGCGTGACGCTGCCCTTCTCGCGCAGCTGCGGAAGCAGGTCCTTGGCCATGTTGATCGGAATCGCGAAGCCGATGCCCTGGCCGGCCGCGTTGATCGCGGTGTTGATGCCGATCACGCGCCCATTCATGTCGATCAGGGGACCGCCCGAATTTCCGGGATTGATGCTCGCGTCGGTCTGCAGAAAGTTGTCATACGGCCCGGTACCGATCCTGCGCCCGCGCGCTGAGAGGATTCCGACCGTGACCGTGTGCTCGAGCCCGAAGGGATTGCCGATCGCCATCACCCAATCGCCGACCCGGGTATCGCTCGAGTCTCCGAGCGGCGCGTGGGGCAGGTCCTCGCCGGCGTCGATCTTGATCAGGCCGAGGTCCGTCTTGGGGTCGACGCCCACGATCTCGGCCGTGTACTCCTTGTCATTGGCGAAGGTGACCATGACCCGGGCGGCCCCGTCGACCACGTGGTGGTTGGTCACGATGTAACCGTCCTTCGAGATCACGAAGCCCGTGCCGCCCGCCTCGCCCCGCGGGGGACGCCGCCGGCCGAAGAACTCCTCGAACGGGGACTGCTTGCCGCTCGGCGCCGGCGGGTGCCGCTCTGACCGGATGTTCACGACCGCGGGAGACAGGGTTGCTGCCAGCTCCGCCAGCGAGTCGGGGCGGCCCGTCGCCAGTTCCGAGCTCCCCTCCTCCCAGAAGACGCCGGCGTCAGCGCCGGTCCGGGCTTGCGCGTCCTTGGCGCGGAGACGTACTTCCAGATCGGCGCCCGACACCAGCAGGGCGGCGGCGCCGATCAGCAGGGCCAGTGCAGCGATCGAACTCTTGCGCATCTCGGTTCTTCCCCCTGTCCTGGCTCGAGCCTAGGAGAGCTGGAGCGTCACGTGGTAGCCGGTTCTTCCCCGCCGCACCAGCAGCAGGGTGGAACTGCGCCCCCGTAATCTCGCGACGGCGCGGTGGAAGGTCGCCGCGTCCTCGATGATCTCGCGATCCACCTTGAGTAGTACGTCACCGTTCCTCAATCCGATTCGCCCGGCGGGTCCCCGGGCCGCCACGTCTTCGAGGACCAGGCCGCCTCCCGGACTGGCCGCGCCGACCGAGAAACCGAGCAGGACCCGGGCCAACTCCCCGGTGCGATGCTCCGGGAACGCCGCGCCCCGCAGCTTGAAGGCCCTCCGTTTGCCGTCCCGCTCCGTGACGAGCTTCGCAGTATCTCCTTCGGTCAGCGTTGCGAGCAGCTGAAAGTAACCGCGTACGGATTCGAGCGGATTGCCGTTCATCTCCGCCATCACGTCCCCGACCCGGACGCCGGCCTGCTCGGCGGGCGCATCCGAGAACACGTGCGACACCAGTACACCGTGCGGGGAATCTACGTCGAAGGCTCGCCGCAACGCAGGGTTGAGCTCCTGCACCCGGATGCCGAGCCAGACCGGGAACACCTCGCCGTGCCGAATCAGGTCGTCGACGATGCGCATCGCGCGGTCGATCGGGATCGCGAATCCGATGCCCTCCGATCGCTCCAGGATGGCCGTATTGATTCCGATCACCTCGCCGTCGAGGTTGAGCAGCGGGCCTCCCGAGTTGCCCGGATTGATGCTCGCGTCGGTCTGCAGGAAACCCAGGAACTCGCGGCCCCGGGTCCGGATCGAGCGGTTCGTGGCGGACAAGACGCCGGTGGTGACGCTGTGGTGGAGGCCGAAGGGGTTCCCGATCGCGATCACGGTCTCCCCGATCATCAGGTCTTCGCTGGAGCCGAGCCGGGCCGCGGGCAGCGACTCGTCAGACAGGATCCGCAATACGGCGAGGTCGGTCGCGGGATCCGTCCCGATCAACTCGCCCTCGAACTCGCGCCCGTCGGCCAGCGTCACGCGGATCTCGCTCGACGCGGCGAGTACGTGGGCGTTCGTGAGAACGTGTCCGTCGTCGTCGATGATGACCCCGCTGCCCAGGTTCGATCTGGGACGGGGCCGCGGGTCGAGAAAGCGGCCGAAGAAGTCGTCGAAGAACGGATCCGCGCGGAAGAAGGGGTTCGCGCGGCGCCGGATCTCCAGGGTGGTGGTGATGTTGACGGTCGCGGGCGCGTTCCGTTCGATCGCATCGACCACCGGGGTCCGGCGCGACCCGGACCTGGCGCCGGCGGCCGCCGGATCGAGACAGAGCAGCGCCGAGCCGAGAAGCAGGAGTGCAAGGCGTCCTCTCATCAGGTGTCTCCGCTTGGACGGGTCCGCGAGCTGCGATATTCCGTCCACGGGTGCCGATCGTATAGGCTGCGAGCGATGTCCGAGCCGCCGGGGTCTGCTTTTGCCTCCCGCTTCGGCCGTGCCCCCGCAGGGAGCGCCTGCGCCCCGGGACGCGTGAATCTGATCGGCGAGCACACGGACTACAACGGTGGCTGGGTCCTTCCCGCCGCGATCGAACTCTCGAGCTTCGTCGACGTGCGGTTTCGTTCGGACCGCCGCGTGTGCGGCTACTCGACCAGCCGTGGAGAGGCCGAAGCCGGGCTCGCCGAGCCCGCGCACGGGAACTGGCTCGACTACCCGCGCGGCGTGGCGCGCGTGCTCGCGCGGGCGGGTCGACTGCCGGAACGGGGCTTCGAGCTTCTCGTCCGCGGCGAATTGCCCGAGGGGGCTGGGCTTTCGAGTTCGGCTTCGCTGCTGGCCGCCAGCGCGCTGGCCCTGCGCTCGGCGGCGGGCCTGTCGCTGCGCTCCGAGGAGCTTCCGGATCTCGCCCGCGCGTGTCAGCGAGCCGAGGCCGCGTTCGTCGGAACCCCGTGCGGGGTCATGGATCCCTTCGTGTCGCTGCACGCGGCCCGGGCTCACGGGCTGCTGCTGCGCTGTTCGGATCTCAGTTTCCGGCAGGTGCCGCTTCCCGAGGCGCTCCAGTTGGTGATCGTGGACAGCGGGGTCGAGCACGCACTCCGGACGGGCGGTTACGCCGAGCGCGCGCGCGAGTGCGCCCAGGCGCTGGTCGAGGCGCAGCGAGTCCTCGGAATCGAGCTCGGAAACCTCTCCGCGCTGGGGGAAGAGCAGCTGGCGGGCCTCGAACCCGCCCTCGATCCCTTGCTGTTCCGGCGCGTTCGCCACGTGGTGACCGAGAACGCCCGCGTCGCGGCCGTGGCCCTGGCCCTGGGCAGGACCGACTTTGAGGCCCTGGGAAGCCTGCTCTACGCGTCGCACGAGAGCCTGCGGCTCGACTACGCCGTGACCTGTGATGAAACCGACTGGCTCGTAGCACACTCGCGCGAGCTCGCAGCCGTCTTCGGGGCGCGGATGACGGGCGCGGGCTGGGGCGGCTGTACGCTCCACCTGGTCCGCGCGCCCGACGGGCCGGGCGCGGCGGAGGCGCTGGCCGAGGCGTTTCGCGGCCGTTTCGGACGCCGGCCCCGCACCTGGATCACGCGCGCCGCAGCCGGAGCCCGCCTCACCCATGCGGGAGACGGGCCACCGCTCGAACCGGCCCCCCGGTCCCCGAGCGCACGGGCAGGCTGAAGGCCCAGAACCGGGCCCCGCGCTCGGGGAGCCGCTCGAGACCCCTCAGGTTTTCGTAAATCAGCACGTTGGCGGCCGAGAGCACCCGGTGGGCTTCGAAGTTCCGGCTCGGGCCCGGGTCGATCGAGGCAGTGTCGATTCCCACCCCGGACAGGCCGCGCGCCGTGATCCACTCCGCGGCTCGTTCCGAGAGCCCCGGGAAGTGGAGGTCGGACGCGTCGCCCTGCGTCCCGGAACCGAAGTAGCGTTCGCGGTCGGACCAGTACCGGTCCCAGCCGGTCCGAATCAAGAGCGTCGAGCCCGCGGGGACGCGGTGTCCCAGACGCTGCTCCAGCCGGTCGAGTTCCGTGTCCGGGATGGCCAGGTCGCGGTCGGCGTCGGCCGCAGCCGAGACGTCGAGCACGAAGGCCGGCCCCGTCATCCGCGCGAGCGGGATCTCGAGCGACGTCCAGCCGCCGCGCGCAAAGTGGAACGGCGCGTCGAGGTGCGTGCCGAGGTGTTCGGGCGTCCGGAGGCGGTTGGCCGCGTACCAGCGTCCGGCGTCATCCTCGCCGCGCGCGAGTTGCTCGAGTTCGAACGGGCTTCCGGTCGGCCAGTAGAGGGTCGTGGTGTCGAGTGGGTGCGACAGGTCCACCCACGCGCCCCGGGCGTGCGGGTCGTCCCCGCAGGCAGCCGCGAGGGTGGCAAGCAGCAGGGCCGCGAGCGCACGCCCCACGCGGTCTCAGTCCCCGGTCGTCCCGGGCCGGTTCGCCGACTCGACCGGAGACGTCTCGCGAGGGACGACCAGCAGGAAGCGGGTGTCGAGCCCACGCCGCGCCCGCACCAGGAAGGGGACGCCCGCCTGGATCGCGGCCATGGCGCTGCGAAACGACTCGATGTCGTTGATGTTCCGGTCGTCCACCCACTGGACCAGGTCGCCCGGGTTCATGCCCGCTTCGGCCGCCTCCGAACCGCGCTCGACGAACGAGACGAACACGCCGTCGCGGCTCGAGAGCCGCTGAGAGCGGAAGGTCTTCTCTGTGACCTCCTGCACGATGAAGCCGAAGTCGGTCTCCTCTTCGTCGGGGACGACCCTGGGCTGGGGCCCGAGCGTCACCTTCAGGGTTCGTGGCTCGCGCTTCCGGATCAGGTCGATCTCGACCGCTTTCCCGACAGGCGCGAGGGCGACCAGGCGCTGGAACCGGCCGACGTCTTCGTCCTTCTCTGCGCGCAGCGCCTCGCCCTCGAAATGAGTCAGGATGTCGCCCACCCGGATGCCGGCCGTGCCGGCGGGCGAGGGATCCACCACGCCTGCGACGACGACCCCTTCCACGTTTGGGATGTTCCAGTAACGGGCCAGCTCCCGGTCGAAGGGTTGGAGCGACACGCCCAGGTAGCTGCGGGCGATGCCGCCGTACGCGATCAGGTCTGCCGCCACTTGCTTGGCGGTGTTGATCGGAATCGTGAATCCGATGCCGCGGCCCTGGCCGCGCGAGTTGATGCCGATCACCCTGCCCCGGAGATCCACGAGCGGTCCGCCGGACGAGCCCCGGTCGATCATCGCGTCGGTCTGGATGAAATCGTTGAGCAGGTTCACGGCGTTCAGGTCGCGCCCCTTCGCGGAAACGATTCCGAGCGAGACGGTCCCGTCGAGCCCGTAGGGGTTCCCGATCGCGATCACCCACTCGCCCACCCGGACCCCTTCGGAGTCTCCGAGTTCCGCCACCGGAAATGGCGCATCGTCCGGCTGCTTTTCGAGCCTCAGCACCGCGAGATCGGTCTGTTTATCCGCTCCGATCACCTCGGCCTGGTAGCGTCCGGGGCGGCCCGGGACGATCACGGAGACCTTCTGCGCTCGGTCGACGACGTGTTCGTTGGTCAGGACTGTCCCGTTCGCGTCCAGGAGCAAACCCGATCCCGTCACCATGTTGCGGCGGTTGTTCAGCTTGACGACGGCTTCGATGTGGACCACGGAGGGCGTGACGCGTTCTCCGACGTCGATCACACGGGCCTGCAGCGCGTCGAGCGCATCGCTCGCGAAGGCCGAGGGCAGGCCGGCACATCCGAGCAGCGAGAGTGCGACCGGCAGCAGCCGGATTGCGGTAGATGGGCGGATCACTTCTGACTCTCTCCGAGTTGACGGCGGAACTCCCGCACGGCCACTGGAATGTCGGCCGCCGCGCCGATTGCCGCCACTGCCGCGACCCCGGCGGCGCCGGCCTCGAGCAGTTTCCGGGTGCGCGAGGGCGTGACCCCGCCCAGCGCGAGTGCGGGAATCTTGAGCCCGTGTGTGGCCTCTGCCAGCCAGGCGCTGCCACGACCGCGGACGCCCGGTTTGGAGGCCGTGGCGTAGATGGGCGAAAGCGTCACGTAGTCGGCGCCGGCCGCCGCCGCGGCCTGCGCGTCATTGCGCGAGTGGGCCGAGTAGCCGACCAGGGCCCGGGCGCCCAGCCAGGCGCGTGCCTCACTCACGCCGATGCCGTCCGCGGCGAGATGCACGCCGTCCAGGCCGTGGGCCCGCACGAGGTCCAGCCGGCGGCTCACGAGCAGCCGCAGTCCACGCGCGCGCAGCGGGCGCAGGGACTCGATCAACCCGTCGAGCTTCGCGTCCGGGAGCGTTCGCTCCCGCACGATCACCATCTCGAGGCCCGCGCCCGCGGCCTCGCGCACGACCCACTCGAGCGGCCGTCCCGCCGTCCCGCGCCCCGCATCCGTGATGTAGCAGAGACGCGGGATCACCGGACGTCGATCAGCCCCTCCTCGGGGCTCGACGCGCTGGCGTAGAGGCGCCGAGGCATGCGCCCGGACTCGTACGCGAGCCTTCCCGCGCGGACGGCGTAGTTCATCGCGCGCGCCATTCGCACCGGGTCTTTCGCGGCCGCGATCCCGGTATTCATGAGAACCGCCGTGCACCCGAGTTCCATCGCGATCGCGGCGTCGGAAGCCGTGCCGACGCCCGCGTCGACGATGACCGGGACTCCGACCGTCTCGAGGATGATCCGGATGTTTGCGGGATTGCGGATGCCGAGGCCGGATCCGATCGGCGCGCCGAGCGGCATCACGGCCGCGCAGCCGCAATCTTCGAGGCGCTGACACGCGACGGGATCGTCAATCACGTAGGGCAGGACCGTGAAGCCGTCCTCGACCAGGATGCGCGCGGCCTCGATTGTGGCGGCAGAGTCGGGGAACAGCGTGCGCTCGTCGCCGATCACCTCGAGCTTCACGAGCTTCGTGTCGAGGAGTTCGCGTGCCAGGTGCGCGGTTGTGACCGCGTCCTCCAGGCTGTAACAGCCGGCGGTGTTGGGCAGGATGTGGAATTGCTCGGGCGGGATGTGCTCGAGTAAGGAGCCGGCCTCGCGCTTCGACAGGTCCACGCGGCGCACTGCGACCGTGATCATCTCTGCACCGCTCGCGTCGAGCGCCGCGCGATTCTCCTCGAACGAGCGGTATTTGCCGCTGCCGATGATGAGCCTCGAACTGAGCTCGAGGCCGCCCAGGCGGTAGAGCTCGGGCCTGCCCGTCGTCTCCGTCATCAGCCTCCTCCTACGGCTTGGATCACCTCGACGCGGTCCCCCTCCGAGACTCGAACCTCCCCGAAGCGGGACTTCGGGACGACCCTGTCGTTGACGGCGACCGCGACCCGACGCCGCTCCAGTTCCAGAAGCGAGAGCAGGGTCCGGAGGGTGACGGGAACGTCCAACTGCCGAACCTCACCGTTGAGTTGGAACTTCACTGTCGCTGCACGGTAGGGGATGGCGAAATGGGCTGTCAACGCGGATGCTTCCTGCCGAAGAGGGGGTGCGATGCAGAGCCCGACACAGGCCCGGATCGATCTCGGCGCGCTACGCCGGAACCTGGCCAGGGTTCGCGAGCGGTCGGGCGAGCGGCGCGTGATCGGCGTGATCAAGGCGGATGCCTACGGCCACGGCGCGGTGGCCGTCGGCCGCGCCCTCGCAGAAGCGGGCTGCGACGCCCTTGCAGTTGCGACAACCGGCGAGGCGCGCGTGCTCCGGGATGCCGGCGTCGGGGCCCCGCTCTTCCTGCTCCAGGGGATGCGTCTCCCGGAGGATGCCGAGCGTGTGCTCGAACTCGCGGCCGTACCCTTGGTCTCGAGCCTGGAGGCGTTGCCGCTCTTCGAGGCGGCGGCCCGTCGAGCGGGCCGGCCGCTCGCAATTCATCTGAAGCTCGACACCGGCATGAGCCGGCTGGGGCTGCTCCCCCGGGAACTCGAAGCGGGTCTCGAGATCCTGCGGCGCTCCCGGGATCTCCGCCTGGAGGGCGTCTGCAGCCACCTCGCCGACGCCGACGACCCCGACTCGCCAACGCCGGCCGCGCAGCGGTCGCTGTTTTCGGCGCTGGTGTCGCGCGTGTTTGAGGCGGGCTTCCGGCCGGAATGGATCCACCTGGACAACTCGGCCGGGATGCTCAGTGGGCCCTCCCCGGGAACCACGGCCGTGCGGCCCGGGATCGTTCTGTACGGGGTCGATCCCAGCCGCCGAGGCGGGACCGAGTTCGAGCCCGTGATGACGCTGGTGACGCGCGTCACGCGGGCCAAGCTGGTGCCCGCCGGAACCCGGGTGGGCTACGGCGGGACCTACACCACCGCGGCCGAGACCTGGCTGTTGACCCTTCCGATCGGGTACGCGGACGGCCTGCCGCGTGCGGCCGGGTCTGGTTTCGCGGTCGGGCTGGACGGGCGCCGGCTGCCACTGGTGGGACGCGTTTCGATGGACCTCGCGGCGGTCTCTGCCGGCCCGCCCGGGTCGCTCGACGGTCCGAAGCAGGCGCTCGGCCGGGAAGTCCTGGTCTTCGGCAGGAGCCCGGGGCTGACGATTCCGGTCGATGAACTCGCGGAGGCCGTCGGGACCGTCGCGTACGAGATCCTGACCGGAATCGGGCCGCGCGTGGAGCGGGTGCTGGTGGCGAGCTGAGCGTTCTACGCCTTCGTGCCCCGGCAGCAAAGCGGCCGGGCAGGGCCGCGACGTCGACGGGCAGACCCGAGTGCGCTCGGTTGACCGGAACCGCCGCCGGGTGTATCCCCGATCGCGCATGCGCGTTCTGGTTCTCGGCTCCGGTGGGAGAGAGCACGCACTGGTTCGATCGCTCAGCGCAGACGCGGGCGTTCGCGAGCTGATCTGTGCGCCCGGCAGCGACGCGATCGCGCGCATCGCGAGGCTCCGGGACGTGGATCTGCTCGACCCGGAGGCGGTTGCGCGGCTGGCGCGAGACGAGCGGATCGACCTGGTCGTCGTCGGTCCCGAGGCTCCGCTCGAAGCCGGCGTCGTCGATGCGCTCGAGCAGGCCGGGATTCTCGCGTTCGGTCCCACCCGCGCGGCGGCGCGCCTCGAGTCGAGCAAGAGCTTTGCCAAGGATTTCATGCGCCGACACGAGATTCCGACCGCGGCCTACCGGAGTTTCGACGACGCGGATGCCGCGGAAGCCTATGTCGACGAGACGGGGGGGCCGATCGTCGTCAAGGCGGACGGCCTCGCGGCCGGAAAGGCGGTCACGGTCTGCGACGGTCCCGAGGACGCGAAGCGCGCGATCGGCGAATGCATGCGCGAGGGACGCTTCGGGAGGGCCGGTGCACGCGTCGTGATCGAGGAACGGCTGCGGGGCGAAGAGGTTTCCTTTTACGCCGTCTCGGACGGCGAGCGCTTCGTGTGCCTCGAAGCCGCCCAGGACCACAAGCCCGCGCTCGACGGAGACCGCGGAGAGAACACGGGCGGCATGGGCGCCTACTCTCCCACACCTGTCTTTTCCGCCGAGTTGGAACGCGAGACCGTCGAGCGAGTCGTGCGACCGACCTTCGACGGCATGCGGACGGAGGGAACGCCCTACCGCGGTGTTCTGTACGTGGGCCTGATGATCGTACAGGGAAGCCCGTACGTGATCGAGTACAACGCGCGCTTCGGCGATCCCGAGCTGCAGGTACTCCTGTTCCGCTTGCGTTCCCCGCTCGGCCCGCTGCTCCGGGATGCGGCCTCCGGGACCCTCGATCCGGACCGCGTCGCGCTTCGCTGGGGGGATCCCGCGGTGTGCGTCGTGATGACGAGCAAGGGCTATCCGCGCAGCTACCCGACGGGGATCGAGATCCAGGGTCTGAGCGAGGCGGAGGCGCTCGATCAGGTTGAGGTGTTTCACTCCGGAACCCGGCACGACCGGGATCGCTGGCTCACCCACGGCGGGCGCGTGCTCGGCGTGACCGCGCGAGGTTCCACGATCTCGGAGGCCCGCGACCGCGCCTACCGGGGGGTTGCGACGATCGACTTCGACGGGGCCCAGTACCGGAGCGACATCGGCGGGTGCGTGCTGGACCGCGAGCGGCGCCGGGCGTGATCGTCGACCCGGCGCGCGGCGCGGAGCTTGTGCGCGCCGGAGAAACGGTCGCGTATCCGACCGAGACGGTCTACGGACTCGCCGCCGACGCGCGCTCCGGCGAGGCGGTTGCGCGGCTCAGGCGTCTCAAGGGATGCGGCCGGGACCAGGGACTCTCGGTTCTGGTGGATGCGCCCGGTCGCCTGGACGAGTGGGCGCCGGAGCTTCCTGGAGCGGCCCGGGTTCTGGCAGAGCGCTACTGGCCGGGTCCGCTGACGCTGGTGGTTCCGGTCCCGGCCGGGCGGCTGACGGAGGTCTCGACGCCGCTTGGCGTCGGCTTCCGCTGCTCCTCGCACCCGACGGCGAGCGAACTCGCGCGACGGGCGGGCTTCCCGCTGATCGCGACCAGCTGCAACCGGTCGGGCAGCGCACCCTGCGCCGATCCGGCCGAGATCGAGGACGTGTTCGGCCCGGATCTGGCCATCGTCGTCGGTTCGCCGGTGGGGAGCGGACCCCCGTCGACGGTCGTCGCGGTTTCGCAGGCGGGAGATCTCGAGCTGCTTCGAGCGGGCGCGCTTCCGTTCGACCGGATTCTGGGCGGGGTCGCGACGTGAGCGAGCTGCGTCCGTTCCGTGCGCATCGGTTCGCGCGGGAGCCCGCCGCGCGGCTGGCGCCCCCGTACGACGTGATTTCGGAGAGCGAGCGCGAGCGGCTGGCGGCCGAGCCCGAGAACCTGGTGCACCTGAGCTTGCCGGAGGGGGCCGAAGGGGAACGCGACTATGCCGCGGCTGCGCGAACCCTCGAGCGTTGGTGCGAAGAGGGGGTGCTGCAGCACGACCCCGCCCCGGCGTTCTATCCGCTCGTCGAGGAGACGGCTCCTGGCCGCTTCCGTCGCGGCTTCTTCGCGGCGCTGCGGCTCGCGGACTACAAGGAAGGCGTCGTGCTTCCCCACGAACGCACCATGCCGGGACCCAGACGAGACCGGCTGCTTCTGACGCGCGAGGTCCGGGCCAATCTCGAGCCGCTCTTCTTCGTCTACGAAGACCAGAGCGGGGAGGTGGATGCAGCGCTGCGAGCGGCGGTCGGCGCGGCGCCGCTGGCCGAGTGCCGGGGTCCGGACGGGATCCCGCTCTCGCTCTTCGGGCTGGAGTCCGCGGCCGCGATCGAGCAGGTGCGGAGTCTGCTGGCCGCGCGCCCGCTCGTGATCGCCGATGGGCATCACCGTTACGAGACGATGCTGCGCTACCGCGACGAATGCCGGGAGCGAGCCGGAAGCCGCTCTGACGCGGAGGCCGACTACGAGTTCGTGCTCGCCTATCTCGCGAATGCGTCCGATCCGGGGACCGAAATCCGGCCGATCCATCGTGTGATCGAGGGCTCTGAGGCCGACCCGGCTGCGGCGCTCGGCACGCTCGGGTTCGAGATCGAGCCGCTTGGGGGCGGGGGAGCGAAGCCGGGGGTCGCGGACGCGCTCCGGGAGCTGGCCGGGCGCCGCGCGGATCAGCACGCGTTCGTCGTGTGTCTTCCGGACGGGCGCAAGCTGCTGGCGGGGCGTCCGCGGGGCGCGCAGCTCGACGTGGCCGTGCTCCACGAAGAGTTGCTGCCACTGCTCGGCGGCCGGCTGCGTTTCGATGCCCGGCCGGAGCGGGCGGTGGCCAGTGTCGAACAGGGCGAGGCAGCGCTGGCGTTGCTGCAAAATCCGGTGAGCCCGGAGGAGTTGTTCCGCGTGGTTCGGTCGGGCGAACTGCTGCCGCAGAAGTCGACCTTCTTTGCACCCAAGGTCCCGAGCGGTCTGGTCCTGCGGCGGTTGACCGGGCCGACGCTGCGGGGCCGGCCTTAGCGCGCGCGACCCCCGATCACGAGCCGGAGCGCTGCCGGGGCCTCCTCGCCCAGGTGGTCCCGAAGACGCTCGAGGATTTGTGGGGTCTCGAGCTGGACGCGCTGCATCCAGGCCGAGTCGGGCACCCGCGCGTGCAGCACCCGCCTGCGAATGCCCTCGGGACGGCAGTGGGGGGCGAGCGCCGGGCCCAGCGCCTCGTCCCAGATCCCGAGAATTCGAGCCCCGACGGCCGCCCGGTCCAGCCCGAGCTCGGTCAGAACCTCCTGAACCAGATCCCCGAGCGGTCCGCGTTTCCCCTCTGCGCCCACGCGCTTCAAACTAGCAGAGCCTGGCCGCGCGGGCGGAATTGGCGCGGGCCCTCCCCGGGGCGCGCCCTGGGTCCAGCGCGGCTCGCTCGGGGCTCTGCGCGGCCCGGCGTGCGCCCGGCGCGCCGCAGAATGGGACCTGTTAGAATCAGTGCCCCTTGGCGTCGATAAATCGACTCAGCTGTGATTTCTGCGGGCGGGGGACCGATCGTGTCCTGCGGATTGCGCTCGCGCCCGGCTACGACCGGTTGGGGCGCCGCCACCCGGTTCGCTACGCGTGTCGGGAGTGCTCTGAGCGAAAGGAAGCCCGGCGGCGAGAGCCGGTTGACGCTGCGGGAAAGCCCTTCTAGCTTGCACCGTTCCCTGCTCCGCCCCGAGGGCCGCCCGGCCCGGGACCGAGCCGGGTCGGCGAGGGCGGTGCAGCCTTCAACGGAGACGCAATGGTCACGATTCGCCTATTCCGAACCGGGAAACGCAAGCGAGCGTCCTATCGTGTGATCGCGATCGACTCGAGGCGCAAGCGTCAGGGCCGGCCCCTCGAGGTGCTGGGGACGTATGCCCCCCAGGGCACCGGGGGCATCACGCACATCGATACCGCGAAATACGACGCCTGGATCAGCCAGGGCGCGCAGGCCTCGGATACCGTGCGGTCGCTCGTCCGGCGCCAGCGCCGGGCCGCGTCTGAAGCGATCACCGACCTGGCCGCGGAGCCGGCGGCCGCAGCAGCCGCGAAGCCGGCGGCCGCGAAGCCGGCGGCCGAAGCAGC
>SPKZ01016432.1_pt1 | contig 17414 bp, 12 predicted proteins | sample 2456571 | NCBI WGS metagenome assembly SPKZ01 (sample SAMN11192286, study PRJNA482655) | marine metagenome | biome: ENVO:00000447; feature: ENVO:00000244|ENVO:00000211|ENVO:00000569|ENVO:00002023; material: ENVO:00002151; isolation source: ocean water from marine abyssalpelagic zone ...
AACTGCGCTAATTGCAATTCACTCGTATTGCGTAAGCTAGCCGCGTCAATGTTTAACGTACCATTGCTATTGATGGTGCCATCATTGTCGATATGATTTGTGACATTAAGGATCGCTGCACCATCGCCAAGATGACCAATATTGCCCTGCACTTCACCTATCGCAGTATTATTTAAATTGTTGGCGCTAATATTTAGCTGCTCGTTATGCGTGGCAATGACGCCGCCCGCATTGTCTAATGTGCCCGCAATGTTAATTTGTGTGTTTGTGCCCGCTTGCTCACCTAAGGCTTGCACCGTGCCTAATTGGTTATTTAGGCTGGCAGCGCTTAGTTGCAATGCGCCGTCGCTTGAGATTAGGCCCCTATTATTGTTAAGCGCGTTGGTAGTGCTTAGTTCGACATCTGCACCCACAATGATTTTACCTAAACTGTTATCTAGGCTTTGCAGATCAAAGGCTAAATATTGAGTAGACTCAATCACCCCATCTTGGTTATTCAATGCATTAGCGGCTATTGTTAACTGCTGATTGCTGCCTAATATTTGTCCCTGATTGTTGTTAAGTAAATCCTTAATGATGATTGAGCTTGATGACGCGCTACCAGTCGCCTGTATGATACCGCTAGTATTGTTTAAACCATCGGCTTGAATATCTAATGCGCCTTGGCTATTAATATTTCCTAAGGTATTTTCAATGGTAGACAAAGTGCTTAGCGTTAGGTTTTGTTTCACTAATATAGCGCCAGACTGATTATTGAGTGTTTCACTGGTTATTGTTGCGCTGCCCGCACTTTCGATGGTTCCTTGGTTATTATCAATATCATTGTTTGTTAACACAAGATCGGCGGATGTAAATATAACGCCAGCAACATTATTTAGCACATCGGCATTGATGCTTACTTGCTCGCTACCTTGCTGAACTATTTGACCGTTATTATTATTTAGGGTTGAGGTCTTTATGGTGAGCTTATTAGCGCCACTTTCAATTCTACCGTGTTCATTACTTATGTTTTTCGCCACAATTTGCTGGGCATTATCTGATGTTTGACTTAACAACCCGTTGTTATTAGTTAATTCGCCGCTTAAATTAAGTGATAATGTATGTGCTTGAATATCACCGCTGTTGGTGAGTTGTTGGGTGAGGGTTAAGTTCTTTAGAACAAGCTGTTCTTTGTTGCTTAAACTAGCAGCGGCAATAGATAAATCACCATTACTATTTATTTCACCGCTATTGTCGATATGCCCGGCAACACTGATATTAGCTTCACCGCCGCCAATATGAATGATTTTAGCCGCTTGCTCGTTGACTTTGTTATTGAGAAGGTTGTCGGCACTAATGCTCAGTTGTTCGTTGAAAATAGCAATTGTACCGCCGCTATTATCAAGTTCCGTTGTAATTTCCAGCGTGCTATTTGTTTGCTGTTGAGTTCCCAATGCCTCAATGCTACCCAACCGATTATTTAGTCGCTCAGAGGCTATAGATAGACTAGACGCCGTGGATATAATGCCTGATGTATTATCAATTAAACCGTTGCTGATAAGTTTCAGATCACCACCAGCCAATATTTTCCCAAGATTGTTGTGTAGGTTTTGAACATTGAACGTTAGTAAATCGACGGCTTCGATGACGCCATTTTCATTATTGATAACAACCGCTGTTGCCTGTAATTGCGCTGCAGTGTATACAATGCCACCTTGATTATTAACTGCTTTTATATTTAATTGCGCGAGTTGGTTGCCGAAATGTAAGATCGCACCTTGTTGGTTATTTAGCTGCTCGCCACTAATCAATAATTCATTCGCTGCACTTTCTATCCGACCTGATAGATTATTAATGATGTTGGCTTCTATCACCTGTGTTGCTAAACCACTTTGACTAAGGGTACCGCCGTTATTGCTTAAGGTACCTACGACATTGATTAATAGGTTATCACCAATAATCGTGCCTGCATTATCGAGATCATTAGTTGTAATACTTAACTTTCCAGCACTGCTTATCGAGCCTGTATTATCAAGTAAATTTGTTACCGAAACCTTTGCTTGACCACTGCCACTGTGAAGTAATGACGCAGTGATCTCCGCCGTTGATTTATTGCTAAAGTCTTGAGCGTTAAGATTTAAATTATCATTGCTACTTTGAATTATTCCGCTTTGGTTGTTAAGGCTATTTACAATAGATAATGTCGTTGCGCTATTACTTTTTACGCCCGATGCCACAATGGTACCAGCGACATTGTCTAGATTGTTAGCGCTTAGTGAGATCGTTTCGTTGGATGAAATGCTGCCTTGCGTATTGTTGAGCAACGCACTAACTGATAATGAAATATCCCCTTCGGCTTGAATTTGACCATTTTCATTATTAAGGCTCGTCAATGTACTATCAATATCACCAGCGGCTTGCAACTTACCATTATTGTTTGAAAGATCTTGTGTTAGGACAGAGATATCACCACTCGCTAATATTTCACCGGCATTATTTAATACGGTATCGGTTTGTAAAATAATGTCGCCTACACTAGAAATTATTTTTCCTTGCTGATTATCGATACTTTTATCAATATCTAAAATGACCGTATTTGCGGTGACTTGTCCTTCGCGGTTAAGCAGCTCATTGGCAACGACACCTACCACTTTGCCGCTGATAGTGCCTTTATTATTATCGAGGGACGAGGCCCCGCTAATATCTAGCTGCTCGTTACTTGTTAATTGCCCTTGCTGATTATTTAGTGATTGCTTGACTGAAAGCGTTAGTAAATTTTGAGCGCCTATTTTACCTTGTGAATTATTTAATGTTTGAGCAGTAACCGATAATTGATCATTACTGATAATTTCCCCTGACTGATTATCAATGACCGCGCTGATGATTGATAACGACTTTGTAGAGCCAATGAAGCCTTTATTGCGCAGTGAATCACTAGCAAGTGACAATTGCCCTACTTTATTACTTTGACCATCACTATTTAAGCCAGCAATAATTTGCCCTTCATTGCGGATATTATTAGCATTTAAGATTATGTTTTTCTCAGCGACCAACGTTTTCTTCACGACAAGATCGCCATTTGCATTCAGTTCAAATTGACTCGCTGCAATTTCACCTTCAAGGTTAACGCCTAATCCTTTTTCGGTGCCAATAAGGACAATGCTATTGGCGTACATGCCTCCTAATGCGCTTGAATCTATAGCCATGGTAGGGGGGGTTACTTGCCCAACTGGCTGCGTTGCGGTGATTTTTTCGCTTTGATAAGAAATATCGTTTTGACCAGTGACGATTTTTAATTCATTGGCATGAATGGCGGCATTTATTTTTACCGCGCGAGAAAATATTTGAAATTTGTCGACATTCAGGGCGTTGAGTCCGTCGCCTTCAAAGGATATTTCACCTTTAGTTACTGAAATATTTGTTAGTGAATTATTATCAAAAGAAAATGCACCAGTGGTCAGCGTGACTTGCGGCGTATTAATAAAACCACAACCGTTACAGGTGATGCCATTTGCATTAGCAAAAATGTAACCTGCTTGTTGTCCAGCTATTTCAGTATAACCATTGAGATGAGAACGAGAAGAACCTGTCACTTCGTTAATAATTAGGCTGGCGCTTTCGCCAGCAAGTTGGTCATTTGCAAAAATATAACCAGCTAATAGTGTTTCAGTGATTTGGGTGCTGTTATTTAAGATGACGCCATTGCTACCAACATTAAATGTGGTAAAACGGTTATGGGAGATACCTTTATTATTAGCCTTCGCAATATTAACGATTTTAACGCCATTGTTTGCTTGACCAACGTTTGTCTTGGTATTGTCAACAATGATATCAGTTCTAATTCGGCTAATGTTTTTTGCTGAAGAGATATTTTTTGCGGTAACAGCGGCAGGCTGAAAGAAAAATAAGAATATCAAGGTGTAGCAAAGAATACGATAAAACATACTCGGATTATGCATTTTATTCATCCAGTGAAAGTGGAACGTCCAGAGGATAAATGTAGTCGCATAAAGCATATATTGCCTAAAACAAATACTAAACAACCAAAACACTACGTAGTTTTAAGTTGATTTTTTTCCTAATCATTTGTTATATAATAAAATATCCCTTAATATATGTCTATAGTTTATAGTGTAATAAAAAATCAATCATGGATGAAAAACTCTAATGACTAAACTCTTGCCATTACTGATACCTGTCTTAATGTTACTGAGCGCCCCTTCCTTTGCGATGACCGAAAACATTGAAGCGCGTATAAAACGTCTCGAAAAACAACAGCAATTAAAAAGAGAGCAAGAACAACGGGCAAGAGACAAACTAAGAAGCCTGAAAAAACCTGAAAAAACTAAGCTCTTAATCAATAGTGATAATGACTTAAAGGCAGGGCGTTGTTTTGATATATCTATTATCAAACTGTCTGGTAGTAGCTTATTATCTGAGGCTGAAAAAAAGCAATTAACAAGTCCGTTCATCGATAAGTGCATAGGCATTCATGAAATAAATGAAATATTAAGAATTATTACAAATTATTATATATCTAAAGGTTTTATAACAACCCGTGTCTTGTTGGCACCGCAAAATTTAAGTAAGGGAACATTAGTCATACTAATTAAAGAAGGCACATTTGAGTCGTTTTTATGGCAAAAAAACGCTTCTTTAAATTATTTGAATATAGCCATGGCAATGCCGATTCAAACCAACGATAAACTTAATTTACGCGACATTGAGCAAGGCTTAGACCAGTTCAATAGATTACGTTCTAATCAAGTAACAACTGAAATGTTACCCGGCACGTACAAAGGCCAAACAAAAATTCGATTAAAAAACAACGAAAGTAAGATTTGGCATTTAAACAGTAGTTTTGACAATAGCGGCCAAGACAGCACAGGCTTATATCAAAGTGGCATTGGTATTTCTGGTGACAATTTATTAAATATGGCTGATTTTGTTAGCTTCAACTACCAGTCAGATATTGAATCTGCAAAATTCGACGAGAAGAGTGTCAGCCAAAGCATTCATTATGATATCCCACTAGGATATTGGAACTTTGATTTTGATTTCTCTTATTTTCGCTATTATTCTCAATATACCGCAGGTCCAAGAACATTTATCAGTCATGGGCGTAGTAGAAATCAAAGTCTACGGGTGAATTACTTATTTTATAGAGACCAAGATTCAAAAAACGGTCTGCGTTTTAAGTTAAATAGAAGTCAGTCGGACAATTACATTGAGAATGTGCTGTTAGACAGCTCCCGAACCCTCAGTAATTTAAATATAGAGATTTACCGCGAAAAATTCATTGATGCCGGACGCTGGAATTTAAGCGTTGGTTATCACAAAGGGCTTGGTATTTGGGGCGGTCTAAAAGAAAGTGATGTAGCACAAGATACCCCTACTCCTGAGTTTGAAAGGTTTGATGCTAGTTTTTCTTTTAATAAAAAAATTAGCTTCTGGGGCGTGGATGTAAACTCAAGTACAGACATTAGAATGCAATACAGTGATGATTTATTATTTGGCGCACAGCAATTTAGTTTAGGTGGATTGTATACGGTTAGGGGGTATAAAGAGCAAAGTATATATGGTCATACTGGCGCCTTAATTCGCCAAGAGTTTTCATACGACTTACCCGCGCTTTCATTTGATGCTAATCAAAAATTATTAGGACAATGGCAGTTGTTTTTGGCACTGGATACTGGCGGGGTTAAAAATAGAGAACCTAGTAATACAAATTTTCATCCCTTAAGTGGTTGGGCGATTGGCCTTACCAGTGGTGGCGGTTTAATTGGCTGGTCTTTGACTTATGCTCGACCTATTAATCAACCCAAAGGTTTCAACGCCAAATCATCTCAATTTGATTTTACCATTAGTGTGAATTACTGATTGTACGAAAGTACGGTGATTATATTTTAGTTTCAATATGATCTCTCGCTTATGGCGTCATACCACTTGATAATTTTAAACCTATGTTTTAAAATGGAAAAACATACCGGAATACAATGAGAAATTCCACTTATTAACCGATCATTTAAACCACTAACAATGAATATCAAATTTTTTAAAAAAATATGTTACTTCAAAATATTCTACTACATTTAACTTACAGAAATTTATTTCCCACAATTAAAAGGAATTTATCGTGCAATTATCTAAAATATCTAACGTTCTAATTTTATCTTTTGGTGTCACACTTGCTGGCTGCGGTGGAGGTGGTGGTGGTGGAACAGACACGCCTACCAACCCTACCCCTCAATCACCAACGACATTGTCAGTCGCTAACCCTATTAGCGATATGCAAGCAAAAATTGGTGATGATTTTGATTTTATAATACCCAGTAATACCTGTACCGCAACGAGTGGTGTGGCTATTGGCTATCAAATCACTTCGTTAAAAAATGGGTCTGGATTATCGCTAATCAATATGAACCAGCTTAAAGGCGTGCTTAATAAGCCTGGTACAGTCGAGGCAACAATAACCTGTAAAACATCATCAGAATCAAAAACTGATAGTTTTGTTATCAATATTTCCGATGTGAACTTAGCGCCAGAAGTTACCACTACAGGCCCTAGCACAGCAAAAGATGGCGAGAAAGTATCACTTGTCGCTGACGCGAAAGATAACAATGCGACAGGGTCTATTACGTCCTATTTATGGACACAAACGAGCGGACCAACGGTCACATTAACCGATAATGACAAAGCAACTGCATCATTCACCGCTCCTGCGTCAAGCACACAGTCTAATTTAATATTTAAAATTACAGTTACCGATAACGATGGTTCTACCGCAAGTGATTCTATTGAAATCGAGCTTGTTTCTAAGTTTGCGCCAACACCATCTTTATCATTTCCTCTGGCATTAGGTATCCCCAATGAAGATGAAATAGATATGTTTGGCGATGTTGAAGTGGTTGATGGTCATCCTCTTAAGTCGGTAACAGTGACCGTCGATGATGTTGAATATGTTGCCATCATCAATGGCAATCAGTGGCGTGCTAAAGACGTTACGGTGACAAAAGACACGACGATTTCGATTGTTGCTATATCAGAAGATAATCTAAAAAATTATTTGGAGGTTAAATTTGTCAAAGGCAGAATTTATGCCACAAAAATTTATAAGAAAATAGTTGATGTGACGCTAAACCCAGACACCGACGAAATTTATATTCAAACGACTGGAACTCAAGTGGAACATGTAAACCTATTGAGCTTTAATTTGAATACTGATGTTAATAAGACCCTAGACTTGGTTCATCCTGATGGATTTGCTTATGAGTTTTTAGCTCCTAGTAGCATTATTTATCATAAAGCTTCACATAGCATTATCCAGAGCTATAGCAAAGGCATCGTTAATATTGATCTAAAGTCTTTGACTAAATCTATCATGTCGGATGATACGAAAGGGACGGGCGACTCATTTTTATATGTTACTGATTTATCTATCTCTGCAACAGACGGTTCTATCTACGTATCGGACAATAATGCTGAAAAAGTCATCACGGTTGATATTGCAAGTGGAGACAGAATACCATTGGCTTCAGTATCTGGAATAAAGTCATTGTCATATGATGCAATAAGAAAAACACTCTATACAGCGCCATTTCAGTCAGAGTCAAGTACAGATACTATGTTTAGCATAAAACCAGCCTCAGATACTCCGGTGGCAACGGCAATAAGCTATGCAAAAACAACAGGGGCAACGAAAGATATTGCGATAAACATTGCAGACAATGAAGCATTTTTCATTAATAGTGACGGTGATGTTATAGCGGTTGACCTTGCCAATGGTACACAAAAGGTACTAATAGATGGCTTTTTTAGGGGCATAGTCAACACACCTGAGAATGGCTTAGTTTATCATCCGACAAGAAAGATTTTAATTGTTGCCGGACAAACCTTTTTATCTAACGCGCTAGTTTTAATCGATCCAGTTTCAGGTGATTGGATCACTATTGCAAAGTAGAAAATCTTATTTAAGCTTGCTGATAATGTCTTAAGTTATCTGCTGTATGCATTTATTACCTCAACCTTACTGCGAAAAAGATACCCTCAAACGATATAGTTTGAGGGTATTTCAAGTAAACAACGACGTTTTTTTGACCTCTACACCTTGTCCTTGCTATTTTCTAATATGATAATAAAAATAAGGTCAAATCAATATTAGATTCCTACCTCGTTGTCACTCCAAACGACAAGAAATTTAGTCTTGACCTTTTTTCTAATGATTGTTTGAGAGTAGCACTTAATATCCCTTTGCTTTACAATGCTTTGTTCTTATATTGATACATTATTAGGGCTTGAAATGGACAAGCTATCCAACAGAACGATTGCCACACGGCTTTTCGAGGCCGTATTCGATTTTAATCAAAATATGTGGAATACCTGTCGTGACTTAACACTGCGTCCTACCAACGTTATCAATGAATACCTGCTAGATAAACAAGATAGTCAATATCTCAATCCCTTTCGCTACGCGTTTATTACGTTTACAGTATCTATTGTCTTAGCTCATTGGTTAGGGGTCGACGGCTTGTCAGAAATAGAAGCAAAGGATGAGGCCGCTAAACAACTTATTACTGACGCGGTTGCACTGGCAAATAGTGCCATGTCTATCTTTATGTTTCTTACTTTGATACCTGCTGCTTGGGTCATGAAGAAGCTGTTTAATGACGACGCTTGGGATCGCAATAATTGTTACGTGTTGGCCTTATATACAACGGCCTATATTTCATTGTTGCAGGTACTGGTCATTCTTCCATTAAGTTATTTTATGAAAAATCAGTATATTACATTATTTACGGTGCCACTTTTTTCCCTATAGTCTTTGGGTATATAAAACTATTTTTAAGCGTTCGATATTTTCTTGTACTTGGCGCCACCTTATTATTTTTTAGTCATACGCTCTTCTTGATTTTATCGGTGATCGGATGCGTCGCTCTCACTGTGTTGGCTACCTATCAATAAGCACATCATCTGTTAACGCCTAGTGATGTAGAGTCACTAGATTACCGACCAGACAGCCAATATAGAAAAACTAACTTGCACCTTTAAATAATAACAATTATCATTTCGTTAATTAATTTTTGAGGTTATCTTCGTGAAAAAAACCACCATTTCAATGCTATTGTGCTGTTACTCTAGTTTTTCATTCGCCACCAATACAACATTATTACAGCAATACGATGCTACAGCTCACGCAACTTCCGAGCTTATTACGTCAGCGTCGTTGCAAGAAGTCGACAAGTCGGCAAGCCAATTAGTCTCCCTAGCTAAAAGTATATTACCGACATTTACTCAAAAACATCCACAATGTCGTGTCTATTTAAACGCTGTGCTAGCTGCAGCCGACAGTATGCAAACATTGTCACTTAAAGATATTGAATTACATTATCATCAGGATCAAAAACTGCCAACCTTAACCAGTAGTGATTGTTACCACGCTAAAGATTTATTAGTGCACCCGGCAACCGTTGTTGTTATGGCAAAGACGATGGCCGATAACAAAGCCAATCGTTTAAAGATGCGACATGAAATTGTTGAAGTGATCCAGCACCTTAGCTTGGTAAAAGACGCTGTAAAATAATGCAGTAAAGCGCAGGCAAGAAAAAAGGCTCCCAATATCTGATATTGGGAGCCTTTCTATTTAGCGAACTTTAACCGCTTAACATCACTTAAAAGGTATAAGTGGCTCTTGCGTAAACAAAACGGCCGTCTGTGCCATAAGCTGAGAACCCTGAGTAGGCAAACACCTGGTTAAAGGTGCTAGTGCTTGCGCCATTAACTATCTCATTACCCTGATTGCTTACCGTGTCTTGCGGGTATTGGTCAAACAAATTATTAGCACCAACGGCGAGCTTAATGTTGTCGGTTAGCTGATAACTAACGTCTAAGTCGCTAATCCATTTCGCGGCTAATACTTCATGATTGTCTGGGTTGCTAGATGCATCAACAACTTCACCATAACGGGTAGCGCGCAATGTCATCGAAACATCTTCTAAGCTCCAATTAGCACTTAGGTTATATTTGCTCTTAGGTGTACCCACTTCAAAACGGGTAATTTCTCGGTCAGAAAATACTTGGTAGCTATCTCCTAGACTTGATAATTCACTCGGATTATCTTTGATATGGGTGACTTCAGTGTCATTAAAGTTAAGCGCCGCGCTAAGTCGTAGAGAACCATAATCGACTAAGTCATAGTCATAGGTCGCGACAATGTCGATGCCTTTGGTGGTGGTATCAATAGCGTTGGTAAAGTAACGAGCCTTTTGAGTGTTTAACTCGCCTGCCGCCTTTAAAATATCAACGACTGCTGCGCCCGATAAGTTTTCAGACAACACAATGCGATCGTCAATCGTAATATGATACGCATCAACGGTTAAGTTAAAACTATCCATTTCATAAACAAAACCAAAAGTACTATTCACCGACTTTTCAGCGGTTAGTGGTTTTGCGCCTAAGGCGGCAGCCGCAGCGTGTTCAACAGGGAAATGGCCTACTTCGCTTGGTACGCCGTCAACAAAAATCGTTGAGATAGATTTATAACTGGTTTGCGCTAAACTCGGTGCTCTAAAACCAGAGCTAATCGCGCCGCGAAGCGCAAACTCATCGGTTAATGCGTAACGACCCGATACTTTGTTGGTGAAGTTAGAACCAAAATCACTGTAGTCTTCAAAGCGCCCCGCGTAAGCCATATTAAAATCATCTGAAAAATCGGTGTCTAGCTCGATATAAAGCGCGACGTTGTTACGACTTTCATCTACGGCACTAGCCGGTGAGAAACCAGATAATACTTGCGCTCCACCAGCAGCGATTGGAACGCCATCACCATCAAGTTTGGTGATATAAGATGCTTCTTCGCCGGCTTTGATTTGGTAATTCTCTTTGCGATATTCAGCGCCAAAGGCAACGAATACTTCGTTTTCTAGGCCCCAATCAACCATGGTGTTTGCGCCTGCATTTAATACCAGTTGATCGTAGACAAGGCTACCGTTATCAAACTCAGTCGGACTGGTGGCACCTATTGAGGTATTGATTGAGTTTTTCACCATAAAGCCGAAATCATTCTGGCCTAAGGTGGCACTAACATCCCAATTCCAATCATTGTTTTCGCCTTTAACGCCTAGCGATAAAGAGTGATCTTGCACGTTTGAGGCAATGTGAGGCAAAAATCCATCGGCGTAAACCGATAGTACGTTACGGCCATCTTTTGCACGGCGATAAAAACCACCCGACAAGCCATCACGATCGCCGTAACTAGCAAAACCATAAAACTCGGTTGTTTCAGATAAATTAACGCCCATGTTGACAAAAACGGCTAGATCTTCAATCTCGGCTTTACCAAATTTGTGGTTGTAGCGATTGATAGTTAGTTCACGGGGATCTAATTTACCGTCGATGCGCGCGTAATTTTCACGAGGATCAAATCCCGAGCGATTTGATGCTTCGCGTTTTCGAGATTCAAAAGAGAAATTAATGAAGCCATCATTTTCAAAAGCAAAGCCATAATCACCAGCAATCGTGGTGACGCCGCCATCGGTCATTTTTCTATCGCTGCCAGTATCAAACAACAAATCACCGTTGCCATCGACACTCACACCGTTTAATTGTGGTACACCCGCCATTTGGGTATTGTATTGACCGTAGGTCACGCTAAGACTGCCGCCCTCTTGGTCTTTTAGAATAATGTTAATGACGCCAGCAATCGCGTCTGAGCCGTATTGTGCCGCGGCACCATCTCGTAATACTTCAATAGATTTAATAGCAGACGTTGGAATTGTATTTAAATCTACCGCGCTAGAACCACGGCCAACCGTGCCGTTTAGATTAAGCAACGCTGAACTATGGCGACGTTTTCCGTTGATTAAAACCAATGTATGATCCGGTGCTAAACCACGTAAGACCGCTGGGCGTGAATGATCAGTGCCATCGGCAATCGATGCATGAGGGTAGTTAAAACTTGGGATTAATGTGCTTAGAATTTGACTAACTTCTAGCTGACCAGTTGTCACCATGTCATCTAGATTGATAACGTCAACCGGTACACTAGAGTCTGATACAGTGCGATCGTTGCGACGTGAACCAGTAACGATAATGCGTTCAACATTTTTTTTAGCGGTTTCTTCAGCGGCTATCGCCGACGTGCTTGCAATAGTGCTTACGGCAACCATCAACGACATAGGCAACAACTTGGCACTAAAGAATGCCGAAATGTGCGAAGCTACCGCCGTTTTGTGATTTGTAGACATATATATTTCCTTGATACTTTAATATTTATCGAACAATAAGCCGCTTAATCAAAGGTCAATTGGCATTGTTCCTTTAAAATGTAATCAAACTATAGTCGCTAATATGTTGATTACAAATCTTGCAGCTTCTTGATTACGAAAGATTTAAACATTAACTATTATTTATCTATTTTTCGAGTTCAAACAACTTGTATGCTGTAAAAACATGATCTTCAATATATATTGATTGGTTATATGAAATCACATTATTTATAGCATAGGCTGGTCAATCAAAGGAATCGAACATGCGTAACAATTTGTGCCGTCTTATAAGCAATGAATATAGAGTTCCGATTATGGCCAGTATTTGAAATCTTTTACTTTATAATTGCTTTCATCATCACCTTCATCTGAACTCGGGGAGCAGTTGCCGATACCAGATTAGCTTTGGAATACTTATGTTAGATGCAAAGGTCTGTCAAAAAGCACGACTGTCACGCGATCCTAGGTTTGACGGAAAATTCTTTACGGCAGTAAAAACAACCGGTATTTATTGCCGCACAATCTGCCCCGTTTTCCCGCCTAAAGAAGAGAACGTGAGCTATTTTGCAACAGCCATGGAATGTGCGATAGAAGGTTTTAGACCATGCTTACGATGCCGCCCAGACAGCGCGCCAAACTCTCCGGCGTGGAAAGGCGTTAATACAACATTAGACAGAGCGATTTCGTTGATTAACGATGGTGCATTGCAACAGGGTAATTTGGTCGACTTATCAGACAGATTAGGGGTTAGCGACAGATACGTTAGGCAGCTATTTAACAAATTTTTAGGCGTATCACCAAAAGCTTATGCCCTTTATCAGCAATGTTTGTTTGCCAAGCAATTGCTACATCAAACTAACTTACCCATCACCCAAGTGGCGCTAGCGAGTGGCTTTTCTAGTGTGCGCCGGTTTAATGATTGCTTTCAATCACAACTAAAATTAACCCCATCACAAATGCGAAGATCTGCGGTGGTTAAAGAAAATGGTTTGTTATTGCAACTGTATTACCGCCCGCCATTTAACTGGCCAATGATGCAAAAATTATTAGAGAAACGTGCCATTGCAGCGTTAGAATGGTGTAACGAGCACAGTTATGGTCGCACCTTTGATTGGTTTGGCTGTATCGGACATTTTAATGCGGTGCACGTGCAACAACGTCACCTCTTTGAAGTATCTCTTGTATTGGATGACGTTAAGCAACTCAAACCAATCGTTAATAATATTCGGCGAATTTTAGATCTTGACGTCGATATGCAAGTCGTTGAGCAAGATATAAAACTCTGCTTTAACAGCGATGCCAAGATAATAAGTGGTTTGCGATTACCCGGCATTTGGAATATGTTTGAAGCGGGAATACGAGCAATTTTAGGGCAACAAATATCGGTGGTTGCGGCGCGTAATTTAGTGGCTACATTGGTTAACCAATTAGGTAAATCTGTAATTCCTCATCGCTTATTTCCCAGCCCCTTGGCAATTGCTAGTAGCGATCTTGGCTTTTTAAAAGTCCCGCAGTCGCGTAAGCAAACATTAATTAATCTTGCGCAGCATTACTTAGACAGTGACAGCCCTAATGATCCACAACAATGGTTGGCGCTTAAAGGGATTGGCCCTTGGACCGTGCAATATGCCCAATTAAGAGGTTTGAGTGATCCTGATATTTATCTGGCGGGAGATCTTGGGGTAAAAAAAGCAGAGGGCTACCTCGCACCAGACTTTAAACCAGAACAAGTTTCGCCGTGGCGCAGCTATTTGACATTTCAATTATGGAGCCAATGATAGTGTTTACTGATTATTACAATTCACCACTGGGGTTAGTGGAATTTAAAGCGTCTGAGAAAGGCATTACCCAGCTAATATTTTGCGGTGGCGAGCAAGCCTCGATTAACAGCAGTGAAATAACCGACCAATGCAAATTACAACTTAGCGAATATTTCAACGGGCAACGCACCGTTTTTGATCTGCCTTTAGATCCTTCAGGCACACCTTTTCAAAAATGTGTGTGGCAGCAATTGTCACTCATTCCATTTGGAAAAATAGTGTCTTATTTAGACATCGCCAAGCGAGTCGACAGACCAAAAGGATCACAAGCGGTAGGAGGCGCCAATGGCAGGAACCCGATTAGCATTATTGTACCCTGTCATAGAGTTGTTGGCTCCAGCGGCAAGCTAACGGGGTATGCAGGGGGCATTGAGCGCAAACTTTGGCTGTTGCAACACGAAGGAGTTAGTGTGCAACATAGTAAAGAAAATGAAACCTTGGATATCAAAAACGTGCTGCACAATAGGCAAGATAAAACGCAGTTTTTAAAATGAATAGTGTCAATTCTCTCGCGTGCTTTTTAAAACAGGTCATCACGTTTAACCGGCTTAATTGCCTGTATAATACTTTTTTTTAATATTAAGTCTGTGCCAAAGCGCAATATCAAGGCGGGTATGGCAATGGATGCGTGAATTAGCATGGCTATAGACGAATACATTAAAAACTCTATTAGCCGTATTTTCGCAATGGTTTTACGTTGTCTTATTTCTAAAAAATCAGTTTTTATTTCTTCAATATTTTGCCATTTATTATCATCAACAGCTCGGCGCACCGATAAACCATAGAGATTTTTACTGCTACAACCCCGAACGAATGCGTTCCACATGCGCTGTGGCTTTAGGACTAAACCAGTCGATAGCGCAATTAAATTCATCACGCCTAACAAGGGGCTTTTAAAGAAAGAACCAGTGCCTAACTCCCATGCACTTACTTCACCCTCACCAATTCGCCCAACGCTGTAGTCGGTCATTAAATGATGCATATCATGGTATTTTAGGTACTTATAACGTGTTTCAATATTGGGTAATGGAACAAGCAAACATCCTGTATATACGGGCACCGTACAAGGCCTTTCGCCTAAGGTTTTTCCAAAACCAACTCGACGGTAAAAGGCTTCCAATTCTTGCTCGATTGTCATCGTTTCTTTTTACCTTATTTGTGATGTCTAATTAACAATGATAGCGCACGTTAGTAACGAAGAATATTGTCGTATTTTGATTTTCATACTTTTATTGAAAAATGATGTAGTTACGCATTACGTTGCTTTCAAAAAAATCTTTCTACCCAATTCCGACTCGAGTTGTGCTAACAATTTAGGCTGATTCTTTAGTTGTTTTTGTGATCTCTCGTCAACCGCCTGATCCGCTGTAATAATGTCTTTTAGCATTTGATGTTTTAATGATAAATAATCATGTCGTGCTAGCTTGCATAGGAAGCATACTAATCGCAGCATTTAAGGCTTTAGCTTGCGATATCGCTTCTTGGTAATGTAGCATTTCATGTGCTAGTAGAAATTGTTCTGGTCAAGTCCAACCGGACACTTTCTTTAGAGTATTTTCATAACTAACTGGTGTTTTATCACCGTTAGCTGAGTGCAGCCTTTCAAGGTTGTAATGTCTCATGTAGGCCGCGACATCTTTTTTCATATGCAGTCTAGTCGGTTGCGCTATTTTAAATATCCAATCATGCTTTAAACTTCAAAAAAAAAAACGTTCAACAACAGCATTATCCCAACACGCACCAACATCACCCATACTCGAGCGAATATCATAGTCCCTCAATAAACCTCGAAAGTCTTTACTGGTGTATTGTGAGCCACGATCGCTATGAAAAACGAACCCCTTTGGCGGATTCCTTAACTTATACGCTCGCGTTAAGGCTTTATTTATTAAGTCAGTAATCATTCGCTTGGCAATCTCCCAACCAACAATCCTACGGCCACACAAGCCCATGACAATCGCTAAATACATCCAGCCTTCACCTGTCTTCAAATAGGTGATGTCGCCCGCCCAAACTTGATTGGGAGCGATAGGGTTAAAATTTAGATTAAGCAGGTTAGGTTCCACTGCATCACTATGATTACGTTTCGTTGTCACTTTATATGCCAGTCTCTATGTGACATATAGATTGTGAATTATCATTATCTTGCGGACTTTATATCGTCCAACAGCAAAGCCTTCTATGCGAAATTTCTTCATCAATTCACGGCTACCAGGCTCTCGCCGCTTTTTATAAAGAGTGCTTTAGCACGTCGATGTAACCGTAATATTTCAGCCGTCATTAATATTCCCGGTCGCTTCCACCAAGCGTAGTAAGCTGACGTGCTTACCTTCATCACTCGGCACAATATAACGACTGGGTAATCGCTGGACTGCTCTTTGATATCACCCTCGCCTTTTTTAAATATCTTTCTCCATCCGTAATGTTTTATTTTCTTTACGCAATACCTTTAGCTCTTCACGTTCACCGCCACTAAAGGATATCCCTTGTTGTTGCTCTTCAATTTTATCTTCCCACTTATAGGGCAGGCTTGCGTTTAGACCGAGTGATACTGCGGCTTCTGGCGCGGTATAGCCTTGTTCAAGGACCAATGCTACGGCTTCTTCTTTGAATTCTTTTGGATATTGTTTATTCGTTCGTTTCGTTGTCATAATGGCACCTTAATAATTAACAGCTATTGTCTCTTATTAAAGTGTCCAGTTGGACTTGACCAGAACAGCCTGTCACGTTATAGGGATTCGTCAGCCCTTCGGGAGTTTGCCAGTGATTAGATAATCCCACGAAATTTCTTTCATATAGCAATAACTATATACAAAAAATTTCCAATTGTTCTCAAATCGCTAACAAGCTCTGAGTGGGAACAAACTTAATCAAATTGGTATTACTCACTAGGCGGAATTTCAAATATGTAAGTAGCGCCGGAACTTGCGGCAGAATTATCACCTTGGTCGCCATCAATACCGGTTGAATGACTCGCCTCACCATTAGCACCAACGGCTAAGGTACCACCATCGAGGGAAACACTAGCGCCAAACCAATCTTGCTGGCCAGTATTGGACGCTTTAATAAAAGCTTGTTCGGTCCAAATGCTACCACTTCGAGTAAAGACATAAGCGGCTCCAGATTGAAATTCAGAAACAGAATAAGTCCTCTGATGATAAGCCCCCACCGCCAAAGTATCGCCATCTAACGCGACGCTACTACCAAAATTGTTATTTCTTAGCGCATTAGAGGCTTTAATGTAAGCCTGCTCAGTCCAAGTGCTGTTACCGCGAGTAAACACATAAACAGCGCCAGAACCAGTAGTCTCATTATTTTCACCAAATTCACGAAAAGCCCCAACGGCCAAGGT
>SPKZ01004410.1_pt1 | contig 17392 bp, 8 predicted proteins | sample 2456571 | NCBI WGS metagenome assembly SPKZ01 (sample SAMN11192286, study PRJNA482655) | marine metagenome | biome: ENVO:00000447; feature: ENVO:00000244|ENVO:00000211|ENVO:00000569|ENVO:00002023; material: ENVO:00002151; isolation source: ocean water from marine abyssalpelagic zone ...
CTAATAACAGCTTCGTTTCTCTGTTTCTTTTGTTCATCTGAAAATGTATCAGACCAATTAGATTTAGTAGAAGGATAAGGTTTATAACCATTATCTCTTAATATTTCTTTAGGTTTTTTAAGAACTGTTTTACCTATTCGTTGAAAGTCTTTGCTTTCAAACATCTTAGTAATATCTGTCTCGCCTTCAGTTTCTATACTAAGTCTAACATCATCTAACGATGTGTCTTCTAAATTTCTTTTATCTAATGCAAACTCTAGCTCAGCCATAAACTGTTCAGCATTTAAATTAGAATCTCTAAAATCTAATCTATTTTCTAAGTCGTTCATGAAATCTTGATCAGCGGCTATTTCATTCATAGCTTCTACAGCTAAACCTTCACCAATCAAACTCATTAATGATTGATGACGTTTTTCACCTGCTAAAAAGTATTGTTTTACTTTTCTTAATTTATTATCAGTTATAGCTGGTATCTGATATACTTGTTTATTAAAATCAGTACGCTTACCGTTTTCTATTTTAATAGTTGGTGTAGTGCCTGTTTGTTTTATACCAAATAATTTACCAAATCTACGTTTAATATTAGCAACTGGTATTGATTTAATAAAATTATTATTATTAAATAATTTGTTTACATTGTCTATATATTGTTCGCTTCCAAAGGGTCCTAATGCTTTTTTAATTATAGCTCTATATTCTTTTGTTTTAGTTTTTTCTACTATATATTTAGCTACTTTTTTAGGATCTGTACCAACTCTTAATATAGCTTCAGTAATATCATTTTTTAAGAAAGCTATTTGTTCGGCCCTTATTTCACCTGTTATATTGTCAGATATTACTTTTATTGAATTAGGAAAAACCTTAGCTCTAGGACGTCTTTCTTTTGTAGCAGGCTTTTCATCAAAGTCTGTTTGCGTAGTTGTATCTTCTACTTGTCTTGCTTCATCTCTATCAATACTTCTAGCTTCGCCTTTACCTAAATTTTCTCTTGCTATTCTACCAGCTTTTATATTAAATAAATTACTTGTTTGTTGACCTGGACCTAATAAATTTACATCCTGTTCTTCATTATATTTTTTAAGAGTTAATAGATATTCATTTTTTAAAGCTGTTCTAAATTGAGATTTAGTTAACAAACTACCTTGTCTATATAGTCTGTTTAATGTAGCTTCTATTACAGGAGCTGCTGCAGCTAAAACTCTATTTTGATCAAGAGTATTATCTAAATCAAAATCAGGATCGTTTATTAAATTATCTACTTGACCATATGAATCAACAACTTCTTTGCTTTCTAATTGACTATCTTGTTGAGCATCACCTCTATCTATTACATTACCCTCAAGATCTGTAATACTAGTATCAGTATCTAAAGATATATTTACATCTGCAATACCAAAAGTACCCTTACCTTTAGCTAAATTTTGTAAACCTCTTGATAAACCTTTACCGCTTTCTACTGCTAAGTTGTAATCTCTTACTAAATTTAAAACATCTGCTCCACTATTAAATCCTAATTGAAAACCTAATGAAGAAAAGAATCTTCTAAATGCGTCACCAATTTTTGTACCTGTATCTTCATTTATAACAACACCATTTCTAGTCATAGCTTCACTTAGCAATGGCATTATTTCTTCAAGTACTACATTGTCACTTATCTTAGGATCATTTATATACTGGTTAAGTCGCGCCCCTAATTCATTGGTCATAATAGTTATTTTACCACTATTAACTCCATTTCTTATTTCTTTAAGTAAAGCTTTACCTAATCTAGCACTAGCAGTAGGATCTCTTCTTACTAACGCATCTAATAAACCATGAAAACCTTCATGTTGACCAGTAGTAAAAAACCCTTTTTTAGATGATTTAGCTGTATCTATTAATGCATATTTTTTTCCATTAGCAGTTACAAAAGCACCAAAACCTATACTTCTATCTACATTTGCATTGGGATCTTCCTTTTTTAATTCAGCTATTTTAGCTTCTATTTCAGTAGTATTTCCTTCTATATATGCATAGCCTATTTGTTCTGCTATTTTTTGATTACCAATATTTAAGTCTGCTGTATACAACAAAGCTAAATCTGTTTTTAAATCTTCTATTTGTACATCTATTGCACTATGAAACTCAGGTGCTAAATCTTTTTTACCCGCATTTAAATCATCAATTTGTTGTAATAATTGACTTATTTCTAAAGTATTTTCTGTTTTTATCCAACTAGGTAATTTAAAAACTTGATTTTTTAAAGCAATAGCATCGTTATAAAATTGATCAGCAGCAGATAATTCTAAATCTCCTGAAGCAACCATTTGATCTAATAGCTTTTTTAATTTTGCTGGGCTTTTACCTAACAACATCAAATCTTGTATGTACTGTTGGCTGTTAGTGTTTATTCCTCCAGTTGCCAATAAACCCATACCACCTCCAGCAGCAAAAGAATAAATACCTGTATTAATAGCTTCATCACGAGTAAAATCTTCATCTAATAATTTTTTACCTACTACATTATTTAAAATGGGATTTATTAATTCTTGCTGTCCACTTTCTTGCAATTCTTCTTGTACAGTTTCTAAACTACCAGCTACTACTACATTGTATAATTTATTAAACACGCCTCTTGAAGTTGGACTTAAATTAGTAAAATAATTTCTCCAATAACTATTATAACCTTTCATTCCTCCTTTTTTAAAGGCATCTATAGATCTATTAGTAACTCCTCTAAAACCTGATACAGCCCAAGGAATTTTATCATAAATAGCTTGTGGTGTGGCAACACTTGTTAAAAACCACCAACCACCTTGTAAAAGACTAGCTTGATTTGCTAACGATCTAGCGTCTTCATCTTTTAAACCAGCTCCAATTGAAGTTTTATAAGTGTTAATATATCCATCAGCCGCACCAGCAAAACCATAATAACTAGCTGTATTAAGAAGATTACTTGCTGTTTTTACTTGAGAAGGATTAAATTTAAATCTAGAGTTGGCTAAAGATGTTTCAATTCTTTGAGTTAAACCTGTTTTTTTACCAGCCCATCTTGTAGCAAAGGTACCTGTAATATCAAATATTAAACCTCCCCATACAGCTCCACTCATTCTTATTTGATCTCCAACAGAAATCATTTTACCACGAGTTTCACTATTTTCTAAAGCTGTTTTTACTTTTTCGTATTCTTCAGGGTTGTCTGGTACATATTGTATTTCAAATTCTGAATCATAAATCATACCAGAATCATCCATAATAAATGTTTTATTGACACCGTCTATTTCAACACTAGCTTCAACTCCTGTTACAACACCAGGAGTACCTATATAAGTTTCATTATAATAACGATCATCTACCATGTCGCTAAACAAATTGCTTTGAGTGTTAAATAAATCAGCATCGTTGTCATACCATGAGTAAGCACCTGATATTATTCTTTTATTAAAATTAATTATATTACTAAATCTATCTGCAAATCCTTTGCCAAAATTAGTGAAAAAGTTTTCTTCAAACACCTGTCCTTTACTTTCACCTCCTTTTACTCTAACAGAGTTTTTCTTTCTTTGCTCTTCAATACTTGCTCTAAAACTATAATAATCATTAAAATTATCTTTTTGATAATCTTTCCAAATTTTTCTATTAAATTTAGACAAACTAAATAAATAATCTACAGCTTCTGATTCTGTTATATCATTTCCTAATGACGCAGCTAAATCTTCTCTTACCGCGTTTAATAAATCCTCATTCATATACCAGTTGGTAAATGATATTTTTTCTATTTCTCCAAATGAAGTTATTTGTTCACCTGCAGCTAATTGTTTATTTAATTCTTTTATATGTTTTTTATATTTATGTACATTACTTTTAAAATAATTACTTAGTAAATAAATACCATTTTTAATTTCTTCTTGTTTTATGTATTGGTTAAGTATTTCTACTACATTACCTTCTTTTACTGCATTTACTTGTCCAATATCACTTTTATCATCAAGTAATTTAAAATTTTCAGGTAAATTAGTTTTCCATGGAGTATTTTTTCCACTTTGTGATTGAATATAGCTATCAATAATATCATTTAAATCAAAATTGTTTGGTTTATTTAATTGAACCCAAGCTAAAAAAGATTCTAATTTAACACCTAATGCATCTAAATTATTAGGTAATTCACTTGTGTTACCAAATATTATATCAAATACAGCTAAATCATTATCTGCGTCTACATCTAAATCTTGTAATACGTTCTGCACATAATCAGAACCAGCTTCTCCTGAATAACTCCAACCGCTTAAATCATATTGTTGATCATAATTTTGAGATATAAACATCGCGTTTTCTCCACTTACATCTACCATGAGATCAAAACTTTGTTCAGTAACATCTGATTTACTAATAGTTTCTAAAAAATCATCACTACCAGATAATATATAACCTTCAGAAATAGCGTTTTTAGCAGATTTATTTATAGACTTAAGATCATAAAGTTGATTATCAAGTTTTCTAAGTCGCTGCATATTAAGAAGATCATCTACATCGTATTCTTCATTTTGATCAAACAATATTTGTATATCAAACATTGATTGCTTATCTTTAACTTGCTTCCATTCATCTTCTTGATTATCTCTATAATAATATTGTAATATACCCTCATCAGAAAAATCAAACTTATAAAAACCTCCATGAGTATCAAATTCTGTTTCTTCACCTGGTTGAGCAATTTTAGTAAAAGGTTCTAATGATTTAGCTATTCTATCTCTTTGATCCTGTATAGAATTATTAAAAGCAATAGCTTGTGGTTTCCATTTATCATCAGGTAATTCTGCTATATTCCACATTCCAGTATCTTGATTCCAATATTTTTCTGCTTCAATTCTAGCAAAAACATCAATACCTATTGCTTGTCCTATTTCAGGATAAAAACTAGTATTACGAGATTCTTCTACTTTATTTCTAAAACCTTCACCTTCAAATATTCCTGTAGAAATTTCATCAAACCAATCTTGATCTGCTACTCTTTCAGTTTCTGGTGCTTCTGTTTCCTCGACTTCTACCTCTGCGTTTGGAAGAACTGCTTTTTCTTCTTTATCAGGATCTTCAAATAATATATCAAGAGAGTCTACCATATAATTTTATTAAGAATATTGTTGAATTAACGCTTGTAATTGTTCGTCAGGTTGTTCTGGTATAGCTTTAACTTCTTCTGGAAGTTTTTGATAATAAATAGGCATTCCAGCTTCCCATTCTTTAACACCTAACATTGTTTTATAAAACTCAGGTATAGGTAATTCATTGTCATTTAATGCTTTTATTAAATCTTGTCCTTGACGAGTTTTATCTGATAATATTTCTTTTACAATAACAGGTTGATTAGCATAATTTTTTTGAGGTAATTTTTTATCTAAATTACTTTGTAATATAATACTCATTATATAAGCTTTTTGCGCGTCAATTAAACTTATATATCTTCCATCATTACTTACTTTATTGTACATGTATCTATTACCTATGAAACTTACTTTACCTTCAGGACTTAATTCATTGTATAATTTTTCTAATTCAGGGGTTACTGATTCATTAATACCTACTGGTAAATCTAATCCTAATCTTTTATTAGAATAACCATATAAAACAGATATATTACCTCCTGCTACTGCAAATAAACCAGCTATATGAGATTGAATAGATATATTATATGCTGGTGTGTTGTTTATAGCTTCTGTATTTATAGGTTTTACCATGTATCTTTTTACTTTACCATTATCAACTGAATACATAGGAATTTTAATAGATGTATCTTGCGCTGGATCAGAGGCATCTTCTGACAAAGGAGTTCCGCCTAAAAAATATTGAGGTTGTAAAGTTGCATTTTTAGTAATACCCGCGTCATCAAATGTAGTTAATAAATCCATAGATTTAGGTACATCACTTATATATAATGTTAATAAATCTCCGTTTTGTAATTGATTAGAATTAATTTCCATGTCTATATAATAATACATTAATCCGTCTTCACCTTTTATAATATTTTTATTTCTCAAAAAATCATCTACCACATATGGTTTTAAATGTAAGTATTTTCTAAAGCTTTCGCCTTTTATTTGAAATAAAACTCTTTGTGTAAAAACTAATATTTCTCCATTTGTAGTAGGAGAAAAGTAATAACTTTTTTCTACATCAATATCTTCAAAATAATTAAACAAATCAGCCCATCCAGCCACCATAAACATATTTCTATCTCTATTTCTTTCAGATGTTCCGTTTATATTTAAATTATCATAGTTAGCAATAAAAGTTGGTAAATTATCTGGAAATAAAGGCTCAATAGCTGAAGTTAAATATCCTCCTAATTTTAATATTAAATCTAATCTATTAAAATATTCATCAATATCTTTTTGCATAGATTTAATTTCTAGTTGACTTAGATTTTTTATATTTAATTTAAGCGCTGTTTGTTTAGCAATAACACCATCAACAGGTCGTTGAGCTTCTTCAATAAAATCAGTTTTAACCATTTCTGCTAAACTTGGATTTTCAAAAGGATTAAGTGCAACTCCTCCTGTTAAATACGCTCTATAGTTGTTACTAGCTTTTGTAAAAAAGTCTAATTCAACACTTCTTCTAGCTGATGATAACGATGATAAACGTTGTATTTTTTTATTATGTGCTTCTATTAATGTATTCATATTATATATATTTAACCAAAGAGTTTTCCAAATCCTTCTGATATATCTCCAAATAAACCAGTCATTCCATCTGCTTTAGCTTCTCTTAAATTAGCTTCTACTTCACTTAAACCTAGATACATAGAAGTGTACATGTTAATATCTGCATTAGTTCTAGCTTCTTGTGCTTGAAACATAAATATTTCTCCTTTAGCATCCGCTTCTTCTTTTCTACCTATTAATTGTATTTGAGCTTCTTGAGCTCTTTGTTTAGCAGCAACTTTTTCCCGCTGCATATTTTGTTCACCTTGTGCTTTTAATTTACTATTTTCAGCTTCTTGTGTTTGTAATGTTGCGGCTACATCTTTTTTAGATTTTAATGCAGCCATTGCTAAAGCGGTAGCTCCACCTGCGCTAGCACCTGTTTGTTCTAAAGTATCTAATGTATTAGCTAAAGCTATATCTGCTTCTTCAGCTTGCATTTCAGCAGCTGCGGTAGCAACTGTTACATTGTTAAATGGATTAGTTATTTGACTAGATAAATCTTGTGCTAAACCAGAGAGATCAGTAATACCAGCATAAGGATTAATGATTTCTTGACGCTTACTTCTAGCATCTTCAAGATCATACTTTGCTTGAGCTTTTTCATCTCTAATTCTGCCTAGTTCTTTGTCAGCATTTGCTACTCCAAAAACCCCGCCAATTATTTTGCCTACTGTTCCTCCCATTTTAAATTATTTTTACTATTTCATGTGATGGTTTTTCATCTACTTTCCATCCTAATTTTTTATGTGTATTTATTAAATGTTTACTTCTACCTATACTAAACATATATTGTTTACCTTGTTTTTTACAAACTGCTTCTATGGTATTTAATAATAATTCTACAGCTTGTTTTCTATCTTTATTTTTATAGTCTGGATTAGAAACAATCCATTCTACTACTACCGCGTCAGAATTTGTATAATATATAAACCCTGCTACAATAGGTACATTTTCTTTTTCTATCATTATTCCACCAGTACCATTATCTGGTAAAAAGTTTTTAGGAATAGGTGTCCAACGCCACCACTCCCACCAATTAACTAAACAATCATAATCTTTATCGTTTAGTTTACGTGCATTAAATTTCATATAATTATCTATTAGAATATACAGCGCCTACACTAAATAATTGTTTAGCGCTTTGTACCGCTGTATTTGAATCTTGTTGCATTGTTAATGTTAAAAATTGAGCTTTTAAACCAGTTGTTTGACTGCTTGTTAATACTTGACCACCAAGCGTGCCATCACCTGTACCTTTAATAGCAGCATAATAAATATTTTGTTTTCTATTAAAACCAGCTCTATATTCTATACCATTTTCAGTATAGTAACCATCATCGTAGCTTAATATTGTTTGACCTCTATCTGTATAAGTAGTATCTCCTAATCCAGGTTGTTGAGGATTTGTGTCTATACCTGTATAATCAGAAGCAAGTAATTGAGCTCTCCAACCATTACTACCAGTATAATTAATAGTTGTAAAAGTTTTTGTTCTTACTGGATCAGGGTTAAATACAAATGATACTGAAGAATATCTTTGAATACCGTAAAAATTATTATAATTAGAAGTATCAGCATTTTGTTGCCAAATAGCTTGATCTTTAAAAGTATAATATAAACCTCTTGAACTAGTTGATAAATCTGGCGCATACTCCATTCTACTCACCCAACCATTAATAACATCATCAAATACTACAGTAGGAGCTGAAAAACCATCCTCTATAGTTAATGTATAATTTTTATTATAAACATCGTATCCAGCTGTTATAAAAGAGTCTTGTGATAATTTATCTCTAAAATAATCTATCATACCGTAATTAGAAATAGGATTTAAACCATTAGGTCCTAATTGTAGAACTACACCTCTATCTCTATCAGTAAAATATTTATTATATCCATAATGAGCAAATGAACCTGGATCTCTTGATATACCAAAGTTTCCTTCAAAAGCAGATGGTGTGCCTACAACTGTTTTAGCATCTGTAGATAAGGGTAAACCTTCTTGTGTAAATATAACATCTTTATCTACTGGTGCTCTATTTACTTTTCTTTCTTGTAGTATAATTAAATTAGTGTTTTCTGCAAATAATTTCTGTATACTTCCTGAAGCAGGATCAACTGATCTTGTAATTTCTTCACCAATAGGGAATTGATTAGTATTATTAATACCATTCTTAGCATTATATACACCAGAATATATTATAGAGCTTTGTCGTCTAGTTTGTCTATCTTCTTCTTCTACAATATAAGCTTTGTTACCAAAGTCTACAGACGTGTTATTAAAACCACCTTCTATTCTTGCTTCTTCTAAAAACCAGTCTTCAAAAACATTAGATTCTATATAACCTTCACCAGTTGTAAGATCTGGAGTACCAATAGTTGTTCCTCCACTTTCAACATCAACTGTACCATCTGGTTGTCTTTCTTGATATAAAGTAAAGTTTTTTAACCTCTTTAACCAGAATGTATTAAAGTATGATACTTCTAATGTAGTTGCCATATATTATTATTACTCGTTTTATTAAATTATTACAAAGGTCCGTTACAAGTTCCACATCCTCCAGGTGCTCCTGTTAACGCGTCATAAAAGTTAACATCTACTCTTGCACAAGTAAAACATCCCGATGCGCTACATCCATTACCATTATGAACACCATTAGTTCGCACAGCGTATTCACCAGGTGCGCTAAAATAATAAGTTGCTGTAGCTGTAGAAGCTCCTGAAACATTTACTGTTAAATTATTAAAACCTCCTACTCCACTTCCAGGATTTAAAGGTGATGAAGCGTCTGCTGTGGCTATTTGCCAAGTATCTAAAGCTGTAGGTCTATATAATATTGTATACTCAGTTACATAAGTGTCAAATCCTAACGCTGTAGGAGTTTTACTTAATGAAACTTCTATAGCTAATATTCCTTGAACTAAACCTCCAGTTGTAAATGCAGGAGTTACATTGATTAATGGTGGCGGTGGTGACGGATTTGTTTCAACACAAGTCCATTTGTTAGCGGCATATCTAGCTTCTTCTAAAACATTATAATAAGCTATATCTATTCCATTGTTACTAGATAAACCATAACTAGGTCCAGCAGCTCCTAAGCCTGCATCAATTACATTTGTAATTTCATTGGTATCACTTCCTATAAAAGTTATTCCAGCATTACCTATAATTCCACAGTTTACATTTCTATTAGCCCCAAAAAATACTTCTAATGGTTCACCTGTATTGTTAGTACATGTAGTGTCAAGATTACCCATCTGGCTTGTTGGTCCAAAACATAACGCTTGATTTACAGGTGGAGTTCCAAAAACTAATTCATAAGCACATGTAGTTGTTAAACTATTAATATCATTACTACAAGAAGGAGAAGCATCTGTTACTGTACATTCTATTTCATAAGTACCATTAACAGTTCCAGCTGTTGCAGAAACATTACCACTTTGATCAATACTCCATATAGCCGTAGAACCAAGCGGCTCGCTAAGAACATTTAATTCATAACATAGTTCTAATGATTGCTGTGGTACTGAAGCGCTACTATTTACAACGCTTGTAAATTGACCTAAAACACCTGTCATTGTAGTGTTGTAACCTGATGTTCCACCGGCTTTACTACAGTTTTGTTGAACTCCATTATCTGCTGAACTAGTTTGAGCAGGTGTAAAACCTCCTATTACAGGAGCAATATTGTTAAGATCAATAGTAATTTGATTTGTTAGATTATCTATAAATTCACCAGCTAAATAACTTGTTTGAAAACTAATAGTCCATTGATTAGAGTGTGATCCACTAGATTTTAAATAAGCAAAATCTGTAGTAGTAGTTATATTAAAATCATCATAAGCAAAAGGAACTGTTGCGTCTATAGCAAAAATACCTGTAACATCTACACCGTTAGAATTTAACACCTGTGTTATTATTGGAACACCATCTAATGTTAATTCATTGGATGCAGAATCCGTAAAACTAAAAGAAGTTATAATTGTTGAACCCGATGCTTCGTCTTCATCAAAATTAGCACTTGTAACAGTTGTGCTCGATACACCTGCATAATCTGATAAAACTTGTCTATTTAAATTTACAAAATTACCTGAAGTAGATGATTCATAAAATATATCTAAATTACTTTCTACAGGTTCTGTTTCAGAAACAGATAAATAAGGATACATACACCCAATAGTAGCTGCGGCAGCTGGTATAATATTACTTGTAACTCTAGCTCCAAGTGTATTTAATATAGGATCTCCTTCTCTAGTTAAACTAGGTTGTGGTTCTTCAGTTCCTATTTTTAAACCTATAGCTGCTGGATTTTGTTGAACGTCTATAAAGTTTTGATACCTTCCTGGAAAACCCCATGGTATTCTAGTATTAAAAGGTTCATTAGGCGCAGCTGGAACAGCGGTGTCTCCAGCATTATTAAATTGACCAGGAGTAGCTTGACCACCTGAAGTGGTTCCAGGTTCAAAAGGAGAATTAGCTAGTTCTAATCCACTTAAACCTACATTTCCTATAGTAACTACTTCGTCACTAATTCTTCCTGGAAAATATTGAGTATTCCAGGCGTAAATTCTATTATCAAAATAAAAAGGTCCTCCTGGTTTATTGTTTCTATTTATAGAAGGATTATTTACTCTACCAAATAATTTAACTGATGCGGAAAATTCTGTTTGTAGTGGTCCTACTTCATTTAAATCTCTTGGTACTTTATTTACATTGTCTCCAATTAACGTTGCAAATGCAACTCTACCAAAATCTGTAGCTTCTGTAACCGGATAACCTGAAACATAACCACCTAAATATACATTATAATATTCTTGTTCTTGTTGTTTTACCACAATTTTATATGATTGCCAACCTGTAACATTTACATCAAAAACATTTACTGTTATAACTGCGCTTAATCCAGCACCAGTAGAACTAGCTTGAAATAATTGTTGACCATCTATGTAACCACTTCCTCTATTTAATATTTTTAAACCTGTAATTACCCCAGCTGCTACTCCCACAACTTCTGTAGTTAATCCACTTCCTAGTCCTAAATTACCTACTTGATAACCCCATGTAAGTACATCACCAATAGCATGACCATTTCCACCACTTACAATGTTTTGTATTTTATCTACACTAGTATCTGAATTAGATTTGTATAACCCAGGTTCACCAGTTAAAGAATCTTTTTGTAAAGTAGTTATACCATTATTTATTTTAACTCTTAAAACATTTCCTAGCCAAGAGTATATTCTATCTGTATTAGGTGTTATTCCAGTAACTTGATCAGCTTGAGGACCACCTACATCTTCCCAGTCTTTATAAGGTATATAAATAGTAGAACCTTTTTTATTTGGATTATCATCATTTATAGAAAGAACCACGCTTGAAGCTCTACCATATCTATCAGCTAATACAAAGCCAACTTGATAATTTCTATTTTGTTTTAAAGAGTGATTAGGGTATTGAGCGTAGTTATTATATTCTACAGATTTATCACTTTGTATTACTTCAAAATCAATTCCATTAGGTGGAGTATGTTTTTGTAAAAAATTAGCATACATTACTCTATTAGCAGTAACTTCTTGAGCTAAAGCTTTTAAAGGCACATTATCGTAAACCCTGTTTTGCTCGCTTGTTGGAATAGTTCTATAAGGTTTTATAGATTTATAATCAAAATTATAATACCATTGAGGACCAACACCCAGCGATGTATTAGGTATTTCTTCTATAAAAGATAATAAACCACTATTAATATCTATAACTTCTAATATTTTAGTACTTAACGCATCAGATTCTTTATATAAAATTTCTAAACCTATTACTTTATAATTATTTATTAAATTATCTAATGACTCGGAAGCTGTTGTCCCACCGTCTGGTAAAGGTATTTTTAAAGAAACTGTATCTATTTTATTAGTAAACCATTCTACAATACTTGACTCATATGTGTTGATTTGATCTTGTAATGAATCATTTTTACCACCACCAAAATATCCATCATGTTTGGGTATAAAACATAATTGAGTATATGGAGCCGCTAAAGAATATTCATCATCTTCAAATTTAAATCTATAACTAAATCTTATAAATTTATCTTCTATTAAATCTGGATCTCCAGTAAACTCTTTTGGTGGAACTTGTGCTAAACTATAATCTGGATTAGGAGCTATTGTAATATCAGCATTAATATCTATTAACTCTATTTCTTTATTTAAAGTTAGTTCTATTACTTGTCCACCAACACCAATTGCAGTGTTAATTGACTGTATAGATTCTATTACTACTTCATCTGCTAGTAATATTTTTCCTGCTACAGTAGGGTTGTTTGTTTCAGCTTGATCACTTATTATAAAATCCCCTACTCTAGGTGTAGGTAAAGGTGTGGGTTCGTCAGTAGTATTTCTAAAATAATATTTAGCAGTAAGAGTATTACCTTGAACAACTATTGTATTAGGAGCCGCGTTTACCGCTGTTGTATCAAAACCTCTATCTAATAATCGTTTAGATGAGTTACTCATTGATGGTCTACTAAATCTTAACTCTATATTAGTTACTTCGTTCCATGTACCTGGTTGCATATTAGCACCTCCATCACCATCTTTAAAATTATTGTATATAGTAATTATTTCGTTTGCTTCATCTATATCAATAACATTCCATAACTCTTCTACTCCTTGTCCTGGAAAACCCGATACAATATCACCAATTTTAATAGTGCTTAAATCACTACCAAGTAACATTGTTAAATCATAACCTCGTGCTACAGCACCTGGAGCAGTTGCTTGAGCTCCCGCATTTGCAGTTCTAATAGTTTGGTTTAAAACTAAAGGTGTTTCGTATGGATAATATTTTGCTACTGATATTTGATCTTCATTCACATAATGTGATGGAAAAGGATCATTATTAGGATTAGCAAATTCTACATTTATTTTTCTTGGTTGATTGCGATTATCAGTCCAAAACAACAAATTATCTAATAAATTAGTAGCAAATATAGGATGTGATTGAGAAAAATTCAAAAACGAACCAATAGCTAATAGTGTTAAAGTTTGAGTGTTAAGTTCATATCTATGAATTGTATTAGCCCAACCTATATTTATTGTATCTCCTGTAGGAGAACCTGCGCTAAAAATTATAGGAACATTTAATGTTATATTAGTTAATGTAATATTTACAATTACTGGTCCTATAAATACACTATCTGTAGAAGGTATACCATTCCATCCAGCATTGTCACTCCATAAATTCATACCAAGTTCTATTCCTAAATTAGAAGGGTTAAGTAAATTACCACTACTATCATATAGTTCAATAGTTGTTCCTGATACTGGACCCGCTGCTCCTGGCTCAGAAAAAACTTGAATATCTCTAGGACAAATATTTTCACCTGTATATCCAGCACTATAAACATATAAAACATTATTAGTCTCATCTGTATACTGACCAATAACTTTTGCACCCGGTCCTGTTTTTAATCCTGAATTTGGTAATTGAATATTACCAGGTATATTCTCAAACTCTCCTACTTCGCTGCCTTCTGATCTACTAAGTTGTAAATTTTTAGCATCTCTATATTCACCGTTTGGTAACAATCTTGCGTCAAGGTCTTTATTCATTTTAGACCTTATAAACGTATTAGTTACTTGTGGCATATTATCTTTTTATCCATTTAGATTTTCCACGCATTACTTGCACTATTTCATCTAACTTAATATTAGATAATCTAATTTTTGCGTTTCTTAATTTAGCACTTGCTTCTCTTTTTAATCTTTGTACTATATATTCAGGTTGATTTATTCTACTAGCAATTATAGCATGTGAAATATAAGCATATAAAGCAGCTTCTGCCATTTTAGGTATTCTACTATCTAAATCATAAGCAAGACCGTCAGAGATATATTCTAATACTATCTGTGCGCCAATTAAATTGCTTGAAAAAGATATTTTACCTTCTCTAGGGTTCATATTAAACCAACCATTATACTGAGCATATTGCGGTGACATACCATATTGTTCACCCCAACCCCAATACCAGAATCCACCATAACCCCAGTTATATCCAGCCCAGTCCATACCTTCATTATATAAAGCAAAACTAGGTAAACCATTTACTAAATTAGTATTAGCTTGTTTCCATTTTCTTTCAGTTTGTGATGTTCCTTCTAAATTATCTTCAAAATTATCCTGTGTTAATTGACCTAGGTTGTCTTGTAAAGGATTTTCATAAGGTGATATAGTTAAATTATTTGCTGGATATATAATTCTTTTTACTCCTAAATTATCTATACGTGATACTCTTACATAGTTTACATAATCTTGAGGTAATATATTATTTAAAGTATGTGGTACTGTAAGCTCTTGAGATTTTATAGATTTTAAAGTATCATAACTAAATTCTTGCAAGCCACGTTTAGCGTGAAATATTATATCACTTCTTCTAATATTAGGTATTAATTTTTGCTCTCCTACATATCCTACTATAAAATTATTTACAATATCTTCTAAAGTTACATAGGCATAGCTACCATAATTTTGTTCTGTAGTTTCTCCATACGCATCTCTATTACCAAAACTACCACCATCAATAGTTTTTAATTGACAAACTAAAACGTGACTAGCAGGTAGATCTGCATTTAAACTAATTATACTATTGTTGTTAGGTTGTACGTCAAGAGTATAAGGATATTGAGCGGGCCAATTAGCAGCTGTAACCTCAGTATAAGTTATACCATCAGCACTAGCGTAAAGCTTAAAATTGTTTAAAGCATAGTCTGCAGCATTTGGATCAGGCGAACCTAATACTAAAGGAGTGTCGAATGTAAAAGTAAAATCCTGCTGAAGTGCAGTTGTTAAAAACCCCTGCGCACCCGCGTAATATTGACTATTAGTTTCGGTGATTAATCCACCATTTGGCATTGGCATATTTTATTGTTTTTCGTTATTATCTTGTACAGCCACTTGTTGTGAAGCTGCTTGTATTATTGATGGGTCTTGCAATATAACTCCTGCATAAGCTAATATTCTTAATATTAATTCATCTTGCTCAGTTTGATCTAACTCAAATTGTATAGAAGCTTGTTGATTATATTCATACTGACCTTGTGGACCAAGACTAGAACCCCACAATACATCTTTTGGTTTAGCTAAATACGTAAAAGTTACTCCACTTGTTATACTACTTGGATATAATCTCAAAACATTATTCTCATATGTATATATTGGAAATTTTTCTGTAGGTTGAGTTAAAGGGGAAAGTATTAATTGTTTTAACTCATTAGGTTGTGTATATTGACCAAGGTCGTAGTCTTTATAAAATACAGATCCTATTCTATATAAAACATCATTAGTTGTTCCTAATGTTCCTATTACTACAGGATTAGGCGCGTTTACTAAAGGGTTTTCAAAATCTGTAAAATCTAAAGTAATAAAATTACCTGTAGCTACATCATAAGTAGGTGTAGCAGTTCTTTGAAAAAATTGTAATTTTTGTTCAATATTTTTAACACGATCTGCGTATTCAGTGTCATTTTGTGATACACGATATTGCTGATTCAAATCACTAGCGTATCCTTCAAATATAGCTAACTGAGCCTGTGTTCCAATTTTATTGAATTCATCAGGAGTTATGTAACCTCTTTGTTGTTGATTAAGGATTAGTAGTACTGTTTGATATACTGCATTAACGTTTACCATTATATTTGTATTTTAATAAAAGGCGGGCGAACCCGCCTTATTACTATTATTGTAGTCTTTTTTCTATTGACTTAAATACTTCTACTCCTTCATCTGTTTTAAACCACGCAGCAATAGCTGAATATGGGTTTTCATCAAAAGGAACATTCATTAACTTTCTATCATTACTAGACCAATGAATAGTTCTTTGATCTGGAGATATTCTAATAATATCTTGTTCAACTGCATTAATCGCAAAGTTTCTTAACTGTACGTTTTCATCAGCTGCTAATGTTAAAAATAATTTAGGATTAGCTTTAGCTAAAAGCAACAAATCTCTTCTTAATTCTTTAGAAGACATTTTATTAACTTTTGAACCATACTCTACTCTTACAATTGCTTCTGCAACATCTACATCCATAGCTCTTGCAACATTTAATGCTTCAATTTCCCACTCAATATTTTCGATTTCATCATCTGCAATTTTTTGTGGAACATGCTCTGTATATCTTTTGCCCTTCATCGGGTGATATAATGATAATAGTTTTTGTAAAGCAATTTTTTCTTTAGATACACTTAAAGTACCATCTCTAAATGTTATATGTCCTAAAGTAACCTCACCTTTTTGTTCATCTACAAACGGACTAGACATATTTGTTGCATATCTAAGTTCTCTTTGTTCGTTTTTATCTGTATCATACCATAATAACGGATGTCTTCTAGTATGTTTTGCAGGTATAGTAAATGTTAAAGGTTCTTTATTTCCTGTTAGTATATAAGTTCTATCTTTTACTTCCCAGTTATCTTTTTTAACTGGTTTAATAGCTGTAGGTTTTGGTGTAGCAACTGCTACTTCTTCTACAACTACTTCTTCTTGTTTTTTCTTTTTTGCCATAATATAATATAATTAAATAGTTAAAAGGTATATGGGCGCCGAAGCGCCCTAACCTTTATAAATAGTTACACTCCTTTGAATAATACAAAGTTGTTAGCAGCTTGAGTTACTAAACATCTTTCTGAAAGGAAGTTTACTTCCATTGCATCA
>SPKZ01015093.1_pt1 | contig 17355 bp, 15 predicted proteins | sample 2456571 | NCBI WGS metagenome assembly SPKZ01 (sample SAMN11192286, study PRJNA482655) | marine metagenome | biome: ENVO:00000447; feature: ENVO:00000244|ENVO:00000211|ENVO:00000569|ENVO:00002023; material: ENVO:00002151; isolation source: ocean water from marine abyssalpelagic zone ...
GGCCGCTACGACAGCTTCCTTGAGGAGCAAGCCAGCGAACGACTCCGCCCGGGCCCGATCGTCGATGATACGGGAAAGACCATCGGCACCCACAAAGGCGTGCATCAATTCACCGTCGGTCAGCGACGCAACCTAGGGGTTGCCGTAGGACATCGAACCTATGTGGTCGGGGTCGATGCAGCCACCCAGACCGTCCGTCTCGGCCGACCCGAAGAGCTGGACCGCGAGGTCGCCATCCTGGCAGACGACGTCAGTCTCGCCGAAGGCATATCGCTTCCCCTCCGCTGCCAAGTGGCGGTTCGCTATCGGGGACGCCCCCACAAGGCCACCGTGGCCCGAGAAAATGGAGCCGTACGCGTGCTCTTCGACCAAGCAGTGCGAGCGGTGGTTCCCGGACAGGTCGCAGTGTTCTATGATGACGAGCGGGTATTGGGGGGCGGAACCATCCGCGATACCGAAGCCTCCGTGCCGCCCACCTCGACGGTCCCCAATTAGTAGCTACGAAGCGCTATTCTCCATGTCCCGTGAGCCTGCCCGACCCGTCCAAAATGTGCTGTCGAGACCTGCCAGGCAAGCCACCGCAACATCCCTGAGCGCTGCATGTTTCGCTGTACTGGCGATGCTGTCGGCGGGCTGCAGTGTGGGCGAGGGCAACGGGCAAGTCACAAGCGAAAATCTGCTCGTCCCCGACTGCTGGAACGGACAGTTCGATTTGGAGCCGAGCTTCTTCGCCGCTAACCCATTCGAGAACACGGTCACACTCCGAATCCAACGGGGAACCGACAGCTCCGAAGTATCCGACGGTGTGCTGATCTTGCTGCAAGACGTCGAACGCATCCGCGAGGAACTGCTGGGACAACCCATTGCACTGGGTTTACCCGCCGGCGTCAGCCCTCCCGGCTTCGCCCTGCAATCGTCCGGGGCGCCCCCACTGGCCAGCTTGGTCTTGTATCTGAACCGCACCTGTCACGTACAAAATCGCTCCCTGTACGCTCTCGACGGCACCATCACCTTCTCTGCCCTATTCAGCGGAGACCGCAACGAAGACCAGTCCGACGATCGTCTCACCGCCGGTAGCTTCCAAGCGACCGTCGTCAGCCCAGCAGATCTCCAGCTCCCCGGGGGCGACACCGACAACACTGACTCCACCGACAACCAAATCGTGAGCGAGAGCAATCCCGGCTTGGCTTACCCCGCGGCTCGAGCCAGCGAGTTGGAGGGAAACTTCCATTTCTTCTTTCAACGTGGCTCCCCCGGACAGCCCTTCCCCTAATGCGGACTCGCGTCGACGACAGCCTCCGAAGCGAAGCCGCTCACTACGCCCTGCGATTTAGCTGCGAGCATTGCGCGCACTGGAATGTAGACGCCGAGCGTTGCGCCGAGGGCTTTCCCAACGAAGAGCACCGCTTGGTCGACCTGCGCCGTTGCGATGAAATTGTGTTCTGCAAGTCCTTCGAGTTGTGCTGATGAGCCGTGGCTCCCACTCGCCGAGCCTGGTGACCCAAGTCAGTCGAACACTCAAAGAAGAATGCGATCTTGCGCCCACTGAACGGATTCTGATCGCGGTATCCGGCGGGGGCGACTCTCAAGCCCTGCTGAGTGTTTTGGCTCGGCTCCGGCAGCAATTCGGATATGAGCTCCACGCCCACGGGGTCGACCACGGTCTGCGAGCTGAAGCTCCCGGCGAACTGGCTCTGGCCCAGACTCTAGCCGAATCTCTGGGCGTGCCCTTCACTCAGACTCGCCTCCAACTTAGCGATGGCGGGAATCTCCAGGAGCGGGCCCGGGACGCCCGGTACCAGGCTCTCGAAGCCGTGGCCGAGAAACTCCAGCTCACGAGCCTGGCCACAGCACACCACGCCGATGACCGTGCTGAAACGGTACTTCAGCGCCTTTTGCGAGGTGCTGGCCCGCCCGGCCTAGGGGTGCTTCCGGCCCGGGACGAGTCGCGGATCCGCCCGTTTTTACGGTCTCGCAAGGCATCAATAATCTCCCACTTGCAACGCCACGAGCTGACTTTTGCCAGTGACCCGTCCAACCGAGACTCACGTTTTCTCCGGGTACGAGTCCGGAACGAGTTGATTCCGTTGATGGAATCCCTATCCCCGCGGATCGTCGAGCACCTGAACGGCCTGGCAGACGACCTGCTCGAGGAGCCCCTCGAAGGGCTGTCAGATAGGCAGGGACGGCCAATTCTGCTCAAGAGGTCTCAAATCGAGGCGCTACGCAGGGCGCGCCGACTAGGGCAACGGCACCTGAGCGTACCGATTGACGAAAAAACCGAGGCTGGATTCAGCGAGCAAACTGGAAAATTGGAGCTCCGAAATGCCCGGTCCTGGCGGAAAAAACCGCCAGGATCGTGAGCATCGGGGGTGCCAAATACACAAAACGTGATTAACTCAATATCAGCTTCTGGTCGCGCCGAGTGGCCACCAAAGCTCTGAGGTAATTCGTGAAGCAACCGCACAAAACCCTACTCCTTTGGGTCTCTCTTATCGTCGCCTTCCTTGCCATCTGGCACATGCTCAGCCCGGAGGCGGCGGGGACCAAGCCTAAGCCGTTCAGCGAGTTCATGGCGTTCGTCAAAGCTGGCGACAAGGTGAAACATGTCACCTCGGTAGAGATCAAAGGCCGAGAGTACAGTTTCATCACGGTCAACCCGAAGGTCGGCGATCTGGAAGAGAAGGGCATCACCGTTGGCCCCGAGGACGATGCCATCGTCACCGAACTGCTTGAGCACGGCGTTAACGTAAATTTCCAGAAGCAGGACGACAGCCCGTACCTGGCCACCGCTCTCACCTTCCTGCTGCCAATGGTATTCCTATTGGTGATGTTTTACCTTTTCATGCGTCAGCTGCAGGCCGGCGGCGGTAAGGCGATGAGTTTCGGCAAGAGCCCAGCTCGCCTGCTCAACGACGCCCAAAATAAGGTCACCTTCGCGGACGTCGCCGGCGCCGATGAGGCGAAGGACGAAGTGGAGGAGATCATCGCCTTCCTGCGGGATCCCAAGAAATTTCAGCGACTCGGCGGACGCATCCCCAAGGGCGTGCTCATGGTGGGGCCCCCGGGCACCGGCAAGACCCTGTTGGCCCGAGCCATCGCCGGGGAAGCTGCCGTGCCCTTCTTCGCGATCTCCGGCTCTGACTTCGTCGAAATGTTCGTCGGCGTGGGCGCTAGCCGAGTCCGAGACCTATTCGAGCAGGGCAAGAAGCATGCTCCCTGCATCATCTTCATCGACGAAATCGATGCGGTCGGGCGTCATCGGGGTGCTGGCCTCGGCGGTGGGCACGACGAACGCGAGCAAACGTTGAATCAGTTGCTCGTAGAAATGGACGGTTTTCAATCCTCCGAAGGCGTGATCATGGTCGCCGCGACGAACCGTCCCGACGTGCTGGATCCCGCCCTGCTGCGACCGGGCCGATTTGACCGACAGATCACCGTGCCTCGACCTGATGTGCGCGGCCGGGAGGGCATCCTCGTAGTCCACACCAAGAAGGTGCCTCTGGACACCAACGTGAAGCTCTCGGTCATTGCTGCCGGCTGCCCCGGATTTGTCGGCGCCGATTTGGAAAATCTGGTGAACGAGGCTGCCCTATTAGCCGCCCGTCAGGACAAAGACTCGGTCAGCATGACCGATTTCGAGTTCGCCAAGGACAAGGTCCTGATGGGAACCGAGCGCCGAAGCATGGTGATGAGCGAGGCAGAAAAAAGGATCTCAGCCTGGCACGAGGCCGGTCACACCCTGGTGGGGCGTCTGGTTAAAGGCAACGACCCCGTGCACAAGGTCTCCATTATCCCTCGAGGGGCAGCTCTCGGAGTCACGATGTTCTTACCCGAAGAAGATAGGCACACCGTCAACAAGACGCAGACCCTCGCCCGCATCGCGATGGCAATGGGCGGCCGTGCCGCCGAAGAGCTCGTGTTCGATGAGCTCACGAGCGGGGCGTCCGACGACATCAAGCGCGCCACCAAGCTCGCTCGCGCCATGGTGTGTGAACTAGGTATGAGCGAGGTGATGGGCCCCATTGCCTACGGTAACTCCGACAGCAACATCTTCCTCGGACGCGAAATGGCCAGCCGAAGCGACGATTACTCCAACGAAACCGCCCGCAAAATCGATGAGGAAGTCCGCAAGATCGTGGACAGTCAATACGAGTTGGCCGTCAGCACCATCGAGGAGAATCGAGAACAGCTGGACCGTATCGCCGAGGCCTTGCTCGTCCGCGAAACCCTGGACCGCGAAGAAATCACCGCCGCTATGGCGGGCACGGAGCTCCCGGATCGCGAGAAGATCGTGATGCCGACCTACGGCACCCGCGACTCCGCTCCCAAGGAAACCGATACCGAGAAGAAGAGGCCCGCTAGCATCTTCGGCTCACCCAAAACCGCGCCGAGCACCTGAACCGCAATGAGCAGCTGGGCCGCGGCGGCACAGGCCGCTTCGGTTCCGCGACGAATCCGGTCGACCGAGGCGTCAGCTACTAGGGATCGGGTGCTGCGTCCGCGAGTTCAACGGCCCGCTTTAACAAGTGTTCCCGCTGATTGTGAGCGGGCTCTTCCGTCACTTCGTCCAGCAGGGTCCGAAGGATGGTCCCCAGGATCGGACCCGGTCGCAGCCCCAGCTCACTCATCAGATCGGTGCCGCTGATTGCGAGATCGCGCACGCTCAGCGCCGCCCCCGCCTCCACTACGCGGCGAACATGCGCTTTGAGTGCGACAATCTTGTCGAGACTGGATGTGGCATCCAACCCCTTCCCCAACGCGTCCGCTGTCCCGAGCAAATAAAGATCTTCAGCCAGCTCCGGACTCACACGACGCAACCAACGTCGCACAGCCGCATCACTCCACGTCTCGTCGTAACAAAGCAAATGGTGTCGTACTAGCGACACAATGCGCTGCCGGTCGTCGTTGGAGAATTTGAGGCGCCGTAGGATGGGCTCGGCCATTTTCGCGCCGATGCTTTCGTGATTGTAAAACGTGTACTCGCCGGTGACCTCGTGCTTTTCCCGGGAGCGCGGTTTCCCGACGTCGTGCAAAAGCGCGGCGATGCGCAGCTGAGGCGATTCGCAACTCGCATCCAGGCAGGCCATCGCGTGGCCCCACACATCGTAGGCGTGATATCGATTTTGCTCGCAACCGACCGATTCGATGAGTTCAGGCGCGGTGATCTCTAGGAGTCCGTGTTCGAGCATTGTACAAAAGGCACGACTCGGCACTCGGGCCTTCATCGCCTTCATCCACTCATCGCGAATTCGCTCGGCGCTCACTTTTCGGTAACTGGCCAGGGACGGCTGGATGGCAGCAGCAGTCGCTGGCTCCAACTCGACATCCAACGTGGCAACGAATCGAGCAGCGCGCAGCTCACGCAAGCCGTCTTCGGTGAATCGTTCGCTGGCAACCCCTACCGCACGCAGGCAGCGGCCCTTCAGATCGGAAATCCCATCGAAGGGATCGAGCAGCTCGTCAAGCTCGGGATCGTAGGCAATCGCGTTGATCGTAAAATCGCGCCTCGCCAAATCAGCGACGATATCGTCAACAAAATTAACGGTGTCGGGGCGGCGCCCGTCGGCATATCCCGCCTCCGCTCGAAGGGTCGTGACCTCGTAACCCATGGTCCCCATCATCACGGTCACAGTGCCGTGCTCCACACCCGTAGGGATGACACGGCGAAACAGTGCCTGGACCTGTTCCGGACGAGCATCGGTTGCCAAGTCCCAGTCGTTACGAGCCCCGACTGAATCCGAACCAGCCAGATCGTCGAGTAGGGTGTCTCGCACACAGCCGCCAACAACCCAAGCGCGATAGCCCTTGTCGCGGAGCGTTCGGCAGAGAGTACGAACGTCCTTCGGTAGAGTTTTCCGAAGGGTCCTAGGCTCGATCATGACTGTCTAATTAGCCCACGGGTTCACGATTTCGCCACCCCCAATCGCTGTCTTCTTCTTCTTCTTCTTTTTCTTCCTCGCGGGAGCGGGTCGATGCACTCGACGAACCACCTTCGCGACTGGCTTGGCGGGCTCCAACTTCGATAGATGTACGCTCATTTTCGGCTCCGAACCATCCAACTTCATCCGCTGGGGTTTGTAGCCCTCGTGGCGGACTTCGAGCAGAACGGTTGCCCCTTCTTTGACATCGACCACTACCGGGCTGGTTCCGAGATCCTCGTCTCCAACAAAAACATGGGCGGCCATGGGAGCAACACCCACCACCACCTGACGACTCACTACCGGGGGAGGCGCCGGAGCTTCCACGATCGCCGGAACCGCGGCGGCACTTGGAACCGCTTCTGTGGTTGGCTGAGCCTCATCAGCCCCGCCAAGCAGAAGGAAGCCAGCGACTAATAAGACCACGGCTGCCCCGCCCGCCAACATGGGCAAGCCGGGGGCTCTGGCCGCTACCAGACCAGCGACGCTAGACCCAGGCCCTACATCGGCTGCCGGGACCGGACTGGCGAAATAGTCGTCCGGTACCTGGAAACTCCCAGAACGCCGCAACATCTCTTCCACCGCAAGAGGGACATCCCCCCGCTGCATTCGGCCGATGTCTTCTCCCAGCTCCTCCATCGACTGAAATCTCTGCTCCGCGCGCTTGGAGAGACACTTCAGGATGATGGCTTCCAGCCCGGCGGGCATATCGGCCGGCGGCTTCTCCAGCTGACGAGGCGGTATGGGCGCCTTGTACATATGCTGGGTCAGAATCCCCATGAAGTTATCGGCGTCAAAGGGCACATTGCCCGTAGATAGTTCGTACAGAATCACGCCGAGCGCGTAGATGTCTCCGCGATGATCCACCGCCGCGCCGGCGGCCTGCTCTGGAGACATGTAGTGGGGCGTGCCAAATACGGACCCGGCCCGCGTGAGCTTGCCAGTGGCGCTAGTGGAGACCTTCGCGATTCCGAAATCGAGAATCTTTACGAACTCGGGCTCGTTGCCCTTCCGAATCAAGAAAATATTATCGGGCTTCAGATCGCGATGAACGATCTGACGGGTGTGAGCTTCAGCCAATCCAGCCGTCATTTGCGCTGCAATATTCAAGATGCGCGGGACGGGCAGCGGCTCGTGATCCTCGACGAGTGCCGCCAGAGGCTGCCCTTCGAGAAACTCCATGACGAAGTAGGCGGAACCATCCGGCAGCTGACCGAAGTCGCTAATATCGATGATGTGCTCGCTGCCGATGGACGAGGCGGCGCGCGCTTCAATCAAGAAGCGCTCTGTCAGCTCACTATCTCGCGCCAGATCCGAACGGAGGATCTTCATCGCGACCTTTTTGCCGATGATCTTGTGACTGCACTGGTAGACGACTCCCATCCCGCCTTCGCCGAGGATGCTCTCCACTCGATAGCGATTGTCGATGGTGCAGCCGATGTACGGATCGGGAGCGGTATTTGAGGCGGGCGGCAGGCGCCGACTCTCGGGCTCGGCTTCCTCAAGCGAGGTGTTGTCCAGATCCAACTCCGAGGGATCGGACCGCAATGACACGAGTTTCAGTCCGGTATTGCCGCCCACCGAGCGCTCCCCGGAATCGGACGCTTCGCGCGCGGCGCTGTCCTTAGCGGGCTGATCTTCGTCGGTCATTCGAAATGGCTGGCGCTACTGCGCATCCCAGGGTGGAAACGGGCCAGCTGCTAGTTTAACGGGAAGCCCCCCGACCTCACGCCTTTGCTGCAGGTGCTGGTGCACATAGCTGATTATCTGTTTAGTGGTACATTGGAGCGATCTCAGGCGCAGACACTTCCCCAGAGCGACAGGAGGAGCTGGCACTGGCCCCTCTCCCCACTGCTGCCAGCCGTGCCTTTGGGGATGATTCGGGCTAAACCCGCGGGCGATGGCTTTCGCAGTTCGCTTGGCACTTCGCTATATGGGCGCGCGCAGACGTGCCTTCATATCCGTCGGCACCGCATTCGCCATTCTTGGCGTCGCTCTGGGCACAGCCGCCTTGGCCACCGTGCTCAGTGTCACCAGCGGATTCCGCGCCCAATTCCGCGAGAAGGTGCTCGGCGTCAACGCCCACGTTCTGGTGCTCAAGTACTCCCACGAGTTCCGAGATTATCGCGAAGTCATGGAAAGTATGGAGGGAGTGCCAGGAGTGATCGGAGTGGCGCCCTTCATCATCAACCCCATGATGCTGACCCACAAGGATCGCACCGCGACAGGTGTACTGGTCAAGGGCGTCGACCCCGAGCTCATGCCCAAGGTGCTGGATTTGCCGCGACACATTGTGAGCGGCAGCTTGGACGGACTTCGCGTCGCTAACGCCAAACCGCCCTCCATCAAGCAACCGACGAGCAGAAAAAAAACGGTTCCAGCGCGCAAGATCTCAAGCGAGAAGGACGCCGGAGCCGACACCCGGGAGATGCTGCATCGGACCATCCGAGAGATGCTGGGAGAAAGCGCTCTCGGAGAGCCCCCCGTCGACCGCAAGCACGCCGGAAATCCTCCTTCATCGGACGCCAGCCCGCCTGGAACGGACAGTATCGGGGACCCCCCACTGCCCATGGCGATGGATCCCGGAGATCCGGTTGGTAAAATCGAACCCGACGGCGGCTTTGAAAGCGAACTCCCGGATGACGACTTCATTCCCGAGGAGGAGGATCCCGATCCCTGCCAAGCCGATAGCGCACGAGACTTCCCCGGCATCGTGATTGGCACGACCCTCCGGGACACGCTCAACGTCGTGCTCGGGGATTGCATCCAGGTCACCTCCCCAACCATTGGCTACTCCTACTCCAAGAGCGGTGCCATCACCCCGCCAGTCGCCAAGCAGTTTCGCGTGATTGCCGTCTTCGAGGCCGGCTTCGATCAGTACGACGCCAAACTGGTCTACACGGACTTGTACGAGGCCCAGGCCTTTTACGACGCGGGAGATACGGTCACCGGCGTCGAGATGAAAGTGTCCGACGTCCAAAACGCCAAGTTCACGGCCGGCCTCGTCACCACCAAACTTAACGATGCACTCTACCACGTCATGGATTGGGAAGAATTGAACCACGGATTGTTCACCGCGCTACGCATTCAGCAGATTTTGATCAGCCTCGTGCTGGCACTGATCATCCTGGTCGCCGCCTTCACAGTGCTCGCAACCTTGATCATGGTAGTGCTCGACAAGAAGAAAGAAATCGCTGTGCTCAAAGCCATGGGCGCAACCGACGGCACCATTCTAATGGTCTTCCTATCTCAGGGTCTATTGATCGGAGTCGGCGGCGCTGCAGTTGGACTCGGCTTCGGATATGCCATGTGCAAGTGGATCTTGATTCGCGGCTTCCCCCTCGATCCAAAGGTCTACTTTATCTCTCACGTTCCCGTGAATCTGAACCCAACGGAGTTTTGGATCACTGGCGCTTTCGCTGTCTTGGTTTGCGTCGTGGCAACGGCATGGCCGGCGATGCACGCCGCACGCCTTCGCCCAGCCGAAGCATTCCGCTCGGAGTGAGCCAGAGCGCCTCGCGGGATTCTACGGGTCGGTCCGAACCCAAGCGATCCCGAGCGAAGTCAAGAGCAGGGTAGCGAGGGCGAGGGACGCGCTAGACTGGTCCATGTTCAAGGGCGCTACCCCGCCGAGCAGATTGGCAACATGGGAGCGCGGCCAGAGCAGCGCCAAGGTGCCTCCCGTCGATCCTAACACCCAGTCGAGAAAGATCACCCACGCACGGCCATTACCGTTTTTTCCGATCAGCGACGCTGTCCCCAGTACAGCCGCATAACAGGCGCCCGCCAGGGCACCGATCCACATCGCCGGAGCGAGCTCGGAAATCCAGGACGGCCCTCGAGAACCGACCACCGCCATCAGGCCGAGAGAGGCGCCACTCAGCCCAGCCGCCATCGTGACGAGACCTAGGTTGGCCGCCACGCACGCTCGACGATCGTAGCCCGCCCGGATCAGGGGCGATAATTGGCTATCGAGTCGCGCCCCTTGGGACACATGGTCCACGAGAACGTAGGCGACCAAGGGCAGCGCTATGCCAAATGTACCCCCGAGCAACGTGCGGTCGAGCGCCCCCGAAAGCTGTGCCTGCCGCTCAAGCAGCGACACCACCAACACAAAGGCGGCGGGCACCAGAGCCGTGGCCGCGATGAAGCTTCGTGAAAAGCGAGAGGCGGCACCTACTCCCCCTACGCGCAGCGAATCGCTCCACAGCGAGGGACTCATGGGCTCACCCCCGTTGCCGTCATCGCCACTGAATAGGGCTGCTCCCCGGGACTGTGCAGCAGACGATACGACTCCAACTGCACCTCGGGAGCGCGGGATACTCGCAGCAGCTCGCTCACCAGCTGTTCAGCATTAGCGCCGCTGATGATGAGCTGATTCGGTGCCGCCACGTGATCCCACTGAACCGCTGACACTCCGTCCGCCGTTGTCAATGCGTGCGCTAACCATCGCGACTGAGGCGAACGCACCATCAGCACAGCTTGGCCCACCGCCTCGCGGTACTCCGTACTGTCTGCATAGCGCGCCACGACCGCGCCCTGTTCCATCACCATGAGAGATCCATCGATCCAGCTAGCTAGCTCCACATTCGAGGAGGCAATCACCGTCACGATACTTCGGGCACGCGCCTCGGCGAGTCGAGCGACAACCCAATCGCTAGGCAGAGCGGTCTGAAACGGTTCATACAAAAACAGCCCAACCGGGTCCGGCAGGGTCAGTGCGCGGGCCAGCACCACAGCTCGAAGTGCCGCGGGCGACAGAGTCTCCACCGGGCCATTGATGACCGAGCTCAGACCCATCGCCTCCAACTCGCTAATCGCAGCCGCCGCCTGTCCCAGCATGTTCAAGGCCGAACGGGTATTCGGCGCCGGAACCAAAGACTCTTGGTTGAGCAAGCTGCCGATGCGCCTCCGAAGGGCGGGAGATCGGTAGGGAGCCGTGCCTGACAGCTCGATGCTACCCTTCCGAGGTCGCTGATGTCCCGCTAACAGGGCCACCAACTCGGCGGTTCCGTCGCCTTCGGTGCCCAGCAACAAATGTTGACCACCGTCTAGGCTCATGTCCAAACGCTGGATCGCTACGCCCCGAAGAGACTTCAAAAGCAGCCGTGTCATGAAGCCGCGAGTCCGCCCAATAGGGACAGCATCCATGAAGCGGCGCTAAGCCAGCTGGGGAAGTCTCCCACGAGACTGCCGAGCACCTCCGGCACCAGCAGCAGCGCCATGAATCCAGCGCGCGGCCAACGCGGCAAAATAGCGGCCGCCACAACGCCGAGGGCCGCCAGCGCCAAGCTCATGGCCGCCATGAGCAGAGCTGCTACCAATAGAAGTTCCAAACGAAGACCCAAGCTCGCCCAGCTATTCGATACCGCGGCCACTAAGGCGAGAAGCACGATCACGGGCAACGCGCTCCGTTGAAACGCGACCCAGCTCAATGCCAGTGCGCGGGTAGACGTCCACTGGCTCCTCCCCACCCCAGCTTCACTGAGCAATGCGAGCATGCCCTCGTCAGCTCGCTCGACGGCCAGGCTCGGGACCCCACAAATCATCGCCAGCAGCAATGGCACGCACAGGGGGCGCAAGGCGCTGACAGCGAAATGGTGCGAGACGTCTTCGGCCCGAATCAAGCTCAGGACAACTAGCCCGCAATAACCCGCTCCTATCCACAAGGCCATGACGCCAACAAGCCGCATGGCCAGCGCTCTCGTCAGATCGGCCGAGTGCAGCGCCACGATGGCGCGGGTCCGCCCCAGGTCGCCCCAGAATCGGCCGTTCGGCGCACTATCCGGGGAACTCGCACCCACAGCGGAAGTGTACCCCAAGGCCGGCGGCAATGCTCCATGCAGCCCCGAGCCCGGCCGGATTTCTTGTCACGGCCATTCGGTAGTTGCCAAACCCAGGCCTCGGATCGATGCTCGCCCGGCCATGAGCGGCCCCAGCGAACCGACCGACAAAACTGCGTCCTCCGACGAGCGGGGGCCGGCTCCGAAGTCGACGCCGGGAAATGAAGCGGACAGCAGCTCGGCCCCGCAAGATGATTCCTCGCGGCTCAGCCTACGGACCGAGGCGGAGCTCGACACGCCCAACAGAGAAACTCTCGTATTGTTGACCGTTCTGTTCACCGTCACGTTCCTCAGTTGGGGTGGCGCGAAGCTGGTGTGCAACGCCCATCCGCTGATGACCCGAGGACCTGCTAAACTCTCCACTGAGTTGCTGGCGAAATCACCCAAAGGCGCAGCTCTGGAACGACAGCAGCGTCTCGCCTCTTACGATCTGCGAGGGGCTCTCGAACTTTCCGAGGGAGCCGCCGCCGAAGAAGTGAAAGGGCTGATTGAAAAGTGCCGTCAGACTCCGGCACCTTGCGAGGCCGAACGCAAGCGCCGCGCAGACACAACCACGCGAGCGGTGCTGCTTGATAAAACCGGCACCAGCGCTCGCGCCGAAGTCACGTCCCGCCTGGGCGACAGTACGACTCGTTTCGCCGTCATGCTCGAGCGAAGCGGTGCGTACTGGAAGACAACCCAACGCAGTACGCTGTAGCCTGACTGCCACCTGCGATATCAGGGGCGCAGCACTCGCCGACCCAACAAGCCGCACGCCACCACGAGCAGGCACAGACTCAGACCGTGACCCAACCAAAGGTGCCAGGCGTGCATACCGGCGCAACCTAAGCCAGCCACACCACCGACAAGTCCGCCCACTAGACCCAACAGGGCACCTGAAGCGCCGGGGCCGAAGGGGTCGCTACGCTTCCACAGGAAAAACAATCCTCCAGAAGCCACTGCCCCCAGACCAAAGCAGAACAGCGCACACTTGGCGGTGTAGACACAGGCAGCGGCTTCGCTAAACAATGTAGACGGCGAGCCATGACCCGTGCCCATGCACGCCAGATACACCAGGAACAAGGCCGGTACCGTCACAGCCATGATCATTCGCCGACGAGTGCCACCCGGTTTTCCAGGCGCGGTGCCCAACCCCATAATCAATACGAGAAGCTGAACGATGACCCAAGCCAGCGCTCCCAGCACCCCGACACTCAGCAGATCCGCAGGGGCGTGTTGAGAGAACACAGAGGTCAAGAGCAGTAACCCCCCACACAACAAGCCGGAGAGCAGTAACCGCCCCCGTACGCTGTGCGACGGACAAGGCTTCAAGTCCTCGGTGCACTCAGCCCGTATCGCCTTCAGACAACGCTCGCCAGGAGCGCCGACGTTCGCAAAGGGCAACATTTCTTCTTCCGGCGGCTGACTCATGGGGTGCCTCCTTCGAACTGTTCTAACGCGACTCTGAGAGCCTTATAGCCTCGATGGACGCGCAGCTTCACCGCGGTCGGTGTGACCCCCAACACTTCGGCAGCTTCCTTGATGCTCAGCCCCGTAACCTTCGTGAGCACAATTGCCTCTCGATAGTTGTCCGGCAATTTTTCCAGTGCTCGCTCTAGCGCCTCGGATACACCCGCCGGCACCCCCGGCTCATCCTCCGGTGCGGGCTCCGGCAGGCTACCGTCCGCGCTCAGTCGCTCCCGCCGATACTTTGCCGAGCGCACTTCGTCCAAGAAGGATCGTCGGGCGATCGCCAACATCCAGGGCAGCAACGGGGCGCCTCGAAAGTAACTGCCGCGGGCACGGTGCACTTTGGAAAAGGTGATCTGCACTAGATCCTCCGCACGCTCGCGATGACGGGTGAGCCGAATCAGATACCCCATGAGGCGCGGCGCCGTCTGGCGGTACAGTTCGTCGAAGGCGGAGCTGTCACCGTCTACGTAGGCCTCCATGAGGTCTTCGATGCACTGGCTCGCCATATCCTGAGCCCTCGCGGGCTCCGCTCGTTCCGCGGAAGCAGACGCTCGACCCCGATCGGAGCTTGGCCCCAAAGGCGTGTCAGGATGCCCGAGGTTGGTCGCCGACAAGACAGCCACCATCATAGGTAGCTCCTCTGAAATCGGCGACAGAAATTGAGTGGCACCCCGAGAGTACGCGGGGGCCGCTCCCCAGGTTTCTGCCGCGAGGGTAAATGCCGGCTTTCCCGGCGAATCTTGGTAATTCCGGCCGGGCGTAGCTATCTACAGCATGCCCTTTAGGTCGAGCATTTCCTCAACATCCGGCATCAACACCAATTCCACACGACGATTGGTCTGCCGTCCCTCTTTGGTATCGTTGCTCGCGATCGAGTCGGTGGCCGCATATCCCGCGGCGTGAAGTCGCTCCGAGCTGAGCCCTCCGCCGCCGGTGTCCCCGTCGAGCGGTGCGATCATGAAGACGAGCACTTCGCGAGCCCGCATGGCAGAAAGGCCCCAGTTGTCTTTGAAGCGTCCGCCCTTCAGGGCGTTGCTGTCGGTGTGTCCAGCAATCTGAAAGTACCGTTTGGCCAGCTGATCGTCGGTTCGAATCACGTGAGCCACGGCCGCCAACACCTGCACACCCTCGGCACGCAAATTGTCGCGCCCGGAAGCGAACAACACATCGCCGGGCAAGGATATCACCATTCGATTGTGGCGAATGGCCACCTTGAGACCGAGGTTGGTCAGCTTCTTCAGCTTGTCGCGCAGAACTTCGAAGCGGTTCTTGATCTTTTCCAACTGAACGGCCCGGGCCTTGTACTCCACTAGCGCGCGGTTCACCTCGGCCAGGTTCGCGGCGAGGATATCGTTTTCCGAGCCACTCACTTCGAGCTGCGCCTGAGTTTCGTCCAAGTTGACGCCCATCGCCTCCAGCTGTTCCACCAACAGCTTGACTCGCGCCTTCGCACCGCCAAGCTCTGCCTGAATCTCGGCCAATGTTTTGGACTGCGACTTGTGTGCTTGATCGAGCTTCCCGTATTTGGAGAGCTGGGCCTGCCACTCATCTTCGGAATAGCCACAGCCGAGGGCCATGGCTCCGATCAAAACGAGTGCGGGTAGTGTGCTGATCGTGCGGCGCATGCTTCCTCTTCCGTGAACTCGACGACGCTAGGGCGCGGCGTCTTCCGGCGCCACGCTAGACCGATACTCAGGAAAAATCACCCATGACGCCGTCTCGGCCGACGAGTTCCGGTGGATTGTTCTGTACGATCCGTTGATTATTGGGAGTACAGACCGCGCTCTTCCAGCAGTTCTGCGATCTTCCGCGCCGCTAGTTCCGGGGTAAGATCCGCCAGGGATAGGCTGAGTGCCGGCGACGAAGGCTCCACGAAAGCCGGCGCCCCCTGGTCATAGCTGCCGCGGTGGTCGCGCTTGCGGCACAAGCTCGCTGGCGTGTTCACCCACACTTCGACCGCCGCGTCCGACGCCAAAGTTGCCAGCTCTTTTCGGTCGACCTCGTCCGTTGGCGCCGATACGATCGTGATCAACCCGGCGTGAAACAGCGCGGAGGCCGCAAACATTCGAACCGACTGACTGGTCCCCTGCCCCGTATCATCCAGAACAGTCGCCACCCGACCCAAGTCGGTCAACCGGCGCTCCAGAGCGTAGGCGATGGCAGACTTGCCGGATGCTGGTGCGCCACACAGGATAACGAGGCCCGGCTTCTGTCCTAGGCGATTCCCTCGCTCCTTGGGACTCACCTGAGACCGCACAGATCGAGCCGGCTCATTGACATCGGCCCTCGGCATCTGAGAAACGCCGACCTCCGGCTCGATGATCATCCCGTTCGCGACCGTAGCGTTGGTCAGGGAATCGATCAGAATGAACGCGCCGGTTTTGCGGTTGCTAATATAGGAGTCGATGTACAGAGGACGATGCGTCCGCAAACGAATGCGACCGATGTCATTGAGTCCCAACGTGTCTACGCTGTGGGCCTCCAGCGTCTCTAGTTCCGTCTTCGAGATCACGGCTTCGACATCGACGCGAGTGGTCTGGGTCGTGTGTTTGATCAGGTAGGACTTCTCGGTATCGAGCTCCTGCTGGTTCATCCACACCACCATGGCCTCGAAGCAATCCCGTACGTGGGGCAGTTCACCAGTTCGCACCAACATATCGCCGCGACTGACGTCGACCTCATCCTCTAGACGAATAGCGACACTCATGGGCGCATAAGCCTCCGCTAGTTCTCCGTCGAAAACATCAATGCCCGCCACTTTTGTTTCTTGGCGCGACGGCAGCACGGTAATGGAGTCGCCGGGGCGAATCACGCCGGACGAAATCTCACCCGCGAATCCGCGATAGTCTAGATCCGGGCGCAGGACGTACTGAACCGGATAGCGGAAGTCCTTCAGGTTGCGGTCCTCGGCGATCGGCACCCTCTCCAGGTAGTCCAACATGGTCCCACCCTTGTGCCAGGGCATGCGCTCACTCGCGTGCACAACGTTGTCGCCCTTCAGAGCCGAGATAGGAACGAACTGCACATCCTTGAAGCGCAGCTGACGCGCGAAGGCCGTAAAATCGTCCACGATCGCCCGATAGACGCCCTCGTCGTAGTCCTTGAGATCCATCTTGTTCACCGCAACGGCCAAGTGCGGGATCCCCAGCAGGGACGCAATGTAGGCGTGGCGGCGTGACTGCTGCAGCACGCCCAGACGAGCATCAATCAAGATAACGCCGACGTTGGCCGTCGACGCGCCGGTGGCCATATTACGCGTGTACTGCACATGGCCCGGGGTGTCGGCGATGATGAACTTACGCTTCACCGTCGAAAAATAGCGATACGCCACATCGATCGTGATGCCCTGCTCGCGCTCCGCCACCAATCCGTCCGTGAATAGCGAAAAATCGATCTCCATGCCCTCCTGGGTGGAGGCTTTTTTCACGGCATGCAGCTGATCTTCGTAGACCCCGTGGGTGTCATGAAGCAATCGGCCGATCAGGGTGGATTTGCCATCATCGACAGATCCGACGGCAACCAAACGAAGGAGCTCCTTCTCTTGGTGCATCACCAGATAGCCGTCAATATCGCGTTCGATTAGTTCTGTCTCTTGGTCCATGAAATCCGTAGTCCCCAGTGGGGAGGTGCCATGCCGACTCTCTGGGGCATTCCAGAGCCGTGATCGGCTACTGTGGCCTCTAGAAGTAGCCTTCGCGCTTCTTTTTCTCCATCGATCCGTCTTCGTCGTGATCGATAAGCCGGCCTGAGCGCTCAGAGTGATTGGTCAACAACATCTCTCGGATGATTTCCGGCAGAGTCGTGGCTGCAGATTTTTGCGCGCCGGTCAGAGGGTAACAACCCAGTGTCCGAAAGCGGACTAGCTCTTCTTTAGGTACTTCGTCCGGAGCCAGTGGCAAGCGCTCATCGTCCACCATCACAAGGATGCCCTCGCGCTCAACGACCGGGCGCTTTTTGGCGAAGTACAGAGGTACGATCGGGATTTTCTCCAAGTGGATGTACAGCCAGACATCCAGCTCCGTCCAGTTGGAGATGGGGAAGACGCGTATGCTTTCGCCACGGGTGAGCTGACCGTTATACAAATTCCAGAGTTCCGGGCGCTGATTCTTAGGATCCCATTGACCGAATCGATTTCGGAA
>SPKZ01000938.1_pt1 | contig 17346 bp, 18 predicted proteins | sample 2456571 | NCBI WGS metagenome assembly SPKZ01 (sample SAMN11192286, study PRJNA482655) | marine metagenome | biome: ENVO:00000447; feature: ENVO:00000244|ENVO:00000211|ENVO:00000569|ENVO:00002023; material: ENVO:00002151; isolation source: ocean water from marine abyssalpelagic zone ...
CTGCAGCGCACGAGAGCGATCCTTGGCTCGGGGCGAACCCCCTCGATCCGGCCTTTCGCGACGACCCCTACCCGGCCCTCAAGCAACTGCGCGAGCTCCAGCCCGTACACCGGGCCCCATTCGGCATCTGGCGCCTCACGCGCTACGCCGACATCGAGCACCTGCTTCGGGAGGTGCGGGCCGGCGTGCGCCGCTCCGACGGAACCCGGCCCGGCGAGGAGAGCACGGACGGGAGCGAATTCATGCTCCGGCAGGATCCACCGGACCACACGCGCCTGCGCAAGCTGGTCAGCAAGGCATTCACGCCGCGCGCAATCGAGCGCTGGCGGCCCCGCGCCGAGGCCATCGTCGAGGAACTGCTCGACCGTGTAGAGGCAAACGGCGAGATGGACGTGATCGCCGACCTCGCGCTGCCGCTTCCGTCAGCGCTGATCTGCGAAATGCTCGGTGTCCCCGTCGAGGACCGGGCAACCTTCACGGTCTGGACCGCGGACGCGACGCACGGCCTCGCTGCGCAGATGTCGCCGCCGGACGTGGTCGAGCGTGCGGCCAGCGCGGCAGAGCAGCTCGGGGAGTACTTCGAGGATCTGATCCAATCCCGCAGACGGGAACTGGGGGAGGACCTGATCTCCGACCTGATCCGTGCCGAGGAAGCGGGAGACCGGCTCTCGCGAAACGAGCTGCTGTCGCAGTCGATCGGACTGTTGATCGCGGGCTTCGAGACGACCATCGGACTGATTGGAAACGGCGTGCGCGCACTGATTCTCCATCCGCACGAACTCGAGAAGTTGAGGCACGACCCCGGCCTGATCGAGAGTGCGGTCGAGGAGTGCCTGCGCTACGACGGGCCCATCCCGCTCACGGTGCGCATCCTGCACGAGGATGCCGAGTTTGCGGGCGTTCAAATCCCGAAGGACGCGCAGGTGTTCGCGATGCTGGCCGCCGCAAACCGCGACCCGGAGGTCTTCCCCGACCCGGACCGCTTCGACATCGAACGCCGCGACAACCGCCATATGGCCTTTGGCGGCGGCGCCCACTTCTGTCTCGGCAGTCACCTTGCCCGTCTCGAAGCTCAGCTCGCGATCGGGGGTCTGGTCCGGAGGTTGCGGGGGCTCGATCTCGTGAACGAGAAGACCGAGTGGGGCGCCTCGCCGTTCCGCGTCCCCGGACGCTTGCCGGTCCGCTTCCAGAGTTAGTCGGCGGACTTCGGGTCGGGCAACGCCGCGTGCGCCGGCCGTACCAGCAGCGTCAGATTGCGCACCGCGTGGATGCAAACCTCGGTGCCAGCTGGAATCGCATCGCCCCCGGTGCCGTGCGCCTCCGCCTGCCAGAGTTCGCTCCCGACTCGCACCCAACCCACGGGGTCGAGCACCTCCTCGGTGACGCCGGCCATGTCGAGCAGCCGCGCCGCGCCCACCATCCGGCTCGGCTCGCTGTCGTACGCGCGCCGCACGAACGGGAACTGGATGCAGTCCTTGGCGATCCAGATTCCGAGCAGGATCACGGCTGCGCCGAAAGAGATCAGCTGATTCAGGTGCAGTGTCCAGAGTATGACCGCGGCCACGAGCGTTCCCGGAATCTGGAACAGGATGTAACGGCCAACGACGCGCACTGATCTTCCCTCTTCTCGCGCTCCACCGCCCCGCATCGAGAGACCGCGTGAAGCTCAGAGACCCGAGACCCCCCCTGCCTGCGCGTCGGTCCCATCCAGATGCGCGGTACAGTCGAGCAGCCGGACCTCCCAGGGCGGTCCCGCATCCACGCCCGTCACTCCGGTGTTGCTCCAGGAGCGGGGCGTCTCGGTTCCGTGCACCCCGAGCGAAAAGTGACGCAGCGCGAGCGAGTAGCAGACGAGGCCATGACTGACCACGGCCAGATCCCCATCGGTTCGTTCGCTCGCTGCCCGAACTTGGGACCAGGCCCGGTTCACGCGCGCGTGAAACGCTTCCCAGCTCTCGCCCGAAGGCGGGTCGTATCCGGGAGCCATGAAGTCGATCCCCAGTTCCCGGTAACTGTGTCCGCGCAAGTCGCCGAAGTTGCGCTCCTGTAGCGAAGCGTCGAGTTCGAGCGGCACGCCCGACCGTCGGGCCACCGCCTCCGCCGTCATTCGCGCACGGGCGAAGTCGCTCGATAGAACGCGAGCCACGCCGGTGCCGGCCAAGCGCGCAGCCAGCAGCTCTGCCTGCTCCAGCCCACGCTCACTCAGCGGCGTCTCGGGCAACTGCACGATGCGCTGCCGGTTCGAGTCGGTCTCTCCGTGACGAATCAGGAGGATCGCCACGCTGCCGTCCCCGCCGGGATCGCCCGGACCTCTTCGGGAAAGTCTCGAAAGGGGAACGGAGGTCCGGAGTCGTTGTGGCTCAGGTAGCGTCCGGTCCGGCGAAAATAGGACAGCACCCGGTTCGCAAAGCGGCGCACACTGGCTCCTTTACCTCTCGTCGATTGTCTTCTCGTTCCATCCCGACCGCCGTCGCCGGCTGGAATTGCCGGGTTCGTCGAGTTCAGCGTGACGCGACGATCGCCTCGAGTCGGTCCCACTCCTTCAGGTATTTTCCGAAGTGCGCGCCACTCTCCGACCGGGCATTCTCTTCGAGCAGGTCTCGCACCCGTTGCTGCTCTTCTGCGTACTCGCCCTCAGAAAAATGCCCCGAAAAATGTGCCACCCGCAGCCACAGCAGGTAGGTGGTGACCGCGTCGAACTCGTTGTAGCGCACGATTTCGCGCTGAAGTCCCGAGAGCCAGAGCCGGGCGACCTGGTTTCCATCCACGTCGAGCTTGCCCGGGATTCCGGACTGGACCGCGAGTTCGTGTAGCGAGGGAACGGTCTTCCCCCAGCTGCCGAGCAGCTGCTTGAGGTCGACGTTCCAGTCGCTCCCACGCGCGAAGTAGTCGATCCCCTCCCAGGGCTTGTTGGGACGCTGCGCGAAACGCGCCGCCTGAAGCCCGAGAATCACGGCTCGCTGGACCATGATCTGGAGATCGGAGTCGATCGAGTTGAACCCGACGAGTTGCGGTCTGTGTTGTCCGACCGCATTTAGAAAGGTCGACAGGATCTCCGCTTCACTCGCGTCCCCGGCTCCCTCGGACGCATGCGGCAACGACGTCAGCTTGAGCGCGACGCTGCCGTCGGCGTCGACGCGGCGCTCCAACGCCGCGATCGAGACGACCCGGCAGAGGACCGTCTTGAGAAAGGGTGTGGGATCCTCTTCCGTGGCGCCCCCCTTCTGCCACATGGCCTGCATGACGGCTTCGGGCGAGCCGGCCGGATCCGGAAGATCGTAGACGAGGCAGCCCGCGAGCGGATCGGGGACCCACTCCGCGTCGAAGGCCCAAACTCTCGTCTTGACGTTCTTGAGCACCTGCCCCGATTCTAGCAACCCGCAGATGGCGCTGGCGCAGGCATCGCGGCTCCGCTACCTCGACTGAAGCCACTGGAGGGGATTCCGATGAGACGCCTCACTCAGATTCTGGTTCTGACGATTCTCTGGAGCGGGGGGCTGAGCCTCGGCGCCCGCGCAGAGGACGAAGCGGTGGTCTCCGATCCGGCGCCTTCCGCAGAGGTCGCGCGCGCTCAGTTCACACTGGCCGTGGTCGAGAGGGAGCCCGCCGAAGCGATCCAGCAGCTCTCGAACGATCACCGCCAGATCTACTTCTGGACCGAACTCCGAAACCTGGCAGGGACCCAGGTCCTCCACCGCTGGGAATGGAACGGCCAGGTGCTGGCCGAGGTCCCGTTCGAGGTGGCCGGACCGCGCTGGCGGGTCTTCTCGAGCAAGCAGCTCGAGACGAACTGGCTCGGGGAGTGGACCGTGTCGGTGGTCACGAACACGGGCGAGGTTCTGGCGCAGGAGAGCTTCTCCTACACCGCGGCCGAGCCAGCGCCGCCGGCGGCTCCGGCTCCCGCAGCCAGTCCCGGGGCCCGTTCGGAGCGCCCGGAGGCCGGCAGCGCGACAGGCCCCTGACCGCACCCGGCCCGTCTACGGCCCACTGGCGGAGCCCCCGCTCGAGCCAGAGGTGGCCGTGCTAGCGGACTCCGACAGGCTCCTGCGCCGGGCTAGGGGCGGACCGCGACACAGTCGATCTCGACGGCCGCGCCGAGGGCCAGGCCCGCGCAGCCGATGGTGATCCGCGCGGGCGGATCGGACTCGAAGAATGTGAGGTAGGCCTGGTTCATCTCGCCGAAGCTGGCCATGTCGGTCAGATACACGTTCACCTTGGCCACGTCGGCAAAACTCGCGCCCGCCCCGGAGAGGATCCGGCCGATGTTCTCGAGGGTCTGGGTGGTCTCAGGACCGGTCCCGCCCTCGACGAGCGTGAACGACCCCGGCTTCGTCCCGAGCGTACCCGACACGAAGATCCAGCCGCCCGCGACGGTGGCGTGAGAGAAGGCCGGTAGGCGTCCGACTCCGTTTACGTTCAGGGTCTGGAGCTTCGGCATCGCGATTTCCTCCCGTAAAGACACGGCGCTGCGGCAGCCCCACGCATCCTCGCACAGCCGTGCCGGGCTGAAGCGTGCCGGGGTTCGAGCCTTACACTCCTCGCAGGCGCCGCCGACGGCGGCGCCTCGCAAAGCCCCGGATTCGCTCCCGCAGTGCGAGACCCGGACGCAGCAGCGGATGCGGGCCACGCTTGGGGGCGACGATGCGCGCCGGGATCCGCCGCTCGCTTACCTGGGGACCGGAAGCTCGACGACCCGTTCCGGAACGTCGTCGTACTCGAGGCGGAGCGCGCGACAGAGCGTCGCATGCAGCTCGTAGGTGAGCGTGATGTAGGTGAGTTCCAGAATCTCCTCGTCCGAGAGCTCCCGCTTCAGACCGGCGAAGGTTCCGTCCGAGACTCGACCCCCCGCGAGCACCAACTCATCGGTGTAGGCGAGCACCGCCCGCTCGATCGGGGAGAAGAACTCGGAACTCTGCCAGGCGGGAATTGCCGCCACCTGCTCGTCGCTGAATCCCAGCTCGCGCAGCGCCTTGCAGTGCTGCGAAAAGACGAACTGGCTGCCCCGGGCAAAACCGGCCCGGGTCTGTCCCAACTCGCGAAGCTTCGGATCGAGCTTTCGCTTCGGGCTCCGGTAAAGCGCAAAGCCCGCGACGGCGTGACGAAAGACATCGGGCACCAGTGCAAACACGGTCCACCAGTCCCCGGGCGTTCCGGTCGAGGTCCCGGGCTCGGCCACGGGGTCGCGCGCTCCGAACAGGCGCTCGTACCATTCGAGAACTTCGGGTGCCGCCTCCGCGCGCGGGACCTGCCTGAGCCTCGGCATCGAAACGCCGCCGCCGGCTCAGTTGCTCTGCTTCGCGAGGCGCGCCGTGAAGGCCTCGCGAAAGCGCCGGCTTCCGTTCTCGAGCGCGCGATCGAGACCCTTTATGTGGTTCCGATACAGCCACTGCGCGGAATCGGACTCGCTGAACGCCACCAGTTCGGACCGCTCCTCGCGCGAAAGGTCCTTCTGGATGTAGAGCAACTGCGCGAGGATGAAGCCCCGGAACACCATGGGAAGCTGAATCTTGAGCTTCGCGAGTTGCTCCTCGACCTGCTCCGCCGAAAGCTGCCGATCCTGCGGGGCGACTTCGTTCAAGGCGAGAAAGATGGATTCGGTCATCGCGTAGAGCGTTCGGGAAAGCGACTCCGACCTCCCGGTTGCCCGGTCGTAGCGCTCCGCAGCCTCGACTTGCTCGTCGGGCGCAGGATTCGACGCGAGGAACTGCGAGTAGCTTTGCATCTGCTGGCTCCCCTCCGGACTATTCGCCCTCAGTTCCAGACTCTCTACGCGGCGGCCGAGGTCCGAGTTGAACCACCACTCAATCGGACCGGGCGCATCCGGATCAAAGTTCGTGCTCAGCTGTTGAACCTCGATCTCGCGCGCAACCGCCGAATCGTACCCTTGTCGAAGCGTGATCTCGAGTACCTCGAAGACCTCGGGAGACGCCTGACCCCGGTAGGGGCCGGCCGCGCTCACCGCCATCCCGGGCCAGAAGTCCATGGACCGGTAGACACCGGAAAGATCGATCAGCCTCCGGGCCTCGCGCTCGCGCGCCTCGAGATCCGGGCCCTCCTCGTCAGCCGCTGCGAGCGCAGAGAGCAGCAGCACCGTAAGCAGGACCGGACCCAACCTCTCGCAGACAGCCCTCACGCGCGTATCCTCCCGCTCTCAAGGGGCCGACAGCCCGGCCTGATAAACCGCATCGAATCCTCCCTGGAAACTGGTTCCCCACGGTAGCGGAGGGACTCGCGGGAGTCAGGGTGCATCCGGGGACCCGGGGTAGGTGGAGCCCAGCGCGTGAAGCCGGGCGTTCACGCGGGAGAACAGGCGCCGGACCTGCGAACGCGGCTCGGTTCGGAGGTCCCCGAAAAAGAAGACGGGCCCACTCGCCCCGCTCCAGAGGGCCAGGAGCAGGTCGAAACGCCGGTCGGGCGGAGATTCCCCGGCCGCAAGCCGCGCTTCGACCTGCTCGGGCGTCGCTCCACCCGCACGCAGCAGCGACGACTGCGTCAGTTCGCGAACGAAGCGACCCAGGGCGTCCGGAGCGATCGCCGTCCCGCCCTTCTGGATAATCTTCGGGCCCTCCAGGACGAGCCCGGTCATCTCCATCCCCCCCCCGCGCGCGAGCACGGTCACCGCCGTGTAGCTGTCGCGGGACCCGTTCGGCCCGATCACGAGCAGCATTCGAAGTTCGGCGCCGTCAGCGCGCGCGGCCTCCGGAAGCGCGCGCGCGAGCGCCAGCTTCTCGGGGTGGAAGGCTTCGGTGCCGGTCTCTCCGAAGCGGGCCGTGAAGCTGCTGGCCTCGGGCCGCAGAAACTCGGCCAGAAAGTCGGCCCGGCTCGGCGCCTCGGCCGCCGCAGCTCCCGCTCCGACGAAGAGCAGCGCGCCTAGCACGAAGGCTCTCATCGCGGACCCGGATCCCCCGGCTCTTCGAGAAGGTAATTGAAATCAGCCGCCCGTTCGCTCTGCAGGACCTCGTAGGCGTGGGCCGGGCTCTTTGCGCTGTAGAGTTCCTGCTGCAGGGCCGAGTCCGCGCCAACGGTCCGGGCCAGCGCGGCGAGAACCTCGAGGTGCCGGTCGCGCTCGCCGCGCGGCGTGGCGAGAAGCACGATGCAGTGCAGGGGGAGACCATCGGGCGTTTCGACGCGCAGCCCGCGGCGGCTGATGCCCATCACGCCGACCATCGAGAAACCCTCCGGGAGTTCGCCGTGCGGCACTGCGAGCCCGCTACCGAGGCAGGTCGAGACCTGTGCCTCCCGTTCCAGCACCGACTGGAGCATCGATTCGCGATCGACCTGCTGAAGGTGGTGCGAGGAGAGCAGAAGATCCGTGAGTTGCTCGATCGCATGCTCCATCGAGTGCGCCTCGAGGTCCGTGACGATGTTCTCCTCCTGAATGAAATCCACGAGGTGGGGCCGGTCCTGTCCCACCTCACCCGAACGCGTGAGTCCGATCCGGGTCGTGACCGGACCCACGATCTCGGCCAGTGTGACCGCCGTCAGAACCACTGCCAGGAAGAGTTCGTGCACGGGCGCAAACGCGGGATCATCCTGGATCAGCAGCACCAGCCCGATCGCGACCCCGGCCTGCGGGATCAGCGCGATCCCGAGGTTCCGACGGACGCGTTCGGTTGCGCGCGCGAAGCGCATCGCAACCTCTGCGGAGAGCAACTTCGCGAAGACCCGCGCAGCGAAGAAGACGGCCGCAATCAGACCGACGCGGCCCGCGTGCTCGAAGGAGAGGTGAAGTCCCGCGAGTGCGAAAAAGGTGCACAGAATCGCGGGCTCGAAGTTTGCGAAGACCGAGTCGACCAGACGATCGCGGTCCGGGTTCAGATTGGTCTGGACCACCCCGAGCACCATGCACGCGAGCAGCGGCGAGAGTCCCGCGTACGACGAGAGCCCAATCGTGGCCATGATCGAGATTACGGAGAGCGTCGTGAGGCGCTCCGGGCGCGCGACCCGGAGCGTGACCAGATGTGTCGCCACGGCTGCCAGGGCGCCCAGCAATGCCCCGAGCCCGAGCTGGCCCAAGCCCCCGAGCAGGGCCTCGTAAGCTTCGGGCCCGAACAAGATGCTCTCCCCACCGGCCACCAGGGGCTGCCGCGCCACCCCGCGCACGAGTTCGAAGAGGACGATGCAGACCATGTTGTTGATCGCGACCGCCGCCAGCAGCGTCTTGACGAAGGTCCCGCGCGAGCGTGTCTCCCGGATGATCGCCACCACCGTTGCGGGCGCCGTCGAGACCGCGAGCGTCGCGAGCAGGAAGGCCATCGTGACCGGAATGTCAGTCAGGAGCAGCAGCGCCGAGACCGTGATGACCGGCGTGAGCGTGCCTTCCGCGAGCAACAGCAGAAGCAGACGCCTGCCTGCGTTTCGCAGTCTGCGCAGGTTCAGGTGGGCTCCGACGGTGACCCCGATCAGGGCCAGCGCGAAGTGCGTGAGCGGCTGCAACGCTTCGACCGCGGCCTCTTCGAACAGGTGCAGGCCGAACCGGCCCATGATGACCCCGGCCAGCACCTGACCCGTCACCCCCGGCAGGCGCAGACGCTGGACGAGCCAGCCGAGGCTCATCCCGGCAACCAGGATCATGGCCAGAACCAGAAGTGGACCGGCTCCCGGCGTCAGCGACACGAGACTCCCCCTGCGCTCCGGGAAGCGCGAAACGCGGCCCGAGCGTGCGCGCCGGAGCGCCCCCCAGACCACCGAGGAAGGGTAGCGGTGGTGCCCGTCGCGGCGAGCATGCCCCATTAGACCCCATCCGCAAACGCCTCGACTATGCTGCGGGCGATGGACCTCGAAAGCTGCGATCAGTTGCTCAGCACGACACGCTCGGTCCGCCGGCGCCTCGACCTCGACCGCCCGGTCGAACGCGAACTGCTCGAAGCGTGCATCGACCTCGCGGCGCAGGCCCCGACCGGCGCGAATCGCGAAGCCTGGCGCTTCCTCGTGGTGACCGACCCGGAGCGCAAGGCCCAACTGGGGCAGCTGTATCGGCGCGCCTTCGAGCGCTACCGGAGTTTGCGCGAAGCGCACGCGCACTCCGCCGGGACCGCGCCCCCGCAGCCCCGTCCCGCTCAGCAGGCGCTGGCGGAGCGTCTCGATCGCTTCCCGGCCCTGATTCTGGCCTGTATCGAGGGCCGGCCCGATCCACTCAGCATCGCTGGCCAGGTCGCGTTCTACGGTTCGATCCTGCCCGCGGCCTGGTCTCTGATGCTGGCACTACGCGCGCGCGGCGTCGGAACCACCTGGACGACGCTCCACCTGGTCCACGAGCGCGAGGCTGCGGCGTTGCTCGGGATTCCGGAAGAAGTCACCCAGACCGTGCTGTTGCCCGTGGCCTACATGCGCAATGCCCGGCTACGCCCGGCCCAACGCAGGCCGGCCCGCGAGATCACCTACTGGGACGCGTGGGGTCGCACGCGCTCCTGATCCGTGAAACCCGCGTGCTCGCCGGCCCGACTCAAGCACGCCGGGGGCCGAAGACGACCGGCATCTCCTCGATGCCGACGATGAAGTTCGAGGGGCGCAGCGGAAGAGGCGCGTCGCTTGCCAGTTCGAGATCCGGAATCCGTCGAAGCAGTTCCTCGAACATGACTCGGAGTTCGAGTCGGGCGAGGCTGGCGCCCAGGCAGAAGTGCGCGCCGTACCCGCCGAAGGCCACGTGGTCGTTCGGGCTCCGCGCGGCATCGAAGCGAAAGGGGACGTCGAAGACCGCCTCGTCGCGATTTGCGGACGGGTAGAGAAGCAGGACCCGCTCGCCCTCTCGAATCTTCTGGCCCCCGATCTCGGTCTCCCGCGTGGCCGTGCGGCTCATGTTCTGGATCGGGCTTACCCAGCGAAGCATCTCCTCGACCGCGGTCGGAATTCGAGTTGAATCCGCGGCGAGCGCGCGCAACTGATCGGGATGCCGGAGCAGCGCCTCCATGCCGCCACTGATCACATGGCGCGTGGTTTCGTCGCCGCCGACGAGGATCAGCAGCCCCTCCTGCAGCAGCTCGTCGTCGCCGAGTTTCTCGCCGTCGATCTCGGCGTGAACCAGAATGCTCATCAGGTCCGGACCGAGAGGCTTCGCGCGGCGGTCGGCGACCACCTTCCGGTTGTATTCCGTGTACTCCATGAAGGCGCGCGCGGCGCGTTCGGCATTCTCGGGGCCCGCGCTGGTCGAGAGCCCGGCGATCAGAGCGTCGGACCAGCGCAGCAGCATGTCGTGATCCTCGGCCTCGATGCCGAGCAGGTCGCCGATCACGCGCATCGGGAGCGGTGCCGCGAGCTCCCGGACGAAGTCACAGCCGCCCTGCGGCGCGACGCGATCGATCAACTCCACGCAGGTGCGTCGGATCATGGGCTCGTGGTCGGCCACGCGACGCGGCGTGAAGCCACTGTTCACGAGTGCCCGGCGCCGGCGGTGGAGCGGAGCGTCGAGGTTGATCATCGACGGAATCGGGGGCGAGTCGGGCCGCGATCCACCGGAAGAACAGAAGGCGGCGGGGTTCTTCGAGATCCCGAGCACGTCCGCGTGGCACGCGATGCCCCAGATCTCGGCCTGGCAATCCCAGTAGACGGGAGCGTGTTCCCGCATCCATCGAAAACTCGCGTGCGGATCGCGAGCGTAGAACTCCCCGTCGAACAACTTGATCTCAGGGTTCTGCGGATGATCGGACACGGCGCGCTCCTGCTAGCTTCGCCCGGACGGAGATTCCGAAGCGCGCCGGGCGAAAGGCCAGAGCGCGCCGAGTGACGCGACCTGCTCGGCCAGGTCGCGGGCCAGCAACCCGGGGAGCCGATCTCCTTTCGCGAGCACGGCGCGGACGAGTCCGCCGACCAGCAACTGCAGAAAACGTCCGCCCACGAGCAGCTTCGGACCGTCGGATCCTACTTCGTCGAAGCGAAGCTCGGCAATTTCTACCTCGAATGGGCTGCGCTCAGCCGAGCCGGACGCGAAACGAATCCGGGTTCGCAGGTCCCGGATGCTCAGTTCCCCGATCACCAGCCCGGGGCCGGCCGCGTCCTCCCGACCGGACCCGTCCGGACCGCCGAATCCGCGCAGAACCGCGCCGTAGTTGCTGCCATGTCGGGACTGTTCCAGGACCAGTTCGACATGTTCGAGTTCAAGCCGGGGTACGCGAATCACCTCCGAGCCGAGGGTCGCGAGCCGCAGAGATCCCCGCGCTCTGGCCACCTCGAGCAAGTGCGGCTCGCGGAATCCCGGCGGATTTGCAACCGCGATCCGCGAAATCTCGAACTCGCCGGAGTTGCGGCGCGTCCGGACGGGCCCGACGCGGACCGGAAGACCCAGCGCCCGAGTTGCGGCGCGCTCGAGGAAAAGTTCCGTGAGCCAAGCGAGCGCCGGGAACGAGGCCGCCCCGAACGGTGCCCACCGGGCCGCCGCGGCGAGGCGTCGCTTCATGCGCATCTCCTCCGCCGCAAGCTCCGGACCATGCAACCCCCGCGCACAACTCGTGTGGCCCGGTTCTTCTCGTCTGTGCAATTTGAGCACAGGCTGTGGTTCCTGCGGCAGGTGCCGCGCTTCCGGGGGGGGCGCTCCACGGCGCGCGATTCTGGGCGCTGCCGGGGTCCGGAACAAGCAAGAGCCGCGAACCGTTCGCAGCTTCCGGCGTCACATGCGTACGGTAGACTGCAGGCCGAGCCATGCCCGAACTGCCCGAAGTCGAGGTGACGCGCCGCAGAATCGAGCCCTTCCTGGTCGGGCGTACGGTCGCGAAAGTCCGGACCGGGCCGCCCAGCTACTTTTTCCTGACCGACCCGGCTTCGCTCCGGCGGCGAATGCGCGGGCGGACCTTCGGGAGCATCCAGCGCCGGGGAAAATACCTGCTGGCCCGCGCCGAGGACGGATCCCGGCTCGTCCTGCACCTGGGCATGAGCGGCCAGCTCTTTCCCGAGGGAACCTCGAGCCTGCGGCTGCTGTCGGCCACCGCGCGGGCGAGCCTGAAGCCCGAGGAGCAACTCTCCTTCGCGGGGGATCGGCACACCCACCTGCGCGTGGAATTCGCGGACGAGGGCCCCGACCTGCTGTTCCGCGACGTGAGAAAGTTCGGAAAGGTATTCTGGCTGGCGGCTGGCGCAGACCACTCGAGACTCCGGAAATTGGGGCCAGATGCCCTCATGTGCGAGGGAAACCACCTGTTCGCGGCATCCCGCGGACGCCAGGCAGCCGTGAAACAGTTGCTGCTCGACCAGTCGATCGTGGCCGGGATCGGGAACATCTACGCAGATGAGTCGCTCCACCTGGCGGGAATCCGCCCCACCCGCCGCGCCCGCCGGATGCGGCGGCGCGAGTGCGACGGGCTGGCGCAGGCGGTCCGCGAGGTCCTGGAGCGCGCGATCGCCACCGGCGGCTCGAGCATGAGCGACTTCGTCGCCCCGGACGGCGAGGACGGCCGATACCAGACGGAGTGGCGGGTGTACGCACGCGCGGGGCAGCCATGTTACCATTGCGGTTCTCGGATTCGGAGGATTGTCGTGGGGCAGCGAGGGACCCACTATTGCCCCAGCTGTCAAGATTAGGGCGCATCCCGGCACTGAGGGGGGGGCAAATTCTCCCTCGGCTGGCTCTAGATTAGGGTGACACAATGCAGGTGAGGTTCTGGCTCGGGCAGCCGGGGTGGTTGCTGCCCTGTCTAGCAGTTGGCCTGCTCGTTGTACTGTGCGGCTGGGTTTCAACTCCCGCAGTCGGAGCTGAAGAGGCCGAGAGCATCCGCACGCCGCCGACCGGCCAACTCGGGAGTTCGGGGCTGCGTGACGTCGGTCCCGGCCCGGGCTCGAAGAGCCAGGCGCCGGCTCCAGCGGCTGCGGTCGAGTCGGTCGACCCGAGCGAGAACGACCTCGACGTCGCTGCACCTAGCGGCGCGCTGTCCCAGGGGCCCTCCGCGGACGAGGTCGAGGATGCGATTCCCGAAGGGGGCACGCTCACCGGCAAGGAACTCTACTCGCGCTTCCTCAAGAACAAGCTGCATTCCGCGGTCCAGCACCAGCGCTCGATTTCGCGCGACCCGGGCGGGAACGAGCAGGAAACGCGCTTCTGGGTTCGTTGGCGCGACTACCGCGACGAGAACGACGAACCCGTCGACGACGTCATCAACAAGACGCTGGTCAAGTTCAAGGAGCCCTTCGACATGAAGGGGACCGCCTACCTGATGGTCGTCCGCGCGGACCGCGCCTCTGAACAGTGGGTCTACCGACCGAGCGATCGGCGTGTCCGAAGAGTCAAGATGCGCGGCGGCGCCGGTGTCGGCGGAACCGATTTCAGCTGGGACGACATCGCCTTCCAGAACGTGGAGGATGCCGATTACGAACGGCTGCCCGACGAGGTCGTGCGCGGCGTCGACGTGTATGTCGTGCTCGCAAAGCTGAAGCCGCTCAAGCGCTCTCGCTACTCCAAGTCGATGGTGTACCTCGAGAAGGATCACTACATCGCGCTCAAGGCCCGCCACTGGGACCACGCCCGAGTCGAAGTCAAGGAACTCAACTCGGAGTACGACAGCATCAAGCGTTTCGGCGACCACTGGGTTGCCACGCGAGGCGTCGCACAGAATCTCCAGGAGGGCACCTCGTCTTCGATGCTGATCGAGGGCCTCGATCCGGATGTCGAGATCGCCGATGCGATGTTCCGGACCTTCCGTCTCGAGTCGACCCGCGAGCGCCTGACGAAGAAGATTCGCGGCGTCAAGGAGTAGGACGCCCCTCTCCGAGAGGTCCGGGCGGCGAGTCGTATCGGGAATACCGGAGCCGGGTGGTAGACTGGCGGCTATGCCTCCGGAGACTGATCGGCTCCCAGGCGCCGAAATTCGGGCCCGGATAGAGAGCATCGGGATCGAACTTCCGGCGGCGCGGCTCACGACCGACGCATTACTCGCCGAGTGCGAGCAGGCTGAATCGATCGATCTCACCTGGCTCACCGGCGTCGAAGAACGACGCGTCTGTGGCGAGGGCGACAACTCTCGGACGCTCGCAGTCGCCGCGGCCCGCAATTGCCTGGCACGTTCTAGCTGGGAAGCCGAAGACCTCGACTGGCTCATCTTCTGCGGCATTACGAGCTACGTCGAAGGCCTCGAGTATCAGTTCGAGCCGCAACTCAGCGCCGAAGTCGCGGCCGCGATCGGGGCGCACCGGGCGCGCACCTTCGACGTCGGAAATGCCTGTGCGGGCATGCTCACGGGCGTCAGCATTCTCGAGGACGCGATCCGTCGCGGAACCATCCGTCGCGGAATGGTCGTAAGCGGCGAGTGGATTACGCACCTCGCACACAACGCCCGCGCGAACGTGGACCGGATCACGCATCCGGAGATCGCCTCGCTCACCGTGGGAGACTCCGGTGCAGCCGCCATCATCGAGCACTGCGCCCCGACTCAGGGCATCCAGTCCTCGGTCTTCGTCACGCTCGCGAAATACAGCGACCTATGCATCGGCAGGGGCTACCCGCACGGCCCGGGTGCCTTCATGCTGACCGACGCCGCCGAGCTTCACCGCATCGCGCTTCTCGACGCACTCTCGGTGATGAAGGAAGCGCTCTCACAGGCCGGGATCCCGTATTCAGAGTTGGGGCACGTCGTCGCGCATCAAACCTCGGCCCGGGCCATCCGCGCCGGGGATCGCATCTGGCAGAACGTGGTCGGCGTCCGCGAGCGAAAGTTTCGAGAGAACCTCGCGCGCGTCGGAAACACCTCGACCACGAGCCACTTTCTGGCGCTGGACCGCCTGCTCAGCACCGGCGAGATCCGGCGGGGAGAGTCTGTGCTGCTCCTGGCCTTCGCTTCGGGGCTCGTGATCGGCGCACAGGTCTTCAGGGTCGACGAACTCGCGGACGCCTATGCGCGCACGGATTGAGGCCGCGCACGCGGTCCGCGGAGACCGGGAACAGCAGAGCTCTCGCGAACTCGCGACAGCGGCCGCACTCGGCTGTCTGGAGCGGGCCGGTTGCCCGCCGGATCGGGTCGACCTGATCACCTACTCGGGGATCCTGCGCGACGATCACGTCCAGGAGCCGGCGAGCGCTCCCTTCCTACAGCAAGCGATCGGAGCCAACCCGGCCCCGGGTGAGGGCTATCCCAGGGGGACCTTCTCGTTCGACCTGTCCGAATTCCTCTCCGCCCTCGAGGTGGCAGCCGGCTTCGTCGTATCCGGACGCGCCCAGCGCGCGCTCGTGGTCACAGCCGACGGCAGAGTTGCAGGCGAACCGTCGAGCGGAATCGCGCCCGCCGCCGGCGCCCTGTTGCTCGCCCCCGATCCCGAGCGGGGGTTCGGATCCTTTCGCTCCCGAAACTACCCGCAATGGTCGGATCGGCTGCGGCGCAGGGCCTTCTGGGATGGCAACCGGCACGTACTGAGGACTGAGACCCGCGACGATTGGCTGGAGCGATGTGTCGAGGCCACCCTGGAACTCGCACGTGAGTTCTTTTCCGAACACGGGCCGCCATCGGAGAGTGTGCTCGTGATTCCCTCGCAGAGCCCGCGCGGATTTCCCGCGGCGATCGAGAAGCAGCTCGCGCTTCCATGCGTCACGGCCGCGGTCCGCGGGCCGGAGGACCTCTACTCCGCAGGACCAATCACGGCGATGGTGGAAGCGCCCGAGCGCTTCCGCCAGGCGGACCAGATCCTGTTTGCAACCGTGGCCCCCGGGCTGATCTCGACGCTCGCCTTCTACGACAAGCGGCCGGACTCGGCGTTCTAGTCGGAAGCCTTGTCTTCGCTCTTTCCGCGAAGTTTTGCAATCAGAGAATCCGTGCCGGAATTGTTCACAATCTCCTTCATCTGCGCGCGGAAGTTCGACACGAGGCTCACCCCCTCGATGATGACGTCGATCACCTTCCACTGTCCGTCGGTGTCGCGCAGGCGGTAAGCGATCACGACGCCGTCTGCCTCTCCCCCGTGGACCGTAGTGCGGACGGTGACGTCGCCGTTCGAGGCGACGCGGCCTTGGGAAACTTCGATCGTCTCGTCCCCTATCCGACCCAGGCGGCGCCCGTAGACCATCGCCAGGTGCTGCTGAAACGCGTCGACGAACTCCGTCTGCTGGATGTCGGTGAGCTTGCGCCAGTTGCGGGCGAGCACCAGCCGCGACATGGTGGTCCAGGCGAAGCGGTCCATCGCGAGCTGCTCGACGCGAGCGCGCCGGTCGGCGGCGTCCAGGTCTCGGGTCCCGGAGATCTCGAGCACCCGATGCATGACCTCGGACACCTCAGCGGTCGCGTCCGCCGCAGAATCCCCCTCGCCCCGGACCTCCGCCGCTCCAAGAACCAGAAGCAGGGCGGAACAGAGGCCGAGCGCTCCCGTCCTAATCGTCCTAGTCGTCGAGTTCATACAGTCCATCTACCTCGGGCGCTTCGGCGCCGCTGCTTCTGGAACCCTTGTCGCCACGAATCAGCGCGCGCCGTTGCTGGATGTAGGCGTTGCGAACGAACACATAGTAGTCGAGCGAGGCCTCCTCAGCTTCGGCGATGTCCGCGGCATGGAGCGAGCGATAATTCACCAGATCGACCGGCGTCGCCAGATACAGGTACGGGACCAGAGTCGAAAACGATACGATGGTATCGAACACCAGCCCGACGGTATCGCGCGGATTCGATGGCCCGAAAAACGGCAACACCAGGTACGGTCCGCTGCCGATGCCCCAGACTCCGAAGGTCTGGCCGAAGTCCGCCTTTGTGACGCGGAGTCCCACCTTCGTGGCGGGATCGAAGAATCCGAGTATCCCCACCGTCGTATTGACCACAAAGCGTCCGAGTTCCGCCCCTCCGGCGCGAAGTTCCCCCTGAAGCAAATTGGCGACGAAGCGACGGGGGAAGCGCAGGTTCACGAAAAAATTGTCGACGGACTCGCGGACCGGAAGATTGGAGATCCGGTCCAAACCCCGCGAAGCGGGGTGGATGACCCAGCGATCGACTCCCATGTCGAACGCGAACACCTGCCGGTTCATCGACTGGAGAGGATCCTGGTCGCCCCTTCCGTCCTCGTCGGCACGCGAGGGAGTTGCCATGAAGGCTACAACAAAGCCCAGCAGCAGCCCCGCCACGATTCCGCGTCGCATAAAGCCTAGCTCCCTCCGATGTTCTGGACGAGTTTCCCGATCAGCCGCTCGAGGATAATCGCCGACTGCGTGAATGCGATTTCGTCTCCGGGGCGCAGGAGGATCTCTTCTCCGCCGGGTTCGAGCGCGATGTATTGGTCTCCGAGCACTCCGAGCGTGAGGATCGAGGCGGAGGTATCGGAGGGAAGTTCGAGCGAGCCCTCGAGGTCGAGGGAGGTCTTTGCGCGGTAATCGGAGTCGAGGACGATCGCGCTCACCTCACCCACGCGCACGCCCGCGATCTTGACCGGGGCCCGCGGGCGCAGGCCCCCGATTTC
>SPKZ01023571.1_pt1 | contig 17319 bp, 14 predicted proteins | sample 2456571 | NCBI WGS metagenome assembly SPKZ01 (sample SAMN11192286, study PRJNA482655) | marine metagenome | biome: ENVO:00000447; feature: ENVO:00000244|ENVO:00000211|ENVO:00000569|ENVO:00002023; material: ENVO:00002151; isolation source: ocean water from marine abyssalpelagic zone ...
AGCCAACGAGCCCGGCACCATGACCCATCGAATCACAATATTATGAACCACACCGGGATGCACACAACCCACCTGAAGCGCACGATTGCAGCTCGGCACCCTGCCATCATAGTCGCCTCCCTCGTCGTCGCATTCTACGGCCTGACACCACCGTGCCACGCTCAGACCCTGACTCCGGCGTCGGGGCCCCACGCATCGCCATCCCCCACTACCGGCGCGCCCTCCTCGAGCTCCGCCGCTCCACCGCCGACACCGCTTCAATCCGGGGTGTCGGCGACTCCGCTCACAACCCTGGCGCCAACGCCGACCCAGCCGTCAGCGCCGGCGCACATGCAGCGTCCCGTCCCTGCACGTGCGCCGGCGCCTTCGTCGGCAGAGCGTCCCGTCACGGCGCGCGCTCCCTCGGCTCCCTTCACACCCAACGATGCCGGAGTCATCATTAGCGCCGAAAGGATGTTCGGCCTGCATCTATGGACCATCGAGTCCGGTGGAGAGGAACGCACTGGCACCAACATGAGCGTAATCTGGGGACACTCGGAGACATCCACCGGAGAGGTACTGCCCAGTGCGCTGCCGCGATGTGGTATCGATTTCGTTGTGGGCCCCGGATTCACTCTGGGCGGTTCCCTCGGGGTGAGCATATCGAGCTCACGAAACGCCGAGGGCGAAGACCAAGGCTCCGTATCCACCACATCGGTCGCGCCCCGCATCGGCTTCCTCGGAACCCCCTATCAATCCTTCAGCATCTGGCTCCGCGGCGGCATCGCCTACATCAAGAAAACCGATACCCCCATCGGCAATATCGAGCGCACGCTGACTGCCACCACACTGAATTTCGAGCCAGCGATGGTGCTCTCACCGGCTCCTCATGTCGCCATTACCTTGGGCCCCGTGATCGACATCGGTCTCGGCGGGAAAACCGATTGCACACGCTTGTCGAACACAGTGATGAGCGACGGTAGCAATCCTGCCGAAGAAGCGACCTGCTCAACGGAGGAACGTGACGTCGACTTCAAGGTATCCAGCTTCGGGGTTACTGCCGGTATCGCGCTCTTCTTCTAATTCCGTAACCGAATCACCCCGGCGAGTCTCGTCGACCTGGCACTCATCCGGTTAGCGCTCCGCGGCCCGGCGCCGGACGTCCGCGGTACGCTATTTCTCAGGGCTAGAGATGAAGAACTCGATGTAGCTCTTCCTGAGTCGGATCTTGTATGACGGGATCGCTGAGCGGAACTGAAAGCTAATGGTAGCGCCCTTGGCGTTGTTTTCCGTGCGAACCTTCACGATTCGGTCGTCGCGGCGCTCAATCGTTGATGGCGCCCCAGATACCTCCCGACCCGGCACCGTCACGGAGAACCCTCGAGAGGTGCGTTTTCCCACAAGGGCAGCGCCCGGGGCGCTGAGCTTCATTCGGTGCACGATGGGCAAATGCATCCGACCACGCCCCCAAGGCTGAACCTCTTCCGGCCGCAGCTTGGTGATTGCTCGCGGGGTGTCATCAAAAGCACGGTCCTCGCTCACATCGTCTACGGAGGTGCGCTCAACGGGCTGTGCTCCCAATTCCGCCGCTTGGGCTGTGGCCATTGGAGTGGGACCGAATAGCGGAACGTTAGCAACGATATCGCCCGATTCCGGGGCTTCAGGCTCGACTTCGACCTCGACGGCTTCCGCTGGTGCGGTCGCCGCGACGGTCGGCTGCGTCTCCGTCTCGACCGCAGCGGCACTCGCCAAGGGGCTTTCGCCCACCTCTGTTTCGCCACCGACCAGGGTGTAGGAGCCCACCGCCAGCACCGTGATCGCCGCCGCAATCATGCCCACGCGCGCTCGTGACGCTATCCGGGCTGGAGCCGACGGCTCAGGAGCAGCGGATCGCACCGGCTGTCGCGCGGAACGAAATCGTTGCGCGGAGGTCGACAACACGCCTGACGGCGGAGGCGCGGTCGTCCGCCGCGGCGGCACCTTGGTCTCCTCACGTTTTGCCCGCAGCTTACTAACGGTCGTTCCGGCGCTATTGGCCAGAGCGCCCCCGCCGCTCCAGGCGGCACTTCCCAGCTTTGCCAAGCCGGCGCCAGCTACCTTGGCCATCGACGCGGCGTTGCCCGCAAGAATATCGAGCCGCTCGCGCACATGGCCGCCACTCTCGATTTCCTCCTTGTCGTCGTAGTATTCGTCTGCCGCGAGGGGCTCGGGATCCAGAGACGCGCCGGGGGGAATTGGACTGTGCTCAGGATCGAGCCTTTGAGCGTAGCTGTCTCTGGCATTGACCGCCGCGTCGATTACGCTCGGCTGAGGGGTCACCTCGGCGCCGTCGTAGCGCAAGCACACAACCAACTGCGGAATTTGGGTCTGGGGGTCCACGGCCACCGACACAGAATCGATTTCTGCATCGCGCCGGCGTCCATCGTCAACGTTCTCAAGCTCCAGGGAACGCCCCACGCGGAGGAACTCAAGATTCGACCCCACCTGGACTCGATGCTCACTGCCCTCTCTTACCCGGGCCTTCATCGGTGCGCCCAGGCCCTCGATATGCAGCTTAACATCCGCTCCGACTTGAGCGATCAGTTCGACCGCTTCGGAGACCGGCGGGGGTGGAACTGACTCGTCCATCGGGCGAGAAACACCGCACATTTCCTTGAGCACCTCGACGCTATTGCTGTCTAGGGCGGTAAAACGGATACCAAAGGCGCTATCCTCGCCCGCCTCGACACGCCAGGCGACCTCTCCCTCAACGATGACCTCGCGGCCATCGCTCTCAAAGCGGCACACCAGCGGGGCGTGTAGCTCCGGCAAGTACGTGGTGCGAACGTGCATTCCCCGGCCACTCACCTCGACGCTCCGGGCTTCAAACGCCGGTACTTCGTGATCTCGGCCGCAAATTTCGACCAAGGTTGCTACCGCAACACGCTCCACATTTGCCGCCCGACGATCCTCATGTTCCATAACTGCCTCGGCTGTCTCCGTTCGCCGATTTCGCCACCATTCTGGCGATTCGTGCGTAATAACCGACTAGAGCGAGCGCGCGTTTGGGGCCAAGTTTCAAGCGACACAGGAACCGTCCATCCAAAGAATGGACAGGGACGCGCGAGCCGACCATATTCGAACCTGGATGGCCCTCACCATCGTGGTGCGCTCAGGGGCGCTGGATATTTCGCCGGAGATCACCTTCGATGCGCCCAAGATCGTTCTGGGACGTAGCCCAGGATGCGATCTTCAGCTGCCAGATCCTAGCGTGAGTCAGCGTCACTCATCGATCCTCCAGCGGGGCTCGGACTACCTTGTCATCGATGAAGGCAGCTCAAATGGCACCTTCTTCGGCCCTGTCCGACTCAGTCCGGGAGCGCCACGGGTCGTCAAACACGGCGATCTGATCCGGCTCGGACGCATCTGGCTTGAATTGCGGGTAGTAGCGGGTCTGCCAACAGAGAATCCTCGACTGTGCACTCAAGAAATCGCCCTCGGGCTGGTCACTCAGGCCCTGGACGGGGACGAAGAACCGTCGGTACCCAAGTTGGTCGTTTGTGACGGCCCAGACACGGACGCGGAGCTATCCCTCGGCCTGTTCGGCCACAGCTACATCGTGGGACGTAGCAAGACCTCGGACTTGCGAATGACCGATCCCGATTGCTCCCGCCGGCACGTGGAGCTGTGCCGCCGCGGCAACCACATCCTGGTCCGCGAGTTAGGCAGCAAGAACGGCGCATCGCTCAACGGTGAGCCCCTCACTGCTCAACACGAGACCGTATGGAAAGCCGGCGACCCCCTCGTCGTCGGCGCCAACACCCTGCGCTACGAGGACCCCCTCGCCGCCGCGCTCGAAGAATTGGAGCGAGCTGCAGACGAAGCCATCAGCGCCAAAGATGCCATCGAGCCCCCCAGCAGCGAAGAAGTTGCGCCAGCAGCCAGCTCCGCGGGGAAACCACCTCCCCGTAGCCGGCAATCGGCGAACGGCCCCGACCATAGCCCCGTCGCGGCGCCGGCCGTACGGGTCGCAGGGCCTCAGTGGACCCCAACGGACTACTTGGTAGCAGCATTCGCGCTCGCCATATTGTTAACCAGCTTGTTGGGCCTGTTCTGGGTTGCCGGAAGCCCCTGATTCCGCGCCGTCTGCGCTAGCGTCCTGACTTGGCCGCGCCGTCATAAGCCCGGGGGCGGTATTTTTTCTCAATTCCATCATTGGCTTTTCCGTCCTTTTCTAGGGTTCTGGCAAAGTAGGACAGCCATGATCCGGAATGGGATGCGGCTAGGTCCATCAAGTCGTCCATTCGTGGATCCATCGCGTCTGCGTCCCACATGCACTGAATGCCCAAGGCAATCAGTCCGCGATGGTCCGGGCCGATGTCGAAGCCGAGGCGATAATGAGTCCACGCCTCGGGGTAGCGCTTCAATCGACAGAGTGTATCGGCGTAGTAGACGTGGGCCATCGGCCACTTGGGCGCGAGCTCAAGCGCCGTCTGGCTCTCCGCCAAGCGTTCTGCCAATCGCCCCCGAGCCCCCAGCATCACGCCATAGTTGAGATGGGCTTTGGCACTACGGGGCACGGCCGCCGCTGTGGCCCGCCAAAAAGTCAAATCGTTCGAGTAGTGGAACGCGTGTTCGCGAGCCCTCACAGCTTGGTACAGCAGCGGAATTATCAATATCGCAGCGGCCAATCGAGCGCGGCCCCGCTGCTGCGCCTGAGCTCGCAACGCCAAGAGAAGCATGGCGAAAAGCGGTGCCCAGGCAATGGCCGGCACGTACCAAAAGCGATCGGCCCGCACCGTCGGCAGCAGGATGGGGATGTTGCTGTGGGGGAAGTAAGCCACGGGGATCCACAGCATCGCGAACGCCAAAAGACAGAGTCGGCGGCGTTCGTCTTCGGTTTCCACTCCCCTGCGTTCCAGCCACCAAGAGCGTGCCGCGATGAACAGTGCTAGCAGGGGGGGGAGTAACAAACACGCAGCACCCAATACCGGCCCTGAACTCCACAGGCTCCCCGACGGGATCTCGGCGGGAAAGGAGTAGTCACCGCTCAGCCGAGAGGGCAGGAACAGCTGCTGGAGCCCGTCAGCGTAAATCCGCAAGGCGGTGGTCACGCGGTCCGATAGCCCGGCGTCCACCAAGGGATTGTTGATGGGATCGCTTGGAAATCGCGGCTGCGCGAACCAGCGGAGAAACGCCCGGAAACCTTGAACCGCCAGCGAGTGCTCCGCATCCAGGGAAGCGTCCAGGTGTTTCGGTGTAAGCACGGGGAAATGATGCCGGCGCGTCTCCGTGTACGCGGCGAGCGCCGCAACGGATGCCAAGCCCGCGCCGAAAGCCCGCAGGAATCGGGCTGGACGTCGGCGGTGCACGAAGGGAGCCATGAGCCAGGCGCTAAGCGGCACGAGCGCCACCCCGACCAAAGAACTCTCCTTGGAAAAAAAGCCCAGGCTCATGCTGAGGAAAACTCCTGGGAGCATGAACCAATAGCCCGCAGTGAGAGACAGCAGAGCCAACAAGATGCCCAACCCGCCGAGGACATCTGCCAAGCCGACCACACCGGACACAGCCTCCGTCAGGACGGCACAGCAAAGGAACAGCGCCCCAGACAGCCAACTATGCGACCGACTTGAGCCACACCGATTCAGGAGCGATGAGAGCAGCGCCGCGTTCAGTGCATGAACCACCAAGTTCACCAGATGATGCACCCAAGGATGCTCGTTCAAGCCCCAGATCATGCGCCAGATCATGTTGGGGAGCGGGCGGTACGAGCCGATGCTCCGATCCGGAGGCAATCCCCAGAAATCGCGGCTGAGCACGTCCCAGAAGCCGAGTCCCACGCCGTTTACGTAGGGATTGGCCAGCAGCGCTTCCTGCTCGTCGAATATGTAGTTGGTGTACGGGCTCCGGACAAAGAGCACGAAGACCACCAATAGGGCCGGAATCCCGGCGGATCTCACGCCGGGATCCGTGTGGCTCACGTAAGCCCGCAACCGGCCCGAGAGCTCCCGGCAGGAGGAAGCGAGCAGGGCCCGCCACGCTCGGAGCTCCCCCCCCCCACAGCCGCTCTCGATGCCCATGCGTTTGTGGTACACCGTCGAGCGCCCTGCCGAAACGACAGGTCGCTTCAAGCCCCATGAGCAGCGAGGAATCTGGACCGAACGAGGACGCCCGGACGCTCGGTCGCTACCAAATCCTCGAAACCCTGCGGCGGGGACCGATCACCAACTGGTATCGAGCCGAGCACGACGATCTCAAACGCACGGTCCTACTCAAGGCTCTTCGTTCGGGCATCCTCCCCTCTTCGCCCTTCGCCGGCGCACTTCGACGGGAAGCTGCGCTACTCACCGAGCTCGCCCACCCCACCATCCTTCATCTCTACGATTTCGTGGAATCGGAAGAGACGCTATTCCTCGTTATGGAGGATGATGACTTCTGGCCCCTAGACCAAGTGATGAAGAGGGCAGCGACGCTATCGCCGTCAGCGGTCGCCGCCCTCGCCCTGCAGCTAACGCGCGCGCTCGAACACGCTCACAGTCATGGCATCATCCATCGAGATTTACAGCCCAACAACATCTTCATCACCCGACTCGGGGGCATCAAGCTCATCAACTTCAGCGCTGCCACGGATCAACGATTGCCGACAGCGCCAGAAGCCCTGGGGGGCGACTCAGCCTTCGGGTTACCCTCTTATATGTCTCCGGAGCAGGTGCTCGGGGAAACCCCAGACGCCAGAAGTGATCTGTTTTCCTTAGGTGTGATTTGTTACGAGCTGCTCAGCGGAAAACGCCCCTTCGACGCGCCCGAAGCCAAGACCACAAGCCAAAGGATCCGCCACGACGCCCCCGCCCCCTTGGGGCGCTTAGTGCCGAAACTACCCGCTGCCCTGGAACGGTGCGTGGATCGTGCGATGCAAAAGGTACCTTCGGACAGATTCATCGACGCCGCCGACATGGCCACGAGTTTGGATGTCGTAGTCGCCGAATCGAGCTCAGCAGTTCGGAACTCCGTCGTCGCCGAGCTGCATCGCATTGGGCTGGTGGATGAAATCCGACCCAGTCTCGGAACACTCACCCAACCGCTACCCAAAGGAGAGGGGGAACCCGTTCGACGCGCCGCCCTCGGATTGGTCATCTGTTTGCTCGCAATCGCCCTCGGTGGCGTAGCGTTGGAAGTGTTGGCGACGCGGGAAAATGATAGCGGCGGCGGGCGCAAGAGTCAGGAGCTGCTGCTGCGTCCAGAGAATGCCGGGTTCTTGCGCGTCGTTGCAGAGCCTTGGGCCCATGTCATCGTGGACGGGCAACACGTGGATACAACGCCCTTCGCTCAGCCCGTCTCTCTCTCCCCAGGGACTCACTATATCCGCCTCGAACACCCCGCTGCCCCTACCGAACGGCGAACGGTGGTCCTGCGACAGGGCGAGAATGTACTGCTCGACGTGACGTTGTTGGTGGAATACCCAGCACCAAAAGCGAGCGAAGATCTGCTGTTGCAGGGACCCAGCACGGACGCGGCCGTCAGCCCCTAGAACCGATCCTAAACACCCGCTGCCCCTCCGCGAAGCAAGCTAGCGAGGTCTGGCTCGGCTGCTCCCGGGGGTTTTCCGATCGTAGTTCTGCCTAATCGACGGTCGCAGATCCTTTTAGGATCTGCTCTTAGTCCAACACAGTGCTTCGTCTCAGCGCCAGTGCGTGGCGTGGCTCAGCTTGCTCTCTAGCGCCAGTGTTTGCGCTGCTCGGCTTGTTCGCGAGCGAGCCGTCGTTGCTCTTGCATGAAGGCGCCGTACGCAGTCGGCAGTCGTGAATCACCGAAGAACTTCGCCAACACCTTGACCGTGGCCTCCGCGTCGTCCGTCGCTCGGTGAGCTTGGGCGATCTTGATTCCCAAGCGCGCCGCCACTTCTCCGAGAGCCTTGCTCTTTTCTGCGCGCTGAAGTTCCCTCGCCCACACCAAGGGATCGATCCAATCCACCTTCGCGCGCACCGCGGGCGGGGTCGCTCGCGTGGCGGGCGGCAGCCGATCCAACTCGGCGAGCACGAATCCTCGGTCGAAGTCAGCGTTGTAGGCGACGGGGACTGCGCCTTCAAGGGCCGCCAAGATTTCGTCACAGACGTCGGCGAACACAGGCTTGTCGGCAACGTCCTCATTGCTGATGCCATGAACATCGATTGCGCCCTGGGGGATCTGGCGCTCCGGGTTGATAAGCCAACTATGGCGTCCAGTGATCTCACCGGCCCGCCAGAGCACGATACCGACTTCAACGATCCGGTCTTCTTTGGCCGTTGTGCCTGTGGTTTCGGTGTCGAGACAAGCCAACACGAGATCGGTCACGGGTAAATCCGCTGCGAATTCTTCCGCCACTCCATCGGCGACCACCCGCAGCAAATGCGCAATTCCAGGGTAGTGCCTACCCGTCGGAAAACATCCGGTTCCCTCAGCGCCCGAACGCATAACTCAGTGAGCTGAACTCGCCGGCTTAGCCGAAGCAGCAGGCGCAGCCGAGGGCACGGCAGCCGAGGGCACGGCAGCCGAAGGTGCTCGAGCGTCTACGGGTTGGGGAGCCTTGCCAGTGCGTAGCTCGATTTCGAGGCGAACCCAGTCCTCCAGATCTTCACGAAGGTCGAAGTCCTCGAGGCCAAAGTGGCGACCATTGATGTAAATCATGGGAGTCCCGCTGAGCTCAAGCGCATCGGCTTGCTTCTTGTCAGCGAAGACAACGTCCGCCACGTTTTCGCTACCGAGATCTTCTAAGAATTGCTTGGTGTCGAGCCCGAGCCCTCCCGCGAGCTCCAACAGCTGTTTCTGTTCGAAACCGGCAGCCTGATTGCCGAATAGCACCTGGTGCATTTCCCAAAACTTGCCCTGCAAGCCCGCGGCAACAGCGGCCCGCGCGGCGGGCTCCGCATGCTCGTGCATGCTCAATGGATAGTGCTTGTACGTCAGTCGAACATGGGGAGCGTAACGCTTGACGACAGCTTTGAGCACGGGCCCCGCCATCGAACAGAAAGGACACTCAAAGTCGGCCCACTCGACAATTTGTACCGGCGCTGCTTTTGGCCCGATGCTCGGGGATGAGCCAGCATCCACCGTCTTGATCGCGTCGGGGGAGAAACGCGCCGTGAACGTCGCCTCCACCTGGCTCGCCGGCTCGCCACGCCGTACCCGGGTGACGAGAAAATTAGCGGCGGGCAGACACGCGTCGCAGTCCCGTTTCTCGGAAATGCACTGATTGAGGTTCACCGGCGTATCCGGGCAGGGCGCCAGTAACGACGACATCTGCGCCGACCAGTCCTTCTTCTCCCGCTGAGTCAGCGCTGAGGTGTCCACCTCTTTGAGCTCGACGGACATGGGTTCCGGCTGGGCAGACGGAACCGTTTCCGCGTCCGTATTCGAACGACAAGTCGTGACGTTCAGGTTGAGCAGGGTAAACCCCGAAACCATCGCGGCTGCGCGCCAAACCGGCATGGTCCGGAGCCTAGTTATTGACGCGCCAATGCACAATCGTTCAATTGATTCGGGGCGCGGAAGGCACAAGTCCCCCGCCGGCCTGCCGGCTTGGAAGGACTGAGCGGGTGAAGCGTTGGTCCGCCGCCCACCACTCGCTAAGCTGCTCCGACTGATGCGCGACCTAGAGGATCCCCCGCCCCACGAGCCGGTTGAAGCGCTGGCACCCCGCTCCGTTCGCCATGTGATCGCCGTCACAGGAGGCCGCGGCGGCGCGGGGGCGAGCACGCTGGCCGTCAATCTCGGAGTTTACCTGGCACAACTGGGGCGCAGCGTTGTTCTGGTCGATTCCGATCCGGTCGGCGCCCAGCTCCACCATCTCCTCGGCATGTCACTCCCGGAAATTGGCCCTCCCCCCGAGGACAGCCTGGTAGAGGAACTGAAACCCCACGACACGCCGATCCCAGGCCTACTGCTTGTGCCCCAAGGCTACTCAGTCGGCACGTCGGTTCCGCTCCGCCCCGGACGGAAACCGCGTTGGGCGCGTACCCTCCGGCAGCTAGAAGCCGACCATGTGATTCTCGATCTGGGAGCGGGCACCGCCCCCGCAACGCTCGATCTCTATCTGGGTGCCGATCTGGGCATCTGCGTGACCACCCCGGACCCCGCCAGCGTCGAAGGACTGTATCGATTCCTACGCGCGATTTTTCAACGACGCCTCCGGCGCACCTTGATCAAGGATCGATTCAAGATTCGACTCGTCGATCGCGCGCAAGCGGAACTACCGCCTTTGCCCGCGCCGATCGAGTTCATCCGTACTCTCGCGCGATTTGATACCCAGCTCGCGGAGCTCGGCGCCGCCGAACTGAGCAGGCTTCGGCCGAAACTAGCGGTCAACAACGTTCGCCTCAGAACGGACGCTGAGCTCGGCGCCTCCATGACGGACATGGCCTCGCGCTACCTCGGCGTGAATCTTGAACACATCGGGAATGTCGATGGTGAAGACTGCGTCTGGCTCAGCGCGGTTCGTCGCTTACCGCTACTGATCGACACACCCACCAGCAAATCCGCACGCCACATCGAGCGTATAGCACGGCGAGTTCAGGCACTGATGAGCACCGCCGCCCATTCGCGCACTGCCGAACCCATCAGCCTGCTGCCCGCAGAGCCCACACTTTACGACATTCTGCTCGCCCATCGCTCCGCCACAGATGAGGAATTGCGTCGTGCCTCCCGCCGCCAAAAAGAAATTTTTCAGGCCGGTAGCCTATCGCTGACGTCGCTCTTGAGTGAGGAGCGACTCCGGCGAGAGCTCGCCCGCATCGAAGAGGCACACGACACGCTGCTCGATCCACTCCGGCGCCGCGCGTACGATATTTCTACGCTACCGGAGGAACCAGAAACTGAGGTCACTCCCAATCCCGCTCGAGACGCTGCGATGCTCGCCGAACGCGACCTACTGCGCGAGGAACTCGCCCACGAGCTGACTCCTCAGAGCCAGTACCACGGAGCCTTGCTTCGCAAGATCCGAGAAAGCCAAGGCATCGAGCTTGGCGACATCGCGAGTCGCACCAAGATCAGTAGCGCCCACCTTCAGGCTCTCGAGAACGACGATTTTAGCGCATTGCCCGCGTTGGTTTACACCCGCGGCTTCCTGAGGGAAGTCGCAAAATTTCTCGCCCTCGATCCCTTGCAGGTTTCCAAGACCTACCTGGTGCGCTATCGCGCTTGGCGTGAAGCCCGCGACGACGCCGGCAACTAGACCCGACCGAGCAGCCTTCTTTTGTCTTGCTCCCGGCCGTGCTGAAGACCCGAACCCTGTAGAACGCGATTGTGAGCAACGCCGTACCTCATCCTCCCAGGCCCGCACGCGGAACACAGGATTTCGTATTCGGCGCCGTGCTGTTCCTCGTCGCGCTGGCACCGCGGCTCTACGTCGCCAGCGCTTGGAGCGGCGAGCCGGTATGGGACGGGCACTACTACCATTTCGGTGCCGAACGCATCGCCGCAGGCTTTGGATACAGCGAAGATGTGATGGTCAACGGCGCCGCCGTGAGCCACCCGTGGTGTCATTACCCGGTCGGCTACAGTGCCTTCCTCGCGCCCTTCTACAAGTTGTTTTCGGGTCTATTGGGAATTCCCGCGGTACTCATCGGGCCGCTGCTAAACGCCCTCCTCGGCGCCACAACTGCCGTACTCGTTTTCCGCATCGGCACGCGTTTTCTCAGCCTCAATCGCGCGCGAGTGGCGGGCGCTATCACAGCGCTACACCCGGGTCTGATTCTCTATACCGGACTGACGATGACCGAGCTGCTCGCTAGCTTTTTGATCATCCTCATTCTCTACGTCGGAACCAAATTCGGCGGCTGGCGAGGCGCTGTGCTCGCCGGAGTATTGGTCGGTCTGGGCACATTGGTTCGCCCACCCATTCTCTTGTGCGCTGTACTATTGGCGGTCGTGGTCGGCGGTGCTCTTCGGGAACGCGCACTGAAAACGGGCGTGGTCGTCGCACTGGCGGTTCTGACTGTGTTGCCGTGGAGCTTTCGCAATTGCCGGGTGATGGACGGCTGCGCCTTTGTGTCGACCAACGGGGGCTGGAACCTCGCTATCGGCGCACTGACGGAGACGGGGCGATTCCGCGCGCTCAGCGGCGAAGATGGCTGTCCCGTCGTTACCGGCCAAGTCCAACAGGACCGGTGCTGGGCCAAGCTGGGTCGCGAAACCATCGCGGACGATCCGCTAGCATGGCTGAAAAAGATGCCCGCCAAACTTCAGCACACCTACAATCACGAGTCCTTCCCGGTTGCCTATATGGCGGAGGCCCGCCCGAAGATCTGGCCTGAATCGCGTCAACAAGCTGGCCGACAGCTACTCACCGGATTCCACCGAGGGCTGTTGGTATTGGTAGCGCTCGCCGCTATCCGCTGGCCTCACCCCATCCGCGCGGAGATGCGCCATTGGATCCCGGCCACGCTCTGGCTGCTCGGGGTCGTGATATTCGCAGCCCAAAGCGGCGGAAGCTTCGACTCCCCGATGTTTTGGCTGGTCGTGCTCGCGCCGTTGTTCTCGCTGCTCCGGCTCCCTGGGCTCTACCCCGCCGGCGGAATAGAGCAGTATTTGTGGCTCTGCCTGCTCACCACCAGCATGACCCACGCCGTCTTCTTCGGTGACGACCGGTACCACCTGGTGGTATCTCCATGTTTGTGTCTGCTCGCCGCTGCGACCCTTCGACGACCCCGCGCCAGCGCGCCGGCGCAACCCAGTCGCCCCGCGCTCGAATGAGGAACAGGGTGCCAGCATCGATCCGCCTCGGAGTCGCCGCCGGCCTGATGATGCTGGCATGGAGCGGCCCTGTGGCAGCCTTCATCCACGTCGTGAAGCCGGGCGAGACTCTTGCCTCAATCGCCGAGCGGATCTATGGCCGAATCCAATACGAAAAATTGCTCGTGACGGCCAACGCCCTCGAAGCCCAGGGGGGAACACGAATCGTCCCCGGAATGCGCTTGGAGGTGCCTGCGGTCACCCATCGACAGGTGCGCATCGGCGATACTTGGTCCAGCCTCGCTAGCCGCCTACTTGGCTCCCCCGATCGCGCCGACGCGCTCGCCTTCGCCAATAACAGCAAACCCTGGCTGGCACCGGAGGAACAAGCGGAGATTCGCGTTCCCTATAATCTCCGCTTGATTGTATCCAGTAGCAACGAGACGATCACCCACATCGCCTACAAATTCCTTGGCAACAAAAAGAAGGCCTGGCTGTTGGATCGCTACAACCACCTGAAGGGGAAATCGCTCCACCGGGGCGACGTGCTACTGATCCCACTAACCGAATTGCCACTGACCCCCGCAGGTAGAGCGGAGGCCAAAACAGCGAGCCTCGCACGTATGTCTGAGGCAGCGGGGGACGCCCGCGCCGCGCAAAACGCGGTGGAGGCCGAGCTACCGTCGTTAAATGCCGACATCCGCAGCGGCCGTTACGTCGACGCAATCAGCCGGGGAACCACACTGCTCGGGCGTGGTCCTCTGACTCGCTCCCAGAAGACCACCATCCACTTTCGCCTACTGGAAGCCTACGTCGCTGTCGGAGCCCAGGGCCGCGCGAAGGCCCACTGCCAGGCCTGGAAAAAAACCGATCCAAAAATGACGCTCGATCCACTGCGCCACAGCCCGAAAATTCTCGCCGCTTGCGGCGAGCCGAGCAAGTAGCGGCAGTATGGACGGATTTGCGCTCGACTGGGCGGACCTCAGCCAACTGCACGTAGTCGCTCGGCAAGTCGCCGAAGGTCTCTATGCCGGGGGGCACCGGAGCCGTCAGCGGGGATCCGGGATCGAATTTGGCGGACACCGGAACTACCTGCCCGGGGACGATCTCCGATTCATCGATCATCGCGCGCTGTTGCGCCACGGCAAACTATTGATTCGACAGTTCGAAATGGACACCGACCGCAGTGTGCATTTCATGGTCGATCGGAGTGCCTCCATGGCCTTCGCCAGCACCCCACTCGGCACCAAGTACGCGTATTCGGCACTTCAAGTGGCGGCATTGAGCCGCGTCGCTAATCACAGCGGAGATCCGATCAGCCTCAGCTGGCTCGGCGCCTCGACCACGCCCGGATTCCGACCCAGCCAAGGCAAAGAAGCCTTTGAGCGCATGCTGGCTAGCCTGGCGGAGACAGCCCCTGGCGGCGATTACTTCGAGGACTCGGAAGATTGGAACCGCAGTCTCGCCGCGGTTCGTCGCTGGAGCCGCCCCGGATCCATCATCTTGCTCATCAGTGATCTCTTCGATCTCCCCACTCACGCGGTCGATAATTTGGCGAGCCTCAGCGCCAGCGGGCGGCAGGTGGTAGTCGCCCAAATACTGGACCCGGCAGAACGAGACTTCCAGTTCGATGGCGCTGTTAAGCTCCGCTCCAGCGAAGGAAATATCCGCATTGAAACGGACAGCCTGACGGCCCGCGAGGCCTATCTGGAGGCCCTTCGATCCCTCGCGCAGCGGTGGTCCGAACGGCTCTTGTCGTCCGGCGGAAACTTCGTCCGTGCCACCACCACGGACGATCCGATGGCCACAGTGTTGGCGATATTGAGCGCCATCGAGGGCCGGCGGCCATGAATTTTTTAGTGATAGCAGCCCTACTCGTCGCTGGGCTTGTGGCGGCACCGATCGTCGCGCACCTGCTAGGGCACGGAAAGGTCGAGGAACAGGAATTTCCACCGGCACGTCTCGTGCGTGTGGCCGTTCAAGCGACAAAGAAAAAGATCCAATCTCGAGACCGATTGCTGTTGCTCGTTCGAGCGCTAATGATCTGCGGACTGGCGATGCTCGGTGCCACTCCCTTGACCCGCTGCTCAAGACTGAGTCTTTCCAGAGACAGCGGCGCCTCCGTAGCCCTCGCCATCCTCATCGACGACTCCATGAGCATGAAAAGTACAACCGCCGACGGGAGCACGAGGTTCGCGATCTCGATCGCGGCCGCGGAGGAGATACTGGACAGCGCACGCGAGGGGGACTCGGTATCTATTGTGCTGGCGGGCAAACCCGCACGGGTGGCGCTGAGCCATACGAGCAATCTAGGCCGCGCGCGCGATTTACTCGCCCAACTCTCCGCAAGCGACCGCTCCAGCGACGTGGATCGGGCCCTCGGCATGGCCCACGCAGCACTGCAAAATTTGCCCCACATCGACAAACGCGTGGTCGCTTTCAGCGATTTCGCGGGCTCTCACAGAAGGTCGCCGGGAGGCTTTTGGTCACCGCTCTCCTCCTTGACTACAAGTGCCGCCAACTGCGGGATCGTGGAAGCTGCCCTGGATAACAAGCGGATTCGAGCGGTGGTCGCTTGTAATGACCCCAAAGCCAGCGAAGGGCGAACGCTAGAACTACGAAGCCTCCGCTCCGGGCAACGGGGAGCCGCCAAGCTTCCCGGGGTGCTGCGACCCGAAGCCGTGCTCAACTCCCACCCCTTGGAGGCTCGGGCCGGCGTGCAACGGATCACGCTAGACCTTGAGGACGCAGAGGGGCGATTCACGCTCAGCATCAGCGGAACCGACAGTCTCACCGACGACGACGATTGTGACGTGTTCCCCGGTGCTCCCGTCACAATCATCGGCGTCGTCGCCGATCCCGCCCATGCGACGCCGATGACGGGCGGCGCAACCGTGATCGAACAGGCGATAGCGGCGCTCAACCGCGATGTGGAAATTCGTCCCTTGGGCCTCGTTCCCGACGACAGCGCTCAGCTGAGAGATTTGGCGTTACTGATAGTAGACGACCCTGCGGGCCTCGATCCCAACACCCGCGCAGCCCTCGACAACTACCTCAAACACGGGGGAGTACTGCTCGGCCTGTTGGGTCCCAATGCATCCACGGCGCAGCTATCCACCAACCTGGAGCCCTTTCTGATCGGTGCGCCCCGCTGGGAAAAGGGCTCCGAGTTTCGCATTGATGCTCCCTCCTTGGCTTGGCTCGGGGTCGAGGCCAGGAGCCTCGACCAGATCGCGCGTGAGGGCCGATCCCGCCTGGACGGCGCCGAGCTGCCCGATAGTGAGGTCATCGGAAGTTGGGACGATCAGGTACCATTCGCCCTCCGACGACAACTCGGCAGCGGCCAAGTCGTCACGATCGGTCTCCCAGCATCGCTACGCCAAAGCGATTTCAGCTTGCGACCCGCCTTCGTCGCGCTGCTCGCCGACTCCATCGACCAAGCGGTGCTTCGCCGCGGCCCGCGTCGGACCCCCGCTGGCGAGCCCTGGCACTTTCCCGCCACGGGCTCCATCGAAATCGAAGGACCTCAGGGTACCTTAGAACTGCAACAGCGGAGTTCGGCGAGCTGCCCAGAATCCGACCCCGCTTGCGACACGGGAGCGGTGGGGCGAGTCGCGATACCGGAACAACACGGCGTCTACGAAATTTCGTTGAAGGAAGAGACCCAACAGCGATTGGTGGTCCTATCGGCCGCCGAAATCATCGACCCACCCCAGGACGTGCCCACGGCCCAATCCGACAGCTCCGCCACCGGTCCGCGGGCATTGGTGGACGCTTCTGGAGAGTTCGCCCTCGCTCTACTCGCACTGCTCGCACTCGAACTAGCCCTCCGCCGACGCCACCAAATTCGCGCCCTCGGCGGGGCGGCGTGAACCGCTCGCCAGCCGAGGCAAGCGGAATCCACCGCTTCTTGCGCAGAAATACCTGCGGCCAGCCGAGCTCCCACGATCGACACAGCGCGGATGAATTCGCTGAAATTCCATGATAGTCGACTCGGCAATGACTCGCCGAAGCGCTATTTTTGCGCTGTGCATCAGCGCAGCATGGGGTTGCTCTAGCGGGGTCTACGGGCACTCTCGTATTTACTCGCCGCTTTCCGATGAGGAAGACGCGCTGGAAGGCGCAGTCGCCTACGATCCGGTAATGGCAGCTCGCGATCCCGAAGGCTGGAAGTCCAAATCTGTCACGTTGTTCGGAGTCGTCACGGCGCGCAACACCGGACAAAAAGGAAAAACCGACATCACTCTCAGCGTGCGCAGCTTGGAACCACGAAATCTCTGTGAGACCCGGTCCGAGGACAGTTGTCGTGTCACCGTCGGAGATAGAGCCCACGCCACGATGCACGCCGATCTCCAGCTATCGACCGATGACGATATCGGCAAGCACAGCGTCGGCCCCGGCTCACTGCTGCGTGTGATCGGCCGCCTGAACGACGAGGTGCACCCGGGCGACGGCAGCGCCGTTTTATCCGCAAGCTACTACCGGCATTGGCCGAGAGGGTTCTACGTCACTTCTGCTGCCCGCGAGCACATGCGCCGCTAATCCTTAGGGTAGCTCATGCATCCATGCATTTGACGCATCGCCGCTACACTTCGACAACAATCCATCGATAACAGCGCCCAGTCCACACCAACGCCAGCCCCCCCCCGATGAACG
>SPKZ01020196.1_pt1 | contig 17301 bp, 7 predicted proteins | sample 2456571 | NCBI WGS metagenome assembly SPKZ01 (sample SAMN11192286, study PRJNA482655) | marine metagenome | biome: ENVO:00000447; feature: ENVO:00000244|ENVO:00000211|ENVO:00000569|ENVO:00002023; material: ENVO:00002151; isolation source: ocean water from marine abyssalpelagic zone ...
AGAGCGGAAAGTCGGCTCTGGAGCTTGGACCAGTATTTATACCGGCACAGGCCGCAGTAAAGCGTTATCAGGACTCGCGACAAATACCTATCAATACCGCGTTAAAGCTAAATATGGCTCAGTCAGTGGTGGGTATAGAACCTCGTCGGCCACCTATGTAGTGAAAACACCGGGCTCAATTACGGTGCCTTCAAATGATGCCGATGGGGCTTATTCTGTTAGCTGGCTGGCAGTATCCGGGGCAACAGGTTACCAGTTAGAGCAGAAAATAGGCTCAGGCGTTTGGACCACTATTTATACTGGCACAGGAAAAAACAAGGCGTTGTCAGGACTCGGCACAAACAAATACCAATATCGCGTTAAAGCAAAATACGGCTCAGTCAGTGGTGGATATCGTACTTCGGCTATGACCTATGTGGTTAAAACGCCAAGCTCCATCACGGTTCCTTCAAATGATGCAGATGGAGCTTATTCTGTCAGTTGGGCAGCAGTATCCGGGGCAACGGGTTATCAGTTAGAGCGGAAAGTCGGCTCCGGAGCTTGGACCAGTATTTATACCGGTACAGGCCGCAGTAAAGCCTTATCAGGACTCGCGACTAATACCTATCAGTACCGTGTCAAAGCTAAGTATGGCTCAGTCAGTGGTGGGTATAGAACCTCGGCAGCCACCTATGTAGTGAAAATACCAGGCTCCATTACCGTACCGTCAAATGATACCGATGGGGCTTACTCAGTCAGCTGGGCATCCGTCTCAGGGGCGACAGGTTATCAACTAGAACAGAAAGTTGGCTCTGGAGGGTGGAGCAGTATTTATACCGGGACGGGCCTGAGCAAAGTCTTAGCAGGTTTGGGAAATAACGACTACCAATACCGTGTCAAAGCTAAATGGGGGTCAATTAGCGGAGGGTACCGAACATCATCAATTATGACGGTGTTATTGCCACCACTTTTCCCTGCTAGCATTACCGTTCCGGCTACAACAAGCACTGATGGAGTCTTAGGTATTTCCTGGAGTGCAGCCACTACAGCCACAACATATACATTACAAGAGCTAAAAACAGGTGGTAGTTGGAGTACTGTTAGCTCGATTTTAACCGGCATCAGTTATTCTCGTAGCGGCCGTTCAAGTGGCAGCTACTCCTATCGCATTAAAGCCTGCAACGCATCTGGTTGCAGTGCTTACAAAACATCGGCTAATGCTACTGTTTTACTTGTCCCCACAACGCCAGCCACTTTTTCAGTTCCCAGCGCTACCAATACTAGCGGTATAATTGAGTTGAGCTGGAGCGCATCTCCAACAGCAACTGAATACACTTTACAAGAGCAAAAAAATGGAGGCACTTGGGAGTCAGGCACTCTTGCTGCGACGAGCTACACTCGAGCGGGTAGAACTAACGGTAATTATATTTATCGTGTAAGAGCCTGTAATGATTCTGGTTGCAGTGGTTGGAAAACAACGCAGCCTCTTACGGTGTTGTTACCGCCAGATACACCAACGAGTATCACTGTACCTACACTGACAAGTACAACGGGTATTATTGAAATAAATTGGTCCGATGTGAACACAATTACCCATTATCTATTGGAGAAGAACGTTAACTCTAGCAGCTGGACATCAATTTCAGGTGCTCTTAATGTGAGTCAATTTACAGACACGGTTACCACTCGAGGGAGTTATCAATACCGTGTCAAAGCGTGTAACGCATCAGGGTGTAGTGAGTGGGCGCAGAGTATTGTGGTACAGGTTAACTTACCCGTTGCATTATCTGATATTTCTTCGATTCCTGATGCAACCAATGGACTAACCAGTGCTGCAAACAATGAACTTGTTGGTGAAATACAGGGTCAATCCAGCGTCAGTGGTGGTGCCTTTTCTTATTCAGTACCAATTACTATTGCCCCAGGTCGTAAAGGGATGCAGCCTTCTATATCGCTGAGCTACTCAAGCCAGTCAGGTCAAGGTATTGCCGGATTAGGCTGGGGCTTATCGGCATACTCGAGTATCTCCCGCTGTGGTCAGATATATGATGTAGACCAAGCCTCTTCATCTGCTCATTATAGCGATGACGACAAGCTTTGTTATAACGGCAGTCGACTCGTGGTGGTTGCAACTCCTGATGGTGGGAGTAAGGGAAGCTACGGAGTTAGAGGGACCTTTTATAAGACTGAGCGAAATGGGACAGCTTACATTCAACAGCTTGGTGGTGATATCAATAGTGCTCAAGCCTATTTCGAACTCCATCAAGTCGACGGAACCTTAATTCGGTTTGGTGACACAAACAATAGCTTGAAAACTGCAGTAGGCTTAACTTTGCCATCAAGTTGGCTACAGAGTCTGACTCAAGACCGTTTCGGTAACCAGGTGCATTATCGTTATGATATTAGCACGCCAGGTAACCGCTACATTGAGGATATTTTCTATACCGGTCATGGCGACAGTTATGGTACCCGTAATGTGCATTTCACCTATGAGGCTACGCCAGAGCTAACGTCTTACCATTGGGGCGGTTACAGCAAAAGCAATAAACGTTTATCTCGGATTAACATGAACGTTCATGACTCTGAGGAAGCATTTTGGGTGCTTGGCTATCAATATCCAACATCATCAGCATTAAACCAAGCGGTGGTATTACAGGATTTATCTTATTGTGATGGTAATCAAGCTGCAAATTGTTTAACAACATCTTTTGAGTGGCTGGCTCGTGAATATGACCATACCGCGCTTCAAGAACATCCACTCACTCACATAAGAGACAACACACTTGTTGGCCTAAGAATTAAACGGGAAAACGATTTTGATGGTGATGGTGTGCCTGATCTATCGACCCCTGACGGAGTGCTTCTATCTCACCATGGAAAAAATTTAAGCATGGCTGAGCTTCCCGATAACAGCATGTTTAACTTAACTCCCGATAGTGAATTAAAGATCTTCGCTCGTAATGAACTTAGCAGTAACTTTATCAGTGGCATGATGGATTATGACCATGATGGTTGGGCTGATTTTGTCTATACCAATAGTGACAATGAGTTATTGATCACCGGTCTTGATGAGAACGGGAATTTTAAATCTCCATATAATACGGGTATCGATGCCACTTGTTATGGTTCTATGAACAAATGGTGTTCTAGTTTTGCGATGGATTTCAATGGTGATGGAAGATCAGATCTCTTATTGGCAACCAATAAGCAATCTGGAGTGGGTAATTTTGATGTGACCTACAAGGCATATGTTCGCAATCAATCACTGCCTGGATTTACCTTAAAAAATCAATTCACTGTCACGATAACAGAACCCTTAATGCAGATAGATCTTGATGGGGATGGAATACTGGATCTTGTACCGTCAGCTTTCGGCAAAAATATAAAATGGCATAAGGTTGGTTTTGACAAGCGCACTCAAGCTATTTCATTTACCGAAAAAAATATTACGTTAGAGGCTAATTACGACAGCGACAGAAGGCGCAAACCGGGGAAATGGGTAGACCTTAACGGTGATGGTCTGAGCGATATTTTAACCCTTAGTTTGAATCAACCTGATGACCGATTCTATACCCGTTACATTGCATTTAATAAAGGTAATGGTCAATTTACACCTCTCATTTCAACAGCGCTTACTGAGTTATCCTATCAACGTCGAGGGGGGGATGGGATCGCCGACGAAATCACCATGCCAGGTCTTATTTATGACCAATTTGTTCAATTTATTGATTATAATTCTGATGGGCGTCAGGATCTCTTAATACCGGATAGAACCCGTAGAAAGTATAATTACGATTGCTGGGAGTGGACCCTGACAGAGGGTGATGGCCCCTGCGGTATAGACAGTGATAACTCGCCCAGACTTCATGACTATGATGTCTGGTACTGGAATGTTTTGCTTACTCAGGAAGATGGAAAAAGCTTTAAAACTATAGAGTTAGATGTCTATGGCGCACTTGCTACCATGAGCGTTATCGATTTTGATGCAGATGGGCGTCAAGATTTTGTATCCGGTCTCGGATTTGAATCTGATGCTCAAAGGCGTACTTGGTTTTATGATGAAAAGAAAAGCGCCTCAACTCAATACCCCAGAGAGTTTGTCATATTTGGGCACAAGGAAACAGATGACTCGGTGATTAACCGTGTGGTCACTGAAATGGGGGTAAAGTCTGAAATAATATATGACCAGCTTAGTGCTGTTTATGATAAACCAGCTCCTCAAAATGATTACCCTTACGTTAATTTTGCCAATACCATGCGGGTGGTCTCCGAATATAAGTCAGATAATGGTATCGGGGGACTAAACGCCACAAATTACCATTACGAAACGGCCCGTTTTCATGTGGCGGGTCGTGGTTTTCAGGGTTTTGGGGCTATTATTGAAACCAAAACCAGCTCTGAAGCCCGGCATCAGACCACAACCCGCACTGATTTTTTTCAAGATTTTCCTTGGTCAGGCATGGTGAAGAAAAAACGGACTATCGATTATCAGGGAGGTCCACTTAGTCAGTATGAAGTGACTGCCGTTTCCCCCTTAGCTAATAATTATCAAGTAGGCGAGCCACACTGTTTCTATCCGCAGACGTCGGTGATGCAAAGCTATGTTGTAGAGCTTGCGTCAGTGGTCTCAACCGTGACTAATACTGTGGAAAAAAACGGTCTTTGTCAGAACACGTTAAATACCCAAGAGGTCGTTGATGCCACTCTCAGGCATCAAGAGTTCGTTGAGCAAAGCTACACTCAAGCGGGGGATAATTTATTATCTTTGGCTGATGTCACCGATTCCCGTTCACAGGTTATCTACTTTAAAGGAGTCGGTAAGAGTTTAGACCCTGAAACACTGAGTCATGCGGCAACCGTTACTCATGTCTATGGGACTAATCCACACGGAGCGGTTGTTTTACAGTCTACAACCGTTGCTGGCAGTGGTCCTCGACCGGGCGTTCCGGCTACGACCCATTACCGTGACTACGATGAGTACGGTCAGGCACTCAAACAGCAAATTGGGACACGCTGGACTGCGATGACCATGAGCGATGATGGCTATTTTGTAAAAGATACAACCAACAGTCAGTGGGGGTCGACGCTTGCATCGAGTAATACCTTTGACCCCCTTACCGGCACGATGTTAACGACGACAGATGTCAATGGCCTGATGATAAGCAATATCATTAATTTCTTAGGTCAAGTTTCACAAACAAGCATGACAAAAAGTGGTGCTGAAATTTCACCGGCAGTGTATGTCAGTCATCAGTGGGCGAATGCCCCATATGTGTATAAAACCATCACCCGCAGTAGTGGTACTCCCGAGCAAATTACATACTTTGACAGTCAGCAACGTGCCGTTAAGCAAGTGACGGCGGGGTTTGCTGGTGATATCGTTACGGCCAAGAGCTATGACTCCCGTGGTTATCTGCTCAACGAGACTCAGCCGACCCAAGACTATGGCACGCACGTCACCACCAATTTCAGCGATTATGATGTACTGGGGCGTCCTGGGAGCAAGAGTTTCGACAATGGTTTGGTGAGCTATGTCTCTAGCTACCGCTATGTCGATGGACTCACCACGAATATCTCAGTATCTAGCAGCGATTATAGCTTGACCATGAGCCGAACTTACAACAGCTTGAAACAACTGGTTAGCACGATTGACGCCAAAGGGAATGAGTCAGAGTTTGCTTACAACGGAACGGGTCTTCCTGTACTGCTCAAAGATGTACTTGGCAGCGAGATAACCGCGCAATATGACGACTTAGGACGCAAGCTGTGGTTCGACGATCCCAACATGGGCAAGTGGTACTTTGTTTATAACCAGTATGGTGAGTTGGAAAGCGAGACCGATGCCAGAGGAATAAAGAGCATCTATCAATATGACCAATTAGGTCGACTCATTAACCGTGCTGGACGCGCTTTCATCTATGACGGCGCAGCGGGTAAAGGGCGGTTATATAAAACCGGTTTTGGGGAGAAAACTCAAACCTTCAGTTACGACTTTGCGGGGCGTCCTAGTGAAACCTTGACCCAAATTGGTGGGCTGAGTTTCATCGAGAAATATGCCTATGACAGCACCTTCGGTCGATTAAAAGCCATGCAATACCCCAGTGGAGAACATGTTGCGTACCATTATGATGATAACGGATATCTGACAGAAAATTACCAGCGCTTTGAAGATGGTACCGAGCAGTTGTTACGTCGTATCGATGACTATAGTGCTCAGGGCGGCATTAATCAGCAAACCTACAGTAATGGCTTGATACAGACATTTTACCGTAACAGTGCTGGTTCGCCTGAGCTCATCTGTACAAGTATCAACGGCAATTGTGACACGATAAGCGGCAAACAGTATCTGGATTACGGCTACGATTCCATGGGGAACTTGCAGCATCAGAATAATGAAATCCAAAAGTTCAGAGAGGATTATACCTACGATGAGCTTATGCGGGTACAAAGTGCGGGTATAAGTATCGCGGGTCTTGGGCTCGCGCCCTTTAACCCTATTGATTATGACTACGATGCTGCGGGTAATATCACCGTAAAATCTGATTATGGTAGTGATTATCTTTATGGGAATGTGGGTAAGAGCTTGGGAGGTAGAGCAGGCCCTAATGCTATCAGGCAATTTATTCGTGAGGGTCTTACGCGTAATTTCACTTATGACGAAAACGGGAATCGTCTAACGGGTGATGGGGTAAACTTAAGCTATAACGACGATAACAAACCCGTGATAGTGACACGCAACGGGACGACTAGCACGTTCAGTTATGGTGCCGATGGCATGCGCTTTAAACAGGTCAAGGAGAAAAGCGGAGAAACGACGACAATCTATTATGTTGGCAGTTTTGAGCGAGAAGTGACGACTGCTGCCATCATTGAAAAGACCTATATAGGCGACCATACGATTATCAGTAAAGCCATTAGTGGTAGTATGGGCAATCAGTCAGCCTTTTTACATGTACTGCGTGATAGATTAGGCAGTGTTGATAGCTTAGTTGATGCGCAAAGTGGGCAGATAGTGCAGCACCGAGGTTACGATGTATTCGGTCGTCCGCGAGACTTGGCGGCGGGCAATGATTTGTTAACGGATTGGAAAGGGGTGAGCCGAGGTTTTACCGACCATGAACATTTAGCTGCCCAAGCGCTTATTCATATGAACGGTCGGGTGTACGATTACAACGTTGGCCGCTTCCTGAGTGTTGACCCCTTCTTGCAGTTTCCTGAGAACAGCCAGAGTGCCAACCCGTATACGTATATTTTGAACAACCCGATGAGTGGGGTTGACCCTACGGGGTATAATATATGCGAGGATGATTTAAGCGCATGTACAGCAGATAAAGTTGAAAAAGTAGCTCCAACGGGGTCTCATATTAAATCTGGGCGCAGGATTTCGGGGAGCACTTCAGGTGGTGGAACGTTCAACATTACAGCACATAAAGGGCAAGGTATAGTGTCTGTGAGTAGTGGTCAGAATAATGAAAGAGCAGGGACGAGTGACCAGAAACAAACAACTGAAGAGGTTGGTACCAATCAGAATCAAGACCAGAATGGTGGCTCAGGCTCTTCGTTATGGGGTGGCATAAAAAGAGTAGGACAAAAACTACTCGAAGCTAATGCTCAGGGTTTTTGGGGTGAGTTCGCACACAATGCAGATGAACTATCTGACCCAAGCGAAGCCATTCCAATTAGCGGTCCTGAAGAGTTGGCTGGGGCTAGCGCTGTAGATTCAAGTCCTGCCATGGGGGCGATTATTATTGGTGCTCAGGCTGTCTCTACAAAAGGGCGCTCAGCAGTTACAGATATTCGAAATGGCAACCTCAGAAAACTCAAAGACAAATACCTTAAGGACTTAGGTATTGATGCTCATGCAGCAAAAGAAGTTCTAAACGGCACTAATAAGAGGAATGCTAGGTTTGATTTGATGGTCGATAAGAAGTCAGGTCAGGTATTCCAAAAAACTAAAGATGGCACCATTATACCAAGTGATTACAGTCTTGATGAGCTAAAAGACTATGCGCCGATAGACAGGAAATAACCAATATGAAAATTGAAGTTAACTTTACTCTGGATGCTGGGGATGCCAATGTTGATGTCAAGCAATGGGCTGGCGAGTTGCAACTAGAGCCAACTGAGTTCGGTCAAAAAGGAGAGGTCTCAACAAGAGGTAAGGGGCATATTATTAGTAATTCATATTGGACGATTGCATCAGCACGACAAGATTGCGACTCGATAGATGATGCTGTTACAAGCCTACTTAAAGGGGTTGCAGTGCAGTCAAAAGAGGTCCGAAAGCTAGTTGAAGGATATAAGCTTGATTGCGGTGTAGCAGCCTTCGTTTGGCTTGAGGATGATGAAGACACCTCTGACATAGACCTTTATCTTGGTCGTCACACCGTCTTGCTATTGAGTGACTTGTATGCAGATTTTTCAGTTAGGGTATATGAATAACACTTAGGTGTATAAATTGCCGCCCATCACCTTTGGGCGGCAATCATCACAGTTCCATTACTAGCAATTCCCACCCGATTTCACTGTGTAAAGAAAACCAACGTTTATGAACCATTGCCATCATCATGGCTAATCATGGTCAAAACAGCCGATAATCTGTAAAGAAACTTGTAAAGTTATCAATGTTCAGTATACGCTTGAGTTACTGTACACAAGGAGATTACATGCTTATTGGTTATGCCCGAATATCAACATCAGACCAAAACCACAATTTACAACTCGATGCCCTTACTCAAGCTGGAGGTTCTGTCGCATCTTCGGAAAAGGAAGTGAGCTCAGAATCCCTCAGACACGGTTAAGCCGCTAAAGAATAGAATTGCTCCCATAACGTCATCTCACCAGCATCTTCCATCTGACCTTTACGAAGCATTTGCCATAACTCGACACCGGCTATCGTGGCTTCTGCCCCAGACACAGATTTGAATCCAAGTGCAGTGCGCATCTTCCACTTCACGGCTCGATGGCTCTGCTCCACGATATTATTCAGGTATTTCACCTGCAGCACTTCGATAATATAAGCAGCCATATCGGCAAACCAGAGCTGCCAGTTCAAGTTATCTAGGGCCGCGCTGTTACTGCCACTTTTATCAATAACCACTTTCTCTGGTAAGCCATGCTGCCCAATAGCTTTATTAAAGAAGTCTCTGGCGGCAGCTTCATCCCGCTTTTCATTCAACATGAAATCGATAGTATCGCCGTACTTATCAACGGCTCGGTACAGGTAAAACCACAGACCTTTAACTTTGATATACGTTTCGTCCATTCGCCACGAGCCAGACACTGCGCGCTTCTTGCCGTGACGAAAAACAGCTTCCAGCAAAGGAGCATATTCCAACACCCAGCGATGGAGCGTCGCATGATCAACGTGAACACCACGTTCAGCGAGTAACTCTTCTATATTGCGATAACTCAGCTTATAAGCAACATACCATCGAACGGCCATCAGTATTGTGGCCGAAGGAAACTGTTTTTTAGCAAAGCTTAAAGCCATAGGGAAAATTCACATACCAAATAAAAAGCCAGCTTAGCATCACTGCGGGGCTGACCTATGTATTATCTGCTTATCAAGTTCTGTATGTAGACCATTTCGAAACCTCAAGATGCGACAGAACCAACTTAACTAGGGTGTCCGAATTCAGTTGACCAGGTCACTTTTCTGATGCATCGATATCCCTCATAAATGCATCTAATGCAGAGTCCAAAGCTTGGATACCTTCTGTAAGGGGAATGGAACCTGACGTTAGCTGGTTCCTCAACCTATCAACCCGAAGCTTCACACTGTTCACTGAACTATTAAGTAGCATAGCGCTATAAGCCTTGCTGCTGCCATTTAATTCCTCAAAAGCAAGATGGATGTATGTATCAAGTGAGTAAGTATGTGTATGACCTGTCCACTGCCGTAGCTGTAGCTTAAACTTTTCTGTATTTAGCATATGCTTCCTAAAATCATCAGCCGAATTAATATCTTTGTGCTGTAGGATGATTTCTTTCAATTTTTCAGTGATGAACTTGTGCCTAAATAAATGCGCATGGAATGGATTTTTAACTCCCGCTTTTTTTTTCCACAATCTAAGGTAGGTCGTAGCGGAGTCAGCCTTGAATGGAGCGCCTGTTGTTAAGGATATGAGCAGAAATCCATGGTCGTTTTTCTTCCCTATGGTTTTTATAATCGCTCTTATTCTGGCCCCCTTTATGTAATCCCAGATAGAATTAAGGAAACTGTGCGTGACAGGAATGTACCTAATCGCTTTATCATCTTTACGCTTTAAAGTGTTTAGAAGTAGGTAAGGGTTTTCACCAGAATCAATCGAATCTTCAATATGTTCTACCGTAATCATATGGATTTCACTTATCCGGGCACCGAGTTCTTCCAGGCACTGAAAAAGGGTTAAGTCACGGCTAACCTTTTCTTCATTATCTTGGCTTTCAATCCAATTCCAGACCAGTTTAGCGTCGTCAGTACCTACAGGAAGCCTTCTCCTAACAGGGTCTTTTGTAGGCACTGATGAATGAGTGGTGGTTTCCACTACCCGATCACCATGATCTCCTTCTAGCTTTAATGTGGATTTCTTTATCTGTACCAATATCTTATTGGCTTTATCTGTACCAATAAAGTACTTAAGGTCGTGTAAATCTTGAACAAAAACTAGGAACCTCAAGCAAAGGTGAGCAATATCCCTAACAGTATTATTGCCTCTTACAAGCTTCCCGTTTGAGTTCCTTTCGCCCTGTAGCCCCTGAACAAAGAAAGTAAAGTGCGCATCGTTTAACTGGCTAAACCTTAGGTAGTTATTATGACAGTAACGAACGATGTGGATAATGATGGAAGCATAAGTATTTAAAGTAGTAATCTTATTTGCACTTTCAGAACGCAACAACATGTAAATATACATATTTGCTTCATAACAAGGGATACCATCATCGTAAGTAATGAACGGGAGACCATCTGCATCAAACGTCTGCAGTTCATCAAGTATCGGCGAGTAGAATCCCCATGGCTTGAAATACACTAATTTTTTCTTTGGCATAATCAAACATCCTTTGGATTCTAGCCCAAAAAAGCTGACTGAACATAAGAGAGTTTTACTTCGATCGTCTTATTGACCTCTTCGTACCTCTCTAGTCTATGGACTGGTACCTCATTTGATAAAGCCATTTTCTTTAATTCAGAACGTAGCTCTCCGATAAGAATTCCCTGCAAAAAACTCACATTACGCAAAGTACCAAGTTGGCACTCCAGCTCATCAACTTTGTGTTTTAACCCAGTCCGAGTTTTAGTTGTTGGTTTTTGGCTTAGAAGAGCCTGCTCCTGTTTATCCCTGGCTGCACACCGTAAGTCATCCAATTCTTTAAAGCCACGCCCGAGGAGCAAGTCTGAGGCGCTTTTTAGGGTATTTAGGGCACAAGGAGCAATATCCCTCGACTCGCTATCGTACTTGGCTAGTCCGCCTTGGGATCTCAGCGACTCCTTCAGTCCGACGTCATCCTTAAACCTTTCTGGCTTACTGATGATGTCTTCCAGTAGCTTTTTTGTATTCATAACTTTTTTCTGATTAATCTCTAGTGTGTTAACTTTCTTCGCCATCTAATCAAGCTCCTTGATCTGCAGGGATAGGTTGAAGTCATGAACAATTTCACCACATCTTTCAACAGTGAAGAACTCCGGCTCCAACGTAATAACATCATCCTCAAGCAATTCTAAAATCATGCCCTCAAACTTCTCTTGCTGTTTAATTGTGTCGATGTGAGGCATTGTCATATAGGCCGGAGCATCATAATCTCTAACCAACTTTGAAGGCCTAGATAAACCAACACCTACATGCTTAACACCATATCGCTTAGCAATAAGTTTCCTTAATTCATCTATATTCTCTAGCTTTTCGCTTTGCATTGCATCAGCAAGGTAAGATGCCTTTACACCCTTTAACGCCCCTCCAGTATCGCTTTCTGTAATGTAATGATATAAGTGCCTCAAATCAGAATGACCAAGCATCCATCGCAAAGTCTCCATTCCGTCAAAGCTTTTAGACCAAAAGAAGACCATTGAAAAAAAACGCCTAAGTTGATGCTGGCGAACATAATACCTACGCTTCTCGCCTTTACCATATTCGACCAAGGTGGTCTCAAAATAATCACAAGCTGAATCCAACAAGGTGTTATACATGTTGCTGACTGAGCATGAAAGTGCAAACTGTGCGGAAATTAGGTTGTTAAATAACCTGATTGTTCCTTTGTTTAATTTGGCATCGATAACTTTTCGGTTGAATTTCTCCAACCTCCACAGCATAAGGGCTATAGATCTCGGTATTGGCCGAGTAAGTGTTGCGTTAGTTGCACTCTTCCCACCAATACCTGTTTTTTTCACTTTAAATATTAGGCTGTACGCAAGGGATTGACCATCGCCACTTGCAGGGTCAATATTTGGGGACAAGTTATCATACGGCTTAAGTTTAATAAGCTCGTCCTGCCTCCTTGCCATTATGGCACCGATCAATATTTGCATAGAACCCATTAACACGTCATATAAATCAAACAAACCATGATTATCACGCCTTAATTTAAAGCGGTTTTCAGAAGGCTCTTTATCAAGGCATAATCTGTTTACTCCTAGAGAGAGAAGACTGTCATCAACAAGTTCTAGAAACGCGCCGTTAACCCAAGCAGCGCGATTATCTTTAGGCTGAGCACCAACAACAAGAACATTGAAGCATGAATCAAGTATCGCCTCTTGGTGCTGTGCAGAAAATTCGTAACAGTGTCGTATTAAATTAAACACAAACGCCGGTGGGAGGGTTTTGGTTCTCCCAACTTTCCTTAGCTGCGAGTATTTCTTTATTTGACCAAGCGACACTCCCTTTAAGGCATCAGGGGAAACGTAGCAGCATGACTTACTTACCGGGACAGTTGCAAGCAACTTCAATGCGTATATGTAAGGTGTAATGGATAACTCAGTAGGGTTCACATCTCTATCAGCGTTAGGAACTGCAAGAAACTCATTAGTGCCATCATGTGGCTGAAGTACCAATTCATCGATAGTAGTAAAACACCCTTCATAAACAGGAATGACCTTGTCTGCATAGAGTATGTCTGCCAATACTGTTAAATTCCCCCTGTACTTAGTGGAAGCAACTTCATTATAGAAGCCTTGCTTATTTAACCAACAACAAGCCTTTACCCGCTGGTCAACGGAAAACCCCAAATCTTGTTCCTTGTCTAACATGGTACGGCACAAGTATGGGAATTTGACCTTAAACTTATCGGCCTCTTCATCATCGATACAATCAATTTTACTAAGCAAAAGAGATTTAGTTTTTCTTGTAAAGTCATAAATGCCATTTTTTAAACCACCCTGTGCAACTTTCACCATTAACGCCATGAAGAAGTCATGTGTTGCATTCTTTAGGTGGTACTTTGACAAGCCAATTTTATTTCCATTAAGGATAATGGCATTAGCAAGGCCTAGGATTCGACTTACAATCCGCCACACCGATACAGGCTTAAGAAAACTCCCGCCGTTTTTAATTGGGTTATCTACCGCAGTAACCCAATACTTAAAAGTATTCAAAAGTGGAATGTGCTTATTATCTGTGAGCCTTCGCCCATCATATAAAGTTACTTCCCCCCAGTTGATAGTCTTTTTTATTTTTTGACTATCACCTTTAAAGCTAATTACCCAAACTGGATCTATAAAGCCTGATTCAAGCCAGTAAGGAGAGTGTTCATCGTAGTCGTAAATACCTGTAACAGCATTTGTTAACAACTTCAGGCTCTCAAACTCACCGTTAACTACCTGAGCATCAACCTGAGACAGTAGCTCTTCTTCATAAGGCACAGAATCAGGCCGGAATTGATTGCCTGTAATAAGCTTTAGTGTCATAAGAATGTACCTTTGAATGCCTGTGTATTAATTGGGTTAGCCAATGCATGGTCATAAAGTGGCATGAGTCTCTTAATTTGCGGTCTACTGCTTTCTTTGGCTAACGCAAAGTGAGATATAATGAAGGCGGCAGATTCATACCATTTATCAATTACAGGTGAAAGCTGTTCATTTGTAGCATCCTCTGCAATTGATTTAATGGCTAGCAAAACTTGGAGTAGTGGTGTTGTGATAGAAAATTTTAATTCATCGATTTGCTCAATTGCTTTTTGGTTACTTTCATTTGCCGGACAATTCCTGGCCTTATCCATGAATGAGGGAAGGTTTTCAAGCTTATGATTTTTCAAGAATTCCTCTAATTCATCCTCATTAAAGTCTAATGCTTCAATGAGAAATGTAGAGTCCTGAAGTGCCTCAAACAATATTGCATTCTGAAAAATACGAATCCATCGCTCATTAAAATAGTCCATTAAAGGTTTGGGTAAATAAGAGTCAAGCAAGTTCAAATCTGGATTTTTATGACCCAACGTTTCACTCACCGCCAGTATCGATTTAGTGTCAAGATAAACCTTAATCCCTTGCGCTTTACGAACCCCCCTTAGGCTAATATATTCACCTAACTCTTTGGCGCTCTTCTCACTAAGAATTAATTTACCATCCGAAGCAAACGTGGCTTTTGAGCAACTCTCAGAAAACTCCTTATGGCGGTCAGCGGCAGCAGAGGTCAGCTTCCTCAACCTTTCAACTTGATAATACGATGACTTCAGTATGACATATTGCCAGTCGCTGCCACCTAATTGTCTTAGTTGCTCTCTAGCCCACTCCGTATGAACAATAAGATTTTCAACAATTAACTTTGATCGTTCGTTTAGAATGACTTCCTGCTGAGCATAACCTGCTCCCTTTCGGGGCTTGACACTCAGAGCTACCCAAGCATCACCGACCTGCCGAAAACCAACCTGGTTACCACTGCCATCAAAAAGCTTCCAGTTTCCTAACCAACTTGGAGTAATCTTAGGGTGCTCAAGCACCAGTAAATAAAGGAATGGGAAAATTGTTTCTCTAGTCGGGAGGTTCAATTCCCTTATACAATCGACGGAGAAGCCCTTGTAACTAATATACCGATGGTAATTCTGTTTCAGATTCAAGCCATAATAGTAAAAATTGGCTACTGCATATACCGCACTAGGCTGAGATGGAGTCGAGTCTGTGAGTTTAGGAGATATTATCGAGGTGTCATTTATAAGCGCCTGATTGCGAAAATGTCTCTTAACCACCTCGTCAACCTTATTTTGGGCAATAATCCTAATGTGATTCAATTCATTATTCATACGCTCAGAAATAATAAAGAGCGCCTCTTCATCTTTTACTTTAAGAGGTATCCAGCCGAAGTATCTGCTAATAGCCTTGGGTGACAGTTTACCTCCAACGGAAATAGACAAGAGACTATCTTTAGGCTCTATATATTTAGGCGTGACGAAAGGCGTAAGCGGTTCCTCAAATATACCTTTATTTATAAAACAATTTGTGAAATCTAATAACGTCCTCTTCCACACTCTAAAAAAAGTTTTCAGGTTATGTCCTTTTATATGTGCCTTATGTAGCATCGAGTCGCACACGCGCATCATTAAATAGACTGAGTTTTCAGCCTTCAGTCCAAACTCTAGGTCCTGAATGTGCGGACGATGTATAGTAAGTTCATTGAATAAATTAATTAGACGACTAGCTATACAACCAAATGATGCAGTTTCATGTGTTCGTGCGTAATTTGACATCCCTTCGTAGAGCTTTTCTGTAAAACTTTTTCCATAAACATCAAAAATTGTTGAAAAATGCAGAAACACAGGTTCTTCTAGTTTTGAAAGACAAGTCCAACCCTGATAGTAATGTAATAATTCACCATTTCTATTGGTATTCAAATACATTTCAATAGAAGCTTTAACATCGTCAGATATATTGTCCTGCCTTAAGCGAAATATTTCTAGATTTAGATTATATTTTGATGCGATATATGTGAACATTATCTTAAAGTTGCGCGCGTAGGTGTATCTCTTAACAAGACTTATGCTGTCACTGAACTCATAATAAAGGAAGCCGACAAGCAAGCAGAAATGACTATTGAGCTCTCGCTGGTTATTTAAAATTTGCAAGGCGCTATAAGGCTCATTTTTCTTACGGATTACAGCATCGACAAAAACTGAATATATATTCATGCAAGCATTTTCTGATTTCTTACTCCCTATTGACATATAAGCCTCGGTTAACTCTCGTTGCAAGTTAACCGTTAAAACTAATTTTAATTTTGGAAAACGCAAAAGCTGTAGAGTGTTCATTTATTCATCCCTGTAAAGCAACGCTATAAGTTTTAGTTACATAATTGATAGTTGTCAATAGCGTCTGAAGTAATAAACACTAGTAATATTCTATAAAAACAATAGTTAAATACTCTTTGACAACATTTTAGAGTTGGGAAAATATCTGGTATGGGCAGCGCCGGCGGCGTTATTAACCTTATCGAGAAGAAGCCTGAATTTGAGAGTCGCCACGATATCGGTGTCGAGCTGGGTCAATGGGATTCCTATGCGCTGAGTATCGATAGCACGGGCGGATTGACTGACAAGTTAGCCTACCGCGTCGTTGCTAAAACGGCTCGCAGTGACGGCTATCGTGATATAGGTACCGATCGCGATGAAGTCTATACGTCAATCAAATATGTGTTCGACGACAGCCAGGACTTGATGTTGTCGGCTTCTTATATCAAGGATGCCATCGCAGTCGATTCTATCGGTCATCCCATTCGAATCTATAATGCTGAATCTGTCGGTGGGAAAACTGCCGGAGAAGCCAGTTGGGAAGATTTAATCAACGACCCAGAAGGCAAAGGTATTCAACTTACCGATGAGCAACGTCAGCAACTAGCCGACTCTTTGGCTGCCAGTGATGGCTTAACCCCCTATGAATTTGGTCATAACGGGATTATCTCGCCAATGGCCAAAGATAACGAAGGTGAAGAGCTGAGATTTAAGCTGACTCATAATATCTTCCTCAATGAAAACCTATTCCTGAACCAGCAGCTGCAATATCGTGATTACAGCTCAGGTTTTGCCCGTCAAACCGGCGCATACAACTATGTATATTGGGACCGCCGGGGCACCATCAATGCTGACCCTCGTGCGCCACTGCTTGAAGACGGTGTACTTTACCCGTTTGCGGCTCGCCGTCAGGAGTATCGTCAGGTCTCGGCCGATGAGACGTCTTGGCAATATTTCGCCGACTTGAGATATGATTTCGAACTTGCCGGCATAGATAACGAGTTATTAGTTAATGCGAACTTCGAAGACCGTGATATACGTTTCAAACAGTACTCAATTTACGATGCCGATAAGGTCATAAAGAACAAGGCGGGTGATGTCATCTATCAGGGCCAATTGCCTTACATCTAT
>SPKZ01006529.1_pt1 | contig 17259 bp, 22 predicted proteins | sample 2456571 | NCBI WGS metagenome assembly SPKZ01 (sample SAMN11192286, study PRJNA482655) | marine metagenome | biome: ENVO:00000447; feature: ENVO:00000244|ENVO:00000211|ENVO:00000569|ENVO:00002023; material: ENVO:00002151; isolation source: ocean water from marine abyssalpelagic zone ...
CTTGCGTTCTTCATCAATGAGCGTAAACTATAAATCAATCGAGCAAACAACTAAATTAAAGAGTAAAAATTATGTCAAGTAATAATCGTTTTATCAGTATCGAAGCAAAAAAAGCAGCTATTGCGCAAATTTCAAAATTTATTAAAAATCGCGCCAATAAATGTAGTTTGGTAATGGGTTATTCATTTTTCGCTACTGAGAACGCGCCTGAATCTTTTAAGGAATTGAAGTTGCAGACAGTTGATAAAGTTATACCTATCGCGTCTTATGGTGCTGATAGTTCGATATATGATTGTGGGGAAACAAACATATTGTTTAGATTTTATCATGATGTAGCCCATTTAGAGCACAACAAAGGTTTTAATACACAAGATGAACATTATATTGCAAACTTACATATAACGGAATTTGTCGAATTTGGTGCCTCATCATTAGCAGTTGAAATTTTTCGTAATGATACAATCGGACAAATTGAGTATTACAATAAACATAAAGATTTTGTAGGAAATCAAATGGCATTTATGGATAGTTGCCTAAGTGTTGGTATTGTTAATGCTATCAAAGTAAAACACTAAAACATAAATCATTTTTTATAAATTAGTTTAAAGGTAAGTATCCAATGTCTACATTAAAAAAATTGTCTGTTCGTCAACAAGTAAACCGTATCAATAAATGGATGAAGTTAGCAACAAATCTTGATATCGTCGGTGGTTTGGGTTGGTATAGCGAAGCGCAAAAATTATGCTCAGAATTATCAATACAATATAACGTATCATTAATTCAAGTTGCGCAAGTTGTATCGGCATTAAGTCCACAAAAAAAGTGGGACACAAACAAGCTTGAGACAATCGCATTGTTTAATGAAGTGTTTAACGGCGTAAAACCAAGCTTTTTATATTTTGCGACTAAGAGACAATTGGAAGAATGTAAACAAATTATTTTAGGCAATTTCCTAATACCAGCAAAAAGAATTAAAACGTTTTCTTTCGCCGATAACATAGCGAATGTTGATAGCTCAGAGGTAACTATCGACATGCACGCTTTACGTGTTGCATATGATGACCAAACAGCAAACATTAAAAAGGTTACACCTGTTCAATATAGGCTAGCGCGCGAAGCATATAATATCGTGGCTAAACAACACGGTTTAAAGCCTTATCAAGTTCAAGCGATAACTTGGGTTACATATAAGCGAGCAGTTAACAGATAAGCTCTACACTTCCATATATCATTTATTTAAAACACGAACATAAAAAGCCTATATTTAATTATATAGGCTTTTTTGTTTTATTTGTGTTGACATCAGTTATCGAAAAAAGTTAAGATACCCATATCGAGCAAACAAACAAACAAACAACTAACTTAAAGAGAAAAAATTATGTCAAATCAAGAAACCCGATACAGTGTATCAATACTTAAAACAGTAAATACAAAAACAACGGCGTGTCGTTACTTTGCCAAACAAGGTTATGATATTATGGAAAGGATATCAAAAGTCGAGTACGATAAGATACGCGATACCTGTTTCGGTATGGATTCATTTTATACAGAAATTAAAAGTAATATCACCAGACATTTTCAATCTTGTATTTTCTATATTGCATAAAACAATAAAACAATAAACACGAACATAAAAAGCCTATATTTAATTATATAGGCTTTTTTGTTTTATTTGTGTTGACATCAAATATCGAAAAAAGTTAAGATACCTATATCGAGTTAGCAAACTGTTAATTCATCACACAGAAGGTTTTTATTATGAAAACATTATCAAACTGGGCGTTCCGTGCATCTTGCACAACAATCACTTTAGTTATTTTCACTGGTGCAATGATTGCATTTTCTATTTATGCAATTGTGAATGTAACGAAATATGCGATAGGTAGCGTAAAGAATAAACTCACATCAACGAAGGGGTTATGATTATGAAAGCTTTATTACCTTGGGCATTCTGTGCCGTCTGTGTGACCTTCACAGTAGCTTTATTAGTACACCGTGTAATTACATTACTGTAAATTCCAACCAAACAAAAAAAAACCACAAACTAAATGATATTAGTTTGTGGTTTTTGTTTGCTATAAATAATTATTAGTCTATACTGAAAGTTAATAAGAGGTCCTATGAAAAGAGGAAAGTCAAACACCGACCGACTGCGTTATATATCAGAGCCATTCTAAGCCATTCTAAGACACTTTAAATTTTTAGGTACATCATTGCATTAGAACATATTTTTATACCTTATACAGTGTCGCACGTTTCCATATATTAATACAAATAGCTTATATACAGTGTGCATGTATTAATGCGGCATTTATACGGTTTAGATGGCTAGACGTTTAGAGTTTTATCATTATAGCCGTCTAGACGTAAATACTTCTAGATAGTTGTAGCTTTATATAAAACACTCTGTATAATGTCAGTTAGTAAATAGCTCCTATGCATGAAACATTCATGCAATCGCGTTACCTAAATATTTCTATTTGGTGTAAACGGGTTATTCACTATTTGGTTTAACGACCAATAAACGATACAAAATATATTTAACAAAACAAAACAAAACACAGCAAACACAAACAATATTAATCCATAGCCATGTTCAAAATTATTGGCTCAGATTGATGTTCAAATCATTGCTTAATCGCTTTGTATTTTGCTGTGCTTTTACCAAAAATTGACCATGAATTTGGTGTTATAAAAATGATGTGGATTATTGCATTTGAACTAATACGATTTGGTGATTTTTTGGTGATGTTGACGAACTTTTTTTAAAAAAAAATCAAAGTCAAAAATTTTACGACTTTTTCACAAAAAATGAAAAATAGTTGAAATAATGCTTGACTTGCGAGTTTTAGGGGTGAAATGGTGATATAAAACAACACACCCCATACGTTCAGTCTTCTAAAATACATATGACCCACCCCGTACGACCACGGACCTAAAATATCACACCCTGCCCACGTTTACTTTTCAAAATTTATTTTATTATTTCATTTACTACATCACAAATAATCCAATTTTTTTCGCATGTGCTGCATCTTTTCTGTCATGTGACACTTTCGCAGTCTTTTGGTTGTGGCATGAGTGGCAAAGTGATTTAAGATTAGAAAAGGTATAAGCTTTACTTTTATTATCTTGTATTTCTTCTATGTGGTCAACTACATCGGCGACAACTTCCCGCCCAGCACCCCAGCATTTTTCGCAAAAAGGATTAACGGTTAACTTTTTCTGTGAGAGGACCTTCCAACGTTTCGTTGAATAAACAACTGAGCCACCAACTTTAGTATGCTCCAACGGCTTGCGACGGGGGGTATCCTTTTTATGTTTGTGTTCTTGACACCGGAGGCCATCTATCTGTTTATCAATTATCGTACGGCATCTTGGACTGGCACACATTATTTTAGACATATCTACTCCTTTATATTAAACGAAAAAACCCACACCAATTAAATATGGTATGAGTTTTGTTTATTTATTTTATGTTCTGCGTTGACAGCTAAGTCCGTGGTTTGCAAGATATGATTTCTTTGTCCTTGCAACCGCCCCGCATATATTGCACTTTAAATTCTTAGGTGCCTTATTAACTTCAGCTTTAACGGCTTTAACTTCCGGTTCAGGCTCCGGTTCAGTAACTTCAGGTTCAGGTTCAGCCAAATCAGCATCCAATCCATCTAACGCATCAACCAATGATTTATCTTCTTCTGACGTTTCACCACTTTTGGTTAATAAATCTTCCAACGGTACGTCAGTTAATAGCTCTGTACCATCATCATTTACAATAGATGAATCATCATCAAGCAAGCCTGTAAAGTCTTCTTTATTTGGCTGTTTGGCATCTTTAGCGACTATTGTTGAGTCAATCTTATCATTAGTTTTGTTTCTTTTAACTAACAAAGATAATGCGGACACTTTATTCTTTAATGATTTACGAGTAAATAATGTATCTGGGATACAAATTCCAAATGACTTGGCATATAATACAATGCCAATGTGACATAAGCATGTTGATGCATATTCATAATTGAAGACATCGGTGTATTCAAATTTAATGTTATCACTGAATTGCACATGTCTGTTATGTGTTCGTTTATATTTACCTGTAATTTGTTTCTTTTGTTCGTCGGATAAATTATCCCCACTTACTATCAAAATTTTCTTCATATTGGTTATTCTCCTGTTAAATTCGTTATTGAATAAAATGCACTATTTTTAATGCACTTTAGTAAATATCGAAAAAAACGGTATGCCACAATGAAAAGGAGAGGTTTCATTGCCGCATACCATATTAATCAAACAAATCATATAACGGTATGGGCCGAGTACTAAGTTTAGGGTGTTTGCTTCGCACCATTCTAACGATATTCGAATCGTTAGTTTCATATGAATCATGGGAGTGAATCATATTAAATGTGTGGCTCCATAAAGAGTGAAATCAATATGGGGCCGAGTCTTATCTTGAAATAAAACTAAAATGGTCGGAAACTAATTAAAGTTTTATGCATAATGCAACCGAGTTGCCATTTATTCAAACTACGATACCCACAGAATTAATCTGTATTAGTATCATCAAACGCTTATGAGTAGCTTATCTCATTTTCGATAGTGGTAAGGAATCCAACCTCACAAATTGCGCTCATTTCAAAGCAATCACTATCTAAGCTGTCGGGCTTATCCGCCTATTAAGGTGAATTCTTTATTAAACTATTTCTACTACCGGAGTAATAAGTTTCCGATAGCTATCTCTTCTAGCTGGACCATTATTACATGGAAGGTTATTCGCTGTCAATAGCTTCTTTTGTTTTTCTACAGAAGTATTCGATGGTTTTACCCAATCAATCACTTCTCTTTCGAGTTTTGCATATTCAATACTATCACCGTGTTTTTCACTGTATGTTTTGTTTAGGTGACATGACTTGCATAAAATTTGTAATTCGGCAGTAGTAACGTCCATGATGGCACGCGCATAACTTTCAACATCGTCAAACGTTTTACATGTATGGTTGCCGATGCGATGGTCGGTCTGAACGTCTGGACCTTTAAATTTATTAAGACAGCATTCACATTGCCACAAAAATTTGGTTCTTGTGTTTGTGTCCATATCATATAATCGAGTTTCTTCCAGCTTTAATAATCTAACTGGGTGCATCATCCATGACTGTCTGATGTTTGACCGTATGATTGCACATAGAGATTTTTCTGTAGCTCGTTCACCACCTATCTTTTTAATAAGGGATGCTTTAAAATCTATCTTTTTCTGGATATCTGATTTGCTCGGTATTGTCATTTTATTATTATCTCCTTATAAGTAGTTAATGGTAAACATCTCGACCACGCACACCGTAGCACGTGGTCGAGAAGACGGTTCTGGGGATACCTTCCGATGAGACTTAGGGTAACTAACCCAGCTCATTCATGACAGATTGTCGTCCAATATCAGCACACGCTGCTCCCAGTTTCAAAAATGGAAATAACTATTGTTCATTTTTAATATTCCCTGATAGAATTAAACGAATTGCTCCAATAGCAATCTGCTCCTTCTACCACATAGAACGACTAATCTTTTTATCAACGTTTTCATACAATTAACAATATCTCAATTTTATTCGTGATTCGAGTATACAACCACACACTATTAGCATATAATAGCCACATAAAATAAATAACTAAGTCGATTGGAGACAACTAAATGACTACAGAAACAAAAATACCTACCACTCAATTAGAGCTTGAGGAACAAATGTTAGATTTAGGTGAAAGCAAATTTCGACTATCAATAGGTGGTAATAAAGAGTTTGATTCGCCACATATACAAAAGATAGTGCGCGATATCGTTATGCCATTTACGGAAATTATCGCCACCGCAATGTATAATGCCAACAACGAAAAAAGCTGTGGACCAAAACATGTTCTTGCTAAGTTAAGTGAGAAGCATTTTTTTATTAACGTCGGAACTAAGAAGAACAAGAAAACTGGGGAAGTGATTGACTTAGACCCAACCGTACAACCCGTGCAAATTGCATACATAGTGATACGTGAGATATTTATCGGGCTACGTGAGTGTGCAGCTCGCCGTATGACATCCACCGCTATATCAGTCGGTAAAATGATTAACTCAAACATATTACCCGAGCAACAGTTTAAAGAAAATGCATATGTTCGAATTGGTTCGCTGTTGATAAACTTATTAGTTCTTGGTTTCCCAAAATGGTTTGAAACTGAAGAAAATAACGTTGGCCAATTATCTCTCCCACTTAAGCATTTTGACGGTGACAGTAAGAATAAAGAATACCTTATAATCCCAACACCCGAATTTCTGAGCTTGTGCGAGGATACAATTGAGGGCATCGCAGAAATGGCGGCAGTTATATACCCAATGATTGAAAAGCCACATTTGTGGTCGGAATTTGGTCGTAATGGGGGATTCTATAGCGAACAATTGAAAAAGAATATCATCAAGAAGCGTGGCCTTAATGAACATTCTGGTATTAACCCTTTGATTGCTAGAGCTGTCAATGCCGTTGCACAAACCCCATGGACAGTTAATAAAGAAGTCTTGTCGGTTGTTGATATATTGAATAATGTAAAGGATTTACATAAATCTGATATCGGAAAACTAAGTAAGACATTCCCAGAGACAGTTGGTGATACACCCGATAAGCCATACGGCGATTTGGCATATTCTGACATGGACGACAATCAAAAGCCGGAGCATATAAAGTGGATACGTAAGGCCAAGAAACTACATAAAGACAGGCAAGCAAAGAAGTCGATTGATATATCGCGTGAAGCATCTTTGGGGCAAGGTAAGAAGTTTCAAGTTTTCCCAAAAATATATTTTCCACATAATTTAGATTATAGGGAACGTCTATATAATATGTGTATGACTGGCCTAAACACCCAAGGCTCAGACGTACAAAAGGGTTTAATTAAATTCGCTACGCCTCGCCAAGTTAAAACGGAAAGTGGTATCAGGTGGATGAAAATTAACATGGCTAATCTTATGGGGTTTGATAAAAAACGTTTGGACGTTAGAGTGCAATTATGTGATGAACATGAGCAAATTATCCGCGATGTAGTCAAGAATCCAATCACTTGCACCGCATGGCATCATTGGGATAAACCCTTGCAAGGTTTGGCTGCTGCAATGGAATACGTCAAATGGTTAGATAACGACCAAGCATTTTTAAACACACACGTTCAATTAGATGGACTTTGCAATGGAGTACAAAACTTAGCAGCCATTACACGTGACCATAATGTCGCACCTCATGTTGGTTTGGTGTACACCTACGAACGGGGTGATGTTTATCAATTTGTTTGTGATGATGTGATAAAGAAAATTAATGGTAGTGGTACAATGGCTACCGAATGGCTCGAAAGCAAGCTGATGGACCGTGGACTCACAAAAACCCCCCTAATGACTCGTGCATACTCTGCGAAGCTTTATGGCATCAAGGAAGGTATACAAGACTATATCGACGAAAAAAACATGGCGGATTTTTTCGTCGATAGTTTTAAGGCCGGAAATTTCATGGGTGAACAAATATGGGATTCCATGGATATGGTTTTGTCTGGTCCAATGCAACTGATGAATTGGGTAAAGAAATGTGCTGGTATCATGGCTAAGGCAAATTTACCTTTAATCTGGAACAATCCAGTAAATGGAATTTGCATACAAAGCCCGATGACCACAAAAAGAAAAACCGTGAAGGTTATCGTAAATGGAAAACGAATTGATTATATAATGCAAACTCCTACTGGCATCATTAGTAAGCCTAAGAGTGAATCATCATCAGCGCCTAATATGACTCATTCATGTGACGGTGCGCATTTGACTCGCACAACTGATATTTGTTTAGATGCTGACATACATGAGTTTGCGATGGTACATGATAGTTTCGGGACGGCACCAGATGATGCGGAAACGCTCCTACACAGTGCTAAACATGCTTGGGTAAAGAATTATGGCGGTGATAGGTGTTTACCTCAAGAATGGTACGAGCAATGGATTCAGCAAGGATTAGATAAAGGTATCACATTGAGCTTACCTAAGCCTGAAGAATTCATAACGTTTGGGACATTGAAAGCTGAAGAAGTGGTTTCTAGTGAATTTTTCTTTGCCTAATCGAAATAATGCATATTCCACTTGACAGTTATTTAGTTTCATGTAGAATGTGCATTAATAAATAATTTTTATAAAACGGGCATTATGCCTACGAGGAATTTGGTCTATTTCAGGTAAAAAATAAACCAAATATTTAGACCAAATTCATTAATTTAATGGGAGAATATAATGGGAGTGAATAATTTGTTGAATTTTAAGCTATGCAAAGAAAAATTAAATGAGGCACGTAAGCATGATAAAGATGAAGACATGGTAATGAAAAATGAAGGTAAAATGTATAGACCAAGCATGAAAAGGAACAAGGAGCGGATTGAAGCGGATATGTGTGAAGTTGAACATTTCTTAGACAAAAAGCATCATTACAATTTAATTGATGCTATGACTGGGATAGATAATAAGCATATGTTGTTTATATTGATGAAGCGGATTAAAAAAATTGGATTCACAAAAGCAGTAGAAAATTTAAACGAAAAATGTAGAACATTCGCAACGGATATACATAAAAAAATGGCATCACAAAACTCAAAACATAAGCTCGGTATTTATTATTCTTATGATTTAATGTTCATCAAAAACGGTCGGGGCAAATGTCCAGATAATATAATTATCCGCATAACCAGAGTAACAAAAGGTAAGAGAGATGCGTTAATTTGGGTTGGATTAGTTGGAGGGCAATACAACATTTATTACTCTCTTAAGCATGATTAAAAATAAAGTTAACATACCCCGTCGGCGGGGTTAGCTACAAGCCGCATACATAATACGTTTATGCAGTTTTTAATGCATATTTCACGATATTTGGTTTTATTTAGGTGTATGTCTACAAGCCACATAAACAATACGTTTGCTTCGATAGGCGGGGTATCATACACTAGTTGGCGGGGTATCATACATTCAATATATGTACAATATGTGGTATGAAGCCCCGCCTCGAATTTAAACGCAGCCCGCATACAGCATACAATCCTTTCAAAAAACCTCTCCGAAATCGCATATACTATATATATGCTTTGCTACCTTCGCAATTTTCATTTCCTTATTATTCTTCGATAATATACACAAAAAAATTTAATATATGAGCGTCAGCGAATGCGAGGAACGAGCCTATACTTCAATTACAATCATGCTAACTTATGTAACGAAGTATACTTAGAAATTTTTATCAAAAACAAATCATGGCTCACTACGTTCGCTTGTTCGCTTGCGCTCACAAAAAATTTTTATTTTATTTGTTGCAATGTATAATCAAGTGATATAGAATGAGTTTCAATTAATCAATTAACATCAATGGAGAAAATAATGGATTTAAATAAAAAAGAAAAAGCATGGTTAGAGCGGTTCAAAAGCACAATGGCTGCCGCACCTTCATCACTAAATAACAAAATCGGGTCATTTACGATTGGTGATAGAGATATAACTCTTTTTGACAAACAAAAATTCGATACGTACATAACTAAGAAAAATGAAGAAGCTTATGGATACTATGATGAACAAGATAAGGGTATCGAAGTTCAAGCAAGTGATTCAGAAATTATGGTTATAATGTTCCCATTTCATGTAGAATCAACTGCTGGGTAAAAATAAAATAAAATAACTATTGCAATCATTTTACGATAATGTATAATGACCTTATTGAAATCAACGAGAGAAACAAAACATGCAACTTGAAAAAAATGGAAACCACACACAAGATATAACATCAAACGAACAAATGAGCATTTTGATTGGTTTGGAACTAACATCACAATATGAAATTGATGAGTACAATAATATTATGCGGGGTCATGTCATGTACAAAACTGTAGATGCCGATATTCGTGATTTTCATGATGTCGCGAAAAAGTTTAATTTAGTTGAAGTATTTGGTTGGGTTCATTATTTCGGCGGCGAAGGTGATATAGCTTACGCAATCAATGAAGAAGCCGCGAAAGAATTTAACGAAGTTATGACATATGACATTAAGACATCGACCATCACAATTAAAAGTTGGTGATAATTAGAAATAACCATTGACATATATTTTAGTTATAGTAAAATTAACTCAATCAAATAATCGAATAAGGAAAACATTATGCAAACAGTCAACGGTACGTTAAAGCAAGTAATCACGACTGGCAGAGCTGCCCACATGGAATATATCGGCAAGCAAGCCACCAAAGGGCTATTTACAGCCATTAAAAAGGTTCGCGCTGGTACTTTTAAGGATTGTGGCCAAAAGTTCATCTATGAGTTCCATAAGCCCGATTTGGATTATTACATTGGTGCAGCCTATCAAGCAAACCCCGGATTAGATTATTCAATTAATCGTGTTAGTGATTTATTTCTCAATGCTTGCGAATTGGCGATAAATGCCAGTGGCAACAAAGAGGTATATGTTAAAATATTTGTAGGTTTTGATGCAAGAAATTGTAACCCAAAACATACGACAATTGAAAAAGCGCAAGCCGCCCATACGAAAGCGACCGCAGCGCTTAAAGCCAAACTTAATCTATTTGCTGCAATCAAGCCCGACAACTTAAAATTTGTTCTAATGATTAATGGTAATTGGTATGAATAGCATGGAAACGGTGAAAATCGACAACACTGTGAAAATCAACAACGTATATTATGTTGTTCATGATAAAAAATCAAGAGAGATTATCATATCAACTTTGCGCAACAGTAGGGAAAGTTGTCTGGAATCATTTTTTGTGAAACCCCAAAACTCAAAATATAGTCCAGCAGGTGAGCTATATCGGAGAACGAACAAAGCGCCATTAGGTATATCTCGATACAACCTTGAAGAATGGTTTACTAATCACCCATCATTAAGCTGTGATTTGGTTGACCTTAAATTGAACCTTAAGGTCGCATTGGAGAGTAGATTATGGTAGAATGTACTTGTTGTAAATGCACAGGCAGACCAATCGAGGGCGCGCAAGGAATGAAACCTTGCATCAAATAATTTGGGGGAGAAACAAATGTTAGTACTCACAATACTAAAAATGTTATTGATTGATGAAATAGCAAATGGATTAGATGACTATCTCGGAATCGTAATTTCTGATATGTTCATTTATAAGTTATTGGATGGGCTGGAAGCTGGTGGGGTTAGAGAATTTCATACTGGTATATGGAAAATATCAATCGCTCGTTCACTCGCATGCCCTATATTATATTTCATAAGTATGTCCAAAGAAATTGATGAAGAGGAATTTATATACGACGAATAATAAAACATTAAAATAAACCCAATTAGTTATTGACATAGCTGATTGGGTAAAGTACAATTAATTCGAATCAAAAGATTCAAACAACTTAAACAACTTAACGGAGTAAAACACATGAACTTATATAATTTAGTACTAATTTTTTTAAATGGCGGTTTTGGCAGTTTTGGCAAAACTAAAACTAAAAATGTTGCAGAAATTGCTAAAGTAATAAACCAAGCAAACGCCGACTTGGCCGAAATCATCGAAATCGAAAATGATAAAATCGTCGAATTCGCAGCAAATAAAGATTTGGTGGACACACAAAATGCCGAAGCTGTAAAAGAAAATACAAAAATTAATGATAGACTATTGAGAGATGCCGCCAATGCCGCAGCCTTGCTAATTAAAAATGCAGAAAATGAAGCAGAACGTCGTATAGATGACACTAACATTGCCTATGCTACTGCAATCAATAAAGAAATAGTTGCCGTACGTATGTCAAATGATATTATTGCCGAAGCAAATCTCTTGATACCATTTGGATTAACTGATAGTAAATAAATAATAATTGGTGGGGCTTCATTGTCCCATCTTAACGGAGCAAAATGGAAATCATTATGTCTGGAATAAAGATAGAATATGTATAATCGGGGCTGGTTAGACTGATTAAACATAATGAGCAAAATGCTATATATACTGTGACTTGTTCTACCGAAAAATTTGAAGAACTATTTAAAGAAGCCAAAGAATTGGACCTACTCGATAAATCTGATGACTATTGGTTTAGTTTAAAAAATATAGGCTTCAGTATCCATTTAGATTCAACAATGTAATGGTAATGAAAATGGAAAAAAACAAGCTAAGAAAAAAGGTCATCAAACTTTACAATTTAAAGAAAGCCGATTTGAAAGTTGGTATGATATTGGATAGTAAAAATTATGGCAAATATAAGGTTTTGAGCTGGAACTTTGTAAAGGATGTGCAAGTCCAATTTATCGAAACTGGGCATTTAGTAAATACATCAATCAATTTTATGAACCGTGGGTTTATTAAAGACCCATACAAACCACACGTTTTTGGTATTGGTTTGTATGGCGTTGGTAAATATAGAAGTGTATTACCCAATGGAAAGAAAAATATCGCATATAGTAAATGGACTGGGATGTTGGGTAGATGTTACGACGGGATTATGGATTGTTATTCCGATTGCACCGTTGCAAAGGAATGGCACAACTTCCAAAATTTTGCCACATGGCACCACGAAAATTACATAGATGGATATGAACTAGATAAAGATATCAAAATACGAGGAAACCGAATTTATGGACCAGACACTTGTATGTATGTTAGTCAAGCTGAAAATTTGCGTGCGATGTATAATGATAAACTAATCAAGTTTGCATTCACTAGCCCAGATGGTATAAAGTACAAAGGCAAGAACCTCCGCGCATTTTGTAAAAAGCATGGTCTGGATGCTGGAAACATGGGCAGAATAAACCGACCAGCGCCTAATATGTACAAGATATCTAAAGGTTGGACAAAAACAAATAACGGCCTAAGCGCAGCTGAAAATGTAGCATTACGAGCAGGGAATGCCTCATTACAATCGACACTAAATCAAGAATTTAAATTAATTAATGGCGACGGTGTTATATTTACATTCACTAATATATCCGAATTTTGTAGAGTGTATAAATTGAACAATTCTACAATCTGTGGATTAATTAAAGGCAAACAAATTCAACACAAACAATGGAGAAAAGTAACATGAGTGCATTAATGAAAAGAATGAAAAAGAACTCAACAATATCAGGGACGAATGTGTTATCTGATAGCAAATATTTTAAACGTGATTCGATACCGACCGCAATACCATTATTGAATGTAGCCCTTAGTGGCTCGTTTGAATCTGGAATTACAGCAGGGCTGCACATGTTAGCCGGAGATAGTCGCACATTCAAGACTGGATTTTTAATCCAATTAGCTTTGGCATTTCAGCAAAAACATAAAGATGGAATAGTTTTGTTTATTGATTGCGAATATAGTAGTTTGGAATTCTGGATTGCTAGTGGTATCGACATGGACAGAGTGCTACATGTCCCGGTCCAAAATATCGAGCAGTGTAAAATCGAATTGACGAAACTCATGAGCGATGTTGGTGATGACGAGCATATGATGGTTTGTGTAGACTCGATTGGAGGAATGCCGAGCCTCAAGGAGCTTGATGATGCACTAAATGAAAAAACTGTCGCAGATATGTCGAGAGCACGTAGTTTAAATTCTATGTTCCGTATAATCACCCCGTTGGCCAACGAAAGAAACATACCAGTAGTTTTAATCAATTCTTTCTATATGACGATGGACATGTACCCGAAGCGAGTTTATGCCGGAGGAAAAAAAGTATTCCTTAGTTGTGACGATGTTTGGTTTATCACGCGACAACCAATAAAAGACGGCAAAGTAATTATCGGTTTTCAGTTTGTTATCAATGTTGATAAATCACGTATTATCAAGGAAGGAAGTAAATTCGTTATCGAAGTTCCGTTCCAAGAAGATATGGATATTGATACCATCGACATCAACATAAATCGTTATTCTGGCCTATATGATTTAGCCAAAGATTTTGGCGCACTCGTTAGTGCTGGCGCTTGGATTAAGGTCATGGATTTAGCCACGGGTGAGTTGTCTGGGAATGTTAGACAAGCTGCCATCGGCAATGATTATTATGATGCTTTGTTAAAACATCAACCATTCATTGATTTTGTTAAAAACAAGTATGTTTTAAATTAATCCAAAATAACTATTGACATTAAATAAGGGGTCTATATAATAGGCTCCAACTTAAACAAACAAACAAACAAACGGAGAAATAAAATGTATACATATACAATCGAATTAGCGGATGAACTTACAAAAGCAGAATACTTAGAATTGTGCGAAACTAAAAACTTCAATCGCGTCCTTAATGACGGCACAAAAATAACCATATGTTCTGATGTACCAATGACGTATCAGCATGTAGAAAACATGTTTTACAAGGCCAGTGGCAATCCTTCAAAAATCGAAGTAGTCCCACCAAGCTATCACCGTAGAGAGGTAATGTATAAATTAAAGCGTTATATATTAAAATTAGATGGTAAGGTGTATACGTTTAAAAATACTGGATACAACATTGGTGATGTACCTGACCGTCAATGCACTGCTACTATCGCACATAATTTGCACCATGGGAATATTACATTATTGCCTAGAAATAATGTACCTAGTACAAATACCCAAACTAAATTAGAAGATTTAAATTTATTGATTGATTGCCTTAGAAAACTCCCAACCAGACATGAAAAATATCGCGATGAACTAATCACAAATTATCTAGCAAATAAGTAATTTATTAGTTGACATTATCTTGAGACTTAGTAATATAAGTTTCAAGATAAACACTAACCAAATAGGAATATCATGTATAAATATAATTATAAAGTTTCGATAGACACCAGCATCACAGTCGAAAAAATGGTATTGATATCAAACATACCAACGTTTAATAAAGTTACACAAAACATCAATGATGGCACATTGAGTGTGGCATCTGATTTTTCATTATCGAATAATTATATCGCAGATATGATACATCACGTTTGTTTAATACGAACAAATGATATTATGGTTATTAGCCGAGTTCGCGTAATTGTGGATTTCAATATAAAATCTATTAGCAATAAAATAACAATATTAGAGAATTCGATAAACAAAAACCAAAATACAATGCTAGATGATGCAGATGCAATAGTTTCTTATTTATATAGTAAATAAGTAATTTATTAGTTGACATAAAATAAGGGGTCTATATAATAGGCTCCAAGTTAATAAACAAACAGACAATAAATTTAGGAGAATCAAATGCTAAAATCAAACAAAATAAAATCAAACAAAATTGAATTAATCATAATCGTGTTAGTTGCGGTATTTTTATCGGTAGGTTCATGGTCATCTTTTCAGCAAACAAAAGAATATGTATATTTTGTGCCGGAGCGAGTATACGAAAAATCTGACACGTTCATGGTAGAAGGTGAAGATAAATATGGTGAAACTGTAAAATATAAAATCGTGGATGGCGTATGGAGTCAACGCGCCGACCCAGAAACTTTCAAATATGAGCTAATATATAGTGCTGGGAAGTTCTTAAAATGTGAAATCGGCGGCATAGAGTCTAGTGCACTATCATGGCATAAAACTGTGTTTTCATGTACCAGAACCACTACTAACGACATCCACAGATTGGTATGGGAGATGGTGGCACTGGATGGGGGTTATAACAACTAAATATATTAAGTTAATCAAAAATAACTATTGACATTAAATAAGGGGTCTATATAATAGGCTCCAACAGCTCATCACTAACTAACGGAGAACACATGGATAACCAAATGGAAGTAAGATTAAATGTAAACGTTAATATGATACCAAAAGTAGCCGTACCAAATAATGGTGAGATTGATGTGTCAATTCCGCATAGTGATAATTATCCCGAGACTGTAACAAAAGCAGAAATTAGGATTCGCATGGAAAACACAGTTTCTATCATGGCTTTGTTATTATTGGTCGATGCAATGCGCGCCAAGTTCCCAGATTTGGACGAACTAAGTTTACTCATGCCATATGCTCAATATGCGCGGAAAGATAGCGTACTGAGCTCTGGGGGCGGTTTAGCGTGTAAAGTATTTGCACCACTAATTAATTCGTGCAATTTCCATAAAGTAACGATTTATGATGCGTATAGCCACGTTATGCCAGCGCTATTAAACAATTGCCAAAACATTTCATCACTTGATGTAATAATCAATACGCCGGAATTGAATGAAAAACTAACCAATAAAGAATTGGTATTAGTTGCCCCAGATTTTCGCAATACCGCAAAGGTCGAAGCTATCGCTAAACATTATGGTCACGACTACATTATTCAGGGCGACCAACATCGAGATTTGAAAACTGGTGAAGTTCACAGCGTTTCTCACTATGGGACAGAGCAACAAGTACTTTTTAAGGATTTGCTTATCGTAAGCGATATTGCAGAGTTTAATAAAGATTTTGTTAGATTGGGCGAAAAACTATGTGAAAGTGGGTACAAATCTATTGGCCTGTTTGCAACTCATTGGTTGGGTGGTAGGAGATTATTCACTGCTCTAAAGCTTAATGGATTTAGTTCTATATATACAACAAACTCAACAAAAAACACTTTATATCAGCCATGTGGACCAGTTCATATTTCCAAAATTATATAAATCGTAATAACGTAAATTAATCGTTGACAATACAATGGAACCCTGTAAAATGGGTTCTAAGTTAAACACAACCAAACAGGAAAACAAAATGGAAAACAATACAGATACAACTTTTAACGGAAAAGAAATCTTAGGCAGCGCAATAATTTATAATAACGTCGGGTACGATGTAGGTACATACATCAAACACGATTGCGTTTGGTTAACAAATGGGCCTATTGTAAATGACGCAATTCATATTACACTTAGTGAACTTTTGAAGGACTTTAAATCTGGGATAGCGAAATTTGCTGAGGTAGAACGAAGTATAACTTTTAACGGAAAAGAAATCTTAGGCAGCACAATAATGTATGGTGGTATCCGGTACAATGTAAGTCTCGCCAACTACGATTGTTTATGGTTAGCCAGAGCTGGTTCGAATGTGAAAAACGGAACTCATAGTACAATTATTGAACTTTTGAAGAAATTTAAATCTGGGAAAGCAAAATTTGTTGAGGTAGAACTACCAGAGCCAGAACAAGATAAACTTGATGTCACCGTTGGTCCTTCTGCTGGTAAAAATACCGCACACCCCATACGTTATGCACCTGTTGCACCTGTTGAAGGTTTGAAAAATGAAGCCAAAAAGGTTTCTGAATGGGCGCATGAGATAATCTCTGGATTA
>SPKZ01021289.1_pt1 | contig 17241 bp, 16 predicted proteins | sample 2456571 | NCBI WGS metagenome assembly SPKZ01 (sample SAMN11192286, study PRJNA482655) | marine metagenome | biome: ENVO:00000447; feature: ENVO:00000244|ENVO:00000211|ENVO:00000569|ENVO:00002023; material: ENVO:00002151; isolation source: ocean water from marine abyssalpelagic zone ...
ACTGTGCTTGTATCAAATGTTGTTCTAGTTGCTGTTCCTGTTGCGGTTGCCCAATTTAAGGCAGGATATAACCTAACTATTTTACCATCTTCTGATCGTGTAAATAAAGCAGAAGTAACGGCACCGTTAGCATCCTTTGAATACAAAGCTGCCGAATCGGTTTGCGTTGCTGGATCAACATTGTTAGTTATTCTAAACTGCAATGCCCCGCCCGTTGATGGCGTAAACTGCACGCCCTGATTAGTATTGCCAAGGGCTTGAAATATGCCCCTACTTGAATCTTGTCTAAAGAATTGTACTTGCCCCTCTCTAAATGCCGTTGTTGTAATCCGTATGCCCTTTTCTGCTGTTCCTGATGGTACCGCACCTTTTATATCTAATTCGGCAGATATTACACCACTTGCACCAATTGGGGTAAATGAGGCTATACCCCCCGTTATATCATGTGAATTTATTCTTACCTGTTGGTTAGTGAATCCAATATCTACTTGGTTAGAGGAATTAACAGATAACACATTCCCCCCACCCGTTTCTCTGATAGAAAATATTTGATTCACGCCATCGCCTACCACATCTAAAAAAGAGGCAGGAGAATTATTTCCAATCCCTAACCTATTTAGAGTATCATCCCAAAAAAGATTGCTATTGTCTTGACTTAAAAGGCCATCACTGCCCGCAAACATTACAGAACCTTGTGTAAACCCTCCTATTTTCAAATCATCCCAAAGTACTTTAAAATCTTTGCTTGCTAATGGCTCGCTATTTTTCCAACCGTAAATATATGTCGTACCATCAAAAAAAGACGGTGTACGTGCATCGTTACTATCAAAATTTCTTTCTGTCATAACTATTGATCTAAAAATTTAGCTAAATCTCCGCTCATAAACTCGGCACAATCCCCATTCATAAACAGAACAAAGCATTCATCACTTGAAGCCTTTATTCTAGCTGTGAGATTATAATTAATCGCCTCTACCTTATTGCCATCTATCAAGCACTCGCAGACTACATTACCAGATACTATTTGCATATCAAGAAAAGAAAGGCCGTCTTTTGGTTTTAATAAACCTGAGCTGTCAATATAATTTATAGAAAGATCGCTAATTTGTTGGCCGTTTTGGTTGTCAGGCTGCATCTTTATTGCTGACCAAAACCCCGTTAAGTCTGTTACCGCGCCAGCAGTAGCCGTAAAAGTAGCCCTCACTAATGTATCTTCTCCAATTAAAGGCGTGCCTATTAATGCATTATTAGAGGCTCTAAATAATTCTATTTCGCAAGTATACCCATTGCCTATATCGTAATCACTTACCTCAATAGGAGGGCTTAAAAAGTTGTATATAGTTGCTCTTTGAATCCCCAAATCATCAAGGCCGCTAACATTAGCAGAAACCCTAAGCCTAATTGTATAATCGTTTTCATCTGAATAATTAGAACTCTTAAAGTTTAACCCGTTTTGCGGTTGCCCACTATTATAAAATACAGTGTCCGCGAACCTGTTCTGCAACCAATCTTCCCACCTTATTTTTTGAGCGAATACGCCAGAATAGTTTTGATTGTTTCCAACTTTAGCCCCTGTAGTAATGGAGCATTTATTGTATTGATTACCATCTACAAACAAGTAATTTCTTGTCGTGTCAATTTCTATCTGTTGAGAACCACCAGAAACAACCGAATTTGATAGATTGAAAAAGAATGTGTTTCCATTGCTAAATGTTTCACCTGTTGTCTCATTATAGGCCACTAGAGTAAAACCAATAGTATTTAAAAAGGCTTGTTTTAATACATCTAAATTCAAGCTAAATGCGAACCCTACCGCTAATGAATCCTCTACCCATCCTTTATGATCGGTAAAACCAGTATCAACACCAATTTCACTATCAGCAAAATGAAAGTCAAACTGACTGAAACTAATAAGCCCCTCAATATCATTGTCAACAATGTATGGCTGTATCTCTTTCAATACAACCCTATCCGATTGCTCGTTAGTCAATGAATTGTTCGCCAAGTTAACCCCTATTACATAATTAGGGTTTGTTATAGTTGATAATAGTTCCCTTTGATTAGTATTGTATTCCAGTTCTGCAACAATGATTAAATTACCTGATACAATGCTGCTCGTAATACTCCTGATCACATTTAGCCCTAATGTTGTTCCTCCCCCTTCATTATGATAAATGCTATCATAGATAAAGTTATCTATTAATGTTGTTGTTTTGTCCTGATATATCGATTGAGGAGCTAACAATGAAACGAATAACCCCGCCCTTTGGCCAGCGGCAAAGCTGCCTATTGCCTTACTAACCTCTATTGTCACCCTTGTTCGTTTGTTAGTCTGTAATGCGTTAACATTATTAGTACTTAACACATCCTCATAAGTAACACTCTCTATATTATAGTTATTGCCAAGACCATTATAATTCTCATCATAGAAACCTACTGAGCCTAAATTACTGTCTTGAGTAGATTGTATCGATATATTAGGATTACTTAACGCCTTTCTAAAGTCTACATTAAATACGTGCTTTAAGCTGTTAGCCCCTGCAAACTCATTAGGCGGAATATTGTTTTTTGTGGCTTCCGTTTCGCCTTCTCTAAACCAAGGATTGATTTTATAAGTGTGTGTTATTCTAAAGCTTTGCACATAGTCCGATTCGCTAATGAATGAGACTAAAGCTCCTCCTGTTTGCCAATCTAATATAGTACCTACAGGACTCATATTTTGATTACCAACAACCCTCGGAATGTTACCCGCCTGATATGACATTTCGTTGCCTGTAACCAAGCTATTAAACTCTGTGTTATCATCGTTTTCAACAAACCCAAATTGATATACTAGCCCAGTCAAATAGTTTTCTGAAACATTACCTAATGCTCTTATACCTACATTTGTTTGATTACCAGTTGAGGCTATTACGCCAGATGTTAAAGTAAAATCTAGTCTTTTCCCCTCTTGTCGTATAAATGTAATTACACCTTCAAACTCATTAGGCGCGGAATTGTCAGTGCTCCAACCAGATATAAATCTAAACTTTTGACCAACGGCAAACCCGTCTAGCTCAAAGCTTCCTATTGTACGAGTAATAATATTATTTACTGCATCAACATTCCAGCTATCTGTTAAATCAGCATTTGCGAACCATTCTACTGAACAATTAATAATACACTGGTTTTCCTCCATCACATTGCCCGTCAAATTTGTAGTAAAATCTGTGAGGTTGTCAGCGAAAGAAGACCCGTTTTTGAGCTTGTTTCTATACTCAGTCGATATGTTTATTAATTGAGGCATTAATTATTGGTCACGTTGTTTATTCTGTTTGAGTAATCTGTGAATTTATCGTGCATCTGGTTATTAATTCCGCCTAACTCTTTTGCTTTAAATAAAAATGCCTTTGTATACTCTTCATCCATTTGACCAGATGCGGCCTTTTTTAAAGCAGAAGAAAGTAACGCGTACAATTCAGGCTTTGTAGCTTTTATTGTTTCTAACTCCTTTTCTTTCTCCTGTAAACGCTTTTCGAAATCTGCTAAATTCATCATTACCCCTCTAGTTTAATTTCCTTTAAATTGTCCGTGTACTGTTCAGCTATTGCATAAGAAATATTGCACTTGTCTATACGTGGAAACCATTCAAGATTTACCGCTTCGCATTCGTTTCCGTATTCATCGTAAAAATAGTTATTTCTAATCAGTTTTAAAAAGTCCTCATACCCAAACGGGTTATCCTGCTCATTATATACAAGCTTTTGCCCTCCCCCGTTTTGTTCAACAAACGATTCATAAGAGCCGTATTTTTCATAAGAAACCTTTGCACTTAGTTTCTCTCTATGGTCAGCGGGTATTTTGCCATTTTCTAACCATAGCAATTTGGGTACATTATGATTATTACTAGACACTTTAAGATTCCCGATCCTATTAGTGATTTTTTTAGCAAGCTTGCTATTGCCGCCAAAGGTATTAATCACATTATCCGCAAGCGATGCTAATGTTTTTAGAACCTGCTCCAATGGCGTTAGACTATCTTTTCTGTTGCCTAATGCTACAAGAAAATTAACTTCCTCTAAACCGTTGATAAATTTGCCTGATGGGTCGTCTATTGTAGGGTTTTTAATGTCAGTTATTACTTGATAGTTTGTACCTGTAAATTCAGTAATAGTATATTCGTCTGTAACATCAGTGCTAAACCTCCTTATCCTAGAACTTGCCAGAGTGCCCGAGTTATCCCCTTCGTTCTCTATCAATACACTAGGCTTAACATAATTAGCCGTACGTTTCCAATAGTCACTATTTTTACTCCTGAATTGTATTACACCATCAACAACCTGAACAACTGCATTAAAGTAGTCTATACCTAGCTGGTAAGCTTCTAGGCAGTTATACCCGTAATCAAGATCATTCGGTATGCCTTTTTCAATTGTCCCGAACTTGGTTATTATTTCAAATTGCCCTCGTATATCAGCGTTCCTATTTGATGGCAAATAAACGATATTGTCTAAATCGGTTAAATCTGTTTCAAAAGTATAACCTAAATGCTGGGCTGCTTTTTCTAGCAAAGTCTTGAATAGTATTGCTTTGTGTGTTCTAGTGGGAGACAATAATAAATCAAGTGTAGTAACTGTCAAGTTCGCTACTTGTATAGCAACCTGTATAGAAAAGGCTATTTCTAAAATAAAAGCGATAACATTAAATATTGTTGCACCTATGCTTCCTGTAACACCTGACGCCGTAATCCCTGCACTTGTTGCATTGTCTTTCCCTAAGTCCTTAATCCTTTGAAATAATGCAGTGGTTAAGATGTAAATGATAATAGAGGCTGTTAAGGCTTTTACCGCCCTATCAAACTCTATTACATTGTAGTTAACATCTATATAATCCGATTCAGTAATCAATCCTAATGATTCAAGATAGCCGTAATTGATGGCTTTTAGATTATCCTCTAAGCTTACATTTCCATTCTTTAAAACTAGCTTTACATTGTAATTTCCTCTCGCTGGATTATTAACCCCGTCTTGTGTTAAATCAATCCAAAACTCAATATTATCAGTATTGGTTTTGTTGCTTACTTGGTAAGTATAGCTAAGACCTTCAAATATATTCCGCCTGTGTTCTAATACTTTTAGGTAAGCATCAAGAGAAAATGTTGCACGCTCAACGGACACGGAAACCCCCAGGGGGCGTTGAAAATTAACTAAGATACTTATATCTTGGTTGTTTTCACTACCTACTATCTGTTCTCCATTAATGAACTCTTTTACTATTGCCGCTTTATCTGTTGCCATTAGTGTTTGCGCGTATATTTCTGCATGAATCTTTGTTTGTTCCCTTGCTGCTCTATAATGGTCGTAACCATTCCTGCCAATTCATCCACCTTAAACTCGGTTAAGGCTGGTTTTGCTTTTATCGCTTGTTTTACGTCTTGCAAGCCTGAAATGATTTCAGCGCTATAGCTATGATCAGCTTGAACTGTTTGATTAATTACAGACTTGCCAAGGTTATAATTAGCAATTATGTCCTTTCTTGATAAAGGGTTGCCCATTGCTGCCCTATCTTTGGCACTTAGAACCGTTTCATTAGGATGCAATACGGAGAAGAAACCGCCTTTACCATCTACATTTCCTTTTCCTGTAACATCTATACCAGTGTCAAAGCTTGGAAAGGCTTCTACAAAGGCACTCAACAAAGCACCTTCAAATATAGCATTTCTCAATGGCTGATCATCACCAGCTGCCGCTTTAGCTGATACAGTATCAAGAATGGCAAATAACAGCTTGCTCTTTTGCTGTCTTTTCCTTTCTCGTTCCCTTTCCCTTTCAAGCTCCGCCTCTCTTCTTTGCTGGAATGCTAATGCATCGCCCGCACTTTGTACATTTCGCTGGGATAGCTCCCTAATCTCATCTGAACGCTTTCTAACCGCTTCTAATTGTTCATCAAGCCTGTTTATCTGTCCTTCGAAAAACTTCTCGCTAAACCCTGTTAAAACTTGACTTGCAGCTCTTTGAATTTTCACCCTTTGCTCTACTATCTTTCTGCCTGCCTCGGCCTCTTCATCTATTAATTGATTAAGAAGTTTTTGTCTAAGTTTTAATTCTTCCTCAGTAGCGGACTTAGTAGCATTTAATTGTTCGATCAATGCCTGCCTTCTGTTAGACAATTCTTCTTGTGATATTTTTTTGCCATTAACAAGTACTTCCTTGCTGTTCTTTGTCTTGTTTAATTCATCAAGTTTAAAGATTTCTTCTTGCAAAGCGTTTTGCCTTGCCTCTCTTTCCGATTGTATTTGAGATAACCGATCCTTTATTTCCTTTTTACTGTTTTCATTTCTTTTGCGCTCCAACTCTTCTAAGATTTGCCTAAACCTTACATTTTTCTGTGTTAATTGGTTCAACGCTTCGCCCTGTGCCTCTAAATCGTTTTGAATAGATAGCGTGTCTCTAAATGTAGAATTTAATTCTTTTTGAGTTTCGTTAAGGTCTTGCAATGCTGTCTTTCTGTCTCTTACAACTTCTATGAGTCTTTTTTGCAATGCCTCAGATAGTCTAAGCTTTTTAATCCTTTCATTTACGACCTTTGTGTCGGACTCATTAATAAGGTCATTAGTATCGATTACTACCTTTGTTCTTAATCTTCTTTGCTTATTTATAGAGTCTTCCCTTAAGCTTTCTAATACAAATAGTTTCTTGTTTAAATTCTCTATCTTAGAGGCATTTTTAATTCTTTCTTCCTCAGTCTTGCTTAATGCCTCAATCTCTTTTTTACCAATATCTATTCTGTTAGACAAAGCTTTTTCCTCAGCTGCTAATTGTCTAGCTAAAGATTTGTTAATCCTGTTTTGTGTTTTCTCAAATATTTCCACCTGAAAGGCGAAGCTATCTTCTATAATCTTGCTATTCTCCTCGACAAGCCTTCCTCTTTCTTTTAAAAACTCCTCCTCATTTGAGATTCTTCGCTCATTTATAGTTTTCTGATTGTCCGCAATATCTAAGGCAATATCTAGTTCCAACTCTGCTTCATCAGATAGTATTTCGGAATATCTTTTAAACGCCTCAAGATTTACCTGTAGCCTTTCATTTTGTACTTTTATTAAATTAGCCTCAGCTGCTCTTAATGCCTCTAGGCTTTCGGTGGTCTTTTTAGCTTCTCTTTGTGCTTGCGCGACTCTTAACTGTGTTTTGGCTAGATTAAGCTGTATATCATTTTGCTCTCTTAAAGTGAAATTAAGCAATGAGGCTGCTTTCCTTTGCTCTATAAATGATATTTTGCTGCTGTCAGATAAGGATTGATATATTTGAGCCTGCGTGTTTAGTCTTTCAAGCTCTACACTTGCATTAGCTTGTGCCTTCCTTAATATTCTTGTAAGCCTAATTTGTTCATCTAATCCCGCAAATGCCTTATCTAATCCCTCGCCAAAGTTTTCAAAACCTTCTGAAAAAGCATCAATAAAGCCTTTACCATTCTTAAATGCTGTACCTACTTTAAACAATGCTTGTACAATGGCCGTCAAGCTTAATGTTAATCTGCCAATTCCGCGTTGTAATCCGTCCGCGCCTTCATCCGTACCTTTTACAGCTTCCGTAAATGCATTAAATAAAGCAATAAGCCCTAACCCCCTTGCAATATTATTAAGCCTTGTAAGCTTTTGATTTGTCTTTTCGAGAGAACTTTCTAAACGAGTAATCCCTTGGGCTGCGTCCCTTGCTTGCTGCTCTACATTATCAAGAGTTTTAGTAAGTTGTCTTAGCTCTTTTCTTGCCTTTTTAGCCTCTTTGCTATTGCCTCCAAACTCTAGTATAATTTCTTTTAAACTGTCGGACGCTGCTTTTGTTTCTTCCTGTAGGCCGCTTAACTCCTGAGCATACAAACCAACACTTTTGCGCCCGTCCCTTGCTCGATCGTCAATTTCTTTTAATCGGTCTGCAACTTTTGTGAAAGCTTCCTCTGCTTCTAGTGCTTGCTGGCTGTTTACACCATACTGAGCGGCAAGCCTTTTAAACTCTTGTTGAGCGTCTCTTACCTCTTTTTCTAGTTTCTTATACTCGTTAGAAGAGTCTAAAACAGCTCTAGCATTGTTCCTTAGCTCTTGATTTTGCCTTCTTATTTCTTCTCTTAAACGTGCGTTTTCCTCTGCACCTTCCGAGGTAAGATTGTTAAGCCTTTCTCTTAGTTTGATGCGATCACGTTCATTTTTGCTAAGTTCTTCACTTGCTTGTTCTACCCTTCTAATTCCTTGCTCTACTTGCTTTATATTGTCATAGCCAGAAGTAGGTCGAGAGGATGCTAGCTTTTGGCCTTGCTTCAACATCTCTTTAAGTTCATTAGAAGTCTGATTTAAAGAAGTGTTAAGGTTATCAATTACCTTTTTAAAGTCTACGGCTTGTTCTTGTGTAGGCTGAAACGGATTCCCCTGTACTAAGTCCTTATTTTCTATTTTCTTACTCATTCCTTAATGCTTCTGTATATCCGTAGAACTCGTAAACGGTGGTATCTAATGGTACTCTAAAATTCATTTTATTGCTTACGTATGCTAATGTACTTGCAAACGATCGATTATTATCCTCCTTTATCTTTGCTTCTAATGCTTCAATCTCTTTTTTCTTGGCAAATGCGAAGCTTTCCATCCACTCGTATTCTTTTCGTTGTAGCCAAACCTTGCTGATAATATCGCACCACTCCTGTTTAAGTTTTAACAACTTTATGTAGTCTTCATTAGCGCCAAATCTGTCTACTATCTGCCTGTTTATTTCTTCCCATGCATCTATCAGCACATTAGTTTCTACCTCCCCTTTAATTACTAATAATTCTAAGCTTTCGCCCTCTTGGACACGCGAGTAAATACCTATTGGTAACTTGTGAATACTTCGGTAGTACTCTGGCTTAGGTTTGGGTAATATGAATGATAGTAGGCTCAAATCTTGCGTTTAGTTGGTTAAATATGTGGTTGTATCTTTTAAAGTAGGTTTGTATGAAAGTGGTTGCTCGCTCTTTTTAAGAATCTTTTCTAACTCATCTTTTCTTTTTCTCATTGATGCCCTAACATCATCAGAGTAGTAGTTATTATTAAAGTCTTTCGCTACTGGGTTGTCTAGTATACCCTTTAGATATACTATTTCCTTGATATAATCAGGATTAAACGATGGGTTCTGACTCCCTGGCCTTGCCTTAGGCTTGGGTTTTACTAAACTTATCCTCCTTTCAATTGCCTTTTTATGATCGGGGATAAAGAACTTAAATAGATTATGCATAAACCTTGACAATCGATCATGTTTAGGCAAGTTTTCTAACCCCCTATTTTTTTCTTCCTGTTCAAAATATAAAGCACCTTCATAGATTGACTTTTGTCTCAATTCTTTGTTGTAATTGCCTGTCATGCTCATTTTCTTTGTTTTAGTTTCGTAAATAGTATGCAAGCTTACACCTAATATAGCAAGAGATAAAAATATACATACATAAAAAAAAGGATCATCATACATAATTTACAAGTCTTGTGTCATATAATCAAGTGCATACTCAACAATTAAAGGAATAAGGAAGAACATTAATTTACCTCGGCTTTCGTCTGTCAATCCTATTATATTAGTTCCCCATCTATCCTGTAAATCAATACCCTCTTTTATCGTGTCTGCCTCAATAATAAACCCGTTACCATCGTACTTCACATAAAAGCTATCATAAAAAGCCCCTGAATCATACAATGTCACCCTGTTAAATGGCAATCCCTCTGTACGCTTCATTGCTATTGTAATATCTGAGTAATTCCCTCCTATATCACTTAATAACGTTCCTTCCGAATCAATACCTTTATCAAATAGCTGTCCCTGGGTGTTAAGATCAATTATTAATTCATTTAAATCGGATTCATTGTTAAAAATAAACCCTAAAATTTGATTAATATCTAACTCTAGGGTTCTATTTATTACACTATACAAAGCTCCGAAAAACATTAACCTTCACCTTTTACTTCTTCTTTCTTAGTCCTTTTTACCTTTTGCTTCTCTCCTCCAAGCTGATAATATAACTTTTCTAAGTCCTGACCTTTCAAATTACCGAAGTTTTCAAAAGTTTCCTTGAACTTTTCTAAGGTATAGTATTTGCCCGCGTTATCCGCTAACTCTGTTTTGCCGATCTTCATTAGGCTACAGCAGTAAATTGTTCAATAATAAACTCGAAAGGCTTATCATAAACCCCTGTAGTTTCCGCCTGTCGCAATTCCATCGCATTACCAGCCGTCATTGCTGCACTCGTGATATTGTACTGGCCTTTAACACTTGTAGGCGTAACCCCTGTAATAGCTACAGGCGCATCCGCTGTTACATCATACAATACAAAGTCTGCTAATACTAAGCCTGTTTGTGGGCATTTCTGTCCAAAAGCCCCATATTCTAAAGCTAAATCTACTGTAAATCCAGTATTAGCGATATTAGAAAAGCTTTGTGTTACGTTTCGCAATCCATTTTGGGCGGTTAAATCTAGTTCGATATACTCAGCAGGAACTAATTCCTCATTAAGATCGTCAATGCTAGAATCAAACTCGAATTGAATGTTACCCATCCCCTTCTCATCACCCTCTGCCCAAATCATATTTGGGTACCAGTTACCAAAAGCAATCTGCCAAGGTAAAAGCTTTGTTGTATCATCCCGTTTAACTTCTCCTGACAAAGTACCGCAAAGATCAACTTTAAAAATACTTAGCTGATCACACGTAAAACGGTTTAAATTACGCATAAATACAGCCCCGCCATACTCTACCATTGCGGAAAATGGGCGCACTGCTACAGCGGTTGTTCTTTGATTTACACCAGTTTCAGCAGTAGATAACGCTCTGTCTCCTCTTACACTAGTAACCTGTTCTAACTTAGTAATAGGATACCATCGTTTTGACGGGTCAGCATTTCTAAGTTTACCCTCAATAAAGGAAGCTGGTAACTTGCCATCTACAAAATCACTTTCATTGATGCAATTTAAATTTCCGTCATCATCCTCAGTATACATCAAGTATCCTGCAAGGGTCTTTTTAAACAAAACCCCTTCTTTATTTACATATCCCGTGTTGCCATTTCCATTGCCTACACAGCCGCAAAAATTGCTCATAATATTTTATTTAACACTTACAAAATCTCATTCTAGGCGCATCCCATTCAATAGCATCTAAATACATGTTGAATATCTTTTTAGATGTGCCTTTGTTAGTTATTGTACCCCACTTAGGGACGGTTTTATCCTTGGGGTTATCAATAAACGATAAACAGCCTTCACCTTCCCATTGTGAGAAAACATAGTCAACAAGCTTCTGTAATGGCCTGATAACTATTTCGTAGTGCTGTTCCCTTGTATAATCATTACTGTAGTAGTCAGCAAAAGCAAGCCTAACACGACCGATATAAGCTAAGTCTGAATTGATCGGCCTTTCACCATCAATGATCTCATTTAAATAAATCATTGGGGTTTTCTGGTTAGGGTCTAGGCAATTGATTTCATTAGCAGTACTGATTAAAGTGCCATGAAAAAAGAAAGGATTAGGCACTTTGTAAATAGTCGCGTCTGTTATTACTCCTTCTACTACTACCACATTGTCCAATGTATTCACAGATACAACATCATAACCATCTCCATCAATTAACACGCTACGTCTAAAAGGCGCGTCAAATGCTCTTATGTGAAATACATTGCCTACTTTCAAAGTAGTGTTTGTGCCGTCATTAGAGATTTCAAGAACTTCGCTTGATAAATCCAAGTTTTGCACAAACTCCTTAATCCTATCTATTACAACTATACTCATGCCACAATAAACTCTTGAGGGTTAAAGCAAACCTTTTCAAAAGGATTGTAAACGTATTTACCATTAAAAGACAACCCAGTCTCCCCACTAATATCAAAGCTTGCATTATCTACTACATTAGATACTACATATTCAATATTCCCTATCTTCACCTTATCGCCATTTGCTAAGTAAATAGTATTAGAACTGTTTATAGTGTAACTACCTCCCCCATTATCAACAAAAGAATCAACATTTCCCTCAAAATTCCTGTAGTTATCAAACCATAAAGACAGCTCACTATTTACTGACATTTGAGCGCGGTTGTACTTTTTAGCAGTATTTAAGCCCTCCTCATAAGGGTTTAATCTTGTAGATACTTCCTCCTCTCCTCTCACATTGCCTACCATTGTAGAAACATGATCGTCACCCACATACTCGAAATAAATAATCCTTAGTACAGCGTATGTTAATCCCCTGGTTCTTAACCATTTTTTTAGATGTACATTATAATAATACACTCCGTTAAATAGATCGTTCCATTTTTGGGGTAATGTTGTTGTAGTCTTGATCTCATTAGTTGCTTCTGCTCCGATCACATCACACACATAAGATTCGTAATTATCATCAATGTACGGTTGAAAATCATTACCAGCAGGGTTTAAAACTATCTTAATCTCGCCTACAAACTGAGTACTATTTATTTCGGGTAATGCCATGCTATTTCGTTGCTTCTTTGGCTACTGTTTTTACGTTTACTACTTCTTTTTCTTCATCAAGAATATCTAAATAACCTTTTTTATGAAGATTTCCAGCAGTGCTATATTTTAACTTCGCACGATCCCCTTTTGCGAATTGAGGGTTGCTCTTAAGGCTTTCAATTACTTTGCCTTCTCTGTCAAAATACGGCAAGTCTTTTTTGAATTTACAAAGGACTGCGCCTGTTCGAAATTTGTTTCCTGAATCTGCCATAATTATGATGCTAATGTAGTTAGGGCTGCTGCAATATCAGTGATTTGTCGCCAGCCTGTTAACTCTAAGTTTTTGATTAATAAGTTCTTTCTTGTCTGCACAAGCATTCTTGTGATTCCTTCGATTTGGTCATCACCTGCGTAAACACTTCTTTTGATGGTGATTACCCCATCTTCTGGGACGTGAATATATCGGTTGTCGCCTAAAATCATTTGATTAGCTGGTACACGGTTGTTTTCGATAACTGTAATACCTTTCTGCTCAGTCATCATTTGTAAGCTCATGTAGTTATTGTTTGCGTCCTTTTTTAACAGGTAGTTAATAGACACAATATCCGCGCTATTCATATAAACTACATTAGGAGAATACTTTGAACCCTCTCCATCTGTAATGTCCTCAGAAACTTTACAAATCAAATCAAAAGTATTGGCATCGACAATTCCAGATGCGGCTGGTACGTAAGCAGGAATAGCAGCTAATATCCGATCAATTAGCTCATCATCCACCTTAATATCAACGTTTGTACGCAAAAAGTTTGCAATCTCTTGCATAAAGTCTGCGTAATCATATTCAAATTCATCTGAATAAGGGATATGATCGCCAATCTTAATCAATCCAATCTCACGCTCAATCCATGCAATTGTTGATTCTGGAAAGGCAGTACCTTCTGCTACAATTGCGGCAGCTCTTACTGACGTAGCCTCATCTTGATCTACATAACGATACTTACCACCGCCATTTACAGGAATGGTCGGCTTTGATGGGATAGATTCATAAGCCGTTAAGCGTCTATGCGCTAAACGAGTGATATTAGGATCCATAACCCCGCGTGTAGAGTTCGCTACAGATGTTGTCAATGTATCTGCCTTTGTAGCAATTACATTACGCATATCTTCCAACTTAAGCTCAATCTCCTCACCGCTTTTATTTTTAACGATGCTTTTAAGGTCTTTCATAAACCCTTTCACAACCTCAATAGACTTTTTCTGCTTTGGTGTGTAATTGCTTGCCGAAGTATCAAGTAAGTCTTGTGTAAGCTTTTGAGACAACTTCAAATTGATCTCTGAAAACTTAGCGTTTGACTTTGCAATTGAAGCGTTAAGCTCATCAATTTTGGCGTTAGCCTCATTGTTGCCTTCCTTCGCCTCTTTTGCCTCTTCTTGTGCTGATTTAAGCTCGCTCTCTAAATGACCCAAATATGACGCATGCAATTCTTGTAATTGCTCATCGCCTAACTCATCAAAAGTTAAGCCTTTGAACGCTCCTTTTTTTTGTTGAGCCTCAAAGAATTTTTCAAATTTTTCTTTCATTACGAATAAATTAGTTTTCGATAAAAACTGCTTTTAATCGGCTCTTTATTGTCTAGAGTGTTTTCTTGCGGCTCGGTTTGAGTGCTTTTAAACGGCTCGTTTAAGAGTGATTGATTAGTAAAAGCTGGTGTAAATGGATTAGACGGCAACACAACAGCAGACAATTCTAACGCCTTCTGCTCCTGTATTGCCCAAAAATAGCCCACTTCCTCCATTGCTTCTTTATTTATTACCTGTTGAGAATAGAAATCGTAATTCTGTTTCTCTTCTGGAAATTCATCATCATTAATGGCTAATGCAATTTTAATATATTGCAGCCCCATTGAATGTTTTTTTATAGTGCCATCAATATACTTTTGATAGTCTAGCTCATTGTATGGGTTTATAATTGCTCCTATTACCTCGGTTTCCCCATCTGCATCGTACCCTAATGCCCTTATAGGTAAGCTTCTTACAACCGTTTGCAAGTTTTTCGCAAAAAGATTATCAACTTTATATTCATGGTCTTTTACAATAGGCATTTTTGCCCCTTGTTCGTTTGCTGTTTTTGTCCAGCTTCCTTTTAAGCTTACATCTTCGTGACCATCAAAAAAACCTACAGAATTACCAACCACAAACACTTGTCCCTCATTAAGCCCTAAGGATTCAATGTTATCGAATTTAGGCGTAATAATGTTATTCCCCCCGATCCTTTTCAATGTATCATCAAGCTTTAAAGTATAGTTGTTTTTTGCCATCTTCTTTTTTTCAGACAACAACAACTCTTTGTTTTGCTTAATCAGGCAAAGGCTTTTATGTCGGTCTCCTCTTAAATTATGTAAGTCTTTTACGATACTCATTTTTTCACAATTTCTTTTTTGCTGTGCTTTACCTTGTCTAAAACAGGCTTCCCGCCATCTTTTAGCGTGCTTTTAATTTCTTCCAAACTGTCTTTCCAGTAAGTCTTACTCTTCTTCATTATCTTGTCTTCTTATGTTGTCTGGATTACCTAAAATACTTACAGCCTCTTCATTAGAAAAGCCATAAATAAGCATCAATGTCTCTATTGCTGCACTGTAGTCAGTTATACCATTTGCTACAGATTCTTGGATTGCTAATATACCCTGCACTCCTCCTACACTTGCTCTCAACGCTGCTTGTGCTTCTGCGTTTACATTTTCCGCCTCTATAGTAGTATTTAAATCAGTATTGATATTATCATTGTCCTGAATCTGTTCAGATGTCATTCTTACCGCTTCTTCTTCACTAAAACCAGCCATTACGAGCATGTTGCGCCCTGCTTCCGTTGTTGCAGTTCCCTCATTAATAGCAGCATTCACCCTCAATACCATATCCAGTTTTTGGGAATTGTTTTGGGTTTTGTCGCTATTGATGATATTCATTTCTGGAATGCCTTCCACTTTATACCCTAGCTTAACCGTAGATAATTGGTAGTTTTTCACTAGCAACCAATCATTAAAGAAGTTAAGCCACAAGTCAAATACAGGTAAAATAGCTTTTTTATATACCATTTTATCGACTTGCGACATGTTGCTATCCCTTGTAGATGACGTGTCATTTAAAAGCTGTACAGGGTAATTATAAGCCGCTGCAACCGTTTCTCTATGATCATCCTTACTTTCGCTAGCCTGTAGGTCTTTAAAGCTTTTAGCTAAGTCTATATAACCCATCTCAGTAGGGGAATAATAATATTTACCTACCCTTGTAGATGCGTTAATGTCCTTATCCATTTGCTCTTGAATGCTCTTCCTTTCATTTGGAGGCAATGGCCGCGTCCCTTTGCTGTAGAAAACACCGTGAGAGCCTTTACGCTCATGCGTGTACTGTTCATTGGCATTTAACGCATTGTTTGCTTTCCAAATGTTAGCAAGGCTTTGCATACTCGCGTGGCCTTCATTATAGTCATACGTAATATTTGGAAGGAACATGTGCATAACATCTCTAGCAATAGGATTAAAAGAGCTGCTGTAATAGTTTACGGTATAGCTATTTACTTTTGCTGTGCTGTTATCATCAGGATCAACATTTTGCGCTAATGGGGCAATCAAGTTATTATACCTTTGCGGTTCTTCGGAATTGTACGGGAATCCCATCATATACCCGTTACCAGTCAACAAGTAATTGCTTATCGTGGTATACACTAGCATAGGCAACGAAAAGCCGTTTAATTGCTCTTGCGGATTCATTAACAGCCTTTCTAGCTCTCTCACCCTGCTTACTCTTTTCATTTGAGCGCTTATAGGCTCGCCCTCCATATTTAGGAGTTGTAAATGATTTTGGGCTAATTCCATGCAAGCTTTTGCAATACGGTCTACAATAATATAAACCCAAGGGCTTTGCCCATAAGCTTTATTTGTGATTTCATAGAACGAAGGCGGGGTACTGTCGCTACTTCCCAATTCAAACCCTTTTCCCCCTCTGCCTATTACTCTACCAAATGAGTCGAAATACACTACCTCCTGACTCTGAGGGGTAGTAGATTTTGCTGTTTTTTTTCTATTTAAAAAATCGAATAGACTCATTTAATAAATTTTTTATCAAAAATAATGTATTTTTCTCAAAAAGTAAAATTACTATTCTTCTCTTGCGTCATCAACATAATAGTAAGTTAATGCATAACGTGCTGCATCAATAGTATGGTTATTTGCATCTATTGCAATTTTGTGTCCTAAACTATTTCTTTTAAACTCACCATCAGATTTTTTAAGGTATGAATACTCTGAAAATTCATTATAGCAATTTACACTATCAACATGTATATAAATTTCGAACTGATGTAGTTTTCCTATTCCCCATGCTATATGATGTTTTGGCGGAGCATATGCGTTAATATTCATGTAAATTAATTCATCAACGCTTTTTTCTTCCGCTCTATCCCAGCAAGACAGCTCATTATTAAGCCCTTCTCGATGCATTTTATCGGCTATATCATTATTAAGCAATCCAGTTTCATAGATCAGTTCCTTGATATATAGCCGTTTGCCTTTTTTAGTTACTTGAATCAAGGTTGTTGGATCGGTTTTATAGCCAAAATCACCGCCGTACAGCCTCCAATCATAATCCTCGATCTCTTCCTCATATCTGTATAAATCAGGGAATACAAGGTTTTCACTTGCTGTTCTTTTTCCTAAACCATAGACCGACCATTCAAAAATATCAGCAGTTTTTAAAGCAAGGTTTTTCATTTTAAATGCTTCCCATTCTTTCTGA
>SPKZ01002912.1_pt1 | contig 17233 bp, 13 predicted proteins | sample 2456571 | NCBI WGS metagenome assembly SPKZ01 (sample SAMN11192286, study PRJNA482655) | marine metagenome | biome: ENVO:00000447; feature: ENVO:00000244|ENVO:00000211|ENVO:00000569|ENVO:00002023; material: ENVO:00002151; isolation source: ocean water from marine abyssalpelagic zone ...
ATGTTGATAATAGAAAAAAGCACGGCCCGCAATGGTATCTTTCTCGCCATGAATTAGCGAAGTGATGTCGATGCCATCAATAATTCTGTCAGTGGGTGCCTGTGCGCCAGCAAGGTTGGCAAACGTTGGTAGTAAATCCATAGTGGTAGCAATATTGTAACTGACCTTGCCTGCCGGCACTTTTGAGGGCGCGCGAATAATAAAGGGCACACGAACGCCACCTTCCCAGGTTGATGTTTTGGCACCTCGAAGAGGTAACGCTGAACCGCCGTGTTCTTTCTTGATATGCCAAGGACCATTATCACTGGTGAAAATTACGTAAGTTTTCTTATCGAGTTCAAGTTCTTTCACTAGGTCTAGCACACGGCCAACATTAAAGTCTATTTCCTCAACCACATCGCCATATAGCCCTCTTGCAGACTTACCTTTAAATTCTTTCGATACCGCCAATTTTGTATGAGGCATGGTATGGGCTAGATAAACGAAAAACGGTTTTTCTTTATTTCTTTTAATAAACGACAGCGCTTCATCTGTGTATCTTTTGGTCAGGGTACTCATATCAGCGTTTTTATCGATTATTTCCTGATTGCGTATCAGTGTTACTATGCGGTCATTACTGCCGGGGGTGCCAAAGAAATAGTCAAACCCCTGATTTAATGGCCAAAGATTTGGATCATAATTTTTCTGGCTATGACCGGCAAGATCCCATTTACCAAAAACGCCACTGGTGTAACCTACCGGCTTTAATACCTCTGCTATGGTGATTTCCTTCAGGTGTAAAAAGGGGTGGACTTGAAGCCAGTTTTTCTTTTTTGCTGTTCTTAATGGGTAACTACCTGTCATTAAGGCAGCTCGAGACGGACCACAAACCGTTTGAGCATAAAAATCGGTAAACTTCATACCTTCGGCGGCCATCCTATCAATGTTAGGTGTTTTGATTGTGGGCGAGCCAAAACTACCGACATCTTGATAGCCGAGATCATCGGTAAAAATGACGATAAAATTAGGCTTGTCTTCGGCTTGTACAGCAATTGATAAGGCGGTAAATGCTAGAGCGCCAAGGAATAGACTAAATCGATTATTCAACATTATTTTCTCTTAAAGCTAGTTAGTTACAGTGAATTTATTTGCATCAGCTAAATTTTATTACGGTTTTCTCCCGTAATACTTCAACCCTTATTTTGCCATTGTAGCCTTACGTTTTTTTATTATTGTCATTGGATGCTCAGGTTCGTTTTTCCAATCGACATATTGACTTAGCTCACGCAACGCGATGACTTTATAATGATGCTGATGGAGATAAGCCATAAATTTTTCAAAGGTTTTTTGCGGCAGAGTAACCCAAGGGTGTTCAATATCGGGTACGCCATGAAACTGCAGAACTACAGCTTTCCCCGCTTTTGCTGCCTGCAGTGTTTCAACAAATTCATCGAAGCTATAATCAGGTTGAGCAATACCTGCAGAAGGTATCAGTAATGGATGATCTAAACCCGGTTCGTAAGGAAACCCGCGATCGCCACCACGAGGATATTCAGGAGAGCCACCACGCCTAGCCCAGTGAATGCCATGTGCTTTGAGAATATCAAAGGCGTTAATGTCGATAGCATTGCCCGGCCAAGCAAATGAAACCGGCTTGGGAATGCCAAATTGCTTAAATTTCTTTTCAATAGCACTTAACTGCTTATCTAACCGATGGATAGATTTAGCACTTACCGCCATATGGTTGCGAGTGTGATTGCCTATTTCAAAACCATCATTATGTAACTGGGCGATTTCTTGCCAAGTCATATAATCTTTTTTATTGCGATTAAAACTAAAGCCTTCCGTAATAAAGAAAGTTGCGCCAAAGCCATATTTTTTAAGGACTGGCCTTGCCACTGTATAGTGAGATTTAACCGAATCATCAAAGGTAAGCACCACCAACTTATCAGGAATAGGCAATGGTAAAGCGGAAGTACTTTGTGCATCACAGCCAAAGGTTAACATCAGGCCAATGACCATCAAAATACCAGTTTTCATTTCACATCCGTCAATAAAAAACTTAAAATTTACCGCCAATTTTAACGGTTCAAAGTAACCGAAATGGTAAATAATGCTTTATACCAATTCAAATTGGCTGCTAATAACGCCTATGCCAAAAACAACAGGTTATTTTTTATCGTCTTTAAAAACACGTTTTACTGCCTCTAAGTAACCGTAGCCGTGCATGGTATCAGGCATTAAATAACTGGTTTCGGTCCATTCATTCCAGCTGTTAATGTTTATAAGCGGGGCTTGGTCAGGATGTTGGTCAACAAAATGCTTTGCTTTGCGCAAGGCCGCTTCAAAGTTTTTTGGGGTATTGTTTTTGATGATCACACCGACATAGTTGTGTGAGCGTGGACTGTTGTCCCAACCGACTGAAACTTGAGGATAATATTTCGCCTCATAATTATCAGACACCCAGTTCCACAACTTTTCAACATCGGTAACAACATCATTATAATCTCTGTTAACACCTGTCATCTGCGGAAAAACATAATGGGTTAGCGAGTCAAATTTGAACTTTTCGATCAGTGCTTTTTCTTCACCTACGGATTCTTCATTAACAATAATATCTCGCTTGCCGTTCATTCTCATTGAGTACTGTAATTCAAGTCCTTTATAGCCTGCTTTAACCACCGTTTTCTTAAACCAGTCTAAGGCATCTTTGGTTTGCTCTACGCCACCGAGACCTTTGATCAGCTCGTTAAGTGAGTAGATCATAAACACAGGTTTACCATCAATTTTATAGTAATTAGGCTTAGAAAAGTATTTTTCGATAATACGATGACAAATCTTTTCGAATTCATCGCGATCTATGCCACCTTGCCAGATCACTGATTTATCTTTTTTATTAAATACATCGTCAGCGCCGCGTTTATCCCAGGCGCGTCCGACATTATGATTGGCCCACATCAGGTAGAATTTCATTTTTTCATTGTTTTTGGCTTTTAAAAAACCATCATTTAAATGTCCTTCCAGAAAAGGCAGACCGTCGTACCAATACCAGTCGAAAATAAAGACATTGACACCATGATCGGTCGCTGCCTCTATTTCCATTGCTGCCACGTAAGGGTCAGCTTCGTTAACGTATCCCCAAAGTGGATAACGGGGTTGCTTGTGCCCTTCAAATTTTGGTTTATTGCTTATCACAGTTTGCCATTCACCAATGCCGTCGGGCCAGAATATTTTGGCCCGCGGATCAGGGTGGTAGGAGGGCCATATTATGGCGGCTACGTCGTACTTTTTATTTTTAGACTCGGCCTGATCTTTCGACTCGGCTTGCAATGTTAGGGGAAACAGCAAACTAACTGTAAATATTAATAAAAACATCGACTGCGCTAGCCACGTTTTTAAACTCGTGGTTTTTGAATTTATGCTTTTTGAGAACATTTCTACTCCTAATAATATTTTGTCATGATACAGCTTACAATTGGCTCAATTCAATCATATACAATCAACTTATGTCAATAAACTTGTATCAATCACTAGGTTTATATATCTCACTGCTGATAAACGACTAAAAAGTCAACACAACAGCTACCATTAAATTGTTATGATTGCATTTGACTACCTTTGACGTATTGTTGAAGTGTAACTGGTGCTGGATAACCTTCATGAAGTACCGGAAACATTAACGCTGACCATTACCAATAGCAGCAACTATGATCTCACCAGCGACACCAGCAGTGCCGTGGTTATTAATGATGCCAGCAACGACAGTGAAATTGAATAAAAATATTTTACCGACCATTTGGAATCAAACTGCTGGTGACAATCTGGTTAAAGCGGAGGCGGTAGTTGACTATCTGGCTTTTTACCTGAGCGCAGGACAATTGAAACATACCAATAATTCTAATACCCGGCAAATATTTATCGATACCTTAGCTACAGCAGACGAAGACGAACGTTTTGATCTGGCAATTTTTGGCGCAAGTATCAGCCCGGAGTTTTTGATTCAGAGATAACCAAGTATTGGCTGTGTAACACTCTCTATTCTTAATTGTAAAGAAAGAGAGTTACACCAATTATTTCCTAGTGTAACTTTGAACGTTGCAAGTGAGGCGTGGTTGTAAAAAATAGTATTCAAGTTACTCACAAGCTTAGGCCTTAAGTGCAACCATAAGCCCGATGATTAACATCACCACGCCTGCCAATTGATTCATCACACGTTTGGGCCGTTCCTTTTGTAAGAATAAAGACGACTTATACGCTAAAAATGCATAAGGTAGTTTTGCACCGCCAACAGCCGCTGTCGCAACGGCCATTAAGGCAAGGATATCTAAACTGCCTGCCTTAGTTAAATCAATAAAACTTGGCAAAATACTAACATAAAATAATATCGCTCTAGGTGCACTTATGGTGATCAGAAATCCTGCAGTAAAATTAGCGTGCCATGATGATGTTTCAAGCTGTGCAAACTCCGTTTTCTTTACTTTAGCGCTAAGCAACTTAATCCCTAACCAAATAAGGTAGGCACTTCCCGCGTACTTGATAATGGCAAATAAGCCATCCCTTGATGCGACCAAGGCACCGACGCCATAGACGACCAACAAAATGAAGAAAACATTCGCAACGACCATGCCCAGAATGGTAATGAGCCCTTGTGCCAAAGTAGACGTTATTGTTCTGACAATAACTAAAAAGATACTCGAACCAGGGACAATGGAAAGCACAAACATAGTGAAAAATATTGTCGCCGCATTACTAATAGTCATAAAATTCAACGATATTTAAGGCTAGTTTGCTTTCAGATAGTCAGGTACAAAAGCGGGCTGCTTTTTTTTCCCTGTCCGCCATCTTTTCCAGGCTGCTTGCATATCGGGATGGTCAAAATTTGGTCCTGGAAACTGCCTGGATATTTTTTCCAACTTGATGCGAATTTCTTTGTACTCCGGAGAGAAAGTCACATCCTTATAGCCGATATTCGGGTCCTTTCTTGCGGTGCGAAGAGGTTTGCGCAGTTTAAGACCGATGTAACCCGCACTTTCATCGCGTTCATCTCTGGTATCATATAGGTGGCCATTTGCATCGAGCAACCAGCGATTAGTGCGCAACCAACGCCTATCATCGTACTGCATAAATATCCATTCCCGTGGGGTAAAGTCTTGATCTAATAGATAAGGAGCAAGGCTGTGTCCGTCTATTTCCGCGGCGACTTCTCCGCCAGCCAGTTCTGTCAAGGTTGGATATATATCGGTAAAATCAACCAGTACATCACTGTTGCCACGCTGCTTAACCAGGGATGGACTCCAAACGATAAAAGGGACATGGATAGCAACTTCTGACTCATATCTCCCTTTGCCGTACGCTGGGGTACCGTTATCGCCAACCACGAAAATAATGGTATTATCGAGAATATTTTGTTCTTTAAGCACACTAATAAGTTGCTCAAGTTTTTGGTCGAGGTAATGCATATTACTGGCGAGGGAACCATGAATTTTTCTTCCGGTCCAGTTAAAATCTTCATCAAGCTCTGGCACATCGGTGTAGTACCAGCCTTTATTCATCGGCATATTGGCGGTGTGAGCCATATGGGGAAGGTAAGTTGACCAATAAGCAAAAAACGGCTTGTTTTTATTGCGCTTAATAAAACCCTCCATTTCATCAAATTCTATTTCCGGACCGAAATCTTGTTTGGTGGTTTTAATTCCTTTGCCATTAATCACCATACCCGGATGCCAGAACCACGATGTTGCATACATGCCTTTGGTGCGTTTGCCGGCAGGCAATTGGTGCTCACCATCAAATCCTGGCCACAATTTAGGAATGGCATATTCATCGAAGCCATACATGGTTGGATCCTGATCTTTCCAGGTATCCAAAAAGTGAAGTTTGCCATACATGCCGGTGGCATAACCTAACTCCCGCATATTTTCCCCGATGAGTTTGTGCTCTTTCCACATCGGAATATTTGAATAGGCAGGGTTTGCAAAGTGATTTTGATTAAAAGGGTATTTACCGGTTTGCAACACTGCACGGGAAGGACCGCAAACGGCGTTGGCCCATGCGGTTTTAAAATTAATGCCTTCTGCCGCCATTTTACTGAGGGTCGGCACCGAAATCCCTTTTGTGCTATTTAAGGCGAGATCTTTTGCCGATATGTCATCCGCTAGTACAAATATAATATTAGGACGTTGCGCATTGTTCGCTGATGCACTTGAACTTATTGCCCCTAAAAGTAAAAGCGGCGCAGTCAGTGTGGAAATATTTTCAATTAACTTCATTTTTTTTCCTTTGATTTATAATTTAATACTAGGGGCAGACGTCGGAAATCAAGGGGCTGAGTTGTTGAAACATCAATAACTCTTACTACATAGCCCTGCCGCTAAATATCCTATAGTTTACCGGCTTTAAGCTGTTTGTCGGCATAGTCGACAGCCCGCGCCGTCATCGCCATAAAGGTCAGTGATGGGTTAACGCAAGACTGTGAATTAAAAGCGGCGCCATCAGTGACAAACAAATTTGGTACATCATGGCTCTGGTTCCATTTATTCAAATAAGAGGTCTTAGGATCATTGCCCATCGGAGCACCTCCCATTTCATGGATCTTAGAACCCGGCGTTCCGCCACCTTTATGTGTTCTACTTGAAATTTTATCCATACCGGCAGCTTTGAGGATACGCTCACCAATTGACCCCATGGCATTGACCATATTCAGGCAGTTTTCGGTATATTTAACATCGGTTACTAAAAGTGGTAAGCCAAACTTGTCTTTTTTGGTTTCATGTAATGTCACTTTATTTTCTTTTACTGGCACCATTTCACCAAATCCAGCCAGACCAATACTCCAACTATCGTTAAAAGTGCGTCCGCCTTCCTTGTATGCTTTACCAATACCTGAAGGGCGACTTTTGCCGCGGCCCCCGCCCCCTTGAAAACCAAAACCACGAACATAGTTAGTATCTTTACTATCTTCTTTGGTTAAGTTCGTTGAGCGGGGCACATAACTACCACCAATACTGCCACCTACATAATAAGCATCTTTAAGACCCCCTCTTTTAGTGCCTCTAGCAGTACCGCCGCCAATATGATCCATGACATAATGACCGAGCACACCGCTGCTGTTACCTATGCCATTGGGCCAATGTTTAGATTTACTATTCATCAATATTTGTAGCGTTGCTAATGTCGATGCGCACATAAAAATAACCTTGGCAGTAACGACCGTTTCTTCCATAGTGATGGTGTTGATATAACGCACACCGTTAGACTTGCCGCTTTCCTCGTCATACAGTACTTCAAGTACATAAGCATCTGATTGCAGCGTCATATTACCAGTATTTTTCGCCACCACTAAGGAGCCACCAACTGAGTTATAAAAACCCGTCCAAGAGCAACCGCGCTGACACTGATTGCGGCGCTGACACATACCGCGACCTATATCAGTGTGCTCTTTTGTTGGAGCAGTCAGATGGGCGACGCGTGCCTGAGTTAAGCGCGCCAAAGGCAAGCCCGGCGCGCCGTTTTTCAATAAATTTTCTCGAGCAAACTCTTCAACAGCATTTAAGCCCATCGGCGGCTGGAATTTACTGTCGGGCAATTGCGGGATATCTTCCTTCATGCCGGCAACGCCAACAAATGGTTCAACATAGTTATACCAAGGCTCTATATCTTTATAATCAATCGGCCAAGGGATACCGTAGCCATCTTTGGCGTTGGCGGTAAAATCCCAGGGATTAAAACGATAGGATTGCCGTGCCCACAATAAAGACTTACCACCGACCTTAGAACTTCTGATCCACATAAAGGGTTTTTCTTGATGGTAAGGATAATCAATGTCATCAATAAAATGATGCTTGGTGGACTGTTTGAAAACATTTTTTTTACGCGACTGTATCGGTTGACGTACCCGATCATGGTGGCTTATTTCATCGCGAAAAGGCAACTGCCACGGCGCCTTGAATTCGGTCTCATATTTCCTATGCTCAATCGCTTTACCACGATCGAGCACTAGGGTTTTATAGCCTTTTTTGGTAAATTCCATGGCGGCGTGCCCGCCCGACATACCGGAGCCAACCACAATAACGTCAAAATCATATTTTTGTTCTTTTTTCATCATAATACCTTCTGCTTAATCTTTATGCCCAGCCCTTATGCCCAGCCATGGTATTCAAGATATTCTTGGCGGCTAACTTCGCGCATTGGCCCAGGTAAGGGGTGATAGGTGCCCGTTTGTGTCATGCCTGCCTCTGACGAGAAAAATCCTGTGGTTACCCAATCTTTCAGTGAACGATAGAAAGCATACGTCTTCTTGTTGGCCCCTCGGGCATAGGCCTTCTTGTCCATCCGCTCGACAAAATCATGTTGATCGTCCGCGCTGAGTTGCAAAAAACCACCCGCTTTAGCGTCGAGGCTGTCTAGGCCGGTAAGAAATGTCGTTCGATCCTTCTTGGTCATAAACTCGGCGAGCATATAATCAATAAAGCCATGCACATCAGCGGCTATCGCCCCTGGCGTATCTGTTTTCGGGATAATAACCTCGCCAACAAGCTTAACTATTTCCAGCTGTTTGCTGGTTAATATTTTTGCGCGGGCACCGCTTTGATAGGCCACCGCGGCTTCGATGGCGCTAGCATTGATGGCGACAAAGGATGCACCCATCATGGCCGTTAAACCTGCGAGAAAACGACGTCTGTTCATGGGTTTATTTATCTCCATCATATCTGTCACTCTTTGTTGGTATTTCTAAATTAAAAGTTATTAACATTTTTAGCTTTTATTTTGCCTATGGTGAATCAAGGGACTGAATGCTTGATATCTGCTTTTGTACAAAAAACTAATAAACTCCGGTAAGACTGTAATCGCCATTATGTAACGGACTGTCTGTTTCGATGGGTTGGATTACTATTTTTTCTTCTATCATGGTTATATCCTAGGCTCTAATGCATGCTAACAGCATTGCCGAAACCAATAACCACAGTAGACATAACGACAAAAAATAACCCGGTTGCCAACAACCAGTACACTTTATTACTAACCCCTTGCCATTCTTTAAGATAAATACCCCAAAGATTACTGAAAAGAATAATAAACGCCATATGAAGAGTCCAACTGGCAAAATGATATTCTTCACCAAGAAATTAACTACCGTTGCCATAAAATGAAAATTGGCAGTACCAAATAACACCGGCCAATAAGGCAAAAAGGTAATTCGATAATTGATGGGGCTTTTTAGCGGTATAATCACCCAGGGTGTTATTTTTCTTATTTAAGTAAAAACACCAAATCACATTGGTAGTAAAGCCACCCCAAAGAATAACCACTAATACCGCACTGTTTTGCCACAATGAGTCCGTGCCCATTGCTATCGATAACTTCGCAATATCACTGCCATAATAAAGACCAAAGGCAAAACAGGCACTTAATACACCGGCAACACCGGCAACGATTAAGCCTTTTTTCAAATCGAATTCTTCAAGCACACCATTTTGGGTGTTTCCCGCTAAATCTTTTTCTTTCCTGATACCGGCCATACCACAAATCACGATGCCAATAACACAAAGCAAGACGCCGCCTATGATAAGCTGTCCCTGTGAATGAGAAAGCAAACCGATAAAGGCTCCTGCCACAATAGGAAGGATTAGGGTGCCAAACACCGTACAAAGCCCTAACGCTATCGCCATTCCCAGCGCTATGCCGAGATAGCGCATGGTTAAGCCAAAAGTTAGCGCGCCTATGCCCACATCACACCAAAAATATAGGTGCCGAAAAAGTCGGATACTGTCATTGAAGTTAATACTTCGAACAGGTTGGGTACCGTTACCATAGCGACCAGCATTGGAACGATAAGCCAAGCTGCCAACCCATTAACCAACCAGCCCGATTCCCAGCCCCAACCTTTAACTTTCTTCAACAGAATTTAAAAACTGGTGGCAGCCAAGCCACCGATGGCATGGCGAAATACCCCTAAAGCGGGATCTGAAATCATGATTTACTACTCTCATTATCGTTTGGTTTATCAGTTTTATAACCATTTTGAACAGCCGTTACCGAGACATTTATACAGCTAAGCTGGTGACCACTGCCAATATAAGCGTCAATCAAATTTCTTACATTTTAATTACACATCGACACATAATACATCAACATTTGCCAAAATCAATCACAAACAGTCAAAACATATTTACATTAGCAATAAAATACGCCACTAGGATTTGCTAATTGAAGTATAAATCTGTTTTACCCTAGTTATGGACGCATATTGTCAATATTGGATAAGAATATATGGAGCGATAATTATATGGGCAACTTGACCCCTCAATGATAGCCACTGCGCCAAAACTGCATCGGTTATATCGTCGCCATTCGCCCAATAATTCGGCGTGCTCTTACCATATCGAAGCTAAGATTGTCCAGCGCTAGCAAGACAACCTCAGATTCAATGATTAGACTGGGTTCAGTTTATAGAAGATTACCTTGAGCCATCTGGCAGGTCATTTCCCAGATCTTCATGAAAATAATACTTTAACCAGTGTTCGACAGGCATGGAGCTTTTATCAGTCGTGATCAAACCGGGATATTTTAGTTCACTGCTCCATTGGCTCAACTTTGCTTTTAGTGCTTGTGCTTTTTCTGGAAACTGCTTAATTAAATTGACGTTCTCGTGCTCATCGTTATGCACATTAAATAAAAACTCGGTATTGGACAGTCTGAGGAATTTCCAGTCCCCTATTCTAACCGCTGATTGTTTCCAAAAACGCCAATACAGTGCTTCATGGGGATCGGCTGTGTTTTCACCGTTAAGGAAAGGAATGAGATTAACGCCATCCAATTCATCAGGCAGCAGTTGTCCGGCAATCGCTAAGGAAGTGGCGGCAATGTCGAGTGAACTTATCGGCCGGTGATAGACTTTGCCTTTAGGCAGTCCCTTTGGCCAGTTCATGATAAAAGGCACGCGAATGCCGGCTTCTGAAATCATGCCTTTTTCGCCAACCCAAGGGGCGTTAAGTGAGCCATTCCAAGCGCCCCCCCTGAAGCTAAGGGGTAGATCTTCCTTAGCCATTTTATAAGGCGCGCCATTATCACTTAAAAAGATAATGAGGGTATTGTCATCAATATTATGTTGTTTAAGCGTTGCTTTAATTCTGCCAACGCCTTCGTCCATTGCCGCTATCATAGCTAATGCCAACCGCCTGCGCTCTGGCATTTCCCCCGGAAAACGAGTTAAATATTTCTTGGTGGCAACTAAAGGCACATGTGGTGCGTAATAAGATAAAATGTAAAAGAACGGTTGCTGCTTATATTTTTCAATAAAACTAACCGCTGCTTGTGTTTGTATATCTAAGCGATAGCCTGGTATATTTATTTTTTGTGGCTCTATCGGTTTGCCATCTAAAGTATGATTTGCCCAATATTGGTTGAAACGGCCTTGGATAACAAAATCAAAGCCTTTTTCAGTCGGTAAGTAAGCAATGGTTTTCTCGAAAGGTACATCACTGTTGACGTATACATCTCTGCCGGAAATTTCAGGCACATTTTCGTTGATCCAACGATGGTGGCCACGATTGGGCTCTAAATGCCATTTGCCACTCATACCAGTAATATAACCTGCTTCTTGCATACGCGTGCTGATCATTTTTTCATCCAGAGGAAATGGAATGGTGCCATTGTGATCTAAGCCAAAACGCTGCTGATATTTGCCCGATAATAGTCCGGCTCTTGACGGGATACATTGCGGCGCTGTGACATAACCCGCAGTCATACGCACCCCTGTTTCAGCAAGATTATCTAAGTGTGGCGTTTTTAAATCATCAAGTTGCCCCTGAATACCGAGGTCGGCATAACCCATGTCATCGGTTAAAATAACGATAATGTTAGGCTGAGAGCTTTTCGGCTCTTTTGCGAAACTCTGTACGCTTATAGCCAGTGCTAAAGCCAAAACTAAACAGGCTAAATTAACTACCTTTTTCATATTACTTACGCTCATTTTCTCGTCAATCGTTAATACATTCTAATTATTTTCGCCACTATTCATGCCATTTAGTTAATGTTTTAGCTTGCTTAACCGGATACCAATTGTCGATATGCTGCACCATTTGAGCAACTAACTCTGGATGCTTGCTCGCCAGGTTTTTAGTCTCATGTGGGTCATTAATAAGATTGAATAATTGCGGTCGCTTTTCTGCTCTTGGATGAGTACGGGCATATCGGGTCACGATACCATCATAGGTCAACAACAACTTCCATTGTCCTTCGATTACCCAACGGTAAAGTAAGGTTTTTTCAGGATTATTAATATCGATGACATCATGGGCAAAGCTCTCACCAAAAATTCTATCTCGAGCAATAGCTTTACCCGATTTGAGTTGCGGTAACAAATTAAGCCCGGGCAAATCCGCTGGAATTTCTGTGCCAGCTGCGGCTAATAAAGTGGGGAAGATATCAAGGCTGGTGACCAGTTCAGGGCGGTCGATATTTTTAAATTTATTACCCCAAGAGTAGATGATAGGTGTGCGCACCCCACCTTCATAAGCACTCTGTTTTGAGCGTGCTGCAAACGTTTTCGAATCAGGATCCTGCATCCAACCATTGTCGGTAACATAAATAAACAGGGTATCGTCAGTCAGGCCTTTCTGCTCAATATAATCCATTAATTGACCATTGGTTTCATCAAACCAATCAACCATGGCATAATATCTAGCGGTATGAGCACTCATGCCTTCTTGCATGTATTTATTAAACAATCTTTTCGGTGGATTGTGCGGTGTATGGGGTAAAAAAGGTGCATACCAGATAAAGAAAGGTTTGTCTTCTGTTACTGCTAGATCAATAAAACTTTCAATCGGCTTCATGCCTTTACGACCAATTTTCAACCCATCATCACCATGGCGTCCGCCGGCCTTTGGAAAACCTCTGGTCATACCGTGACTGAAGCCGCCATTTTGGTAGCTGCCTTCCCACCATTTTCCGCTTTGATGGGAAAGATACCCCTCTTTTGCGAGTAATGAAGGCAAGCTGTCGAATTTATCTAACTGAGCGATTATTTCTGCGCGCTTTTCTGGGTTTTTACTGTCAGCAGGATCATTACCAAAAACGCCATGAGTACTTGCATAATGCCCTGTTGCCAAAGTCATTAAAGAAGGGCGGCACAAACCTGTTGGCACATAACCGCGGCGAAAAGTGACCCCCTTGGCCGCTAAGGCATCAATATTGAGCGTTTTTATTTGCTTATGTCCCATAAAACTATAATGATTCCAAGACTGATCATCTGAAATCAACAAGACAATGTTTGGCTTTTTAACATCCCCTGCAATACTTTTAAAACAGATCAATAAAAGACCTGTGATCAATAATCTAAACATTAACTTTTCCTACATTTATTGATGACTTTTTTTTGTTTATTTTTTTATATTTTTATCAAGGGTTTCAACGAGCAGTAAACTTTCATAAGCACCAATGGTTTCCGTGTGCGGTAAACTCACTTTTTTCCTGCTGCCATCAACCGGGTTGTAAATTTTAAGGGATTTAACTGAATCAGAGCTGCCCTTGAGCGTTATGCGCTTATTTGAGTCATTGACGACATAATAGATACGTTTGTCTTCTTTTCGATAACGTGTCATGTACAATTTTTTATTTGAGCTTTCAAACTGCACAGAAAATTCATTTTTGCTGATGGTTTTTAACTCTGCTAAGACCTGGCTAAGAGTGGGTAATGTTTTGGCGGTGGTTAATGTTTTGGCAATGGCTCTGACCGCTTGGTGTTCTTCCATAGCAGTGCCCATGTTAGGCAACGCATTCAACCAATGTACTGGAATACCCTCAGCCGCTATTTGTTGAATTTTTTCCAAGACGTTTAACGGTAGTACTTCAGAGACTGGCATCAGCAGTTGTGAATAACTATGGCTACCAATATGCAATTTGCCATCTTTTACCCTTGATGTTAACAGCACATCATCGGTGACAAAATTAAAATCCAAACCATTTTCCAAGATACTTTTAGCGCTCTGATCGACCACTTTTTGTAAATCTTGATATTGTCGAAAAACCATGTTCCGATGTAAGTCGGTAGCCAGATATTTTGATTGGAAGGTTTTTATCGGATAATACATCGCGATGGGTGCTTCGCTTCTACTGCCCCTCAACATCATGGTTATTCTGCCAACATATTCATTGAAGTGGCGATACTCTCTCTTGCTATAGCCATCAAAAAATTTACCGTAGGGCATGTAGGAAGTAAACTGGTTAAGGCCAACCAACATATTCATATTGACTGTTCGTTTTAATATCGGGATCGATGGCGTCATATCATCACGACCATGACCGATGATCGGATCAAGCAAGCCCATAATGGTGGTGCCATCTCTATCATCAAGGTAGGCTGCTGAACTGATATATTTCCCCATCCAGTAGACCCAATGTTTATTGTCTTCTCTGGCGATGTGCAAATCACAGCCGGTGATATGAAATTTACGTAAATAGCCGAGCATATCACCATAATTAAATACATGGGCAATAAGCTCTTCTTCTAGCAGCGGATGTCCCATCGAGCGAACGCCATTGGCTTCACTCCAGTCAGTAATTTGACCGGCATAATTTTCTGCGACCAATTTCGCAATGGTCTGATAATAATGAAGGCGTAGGGTTTTATCTTGGTCAGTTTGACCGGAAAAAAGTGCATCTAGCTTTGCCATGACATCGTAACCGTGCATAGTTTGAAAAGCTTCAATGATAGATTTTTCCCATGGGATATAGGGATGTTCAGCACGAGAGCCATCTTGATTCCAATAGCTTGCCATCAGGTTGGCTTCACCGGTGTAAAAAACATCCACTTGCTCTTGGAAGTCCTCAATATTATCGGCGTAACCTTGATGAGTAAGTTCAATAAAACGTGCCGTGGCATCCTTGTTTAACAAACTGGGATAATGTCCTGTGTGTTTAAATTGTCGCTGGGTTGATTGTGCTTGGGTATCTTTATCTAATATTTTCTCAGCAAATGCTGAAAGTTGCCACTTACCCAATAAACCCCTGGTGTTAATTTTCTTATCGGAGTGACTGCCATCAGAAATTGGCACTTGCACAGCGGTTGATAGATCGATTTCACCATCAATGATTTTACTGATATTGGCGCGGATAAATTTAAGGCCGGATGGCAGTTGCATGGTGACAGCATCGGTGCCGCTGCCTGTTTTGCTTATTCTAACCAAACCTCGCGCTTCATATTCAGGATGCCCTTCGACCACTAATCCTTTGGCAGAGCCACTGGGGTATCCAGCTTCATCGTGGATCCAAACCTGAAAATCTTGTATTTTGGCTCGTTTGATAAAGGTATCCGTTGCTTGCCAGCCGGCTTTGCTTTGCAAGTAACCTCTCAGTGGCACCCTTGTTTGAATGCCACCAATGCCATAACTGACCATCTCATCAATCTTGTCTTCCATTTTCTTGGTTTTTGGTACTCCACCGGGCTGATAATAATGGATCAGCCGAAAGTCGTTGGGAGGATTGATAAAATTTGCATCAATCTGCTTAAAATTCAGCGGCTCAGCCTGACTGAATAAGGTAACAGCTGACAATACGGGTACTAATAACTTACTTAATTTATTCACTATATTTTCTATTCTTCCGGTTACTTTAATTATGCTGGTGATGACTGGTCTTTTTTAACGAGACGTTCAACGAGCCTAGTTTTGACTAGGCTGTTATTGACTGGTTGTTTTTAACCAGCCTCTTTTTACCTTTATTCTATTTAGCTTTTTTCTTTTTACCTTTGTTTGCGCCTTTTTTCTTTTTGCCTTTCTTTTTGCTGGCATCCCATGTCGTCTTAAGCTTTGCGATAAAGGCTTTATCCAGCATGGCATCTTCACCTTCGCCGTATATCATCGGCGGAAAACTTGGGATCTTATGATGTTCTTCCGAGGGGCGAACCTGTTGTTGCCAATATTGCATTCTCGCTTGAAATTGTTTTACTTTATCTGGGTATTTAGCGATTAAATTAGTTGTTTCACCGGGATCTTTAGTAATGTTATAAAGCTGACTTTCACCCGCTTTCCAACTGACATACTCAGCAGATTTATCGATGTATTTCCAATCACCAAGACGAAGCGTGGTGCCACTATAGGCAATTTCGTTGCGCGGTGATGGTGTATCATTAATCAATGATGGCCAAATATCTAAACCATCCAATGGCAGCGGTTGTTTTAGTGAGCCGCCCGCTAAATTCACTAAGGTAGGATAAAGATCGGCAACATGGAACAGTTGATTATTTTGTGTGCCTGCTTTCAATTTGCCAGGCCAGCGCATCACATTCAGTACTCGTATTCCCCCTTCATAGAAGCCGGTTTTAAAACCGCGATAAGGACCATTACTCACTACAGCATTTTCAGGACCACCATTATCGTTTAAAAATATGACAAGGGTATCGTCAGTAAGGCCTTTATCGTCTAGTGCCTGTAATATAGTGCCAACCGCTTGGTCCATAATTTCAATATTTGCGCGCGGCCAAGGTTTGTTTTTATCACCTGGTATTTTATATTTAGCGACTATATCTCGTGGCGCGGCATGATGAGGGCTGTGTACCGCATTAAAGGGCACGTAGATAAAAAAGGGCTTTTTGCCATCGTGCGCTTTGATCAAGCGGGAGGTTTCTTTTGCGATTAAGGTGGTTGAATAACCATCCTCGTCTAAGGGTTTTTCATTGCGATGCCAGTCATAAATCTGCCCTCTTTTTTTGCTGGCATAATCAATTGCAGCCCCGTAGTGACCATATTGATGATCAAAACCTCTTTGCATTGGCAGATGGGCTTTTTTCCAAGAGCCTAAGTGCCATTTACCAACTATTGCAGTCCAATACCCTGCTTCTTGTAGCGCTTGCGCTAAAGTACGTTCATCAAGCAACATACCCGCGGTGTCGTTAGCGTTAAACCTGACTTCAGTGCCCGTTCTAAAAGGATAGCGCCCGGTAAGAAATGCCGATCGCGTTGGCGTACAAACTGGGGTGACATAAAATTGTGTTAAGTTAATCCCTTCTTTGGCAATGCGGTCTATATTTGACGAAGGTACCACAGTGCCGCCCTGCACTCCTACCTGCCCCCAGCCCATATCATCAGCCATCATCACGATAATATTCGGCTGCTGTGCTTGTGACTGTAGTGGTTGCGCAAAACTGCTGGCAGCCCCTACCGTTAAAATAATACTAAGAATAAATATCTTCATGGTTTTATATTTTCCTTTACGATTATTATCTAATCACTGCCTAATCACTGTCTAATGATTA
>SPKZ01022241.1_pt1 | contig 17222 bp, 8 predicted proteins | sample 2456571 | NCBI WGS metagenome assembly SPKZ01 (sample SAMN11192286, study PRJNA482655) | marine metagenome | biome: ENVO:00000447; feature: ENVO:00000244|ENVO:00000211|ENVO:00000569|ENVO:00002023; material: ENVO:00002151; isolation source: ocean water from marine abyssalpelagic zone ...
CCCCAAACGAACCAACTCACGGAACCCGAAATTGGCGACGTGATTGAGGGTCGATACGAACTCCGTCGAGAGATCGCTCGGGGCGGGGCGGGGGTCGTGTTCGAGGCTTACCACTTGTTTAGCCGGCGTCGGGTGGCGGTGAAAGTTCTCACCAGCCAAGAGCTCTACAACCCCGACAGCTGCGAGCGACTGATGCGCGAAGCCCGAGCGCTCACCCGAGCGCGACACCCCCACGTGGTCGCGTTGCTGGACGCTGGTTATTTCGGCGACGGACAGCCATATCTTGCGATGGACATGTTGGAAGGGCGGACTCTCTCGGGCATCCTCACGAGCCGCACTCGCATCCCGGTAGCCGACACGATTCAAATAGGGCGCCAGCTATGCGCCGCCATCGCTCAGAGTCACGCCCGCGGTGTTTGGCACCGAGACTTGAAACCCAGCAACATCTTCGTGGCCCAAGGCAGCGTGGGCGTCGAAACAATCAAGCTCTTCGACTTCGGCATCGCGCACCTCCCGGGCGAACCCCACGCGGTCCCCGACAGAAAGCTCACCCAGCACGGCACAGTGCTCGGCACGCCCGAATACATGTCTCCGGAGCAGCTGCAAGCTCAGCCCGATGTCGACCATCGCGCCGACATCTACGCCTTGGGGATCACCCTGTACGAATGCCTGACGGGCTCCGTGCCCTTCGAGGGTACTTATGGGGAGGTATTGTTAAAAGCCTGCACCCAAGAAGCACCTCCGCTGAGTGCCCACGCACCCGACGTACCTGAGAAGCTCGCTCGCCTGATCGCCAAAGCCATTTCGCGAGATAAGAACAACCGCTTCAGCAATGTTCAAAGCCTCGGGCTTGCGTTGATGAAAGCCTGCGGCAACGAGGCGGGGACCACCAACCTCCTGGGACTCGATCGCGATCCGAAGAGCGATACCGACCGCTGGCTCGACAACAAACCTGCGGCTCCTCACAGCTTGGCGCCGGCTGCGCCTCGCCGGCGTTTCGCCCGCGCCCCCTACCTCACTCCTGTATGGGTCGCCCCAGAGACGGGCCCAGCCTACGTGGGGAATAGCGAAGACATTTCGCACGGTGGGCTACTCATTCACGCACCCCACGTGGGTGACAATGGCGCGGATGTCTTGGTCCGATTCGCCCTGCCTCTTACGGGAGAATTGGTCACCGTCCGCGCGATCTCTCGTTGGGTGCGCTCAGCCCGAACCAACGGAGCAACGGGTCTACAGTTCGTTGATCTTCCCGACGCCATCGGCGATCAAATCGATGCCTTTGTCACTGCCTTGGATCGCGCCATCACCTAGACGCGCGGGGGCCCAGCACGGGTTGGCCTGAACTGCCAGAGACGCCCGTGTCTGGACGACGCCATATCCAGACGACAAAGTAACAATCGCCCCGAGAGCCCGCTGGCTCGAGGCGATCGAATCGACGTCCCGCCGGCTGCGGAACGGTGGTGTTTGTCTCCCGCTTTAGCGGAGGCCGTACTTCTTGAGTTTCCGGTAGAGCGTGGTTCGACCCAAGCCGAGCTCTCTCATCGCTTGGGTCATGTTGCCCCCGGTTCGAATCAACGCAGCGATAATAGCTCTGCGTTCTATCTCTCTCATGGGCATGGGCGTACGAAGATCAATACCCTCCTCAAGATAGATTTCGCCTTCGGACTTCGGTGGGGTAGGCGGCAATGGATTGACCTGGTTAGCTGGAATTTCGGTGGGTAGTGCGTTTGTTGCTGACATCACTAGATACAACGGCACTCTCAATCTAAGCTTTACCCTCCCAAACGCACATAATTGCCGAAGCCCCTCAGCCGGCCCTCAGCCGGCCCTCAGCCGGCCCTCAGCCGGCCCTCAGCCGGCCCTCAGCCGGCCCTCAGCCGGCCCTCAGCATCGCAGTCTCGCGCGCCGGGAGCTGGCAGGATTTCGGCCTCTTGCCACCAAATTCTTCACCAAATTACTATTCTCACGAGTCGCACAAAGCGCACCGTGAAGCGCCCGAGCAGTGCTGTGCCACCAGCTGAGAGGCGACTTTGGCGACTTTGGCAAATTTGGCGAGCTTGGCGAGCGCCGGTAGCAGGCGCTCGGGCTCGGGAGACCCCATTTCGGGATCGACGCTACGTAACAGCCATGTTTCCAAGCCGGGGGCCTGGCGCCGTCCTCAGCACATACCATTGCGGAAACATTCGGACCGAACTTTCACCGAATCGACACAGTGTCGGTCGGGCATCAAGCTCTACTTGGTCAATCCCGCTGAGCGAATGTAACCAAACGCCCCTGTTCCTGAGGTCCTGCGACTAGGCTAGCCGGGCAACAATAGCGATTCGCCCACCCAGCCTTTCACTCCTGCAGGATGGGCTTGCAGCGCTGCCGGGCACCCCAAAGATTGGTTTCGTTAATGTTTCCACGCCGGCAGGTTTCCCTCTCGTTTCACACAGTTGGCGGGTTCGATATTGCTTGCCTATCGTCGCGCGGTCCGTAGTTTGGTCGCTGTGAGCAATTGGATCTCGACCCTGGTGACAGCAGCCAACGCCCCGTTGATGGCAACTGCTGTGGCCTGCGGCGCCGTCAAGATCCGTCACCGGTTGTTCACTCAAGCGCCGGAATTGCTTCGCACGACGCCCTTGGCGCGACGCGGCGAATGGGAACGACATGTCTGAACAACTTCCGACGACACTGACAGGGCGAACGATCGCCCTCCCCGCTGGATTCGAATCCCAGCCGCTGGCCCGATGTATTGAGAGCATGGGCGCCAGCATCTGTGCCTACGACCTCCGAGTTGGTAGCGACGCAATTCGCCCCATCGAACGTTGGATCCAAGACGTTACCGACCATCAGTTCGACGACGTGATTTTCGCAACCGGCCAGGGAGTGCGCTTGTTGATCGAGCTGGCGCGTGAACTCGGCAAAGACCGCGGCTACGTCAAGGCACTCGGACAGTGCCGGTTGATCACACGAGGGACGAAACCGGCCAAAGCACTAGCCGAGCTTGGACTGCACGCGGCCGTGCGCTCCGAGTCCGGAAGCACCGACAGCTTAATCGAGGCGCTCAGTGGTCTCGATTTCGCGGGACGAACGGTCGCTCTGCAAACTATCGGCGAGCCGGACAATCAGCGCATCGCCACAAGGGTGGAGGAAGCCGGCGGAACCTTCTGCCGAATCTCACACTTGACCGCTATGGACGGCCAGGCAGCCGACGTGCTCCGACGCGTAGTCGCCCGCGATATCGACACACTCGTCTTTGACGATCCCGTCCAAATTCGCACGTTGATGGACGCGGCCGAAATTAGCAATACGCACCGCGAGTTCGAAGAAGCTCTTAGCGAGACCCTTGTGCTTGCCACCGACAGCGTTATGCCCCAGCTTCGCGCCCGCCGCATCGACGCTCGACCCCTCACCCCTGACGCCATCGAAGCCACATCACCGGACAAGATTTTCATGCTGCTTTCCAAGCAACCGAACGCCAAAAGCGAGACCCCCGCCCTCACCGGAGGTAAAAAGCGCATCGTCGTGATCGGCAACGGCATGGTCGGCTACAAGTTTTGTGAGAAGCTTTGCGAGTTCGACACTGCTGGCCAATTTGAGCTGGTGGTGTTGTGCGAGGAGCCGCTGCCCGCCTACGACCGGGTGCAACTGACAAGCTATTTCGAGGAAGGCAAGACTGTCGACGATTTGTTGATGGCTCCCCTCGATTGGTACAAGTCGAAAGGCATCGATCTGCGGGTCGAAGAAACCGGCACCCGCATCGATCGCGAGAAGCGCATAGTCCACACCAGTGAAGGCGCTACCATCGCCTACGACTACGTCGTGCTCGCCACCGGCTCGGAACCCTTCGTTCCCCCAGTGCCCGGCATGGATAAACCCGGTGTGTTCGTCTACCGGACCATCGCGGATCTAGACGCCATCATAGCCTACGCGAAAGATTCCAAGAGTGCCGCCGTCATCGGCGGGGGGCTGCTGGGGCTCGAAGCGGCCAAGGCGGTGCACGACCTCGAACTCGACACCCACGTCGTCGAGTTCGCGCCCCGGCTCATGCCGAGACAGGTCGACGGACTCGGCGGAGCGCTCCTTGCCGACCGCATTCGGGAGTTGGGCGTCAGCGTCCACCTAAATATGCAAACCACCGCCGTTCTCGGGAACGGCAAATCATCGGGGCTGCGCTTCAAAGACGGCGAACGACTCGACGTGGACATGATCGTGGTCTCCGCGGGCATCCGCCCCCGAGACGAAATCGCTCGCGAAGCCGGTCTCAAGGTTGGCGAGCGCGGCGGCATCGTCGTCGACGATAAGCTCGCGTGCTCGGACCCCGACATCTTCGCAATCGGCGAATGCGCTCTGTACGCCGGCATGATCTACGGGCTTGTCGCTCCCGGCTACGACATGGCCGAGGCCGTCGCCACAGTTTTGACAGGTGGCACCGCTAGTTTCTCCGGCGCGGACATGTCCACCAAGCTCAAGCTGATGGGCGTCGACGTGGCTAGCTTTGGCGATCCATTCGCTGACGAAAAGGGCGGCAAGCCCATCGTTTTTCAAGACTTCGTCAACGGCGTCTACAAGAAGATGGTAGTCAGCGCCGACGGCACCACGGTGCTTGGCGGCAGCCTCGTCGGCGACGCCAGTGAATACGGGACTCTGCTCCATTACACCAAGAGCCGTGACAAGCTACCGGAGTCCCCGGAAGATCTAATCCTCGGTTCTAGAGGCGGCGGTGCCGATCTCGAGCTCCCCGGAACGGCGCAGATCTGTTCTTGTAATAACGTCACCAAAGACGACATCTGCCTGGCCATCCGCGAGCAGGGGTTGTCCGCCGTCGGCGAGGTCAAGACCTGTACCCAGGCCGGCGCTGGCTGTGGCGGTTGCCTGCCGATGGTCACCGACATCCTCAACGCCGAACTGGCCGCTGCCGGCAAGAGCGTAAAACCCCGATTGTGTGAGCACTTCGACCACACGCGCCAGGAGCTATTCGACATCATTCGGGTCAAGAAGATCAAAAGCTTCCAAGACGCGATCAGCAAACACGGAAGCGGGGACGGCTGCGAGATTTGCAAGCCGACCGTCGCCTCGATTCTGGCGAGCACGTGGAACGAAATGATCGTCACCCACGACACACTCCAGGACACCAACGACCGCTTCTTGGCCAATATCCAGCGGGGCGGGCTCTATTCAGTAATCCCCCGCATCCCGGGCGGAGAAATCACGCCGAAGAAGTTGATGGCCCTCGGGCGCATCGCCGAAAAGTACAATCTGTACACCAAGATCACGGGTGGTCAACGCATCGACTTGCTCGGTGCCCGAGTGAATCAGCTGCCGGACATCTGGGAAGAACTGATCGCCGAAGGCTTCGAGTCTGGTCACGCCTACGGCAAGGCGCTCCGTACGGTAAAAAGCTGTGTTGGAAGCACCTGGTGCCGCTACGGCGTACAGGACTCCGTGTCCTTCGCCATCCGCGTCGAAGAACGCTACCGGGGGCTTCGCGCGCCCCATAAGATCAAGTCTGCCGTCAGCGGTTGCACACGCGAGTGTGCGGAAGCGCAAAGCAAAGACTTCGGTATCATCGCGACGGAAAATGGCTGGAACGTCTACGTCTGCGGCAACGGCGGCATGAAGCCGCGACACGCCGATCTACTCGCGTCGGACATCGATGACGAAACGGCCATCCGCTACATCGATCGCTTTTTGATGTACTACGTACGTACGGCCGATAAGCTCACGCGTACCTCCGTCTGGCTCGACAAGCTCGACGGCGGCATCGAGCATCTCAAGGACGTCGTCATCAACGACAGCCTCGGCTTGTGTGCGGAGCTCGAGAAGGACATGCAGTACCTGGTCGATACCTACGCCTGTGAGTGGAAAGGTGTCGTCGAAAACCCCGAGATGCGCGCGAAGTTCCGCCACTACGCCAACAGCGGCTCCGGTGACGACACCGTGGAACTGATCGACGAACGGGGTCAGATTCGTCCCGCAGATTGGCGTAAGGACGACGATTCCGAAGCTCAAGGTCGTGTTTCGCTGCCGATGGTCCACACGCAGTGGGTCAGCGCGGGTAAGGTCAGCGATTTTCCCGTCGACGGCGGCATGGCAGTTCAGCACGGCCGAGCTCAGATTGCCGTCTACAACTTCTCGTCCCGGGGAGAGTGGTACGCCGTCCAGAACGTATGCCCCCACAAGAAAGAGCAGGTTCTCGCTCGAGGCTTGATCGGTGACCAATGCGGCACACCCAAGGTCGCCTGCCCGCTTCACAAGAAGACCTTCTCCTTGAAAGACGGCTCTTGCCTGAGCGGAGAGAAGTTCGGCCTCCACACCTTCCCGACCAAGGTCGTCGACGGTGAAGTGTTCGTTGAGCTCCCCGCCTCCGATGTGCTGGAAAAAATATTCCCACAAAAAGAGCCCGAGAAACTCGCCTTGTCCGAGCCCGCGCAAGCCTAGACCCCACTCCGCCCAGACCTCGCGCGGGTCGTTCGACGTGGTGATCGCCAAGCAATCCAGCGACCCGGTCAAGGTCGAAGGAAAACAAGCCTGGGCGCGCCGACGCGGCCTGCGGTCTGAGCGCCCTCGAAAGCCACCGCCGGTCCGTCGCCGGATCCGGCCTGCCAACGCTATCCGCGTAAAATATCGGACAATTCGCCCCTCCCCCGGGTCGCTCTCAGGTGAATGGCACTGTATACTTCTCTTCAGCCGCGGCAGTGTGGAGTCGAAACGGAACAAATGGGGGAAAGCACAAACAGCGGAGCGCTCGTCCTGGTTGTGGACGACGAAAAAAACGTTCGCACTGTGGCCCAACTCACCCTCGAGGATGCGGGCTTCCGTGTGATGACCGCGGAATCCGGCGAAGACGCGGTCGAAGTATTCGAAGCCCACGGCGAAGCAATCCGCTTGGTGCTGCTCGATGTGACCCTGCCTAAAATTTCCGGAACGGAAACCCTCATTCTACTGCGAAAGCAGCGCCCCGACATCCCCATCGTGTTGTCCACGGGCCGTGACGTTCGAGACGCTCAGTCCCAGCTGGATGCCAGTGCGCTCCCCAACACGAGTTTTTTGCAAAAACCCTATCGTGGCACCAAGTTAGTTCAGCTGATTCGCGAAATCATCGAATCCTGAGCACGAAGCTGCCGCTGGCCGTGCCCGGCGTGGCCCTCACAATCGCCGGGGCACCGCAGTAGCTCGCACCGCCACCTCGTCGCCGTCGGCAGGGCCGTCAAGCGGGCGATCGCCCCGTCGTCGTGGGGCGCCAATTACCCCGACCTTCCGCAGCGCCTAAACAGGAATCCGCCACCTAGCCCAAGAGCCACCATCGACGCGCGGGGGCGAAACCCTAGCCTCAGCCGGAATAGACCAGCTCCAAAACTCGTCCCATACTGGCAAATTGGCGGCTCTGGCGTTCGCTACCAGCGGAAGTTTCCGTAATTCTGCTAGTGTAATGCCAACACGGCGCAAAGGCGTCCCCCGCCGTGGCATCCCAGGATTTCTAACGCTACCCTACGCCCCGGGCGGCAACTCCAAGTGGCGCGACCGGAGAGATCCGGAGCGCATCCACGCCAGCCAGGCAACCTCCACGATGAAGAACGAATCCGGGCTCGATATTTTCGACCATATCGCGCCGAAAAGCTCACCGTCAGAATCAAAAAAGAGTGATGGGGCAGCGCCACCGCCGCCACCGCCGAGTGTTTTGTCACGACAAAGCAACCCGCCACCCGCGACCACCCAGGGCTCGGAGCCCCGGAAGGGACTGCCGCCAGCCAACGCCTTGTCGTCCGACGGCTCATTACCCGATGTCGCCAGCACGCCAGCCGTGGCGAGCTCCCCGGACTCTGACAGCTCACCGGAAGCCGCCAGCCTTGACGAGCCCACAGCCCCGCAGACGGCCCTAGATCCCCCCTCGGAGATGCTCGAAGAAAAGACCTCCGCCCTGCCCGAGCCGCTGCCACCCGACACGATCGATGAGGCCGAGCGAGAAGGTTTAGTGGTCGCCCCCGTACCCATCGCTGCCGAAGATGACGGCGGCGATACCGTCGTGATGGGCGGGGAGGCAAGTTCCGACGCTATTGAAGGTGACACGATGCCTTTCGACGACAACGGCCTCGCGTTGATCATGCAGCCGACTCCAATACCGGGTGGCAATCTGCCGCCCCCGCGGGAGACGACCGATACCAGCATCGATACCCGAACTCCCGGCGGTCCCTCGGTATTCGAGTTGCTGGAAAAAAATCGGACGCTCATCGCAGCCGCCGCCGTCGTGATGCTCGTCGCCATGTACCTCTTTGGTCGAAGCGACACCGGGAGCTTGATGATTACGGTAGCCGGGCCCAATGGAGTCCAGCTGCGTAACCTGCAGGTGCTGGTTGACGGACAGGTCCGCTGCAACGAGTCGCCCTGCCGAGTAGAAGAGCTAAAAAAGGGATCCCACTTGGTATCGGCTCGGGCCGAAGGACACACTAGCAGCACCGAGACAGCTGTGCGGGTCGCCGCAGGAGAGAGCTCCACGCATCAGCTGCAACTCGAACGGGGCGGACTCGCCAACGGTCTGAAGGTAACAGCCGTGGGCGAAGGGCTGAGCCTGCACGTCGACGGAAAGCGGCTGGGCACCCTACCGCGCGAACTCTTCGACGTGGAACCGGGTCCCCACACCATCAAGATCACCGGCGAGCGCTACGCTCCGTACCAAGTCAACCTGACTGTGCTTGGGGACGCTCCGACGCTCATGGGTCCCATCACGATGACTCCGATCAAAGGGCTCGTTCGCCTGGCGGCCGGAGAGGGGGCGGTCGGCGCTGATATCGAAATCGATGGTCGCCCGGTCGCGCCGCTACCGGCCAAGTTGATTCTGGATCTGAAGACCCCTCACGAACTCGTCGCCAAACGAAGCGGATACGCGACCCTGCGTAAAACCCTCAGTTTCAGCGCCGGGCAGGATGTGCTCGATATCGAGGTCCAGTTGTCTCCGAAAGAGCTGGCGAAGGCCCCCGCGGGTCCGGCTCAAACCACCCGCGCGGGCAGCCGCGCCAGCGCCCCGGCCCGCGCCAGCAGCAGCCGGGGTCAGAGCGTGCTCAATATCAACTCGGTTCCGATGTCGCGGGTCGTATTGGACGGCCGCCCACTGGGCACCACCCCGCGGATGGGCGTCAAGGTCAGTCCAGGAGTGCACACCATTGTGTTCACGCACCCCAAACACGGCCGAAAAGTAACCAGTACCCAAGTCAACCCCGGCGCGACCCAGACCATCGCCGTTCGGTTCCCCTAGCCCCATGCACCCAGCGCTCGAAACACTCCGCGCGGAGTTGGAGCGACTTTGCGAGATTGATGAGCTCGATGAGCTCGCTCGCACAGTCCTCGGCGACCGCCAAGCTGACGCTCTCGGCGGAAGCAACTCAAAAGCCGCACGTGCCGGCGCACTGCTAGGCGCCTGCCGGCAAGCCCGTGCGACCGAAGCACTGTGCGACGCCCTGGTCGCCCAACACGAGGCCGTGTCGCCGGAGATATCCCAGCTGCGCCTGCTCGGGCTCGAGGGGGAGAGCCGCCTCGACGCCGGGGCGAGCCTCGGCTCCTTTGCCATAGTTGCTGAATTCGGCAATGGCCGGCTCAGTACCAGTTACCACGCCGAACGCGACGGCGTGGCGGTGCGCCTGCGTTGTTATAGTTCGGGTGCCTGCCGAGATATCTCCGGGCTCAACCGCAGCCTCACACAACTGCGATTGATGCGCCGAATCCAACACCCGGCGCTGCCCGCCGACGTGCAGATCGAGCGCGCCGCCGGGCAAACCCTGGTCGCGCATTCCCTATTCGACGGTGTCTCCCTCGACCAATACTTGGCGGCAACAGGCCCGCTGAGCTTCGCCGATTCAGCGCCAATCCTCAGTCGAATCGCCGACGGCCTCTCGGCCCTGCACTCCTCACGCTTGGCTCACGGCAACCTGAGCCCCAGCAATGTGCTGATTAATACCCGAGGCGAAGTTTGTTTGCTGGATAGCGGCGCACAATTCCTACGCCTGCGAGCGCCGAAACAAAACGGCCAGCTCATCGCCATGAACCTGCCTGGGGATTCCCGCTGTCTCGCGCCAGAGCTGATAGCGGGCGAACTTCCGACACCCGCCAGCGATCTGTACGCCCTGGGTTGCCTACACTTCTTGTTGCTGACGGGCCAAGCGCCGTTCACCGGGGCTCCCAGCGAGCAAATCGTCGGGCATTTGCATTCCCCGCCGCCGGATCCGCGAAGGCAGTTGCCCAACGCTGGGTTCACGGCAGTTCAGAGCGAATGCGTGCAATCCCTGCTCGCCAAGCAGCCCTCCGAACGACCCGCATCCGCCGAAGACTTGTTGGGAGAGCTCGACCGCCTGCTGTCTGCCCCCATGACGATCGCCTGCGCCGTCACGGACGACGAGCTGAACCAAATGGCAGAAGAGATTGTCACCAATCCCTGGGATGAAGAAGCCTTGGACCGGCTCGCCGACAGCACGAAGCGTGAGGCCGAGCCTGCACGGGTGATTTCATTGCTCCAGCACGCTGCCCGGCAGCTGAACGGCGATGAGGGGCCGGCGGTGCAACGCGCCATCCTCAATATCCATCGGCGCGCGGGTTCAGTTGCCGAGAACTCGAAACAATTCGAAGCCGCCGAAGAAATCTACCGCCACCTTCATGTGCTCGATAAATCCAATGACGAAATCCTTACGGCTCTGACGCGTGTTCGCTGTCAACTCGGCCGACATGAGGAAATAATCGAACGGCTTTTGGCTGAGGTGGATGCCGCGACTTCAGCTGTGACACGGGCCGCAGCTCTCGGACGCATCGGCGAGATATATCAACTCGCGGACGAGTCGGATCAGGCACTGGTCGCCTATGCGCAAGCCTTCGTGAGTTTGCCTAGTGTTGAGGCCTACGCGCGCGCCATCGAAGAGCTAGCCGGCAGCCATGACGACGCCTGGGCCGAAGCGCTGTCGAGTTGCGTCGAGGTCGCCGAGGCCAACGAACTCGCTCCCGACGAAAAGCGCCATCTGTTGCTACAAATGTCGGTTTGGTACGTCGAGCGGCTAGGACGCGGCGATTTATCGGTGCCCTGTTATCGCCAGCTGTTGAGCGATGATCCCACCGATGTTGCCGCCATCGATGGCTTGTGCGCCGTGCTGCGAGAATCTCAGCAATGGACCGAGCTCGGTACGATCTTGCTCGCCGGAGCGGCAGCCTCTGGCAATAGCGGCCCCCGAAGTCGTCAGCTTCTGTTCGAAGCGGCGGAAATGTTGGAATCCAAGCTGAACAACCCGGTCGGGGCTTGCGAGCTATACGAACGTATCCACAACGAGGACCCGACTCACGAGGGGGCGGGAGCGGCTCTTGAACGTTTGTACGAGCGGGCGGGCAATTCCGACGCAAAAGTGCGATTGCTGGCCGAGCGTGCCGGCAGCCTGCGGGGCGAAGAGCGCCTCACCGCCCTCTGCTCGCTCGCGGTAACCTACGAAAACGAACTCGACCGGCTCGAAGAGGCCGAAACCCGATTCAGCGAAGCTCTCAAAGAATCCCCCCTGTGGCTCGACGCGCTCCGGGGCCTCGATCGAATTTATACGCGCACTCACCGCTACCACGAACTCGCGCAGAACCTCACCCAACAGGTGACGGCTGCGACCACACCGAGACAGCAGATCACTCTGCACGAGCGCATTGCGACCATCGCCGCCGATGAATTTCTGGACCACGAGGCCGCCGCCACGGCGTGGACCTGTGTGCTCGATCTAGATGGCGACCATCTGGCGGCTCTCGCTGGACTCAGCCGTCACTACCGCGCTCTCGAGCGCTACGAAGATCTGTTGCCCGTGCTCGAACAGCACATAAAATTGCTGGTCGACCGCAGTCTACGCCTCAGCAAGCTGGTCGAACTGGCGTCGGTTCTCGACCAGCTCGGCATCCCCGAACGGGCCATCGCCGTGCTCGAAGAAGCGCTCGACGTCGATCCAAAACACGCAGCAGCCCTCGAATCTCTTGCCAAGCTGCAGGCCCAAGGCGGGGATGCGGATCGTGCGGTCGAGGCCATCGATGCCCTGGCCCGAGCCGCCGGCAACGATACGGAACGAGCCGAGCACTACCTGCGTGCCGCGACCTTGCTGGACAATCAGGAGCTGCCCCAGGAGGCCATCGAACACTACAAGCTGGCGCTCGATGCCATGCCGAGTGACCGAAAGATCGCAGAGCGATTGCGAGCTGCGTACACGACCACGGGCGATCCGAACTCAGCGGCCGAGCTCTTCGAGCGAGAAATCGCCGATACCGAAGGCAAAGCTCAAGGCGCTAGATTACGCGGTCAGCTAGCTCAGCTCTGTCTCAGCAGCCTGGATGACACCGAGCGGGCGCGCACCAACGCCAACGCGGCGATGAAGCTCGATCCGACCAACCTCGAAGCGCTCCGAGTGCTGGGTGACATCGCGAGCAACGAAGAGAACTTCAACGAAGCGATCACTCATTACGAACAGGTCATCAGTCACGCCGATTCGCTCTCGAAGCTCGACGCCTCCCGGCTGTCCGAGCGTTACACCACGGCACTTTTGTCCAGCGGGCAAAAACAAAAAGGGCTCGCCGCAGCCGACGCCTGGCTGGTGCGCGACCACGACCAATACGAAGTCGTGCTCCGAGTCGCCGATATCTGTTTCGAACACGCGGCTCCCCAGCGAGCCTACGATCTTTATGCGGATCTCCGGCATCGCTTCGAATCCAGCTTGATCGACGAAGACTTGGCTCACCTGAGCTACCGACTCGGCGAGTCAGCCCGCCGCACAGGGCAGCTCGAAATCGCGTTCAGCGAGCTCCAGCGGGCCGTCAGTCTCGACGCCACCACGCCGCAACCGATCGAATCCATCGCGAAGATTCATGAAGCTCGGGAGCAGTGGGAAGATGCCGTGCGGCTGATGTACGAACAAGCCGAGTTGGAAACGGGCGATGCCCGGGTCGAGATTTTTATCAAGATCGGCGACCTCGCCGCCGCCAAGCTCGGCGATCCCAACTACGCCGCCGAGAGCTACCTCTTTGCCCTGAGCGAACGCCGCGGCGACCGCAAGATCCTCACGAAGCTGATGCAGCTGTACAGCGAGGGCAAAGACTGGGGCATGCTGATCAAGGTCATCTTGAAACTGGCCAAGGGCGTCGACGATGTGCCGCAACGGGCGAAGTATCTGCACACCGCGGCGATGGTGGCGAAACGCGAGATGGGCGACACCAATCTCGCGGGGCAGCTGTTGGAGCAAGCGATCGAGCTCGTCCCCGACTTCTCCGACGGACTGCAGACAGCTGCCGAAATTTATCGCAGTACCGGCCAGTTCGAAAAACTGAAGAGCATTCTGAAAATGACGGCAGGCGCCGCGGCCAACTCCAAGGACAACGCCCTGCTGTTGCCGACTCTGACGGAACTCGCGGAGCTCTACGAGTACACCCTGGGGCAGGTGGATCAAGCCATCGCCGTATACGAGAGCGCCCAGAAGATCGAACCCGACAACTGGCCTCGCAACCATCATTTGTACGAACTGTACTCGGCGAACACCGGGCGCTACCTACAACAGGCACTGAAGAGCCAGTACCGCATCCTCGACGGCGACAGCTTCAACCCCGACGCCTGCCGGGCTCTCCGCGGACTCTATACCGACGCCAAACACACGGATGGCGCCTGGGCGATGTGCCAAGCCTTGGCTCTTTTGGATCAAGCAGATGCCGAAGAAAGTGCCTTCTTCAACAGTCTCCGCTCAGAAGACGCCGCCACCCTGCAGAATCGAATCAGCGACGAGGACTGGCAGACCCGCTTGATCCACCCGCAGGTCAATACCGTGCTCACTAGCGTCTTCGCCCTGATTGAAGCGACCTTCCTAAAAGTCCGCGCCAAGACCGCGCCCCAACTCGGCTTCACACCGGCTGACGTCATCGACGCGTCTACCAGCAACGAAATCGCCGTTCGCTCCATTGTGTACGCGGCGGATTGCTTGGGCGTCCCCGAACCTCCCCTGCTCGGCAAGTTGGAGATCGCAGGAGAACTGAGCATCGTCAACACGACACCGCCCGCCCTCGTGCTGGGCGATGCGGTGCTAGGCGTCGCCGTCGCGGTACAGGCCGGAGCGTTCATGTCCGCCCGCATCCTCACCAGTTTTCGGCCCGGCTTTTTCATTCGCCACCTGATGCCGTCGTCAGCGGGCCTAAAGGCCGTACTGTTCGCCGCCATTCGCCTGGTCATGCCCAAATTCCCGATCCCGCCGAAGCTGAAACAAGCCGTGGGCGGCGCGAGCACGGCCCTCGCTCAAACCATCCAGGGCGACGCTCGCGCGAAGCTGAAAAAACTCGTCAAGCAACTGATTGAAGCCGAGGAGCTCGATATCAAGCGTTGGATGGCCGGCGTCGACTACACAGCGGACCGAGCCGCCTTCCTCATGTGCAACGATCTGGAGGTCGCCGTTTCTATCATTCGCGCTTCCCAGAAAGGGGCCGCCTCCGTCGCGCCGGAAGAGCGCGTGGAAGCGATCTTCCGTTTCGCCGGCAGCATGGAATACATCGATCTCCGAAGCCGCCTCGGCATCGTCTCCCACGCCTAGCGCGGGGATCGCGCACTAGGCGCTAGTTTTTGGCGACACGGGCGAGGGGGTTGCCACCGGACGGGACCCAACGGGCCTCACTGCGAGCGAGATCCGAAGAGACCAGGTACGGCGAGCGGAGGCCGATCTTGGTTGCCCGATAGGCTTCGCGTTCGACCGCCAACAGCGTCTCGGCCTTGGCGAAGAGCGCGGCTTCGACCTCTTCTCGGGTTGAGCACAACTCAGCGACAATTTTTCGCTCGTGACAGCTTCGGGCCTTACCCATCTCAGAAAACTGAATCACCGACGTTTGATACTCCGCGGGTACCGCGCATCGGCAAATCGCCGCGGTCGCACCCAAAATGGGGATGCCATTCCGAACCTCGTTCAGTCCGTACTGATGTTCGTCGGAATCTAGGGCGATGCGATAATCCGCCGCGAGGAACAACATGAATCCTCCGGCGATAGCGTGCCCCACGGAGCCGGCCACCACAGGTTTCGGGAACAGAAACACGCGCTGCATGGTGGATACGAAGTCTTTGAAGGCCTGGCCCACCTCCGCCGGTCCCAGCTGGGGCAACGCTTTCAGATCGAGGCCTCCGGAGAAAAAGCCGTCCCGCCCGAGCAGACACACGACGGAAATCTCGTCGCTCTCCGCCTCGTCCAGGGCCGTGCCCAACTCGGCACACCAGTCGGGACCGATGGCGTTGGCCTTGCCGTCGTCCAGCCGAATGACCAGCACCGCGCCGCGTTTTTCAGTCTGTATCCGCATTCGGCCCGTCCCTTCTCGAAATCCTGAAGCGTCTCCACAACCCAGCGCTTTTCGAAAGCCAAGCGCTGATGGCTTCAAAGTCTCGCGCTTCGAGGAAGGCCATATACATAGGCGCCATCACCACCGCAAACAGCCCGATCTTGCTCATCAGGGAAATGCCGAAGTGCAACGACAGTCCGAGCACCAGCCCCAACAGACGTGTCGATCGTTTCCACATGAGCCACGGGATAGCGGCTTCAACGATCAAGGTACTCCAGGTCAAGAAGGTATAGACCGCCGGCCAGTTCGCCAGATGGGCGCCAGGGATCCGCGCGAACATGCTCATGGAAAAATAAGCCACCGCCTCGCCGGACCGCCAAAAAATGTCCGGCGCCTTGAGCCACACGGTGCTGGTGTAGATGAGCAAGAACTGCCACTGGATCAATCGCAGCCCGTATCGTGGGAGCTTCGTCGGAGGGCGCTCGCCGTCACGGGCCCGAACGGTCCAGACCGAACTAGTGGGCGAGATCAGCACCACGATGGCCAACACCCGTAACACCGCGTCGAAACCACTGTAGGCGGGCAGCACGGCCGCGCCCAAACTGACCTGATACACCCACAACACCAACGCCGAGAGGCGTACGCCGATGCCCAAACCCAACAACAGGCAGGCCAACAGCGCGATGCCCAACAGCAGCGAGACTCCCGTGGGAGACGACTGCACCCAAAGAAAACAATTGATCGGTGCCCGAACCCAGTGACCGCCGGCATTGTCGATCATGCTGGCGTGTCCGATCAGTGTGTGTCGAAGCCGCCACAAATCCAAAAGCACACAAGCCGTTGCTGCCGCGTAGCCAATCCGAAATGCTGCGTAGGCTCGGGCATCGACGGGGGCGAAAAACCAATTGTTGATGGCGCCGAGCAGGGGAACAGAGGACCTCCCCTCCTCGGCGGTCGCCCTATCCTCGGCGGTCAGCTTGACGGCTCCGGGCTCAGTCATGGGGTGCCCTCTTCGCAGCGGGTGACCGCCATGCGAACGCGCTCTCGCTTGCCGAGCACGTTGTCTTTGCGAACTTCGGCGAGACGCCGCAAGCGATCGGCCAGGATGATGACCTCGACACTCTCGGGGCTTCGACCAGCACGCTCGGCGATCGCACGACACAAACGTCGGCCATACGTTTTGGCATAGGCTTCGTATTGGGGCTTAGGAAAGGCCGTGCGCAAGAAGAACCCGTGCAAACGATTGGCATCAGGATAGGCGCTCAGTTCGGGCAAGAGCGGACCGAAGTGCTGCGTCTTGCCATCGGTGAAGCGCGCATTCGCCACCGCGTCCAAGTGATGAAAATAAGGCACCGTGGTGAACATGTTCCAGCGCTGCCACAGCCCCAGGCCCGCCAGGTAATGGTTGAACGGAGCGTGCAGCGACTTGCCCACAGCCCCGTCGACCGGAAGATTGGCCACCGTGATTGCCGCCAGGTGGAACACCAAACACCCCAGCACTAGCGGACGGACTCGACTCGACGCGCTCACAGGCGCCGACTCTAACACCCGAGCTGCAGAGAGCAGACTTCGCGGCGGCCGCCCGGACCCGGCCAATGCCGCAGAATCGCGCGGAAACTCCGGCTACCAGAGTGGCCCCGGATCGTACAAAATGCCGATAAAAGCGGGACTTGCCGCTCCGACGAGAACAAGCTTTAACAACATCTGCTTATTTTTAATACCCGTCTGACTAGAACCCCGGCTGAGTAGAAAGTGCTCTGACTAGAAACTCGGCGGTGCCCTAGGCCCCCATCGCGAACTGTTGGATCAGCGCTCTTGCGCGGGCCCGTAGATCGTGAAAAATGCAGTCGCGCGCGGGAAACAACAGGAATGACATGCGAATTCAGACCCCCCTTATTCTTTGTGGCTTAGGCCTATCGCTGGGCATCGCCTGCGCGGATGACGGC
>SPKZ01004543.1_pt1 | contig 17211 bp, 10 predicted proteins | sample 2456571 | NCBI WGS metagenome assembly SPKZ01 (sample SAMN11192286, study PRJNA482655) | marine metagenome | biome: ENVO:00000447; feature: ENVO:00000244|ENVO:00000211|ENVO:00000569|ENVO:00002023; material: ENVO:00002151; isolation source: ocean water from marine abyssalpelagic zone ...
GAAGATACTAAAAGCATTGTTCGTCATATTAAGCCCTACATGTCGTTGGCAGATTACGCCGCTGTTAATTTGGAAACACAAATATCAGATCATAAACCGCAAGAACGAGCCCCTAAGTCGGTGACATTTTTCTCGCCGCCGCAAACGCTCAATGCATTGGAATGGGCGGGTATCGATTATGTAACCTTAGGTAATAATCATATCTATGATTATTTGGATGAAGGACTCAATTCAACCATCGATGCATTAAATAATAGCCCCATTGCTTTTTCTGGTGCCGGGCTTAATCAGCAACAAGCGTTAAGCGCACATCGCGTGGATTTAAATGATACGCCATTCTCCATGTTAGGTTTTGTTGGCTGGGAAGGTGGTTTTTCGCCAAACCAAACCGCGAGTCCAAGTAAAGGTGGTGCCGCCTTTGGCTCTATGGATAACATTACAAACACGGTGAAACGTGAGTCCGCTTTAAAGCGCGTTAGCATTGTGCAGTATCACGGCAGCCAAGAATATGCGAGTGAACCAACCCTAATGACCGAGCAGCGTCTCAAATCGGCGATTGATGTCGGAGCCGATTTGGCCATCGCACATCATCCTCATGTCACTCAGGGTTTTGAACTATATAAAGGCAAGCTGATTGCTTATTCTATGGGAAACTTTATTTTTGATCAGTATTTTTACGCCACCCCCTATTCCTTTATTTTGAATGTCTGGATGGACGGTGAAAAGTTCCATCGTGCTGAAATAACGCCTATCTATCTAAAGGGATATAAACCAACCCCTGCCACCGGATTACAACGTAGCAATGTGTTGAGACGCTTAACTACCTTGTCTAAAAAACGCGGCGTTCGCATAGATATTTCTGGTGGTCACGGCGTTATTTTAGCCGATCAAACACGCAATAATATACCCAAGTCAATCACTGTTAAATTGAGCGCTGAAAAACTGGCTCGGTCAGTGTTTTCAATACCAAGCGCAATATCGAACAAGACACTTGAGAGTATTACTGGGCCGGATAAATCCTTGGCGTATCGCCTTGGTACCAATTTAGTCAATGGCTCGGCGTTTGAAAGTTTCGATTTTTTTTCAAGCAATGAACGGGGCTGGAATATTGACCAGAATAATTTTTCACTATCACGGGATAAAGCGGTCAGCGGTAATAAATCGATGAAGTCACTATTGCCAGCCCTAGGACGTGATCTGCTGGCGATGACAAACTTTAGACGCGTTTATCGTGGTGGCAATCCAATGACCGTGCAGTTTAATGTGAATGCAGCATCGGCTACTAAAATACGCGTTTATTGGCAAGGGCGTAAAAAACGCGACAGCCTTAATAAAGCGCTTACTCAAGGTGAAAAACACCTTATTGCTGAATATGAGTTGTCTGGAAATGACAGCTGGCATCAATTAAACGCCCAATTTAATACACCAAGAGTGGGTTACCGTAGTATTCGCGTATTAATTGAATTTGAAAATGTCGTGTCATCAATTAATCCGGTATATGTCGATGATGTTGCATTAATTCAATGGAACAGCGCGTTTAGCCTCATTGGTGTTAAACCTTCAAATAACGAATTGGTGAGTCAGTCATCATTTATTGAATTTAGCCGCCCATTAAAGAGCAACGATAACGTTAGTTTAACCTTTAAATAGGCGCTGCCATTAGTACATCAAAATAGCACATAAAAAAACCGCCTCATGGAATGGGCGGTTTTTTTAGTTCAACAGAATCTAGTTAAGTTCATTAAGTTCGTTATTACCATCATTACTAATGCCACCCCATAATAGACTTGGCATATGGCTCATTTGTCCGTTGTAAAAGGTAAAGGGTAATTTACGATCCTTGGCTAATAGGATAGGGCCATCTAGATCAACAAATTGAGCGTGTTGCGCAATGATAAAGGCAGGAGCCATCGCCAGTGATGTGCCTACCATGCAACCGGTCATGATAATGAAGCCTGCTGCTTTGGCATTTGCTAGCAAGAGTAGTGCGTCAGTTAAACCACCTGTTTTATCAAGCTTAATATTGATTGCTTGATACTTTCCTTTTAGTGGCATTAAATCATCGCTGGTATGACAAGACTCGTCGGCACATAAGGGAATTGAAGGAATAAACCCTAACAGCGCGTCATCATTATTAGCGGCTAGTGGTTGCTCTATAAGCGCCACATTGAGTGGCTTTAATTGTGGTAACCACTTAACTAATTGTTCAAAACTCCATGCTTCGTTGGCATCAATAATAAAACGAGCATTAGGTGCAGCTTGGTGAATAGCGCTCATACGTTCAATCACCAACTGATCATCGAGTTTCACTTTAATCAGTGGACTAGCATTTATCAACTGAGCCTCTTTCGCCATATTATCAACCGAATCAATGCTTAGTGTCTGTGCCGTAATTAGCGTTTTTTCAGGTGCTTGATTTGTCAATTCTACAATTGATTGGTGCTGTCGTTTAGCCGTTAAATCCCACAAGGCACAATCAAGGGCGTTTCGAGCAGCGCCAGCGGGCAATAATGACAACAAAGCTTTATTGGTTATCTTATTGGTTAATTGGGGGGTAATGTCGTTAATTTGCTGAGTGACAGATTCAATCGTTTCGCCATATCTAGCGTAAGGAACTGACTCTGCCCACCCTTGATGCTGACCATCACTTAGGATAACAATAATCACATCGGCTTGCGTTTTTGCGCCGCGCGATATTCTAAATTCTTTGGCGAGCGGCCATTGTTGATTAATTACCTTACAATCTAATTGACTCATAAAATGTTCTCTAAAATTGGCTCAACGCCATGACGAACAGGGTCAACACATGGGTAGCCAAGCTCTTGTGATATTTGACGGCAAATATCAAGTGCTTGTTGTTCATCAACACTAGACGTATTAACCGCAATACCCGCAATGATTGCATTGGGGTTAGTCACGTGAGCTGCTGCCAAATTAAGGGCAATTGTTTGCTCAATACTAGGCAGTGGTTTGTTTTTAATGCCACGCATTGAAGTACGATTTAATGCATGACAAATCACAATGGCATCGGGCTGAGCGCCGTGAAGTAATCCCATGCTCACGCCAGCAAATGCCGGATGAGATAACGAACCTTGTCCCTCAACTATATCCCAATGTTCACTGTCATTAGCAGGGGATATAGATTCACTTGCGCCAGCAATAAAATCTGCCACAACGCAATCAATCGCCACGCCATCACCAGCAATTAAAATACCGCATTGACCGCTTGCTCTAAAATCAACGTCGATACCTCGTGCTTTCATGCCCCTTTCTAGGCACAACGAGCTATACATTTTACCTACCGAGCAATCGGTGCCCACGGTAATAAGGCGCTTGCCGGAACGCTTTTGGCCATTACCGGTGCAAAACGTCTGTGTGGGGTGGCGTATATCAATCAAATCTAGGCCACGCTGCTTGGCCAGTGCCTTAATCGCCGGTATGTCTGTGAGCTTTTGATGCAAGCCACTAACCACATGCATATCATTTTCTAAGGCTTCAAGAATATGGGGGATCCAGGATGCGTCGATAGTGCCGCCGGAATTTGCAAAACTGAGGACAAAGGTTTTAGCGCCAGCGGCTTTAGCGGTGGCAATATCCATGCTTGGTTGCCCCGTTGTTACTTGGCAGCCATCAAGCTTGTACTCACCAATACATAGCTCTGATCGCCAATCGGCAACGCCTTTGGCCATTTTGATAGAAAGTTCATCGCTGGCATCGCCCAGGAATAATAAATAAGGTGCTTGTATTTTCATTGAAAGATCCTAGCTTAGTTATTTTTATCGCCATTGCTGGGTGCGAAATGCGAAAAGTCTGAGAAGCAATGGTGTATGTATTAAGCTAAAGCCAATTGGATATGAAAGAAAATATCCCTTTTGATGGTAGCCATAACCGCGGGTTATGGCCTGATTGACATTCTAATTTAATTTGCCAATTCATTGATTAATGTGAGAAAATCATTAGCTACATGAGATAGTGATTTGTTGTCGAGGTGAAGTGACTTCAAATTAAATTTTAAAGCAGGCGTTATAGAGGCTATCGCCACCTTGTTATTGAGATTTCCTCGCGCCGTGAACTCGTCAATAATACACACGCCCATGTCTTGAGCCGCTAGTCTGGCGGCAATAAAATAGGTTTGAACTTTGATATCAGCGTTGACTTCAATATCCCCTTCCGTTAATCGATTCCAAATGAGATCGCCCAACGGGCCACTGTCCCAAATGCCAATTACCTGATGGCCCGAAATTTCGTCTAACGTCATCGTCGTCGGAAGGTTGGGGTAAAAAGACGTTGGATACATCATCACTAATTGAGATTCACAAACAACATGTTGGATAACGCCGGATAATGGTGGTGGTGAAAACATCAGTGCAAAGTCAATTTTATGTTCCAACAATGCTTGGTGGACTTCATCATTGTGCATGGTTTGTAGGTTGATATTGACTTGCGGGTTGGCTTTTTTATATTGCGCTACCGCGAAAGGGATTAGATCAAAACCCAGTGCGGGCGTAAGGCCAATGTTAATGTTACCTGTTTTAATTTTTTTTAGGTTAATGGCTGAGTTACGCACTGAGCGTATTTGTTTGTATACTTTATCTACTTCACTAAACAGCATTTGGGCTTCAGCCGTTGGTATTAACCTTCCTTTAATGCGTTGAAATAACGCAAAACCTAATTGCATTTCGGCATGAGCCAATACTTTGCTGACCGATGGTTGAGACACGTGTAAAAAATTAGCGGCGTTAGTGATTGAGCCAGTAACGTAAATAGCATGAAATACTTCAATGTGACGTAAACGCATGGTTACCTCCCTAAGTTGTTAAAAAGTAAGCGCTTAGTGTCCAAAGGACGGCGGCGATACTGGCAGCAAGTGTCGCTGGAATTAATTGTGTTTTAACATGATCGGTAAGATCACAACCCGTGGTCATTGAGCTTAAGATCGTAGTATCTGAAATTGGTGAACATTGATCACCGTAAACACTACCATTGAGCACCGCCGCAAAACAAATCATCATATAAATTTCAGGATTCGCCAGTTCAAAAGATTGTGATAATGCCCAAGCTAGCGGCATTGCTAAAGGAAATGTGATGGCATAAGTCCCCCAACTGCTGCCCGTTGAAAAGGCAATAACCATGGTGATTATTTGCAATAATACAGGTAACAGCCAAAAAGGAATACCATCGGCCAATAGATCAACCATGTATAAACCAGCCCCTATGTCTTTGCTAATCGAGCCAATGGTGACCGCTAACATTAGTATGACACTGGCCAGTACAACGCCCTTTAATCCTTGATTAATACCATCAACTAACTCATCTAGCTTTAAACCTTTGGCTAGCGCCATCAAAGCACAAGTAAGCAAAGCTAGCCCAAATGCCCAGTTGACCTTGGGTGAGCCTAATATCACAAACGTTGATATGGAGGTTACTATAAGTACTATCAGTGGAATGATGAAATCTAATGCGCTGGCTTTATACCCCAAAGGAACCGTGGTTGAAGATAACTCTTTGGCGCTCATAGGTTTTGCATTGGGGGCATCTAGTTGTCCGGTAGTGGCAGCTCGCTGATGAGCATCTCGCAATGGCTGACCCGAAAACTTCATCACATTAACACTGAGCAGCAAAGTGCCAAAAACCGCCAACACCGCATAAAAGCTAAAGGCAATGCTGGAAAAGAAAAAGCTTATCCGGTCTGCTTCAGTGGCTAAAAATGTTACACCTGGTACGAAAATAAGTGCTTGAACATACGCTGGCCACGCGTTAAATGCCAAAATACAAGCAATAGGAGAAGCTGTTGAATCAACAATATAGGCCATTTCTTCGTGACTAATATTGGCTTTGTCAGCCAAGGGTTTAACGGTTGTACCAACAATAACGGTGCTCATTGTGCCACCTTGAAAGAAGATAACCCCCGTAAACCAAGCAATAAACTTGGCTGAGCGCGGACCCTTAACAAAATGAGTAGTCATCATTTGTGCAAAGGCTGCCGCAGCACCAGTTTTTGCCCATAATCCCATTAAACCACCGAGCAGCCATAAATACAGTAGCAAAATAGCTGCCGTGCCGTTGGTGGCTAAAGAAGGCACCAACACATCATTAAGAATATCGTATTTTCCTAAAATAAATGCGCCACTGACCACACCCGCTAATAGCGCAATAAGCGGCTCTCTTAGTAATAAACACAATAACACTGCAATAAATGCTGGCATGAGTGAGAATAAACCAAAATGCATCGCTGTTTTCAGTAATTTAATGTCTCCGTTAGGGAAGATAACCCATTGTTGCTCTAACGTTGGTAGGGAGCTTTGTTTATTTAACGCCGCTTGTGACAGCGGGGATAAGTGATAAGGAATTGGAGGGTCTATAGCGATGTCTTTTCCCTTATAACGGTAGAATTTCTTGCCCAATTGGTCACTAGAAAGCTCAAAGGTTAGGCGCTGTTCTTTATAAGTCGGTTCAATGGTGTAATTGACGAAAACCGCCATTAATAAGGATAAAACCAGTAACGAAAAACTGATTATACTTTTATTTTTTGTAAAAAAATTAGATGCCATATTTCAACCCTATTTTTTATTGTTGTTGATAGCCGCAATCAATATTTCTTCAAAATTATGCACGACCAATGGTTAGGGATATCACGTTAACACGGTTCTTAAGTGGAGTAATTAACCGTCGTTTAATCGTTGTATAACCCTAGGTTATACCTTTGCGATAAAGAGGTCATTGTGAAAGTAGGGCAAACATGTGTTTACTATAGCTCTGAGTCATTGTTAAAAAAACGTGATTTTTACTTTATGAGCCTGTTACTAGAGGGATCTAGCGCAAGCAATTATAATAACAAATTTGTATCAAATATAATAATAGAGGTAGGTATGACTACTAAAGATATGAACCACAGTAGAACAACGAATTTACGCTTAAAGCAACTTTCTATTTGCGTGGCGGCAGCTCTCACATCACAGATTGCTTTAGCGGCTGACGATGATGCCAAAAAAGTAAAAAAAGAAAAAGAGTTAGAACGGATTAGCGTTATCGGCTCTAACATTAAACGTGCAACCGATGTTAGTACACTGCCAGTGACGACATTGACTGCACAAGACATTGAAAATTCAGCCGCCGTGTCAGGTGATGAATTATTACGCTCTATACCGCAAATGGGTTCTGTTAACTTTGGTGAAACAACGGGTTCTTCAAATGTTAATGATGCGCGTGGTGATGTTGGTTCATTCAATCTTCGTGGTTTAGGCGCAGGTAATACCTTAGTGTTACTTAATGGTCGTCGCATGGTGAATCATCCCGGCACGCAATCTAAAGCAGGCGCCAATAAAGTGCCTGTAAATACGGTGAACTCAAATACTTTACCGGTTTCAGGCTTACGATCATTAGAAGTATTACGTGATGGTGCTGCTGCTGTTTATGGTTCTGATGCTATTGCTGGTGTCGTTAACTATGCGCTTGACAGTGAATATGTTGGTCATAAAGTTAGCCTTAGATATGGACAATCGCAAGGCACACCGTTAAATGAAACAACTTTTAGTTATTTAGGTGGTATTGAACTTAATGAAGGGCGCTCTAACCTTGTTGGCTCTGTAACCGTTTATAAACGCAATGGCATGATGGCCACCGAACGTCCTTATTCAGCAAGTCATGATAGACGCAATTATCCGGGGTTACCTGAAGCGTTTGTTGGTGATAGCCAACTAGATAACCGAAGCAGTGATACACCTTGGGGGGAGTTTAGTAGTTCTTCTAACGGCACTTTCCATTTACAACCAGAAAGCATGGGCGATTGTGATGCTGGTGGGGCTACTGGTGCGACAGCTGCTCTTGGTTTAGCAGGCGTTTGTGTTGTCGGGGAAAGTGTTTCTGGCTCAGCGGGCTCTAAGCCAGGTGGGGATGTTAAATTTGATCGAGGTAGCACACGTCCTCTCTCTTCAGATGCACAAAGAGTTAATTTCTACACTCACTTTAGCCATGAAGTTAATGACGATGTCGAGTTTTTTGCCGAAGGTATTTATTATCAAGCTGAACTGACTAATCAATCGGAGCAAAACCATAATGGTAGTAAACATCGCTTTAATATAGCGGCTGATGCCTTTTATAACCCATTTGGCGAAAAAGTAACTCTCAAGAGATATCGCCCTACGGATATTGGACCAAGAACGGTCACTGTTGATGATACAAGTTTTCGAGTGCTCGCAGGCTTTAAAGGTTACACCGGCAACTGGGATTGGGAAAGTGCAGCATTTTATAGTGCAGCTGAAACTAAAGATCGCAGTACACGTATAGATGTGAATGCATTTGAGAAAGCCGTAAACAGTACCGATGAAAGTACCGCTTATAATGTGTTTGGTGGTGGTGATATTAACAATCCTAATACGATTGGTCAGAGAACCTTAGTGCCGACATCAATCAGCGATCTGTTTTTAATTCAAGCGCAAACCTACTCAAAAACTAGCTTAGCGTCGATTGATTTCAAAGCCAGCAACAGCGAAATTTTCTCTATGCCTGCGGGTGATGCTGGTCTTGCTTTTGGGGTTGAATTTCGCCGTGAAGGTTATGATAGCGACCGCTCTAAGTATGTAGATGGTAGTTTACCGTTTACTGATTATAAAGGGGTTGTTAATGAGAGCTCTTTATATGGTAGTAGCGCAACAACGGATGCTAGCGCAAGCCGTAATGTGGGTTCAGCGTATGCAGAGCTTATCATGCCATTAATTGACAGCGGTGATCAGTATGCCGAAATACAACTTGCCGCACGCTACGAAAAGTTCTCTGATGCGGGGGATGCATTCAAACCCAAAGTTGCTTTATTTTATAAGCCGACTGATTGGTTAAGTTTGAGAGCATCGTACGCTGGTGGATTCAAAGTGCCCGGTCTGCAACAAAGTTCTGAAGAAGTGAATATGCCGCGTCGTAGTTCTAAATATGACCCTGTCACTGATTCAAGCTACGCGGTTATTGATAATCGTCAAGGTAACTCAAATCTTAAGCCAGAGGACAGTGTTAATACCTCTTTTGGGCTTGTATTTTCGCCACTTGAAAACTTAACGTTTACGGTAGATTATTGGAATATTGAGCAAGAGAACCTTGTTTTCCTTGCTCCTTATCAGACTGTTTTAGCGCACGACTATGTTTTACGCCAAAATGGTGGGGCTGGTAACCCTAATGTTATTCGAGGCGATGACTCCGTGGTTAGTCAAGTGAATAACAGATACATTAATGCGGCCAGTCAAGAATTAACCGGGCTTGATTTTGGTATTAGCTATGACTTTGATACGACCATCGGTGATTTCGAGTTTAACGTTAATGCAGCATATTTAACTAAATATGAAACATCAATCGATAGTCTCTCAGCGGTAGTACTTGAAGCGCAGAAGGATTTAGCTAAATATCCAAATCTTGCCGATGTCGAAGTTGATGGGGTTGGTGATCAAATTAAGCAAAACGGCAGTCCTGAATGGCGAGCTAAATCTTCACTTAACTGGAAACGTAATCAATGGGGAGCCGGTGTTAGTGTTAATTATGTAAGTGAGTTTATCGATACTAGTACCAGTGCGACAATTGATGATGAGAAAGTGTTTTTACCTATTGCTAATATGACAACCGTGAATGCATATGCGTCATATAAATTTGGTGAAGGTAGCATGCTTGATGGAACATACGTACGATTAGGTGTCCGAAACGTTGCTGATAAAGCGCCACCGTTAGCAGATAATTATTGGCATGGTTATTCGGGTGATTACCATTCAAACCGTGGCCGATACGTATATTTAAATCTGAGTAAATCATTTTAAGTTTGAATATCTTCTTATAAGAAAATAACAAAAATAGCTCGGGATATAAATTTAACCGAGCTATTTTTATATTAGCCACCCAACGTTAAAAGATGAATCATGAAAAAATTATTATCTATTTGCGCATTGTCATTTTCAGCTATATTACTTACCGCTTGTGCTTCAAATAATGAAAGTGTGAATACGCAAGCATGTAATGCTGGCAATGTTATATTAACAGCCGATTTTGCTACGGGGCGGATGGATGAGTGTAAGTTGCTCGGCAATAACGAGTATTTAATTACATTGATACCTGAAAATACACCGATTAACTCAAGTCCATGGTATGCCTTTAAAATACAGGCGAAACAACCAACACCGATTAAAGTCACTATGGTAGTGAAGGGAGATAAACACCGATACCTTCCAAAAATTAGCAAAAATGGCAAAGATTGGCAGCTACAGCCTTATCATATTGATGGTAAACGTTGGACCATCAATATTGATGCATCTCAAGATGCTGTCTATATTTCGGGACAAGAAATTATCGATAACCAATACTATATTGATTGGGCTAAGTCGCTACAAAATAAAGTAAAGATTAGCCATGAAATTCTGGGGAAATCAACGCAAGGTCGTCCGCTGTATCAAATAGAAAGCAACAGTCATAGTAACGAATGGGTAGTGGTGCTGGGGCGTATGCATCCACCTGAGGTCACTGGCGCATTGGCTTTGTTTCCTTTTGTCGAAAACTTAATGAGTAACAAGGCGTTTATACAACGCTTTAATGTGCTCGTTATTCCAAATCTAAATCCAGATGGCGTTGCGATGGGCAATTGGCGCCACAATGCTAATGGCGTTGATTTAAACCGTGATTGGAAAACGTTTAAACAGGTGGAGTCTTGCCTCGTTAGAGATAAGCTCAACGCAATTACCGCAGCGGGTGGTAACATCGTGTTCGCGCTAGATTTTCACTCTACTCATAAAGACATTTTTTATACCATGCCAAGCAGTTATGGTTTGAATCCTCCTCATTTAGTTGAGAATTGGCTAGGGGCACTTGAAAAAATCGTTGCGCCATTTGTTGTTAGGCAACAACCAGGTAACAATCCCGACAAAGGCGTATTTAAGCAATACATCGCAGATACGTTTAACGTGCACGCTATTACTTATGAGATGGGTGATAACACCGATAGAGCGGTGATTGATGATATTGCACAGCAAGCGAGCAATACATTAATGAAAACACTGCTTAATACCTCTGCCAATGAATTTACATCAATGAGAAAACAATGAAACCAGTGACATTACTAACAGGATTTTTATTACCTGCGTTATTAATATCGTGCAGCGATGCGCCCATTGAACCTTTAAAGACTAGCGACTTAGCGGTCGATATTGTCATTACTGCCCAGCAGGTCTTTAGCGGTGATGGTAGCGCGTCGAAGGCTGTTGATATCGCCATTTGTGGGGAAATAATCTGCGCGATAAGCCCTAAGGGCCTTGTGATATATGATGCTAAAAAAGTCATTAATGCGGATGGTTTAGTCGTTAGCCCTGGCTTTATCGATCCCCATACTCATAGTTTAGCGGAATTAACCGAGTCGAAAACAGCCTCAAATATTAACTATTTAACCCAAGGGGTAACCACGGTTATTAATGGTAATGATGGTGCTGGCATAGTTGATGTTGGCACCTTGAAACGTCAACTATCTCAGCAAGGAATTGGTACTAATACGGCGTTGTTAGTCGGTCACGGCAGTATTCGTGAACGAGTGATGGGGCGAAGTGAGCGACATGCTAATGCATATGAGTTATCTCAAATGATCGCATTAACCGAGCAAGCAATGAAAGATGGTGCTATTGGCTTGTCCACTGGACTATATTACGTGCCCGGTAGTTATGCATCAACCGACGAAGTAATTGCACTTGCAAAGGTTGCTGCAAAGTACCATGGCATTTACGATACGCATTTACGTGATGAAAGTACCTTTAATATTGGTTTTACAAATGCCGTCGATGAAGCCATTAACATCGCTAAATCGGCAGATATACATTTACATTTAGCTCATATTAAAGCATTAGGAGTTGATGTATGGGGACAAAGTGAAGCTGTTATTAATAAAGTAAATAAAGCGATTGCAGCAGGTGTCAGTATTTCAGCTGACCAATACCCTTGGCAGGCATCAGGAACTCATTTACACAGCGCCGTTGTGCCTAAATGGCTGATGGCCGATTCGGTTGATAAATTTCATCAGCGACTGAATAACCCAACGCTTAAACTAAAAATTGACAAAGAAATTAGTGAAAACATTAGGCGGCGAGGCGGCGCTGACGCATTACTATTTACAGTGGCTGATGATCAATCCTTGGTGGGTAAAACATTGGCACAAGTCGCTAAAACTCGCGCAATCAGTATCGTTAACCTGGTCAGGCAATTGGTGCAGCAAACGCCTATCAGAGTCGCGTCCTTTAATATGTCTAGTGATGACATCAATCGTTTTATGGTGCAACCATGGGTGGTTACATCTTCAGATGGCACCAATGGGCATCCTAGAAAGTACGCAAGTTTTCCAAAAAAATATCGCCAATATGTGAAAGATGATGGATTATTGTCGCTTTCTCAATTCATTAAGCAAAGTAGCTACGCGACGGCTAAGGCACTAAAACTCCCAAAACGTGGTTTACTAAAAGTGGGTAACTTCGCTGATATTATCGCTTTTAACGCTGATAAGTTGAAAGACAACGCGAATTTTTCGAACTGGAATGTACTTTCGACAGGGATAGAAACAGTGATTGTTAATGGCGTAGTGACCATTGAACATGGCAAGTATAATAAAGCGTTAGCGGGGAAAGTGATAAGCAATACCAATCCACATTAAAGACTGGCCACTTCTGCTGGTTAAAACAGCTGAATACGTCGTTGCTCTCAATCCCAGTAGCCAGTTATTGCTTAATCGAGCGCCTAGTCTTCACCAGTTTTACCTACGCATAACAAGATCACTCTTCAACGAGGATTGGTATAAATGATTTTTAGCGACAGAAGATCAATCCTTACCTACCAATATTTGGTTCAGGGATAAGGGAGCCTAAACAGGCTCCCTTATCCCAATCTAACGGCTACTTCATTAAGACAACAGGTATTAAAATGGCAATGGCGCATTTTCAATAACTTCTTTCATTACAAAATAGGTTCTTAATTGGCGCACTTCAGGCAATGCCAAAAGTTTCTCGCTGTGCAGTTTGTTAAAATCTGCCATGTCCTTTACCCGTATCTTGATTAAATAATCAAATTCACCTGCCACCAGGTAACATGAGAGTACGATGGTTAGTTTCTTAATCGCGCGCTCAAAATTGCTAAAACTTTCAGGGGTTGATCGATCAAGCACCACACCCACCATGACAACAGCACTTAAATTGACAATGTCAGGATTAACATGGGCATGAACGCCGCTAATGATGTTTGCCTTAAACAATCGTTGAGTGCGCCTGTGGCAAGTCGCAGCGCTAACATTCACTTGTTCGGCAAGGTCTGCATTAGATAAGCGGCCATTATTTTGCAGGGCTTTAAGTATCAAAAAATCGATTTTATCGAGATCGTCCATGGTGGAATCTTTCATAATGTGGCCTTTAATGTTTTGTTATATTCAGCTTATCACTATTGTAAGCGTTAATACTGCGTAATTAGCTCTAACTAGAGAGCACCTTTCATTTGTGTTTTGCTAACATTTCTCTATCGAAATTAGAGGATAAAAAATATGTTAGAGAAATTTGATCGCTACCCACTTACCTTTGGGAAAACGCCAATAGAGCATTTACCACGACTCACAAAAGCGCTAGGCGGCAAAGTTGAAATTTATGCCAAGCGTGAAGATTGTAATTCTGGACTTGCGCTGGGGGGCAATAAATTACGCAAGCTGGAATATATTGTGCCCGATGCAATAGCGTCGGGTGCAGATACGTTGGTCTCTATTGGTGGTGTTCAATCTAATCACACCCGTATGGTTGCGGCAACTGCTGCCAAAATAGGGATGAAATGTCGCTTGGTACAAGAAAGCTGGGTGGCTCATGATGACGCGGTTTATGATCGCGTCGGCAATATATTACTGACACGACTGATGGGCGCTGATAGTCGAATCGTTGATGATGGTTTTGATATTGGCATGCGCTCAAGCTTTGAAGAGGCAATGCAGTCTGTTCGTGAGGAAGGTGGCAAACCTTATGGCATTCCGGCTGGAGGCTCTGTGCATAAATTTGGGGGGTTAGGGTACGTTGCATTTGCACAAGAGGTTCGTGAGCAAGAACAAGAACTTGGTTTTACCTTTGATTATATTGTCGTTTGTGTGGTGACCGGTTCTACTCAAGCCGGCATGATCGTTGGCTTTAAAGTCGATGGTCGTGCAAAAAATGTAATAGGTATTGATGCGTCTGGCAAGGTCGAGCAAACCCGCGCGCAAGTGAAAGATATTGCGATTAAAACAGCCAAACTCATTGGATTAGGCCATGAGATTACCGATGAAGATATTCATATTAATCCTGATTACGCTTATCCTGCCTATGGCGTGCCAAGTCATGAAACCAATGAAGCGATTAGATTGGCCGCTCAAACCGAAGCGATGATCACCGACCCTATCTATGAAGGAAAATCAATGCAAGGCATGATTGATTTAGTGAGAAAAGACTATTTTCCTGCAGGGTCAAAAATCTTGTATGTTCATTTGGGCGGAGCGCCCGCTTTAAATGGCTATAGTTATACTTATCGTAACGGCTAACCAACATTGCAATAGAGAGATGAAAGCCCATCTCTCTGTTTTTAGCTCAATCGCTGTCTTTTAATTCGTTGTTATGAAAGTGGAGATTGTTCAAATACTGTCAATTTTTGATAACCTGATGAATTGCTTTGATCGAGAGTTGATTCTTGTTGTCTTTGATATTCGCGGTGATAATTAACGAGTCTGTCGTCAATCACTCGATATAAATAAGTTTTTGATTCACTCATCGAAAGGCTGAAAAAGACAAAGATACTGCCACTACCTTCAAACGATAATTTACTCTGTAATGGCACCCCATTACTATCGATAATAACGTTAAGTGTACCCTCAAAATCGCTAACATAAGAGCGAACTTCTTTGTCGTTGATCACGGCGTTTAGCGGTAATTCAAAGCGTAAAAGTCTAGCTTGGTGTCCGTGATACAGAGTGCTTTCTTCGCTAACAAATTGTGCCTTGACTAGGGCGCGTTTTAGCCCCGCGGCAGCAGATAACATGCTGCGTAATTCAGTGGCCTTAAAATTGTTAATGACGTTAAGGGTCGGCGTTTTTGCCTCTTCATCCTCTTCTTGTTGATTAGCTTCTTGCTCAAGCAACATAAGCGTATAATTTGAATAAGAAATTCTTAGGCCGTTGGCATTATCAAGTAGCTGAACATGGGCTATGCCGGTTGTTGTTTTTATGTCTTCGTCGCTGCCCCTATTATTAACGTAGGACGATTCAAGAGTGGCGGAAATGACCGACCTTCCGGTAAATTTATTTAACGCTTTGTTAAGATCATCGAGACCATTAGCAAAACTTTGACTAGAAAATATGCTTAATGCAGGCAGCATCAGCAAACAAGTAAGGCGACGTGGTAAAAACATTAAAGATCCTTTTGTAATGGAATAGCACAATAACATCCCGCGCTGTTAGCACATTGTGTGTTCTGCGTTAACAATAAGTAATTGTTAGTGCACATCTTTTAACTAAAGTTCCGCATTTTTTGATTTGTTCTATTTTTGTGCAATATTTTGCATCTATCACAAAGCGCCAGTGGGCAAACCATTGTGAAAAGTGATAGTTAGTTTAATAATGCTGTGAGCTATACTGGCCGCTGTTTACAAAGCATTAAAGTACAGACTGAGATGCGCGTGAAACTAATTTGTTTCAGGGACTCGATGGAGCAGGATTACTTTTGGGTCATTGATTAGGCTCTGTTGAACGTTTAAGGTCGTTTTTCGTCTTTCACTTACGATTGCATGGAAGTAGGAGGTAGAGCGATTCATCGAGATAAAGCGAGAATAACTAAGCATCCATTCTCATGCCTTGCACAGACCTCTTGTCGATTAAACTAAATCCGAACTACAAAGATCAACAGACTCTATTCATTGTGTTGAGAATAATGTGCTGAACACGAGGTTAAAAAATATATTCCGCTTAGCATTGCCTCAAAAATAATTCGTCGGTAAAGTGCTCTTATATAAAAGCGACCAATGCTCGCCTCGATAGTGAAGGGTGTATTACCAAGTTTTTGAGTACAGCATTGGCTAGTCAATGTGATTCAAAGTGCCAATTGACACAAGTTAAGGCCTATTTTTCAGCATTAGATACTGTGAATCGACAAGGCAAATATTTAGCCTTATTTGGTTTTACCGACGGTAAGATATCGCTCATTAAAGAGCTTTGGTAAAACTAAATAAACACCTCTCAATATTTAGGCTAAATTTTTCGAAATTGCCCTAAATAGCTCAATAGTTTCAATGGGATCGTTAAGATCATTATCCATAAATTTAGTGTTGGCCGAGTTTTTTACGATCACTACATTATGCTTTTGGTTAACATAAATGAACTGCCCATAAATCCCCCATGCGAAAAACTCTTTATCGCTGTTCTCGGGCACCCACCACTGATATCCATAACCAAAAATATGGTCTGAATTGTCTCGCTCACCGGGCATTAGGTGCGAGGCGTCAGGGGTGATTGAATCCTTTATCCATTGCGCTGGAATAATTTGTTCGCCGTTTATCACGCCATTATTTAAATAGGTGACGCCTAACCGTAAATAATCACGGCTCATCATATTCAGACCGCCTAACACCATAGGTTCGCCTGAATCGTCGGTTAGATAATAAGCGTTTGATTCACTGCCCAACTTTGACCACAGTTTCTCATCAAAATACTCAAGGTATGTTTTCCCCGTTGCCGCACGAAGCACCATGCCCAACACATGCGTATCGATTGAGACGTAGTGCATGTAGGTGCCAGCAACTCTTTCATTCACTAATGACGCAGCGAAATCATCAAAACTTCCACCTAAGGCTATGCTTCGGCCAAATCGGTTGATGTCGGAGCCAAATTCAGCATAATCTTCATTAAATTTAACGCCGCTGGACATTTGCAGCACTTGTTTGATGCTAACACCAGCGTAGCCAGAATCAGATAAACTGGGCACATAATCGGTGACTAGCTGATCGATAGAGTTAATGTGTCCTTCGCCCAATGCAATGCCAAAGAGTCCAGACAGGTAGGATTTTGCCATTGACCATGAAATACGCCGATCGGTGGCTTTTGTTCCTAAATAATACTGTTCACTAACCAGAGCGTCGTCTTTATAGACCAGCAGCGCCGTTGTATTTGTACGTATCAGAAATTCAGCAACGCTAAGATTTTTTGTCTGCTTATACTCA
>SPKZ01011560.1_pt1 | contig 17188 bp, 11 predicted proteins | sample 2456571 | NCBI WGS metagenome assembly SPKZ01 (sample SAMN11192286, study PRJNA482655) | marine metagenome | biome: ENVO:00000447; feature: ENVO:00000244|ENVO:00000211|ENVO:00000569|ENVO:00002023; material: ENVO:00002151; isolation source: ocean water from marine abyssalpelagic zone ...
GGTGGGCTGTGCGCGCTGGCTCGATGCCGATCGCATCGAGGCGGCCACGGCAGCTCCGCGGTCCGGCAACCCCTGGCTCGAAGGGCTCTGGAAGGAGACCCGTTCGTGGTTCGTCCGCTACCGCGTCGACCCGGCCGACATGGTGTTCGGCCACGGCGACCTGCACGGAGGGAACATGATCGTGGCCCCGAGCGGTGACGGATTCCGTCTGGTCGGGATCTTCGACCTCGAGAACGGAGGCATCGTCAACCTCTACGACGAGTTTCTCCGTATCTACCTCATGGATGTGGATATGGGTCGGAGAATCGTCGAGACGTACAACCAACTTCCCGGCCTGGCCCGCACCGTCGCCGCTCCGGCGATCGGGCACTTCTACCGGGCGTTCCTGTTCTTTCTGCTCCACCAGAGCACGAACGAGGCCTACTCGAGCCACGTCGTCCGGCTGCTCGAAGCCGAGGAAGCATAGGCGAAACACGCGGGCTTTCGGGCCCCGGGTCAGGTTTCGGTAAGTGACTGCGCGCGGGCGCCGCGACTCCGCGAACGAGCGGTCGAGCCGACCAGCTGAGCCCTCCGACTGCTGCTAAGCTGCGGGCATTCGATTGCATGCCCCCACCGAAACGGTTCGCGTTGACTGGCGCTGCGAAAGGCGATCCGTTCGGCAGCGCGAAGAGAGCGTCGTAGTCAGATGGTCCTTCAATTCTGGTTCGAATTCGGCAGTACCTATTCATACCCGACAGCGATGCGCATCGAAGCACTCGCAGCAGAGCGGGGTGTGTCGGTTGCCTGGCGGCCGTTCCTGCTCGGGCCGATCTTCCGCGAGCAGGGCTGGAACGATTCGCCGTTCAACCTCTATCCCGCCAAGGGTCGCTACATGTGGCGTGATCTCGCGCGAATCTGCGAGGCCGAGAAGATTCCCTTCCGGCGCCCATCGACGTTTCCCCGAAACGGGCTTCTGGCTGCGCGTGTCGCCTGCTGGTTTGCGGAGTCGCCGTGGGCTGCCGCCTTCGTGCGGGCCGCCTACCGGGCGAACTTTTCCGAAGACCTCGACATCTCTGATCCGGCTGTGATCGGCCGCTGTCTCGAGGACGCCGGCCAGGATCCCGCGCGAGCCCTTTCCGAGGCCGGGTCCCCGGAATCGAAGGCCAGGCTCCGCGCCCAGACCGAGGAAGCGGTGACGCTCGGTATCTTCGGAGCGCCCACCTTCGTGGTCGGTGACGAACTCTTCTGGGGCAACGACCGGCTCGAGCACGCCCTTGCAGGCTGCTCGCGCGAGTGCCAGGCCTGACAGGCCACTTCAGCTTCCGGCTGGGCGAATCGCGCAGCTTCTGGCGCTACATGATCGAACGGGAACGCCCTGCGTAGTGCGCTGCAGCATTTCGGCCATCCTGGCGGCGCCGGAGCCATAGAAGACCGCGATCAAGATGGCGAAGCGGAGTTCGCTGGCCACGATCAGCCCCGCGCCACGGCCCCGCCCGGCGCTCAAACAGCCTTCGATTTAGCGGAAGGCCCCTACTGGAACTCGATCCGGGGCCCAAAAAACGCCTCTTTCTCCTATCCTTTGTCAGCGTCGTAGAGTATCCCGCCCACGTTTTCAACGGATGCCAACTGAGAGCGCTCAGGCGCTCGTTGAGTTCATGAGCGACCTCAGGAAGGGAAGAATTGACAGTACTCCAGCGCATCGCCAGCGGGATTACCGGGCACTTATCGCTGGTATTCGTTGGGGCGATGGCGGTCGGCCTGCTCTGGCAGGAACTCGCGGCCGTCGTTCAACCGACGATGCGTTACGGGTTGATGCTCGTGATCTACATCGGCTTCTTGACCGTCGATCTGGGCCGACTCAAGCAGGAGCTCAAATCGTGGCGTTATCACGTGTATCTGCTGGTGCTGTTGCAGTTGGCCATCCCAGCGCTGATCTATGTCGTATTGCGGGCCGTAACCTCGTCTCTGCCCAACGCTCACGCATGGTCACTTGGAATGCTGCTGGTTCTGGCGGTTCCAGCCGGAGCGATCACGCCATCGCTATGCCTCATGTTCAAAGCGAAGTTCGAACGGTCACTGCTGATCCTGATCACGACATCCATGGTGGTCCCGCTGACACTGCCGCTGTTACTGCGAGCGGCCTCGGGCGACGCCATGCAGTTACCGCTTGAACCGATCGAAGCCTTTCTTACGATGATCGTGGTCTTGCCCGCGGTCGCGGCAGTCCTGACCCGCCGCTTTGCTCCTCGGGTGGTGCGACTGATTGAGCCGCGCATTGCGTTGCTCAGCGTGCTTTGCCTGGCGATGATTATCATTGGGTCGGTCGCTGGTTTGCGCGCCCATCTCACCGCCGACCCCATAATTCTGGCCGAGATGCTCGGCATCTCTGCCGCCGCCTTTCTGGCCGCATACGCGCTCGGCTGGTTTGCCGGCGCGAAGAAAGAGTGGCCCGACCGAATGACCGTCGCGATCGCGGCAACTTGGACCAACGTCGGACTGGCGATCGTACTCGCCAATGAATTCTTTCGTGAAGCGATGCCGCTGGTCGTGTTGTTTACGGTCAGCACCGAGATCACCTGGAACGCGATTTTCGTTCCCGGACAGTGGCTCGCCCGCCGGTTCGACGAGGCCTCCGCCGGGCCCGCCGGGGCCTGAGCCGCCCTCGATCCAGCCGCACGCCTGATTACGGCGCTGGGGACCCGGCAGCGCGAGTTTGACTCAGAAGGGGGAGCGCCGTAAATGAGCCTACCGGGATGAGTCCCGGTGGGGCCGCCCCACGGCGCTGCCGACGCTCGGGCAGCTTCGACTTAGCAGAGCGCCCCTACCTGGAAGCTGAGCCGGGGCCCAAAAACCCGGCTGTTTCTCCGATCCTTCAAGCGGGGCGATCGACTGGTTCGGCGTTGTCTTCCGTTGGCGTGAGCCATTCAACTGCCCTGTCGATCTGGTCGAATACGCGCAGATCATAGCCTCGATTGACTGCGACGTTTTCCATGAACCGGTGATCGGCCATGTGGCTGGAGTAAACAAGGGCGATCTTCTGCTGTCTTTGTACATGGTCGGAATCGAACGGTACGGTCCCTGTCAGGAACGTGTCGATCGTTCGAGCAGCGATGTTAGCTCGAGTCATATCGAACAGGAATCGCTGACAACCCTGATCATTACCAAAGTCACGAGCGAACTGTTGCAATACGAAAGAATCGTCAGGCCGCTTGTGTCTACCCGTAACACGAACGGTACATATCCCGCTGGTCTCGTCGAATTCAGCGGTGTATTCCATATCCCCCAGGCTCCTGCCGCGGCTCAGACTACCCTGGATCTGGCAGAACACCAGTTTCCGGAACCTGACCCGGGCCCGAAAAAACCACTTGTTTCCCCGATCTTTTGAGGAGGCCGTCGCCGCTCAGTCTCTCGAGAATCTCATCGGGCCGCGGTCCGCTCGGCGGACGAGAGTACCCGGAGGAAGTTCTCACCCGGGACGAGGCAGATTTGCCCCCCGCCGTAGCTGCGCGGTAATGGCTCTAGGGTAACGTTTGGGGAGTCGTCCACGGCACGCAGCCCCATCGGGGGGAAGCTCGGGGGCGAGCCATCGAAGTCTGATCCGAGGCCTACGTGTTCGAGGTTCGTCCGTCTTGTCGGTGTAGAGCTTGAGGTTGCTCCGAAGGGTTCAGTCCTGCTCGAGTGTCCGGAGCCAATTCCAGTCGTCTGCGACCGGACGGAAGCCGCAACTTTCGTAGAGGCGCCCAGCCGGCGCGTTCGTGCTCTCCGGGTACACGACGCTGGCGGTGGCGCCGAGAGCGCGTTGCTGGTGCAGCACTTCGAGTAAGACAGCGCGCGTGAGGCCCGTGCGCTGGTGGTCGGGGTCACAGCCCACAGGCTCAATCAGCCCCACGCGCAGCTCGTCATCGAGCCAGCCGATGCAGAATGCAGCGGGCTGCCCGTTCGGTGAGATCGCCACCCAGTCGAGCGCGTTGCGATACTGCGCCCCGGAGCGAACTGCCATGTAGACGTCCACGGGCTGAAGCTCCGTTCCGAATGCACGCGCGATCACCCGGGCCTGCCCGGCGACGTCTTCCTCCCGGGTCACGCGTAAGCTGTAGCCGGCCGGAATGCGGACTCGTTCGAGCAGGCGGTCGAGCGCACAGCGCATATGACGCTCGCAGGTCTCCTGCTGGCGGTAGCCGCGCTTGCTCAGAACTGAGACTCGGAGCGCGTCGCCATCGAAGCCACCCACGACGAGTTCCTTCGATCCCTCACTGCGGCAGCGCGTTTCGAGCCAGTCGAGCATCCGTGGCTCGAGCGCCGCGCGGTCCGCGTCGAGCCCGCACTGTATGTCTCCCCACATATGCGGGTCGAACCAGGCGAAGCCACCGAGCGCCCCGTCCGGGCCGAACCATAGCCGCAGGTCGCGGTCGGGGTGGCGCGGTGGCTGCGGTCGCAGCCGCCAGTGCAGGTCACCGACGTGAAAGGTCACCGCCGGACCCTCCGCCGCCCATGCCCGGCTGATCAGCGCGTGCAGGGCCAGCACGTCCGGATCTCCCCGAAACATGCGCGCGTTGTACTCAGTCACGGGAGGCGGCGCTCAAGCACACGAGAAATAAGCTTACCTTTGGACCTGGGTCCAGGTTCCAGGGAGGGGCGTTCTATTGGATCGAAGTTGGGTGCGAGCTGGCGTTTGCGGACCACCACTTCTGGAGTTCTTCCAGGGCGTAGCGATAGCCGGCTTCGGAAAGCTGCTCGAATGCCTGGAATTCCAGCAGGCCTGCACCCGCAACGGGCGGGTAGAGACAGAGATCGGCATTCCGCGCGTTGATGACCTGATTGCTCCTGCTCCCCAGCAGTGTGGTTCGCATCAGAACGTTCGCGATCGAGGGGACATCCATCGATTCGGCGAACGGGTTTATGCTTCGGGTCAGGACCTTCCAACCCGAAATCGCCTCACCAAAATGTGTCTTCTGCCGCATGTCCACCTTCGGACTGACATCGACGGCAATGACCGTCCCCCCGTCGCATACCGTTCGCATGATATCCACAGGGAGGTTGTTCGTGGCGCCCCCGTCCACGAGCAGATCCCCCTCGTGAAAGACCGGCGGCAGAACGCCGGGAAGGGAAATGCTTGCTCTGATCTGCTGCCAGGTTGGGCCATCCTGGTGGATGTTTATTTCTGCGCGGGTCAGATTGCTCGACACACAATAGTATTTCAGCCAGAGATCCTCGATTTGGGTATCCTCGAAGAACTTTTCGAGCTGTCTCGTGATCCGTTTTCCGGCCGTCAAGGCGACTGCCGGAAACGTGATGTCCAGCAGATCCCGCTGCTTCCGGAATGTAGCCCTGCAGATGCTGGACAGGATTTCGATATCGGAATTCATCGCAAACAACCCGGCGATGATCGCGCCCATGCTGGTTCCGCCGATCGCATCGATCGGGATTCCGATCTCCTGGATCGCGCGAACCACCCCGACATGTGCGAGCCCGCGTGCACCCCCTCCTCCCAAAACGAGGCCGAACGCGCGACCGGTCAGGAGCCTCGCAAGCCGCGCGTAATCCTCCTTGACCCCGGTGCGAACGTGATGGCAGCCCGAGACATCGCGCGGAGTGAGCCAGCGACTCGTTCCGCTCGGCCGGGTCCCGTCGTTCTCGTGAACGAGGACCAGTTCGGCATGGGCGAAGATCATGTCGGAGCCGGGTTTTAGGAACTCTTCTTCGATCTCGTTTCGCTCGGGATCGGCACCCGCCAGTCCCACCGCGAGTACGCGGTCAGCCAGTCGCAGACATCGGCGCGTCCAGTTCGTAGGAGACGCGTCCGCACGGTAGAGGATGCATCGATGTTCGGCCTCTTGTTTGCTGAGCCAGGTCACGAGCCGGTTGTTGTTCGCGCCGTGCTGGGATGTGTTGGCCGCCCCTGGCCCGATCTGTTCATCGACGAAATTACTGTCGAGAACCAGCGTCGAGCCGATTCGACCGAGACCCGTGTTGAGGTCATCGATGAAGCGGGCGATCGGGACGTGCGTGCCGGCGGGGATGACGGCGATGCTTAACTCCTTTCTCGAGGCGGCCTGGGAGCGGATGCTCCGGCGCAGACGGACTACGATCTGGCGCGTGATCTTCAAGATCGCCATGGGGTGCTTCTCGACGAGGCGCTCGAAATCCTCTCTCGAGAACCTCAGGAGCTCGCTGTCCCGAATGGCGATGACCGTCGCCGACCGTGGCTCGTCGGCGAGGATGGCCATCTCGCCTACCACCTCGTTCCGGGCTATTTCACCAACTGCAACTTCACTGCCGTCGAGTTGTTTCACCTGGGCCCGAAGCCGGCCGCTGACGAGGACGTACAGGCAATCCGCGGGTTCGCCCTCCCGCATGAGCAATTCGCCCGGAGCCAGATACACCCGGTCGCAGCGGGCCGCGAACTCGTGTAGCAGGACCTCGTCCTGGCCGGCGAACAAATCGGTTGCGGACAGCAGTGCTGCAATATCTGAAAGCGAATTCGACCCCGAAGACGTACGCATGGCCTCTACGCCGGACCCCGATGGGCGCATATTCTCACGATCCGGTTCGCGACTTCAACCGGGCCGAGGTTTCTCCTCCGGGACCTGAGGATCCACCCGGTCGAGCTAGCAGGAAAATCGATGGCGCGGGATCCTTCCGAGGGAACGAGGTCCCGACGGAGAAGATCCCAGCGGCGTGGGCTCTTCATGACCCGGCTCCGGCGCCTTGTGTGTTCGAGGGAGGTGCGTGTCGATTCTCGGCGATCGATGGCGGCCCGTACTCCCGAATGTCGACCCGAAACAACAGCGAGTAGAGCACCGGCACGAGGCCCAGCGTCAGAACGGTCGCGAAGAGCAAGCCGAATATGATCGTGATCGCCATCGGCCGGAACATCGAGCCGCCCCCGATCCACAGCGGAATCAGGCCCAGGACTGTCGTTCCAGTGGTGAGGAGGATCGGCCGGAGACGGCGGGTCGCCGCCTCGATGATCGCCTGAGCGGGTGTCCGCCCCAGTTCGTCGATCTCGATCCCGATGCGATCGATCAGCACGATCGCGTTGTTGATGACGACTCCAGAGAGCGAGACGATGCCGAGCAGCGTGATGAAGCCGAAGTAGGAGCGCGCGACGAGCAGGCCGACGACCACGCCGATCAGCCCGAGGGGAATCGTGATGAGGATGATCAGAGGCTTTCGGATCGAGTTGAACTGCCCGACTAAGAGCAAGACGATAATGAGTGCCGCGATCGGGAGCTTCTCGGCAATCGCACTTTCCGATTTGCCGGAGGCCTCGTACTCGCCGCCGAACTCCCAGGTATAGCCAATCCCCCAGTCTGCCGATTGCTCCTCGAGCCACGGCGAAAGCACGGAGTTGATGTCCGTGGCCGTGTAGTCGGGCGTCAGAGCCGACTCGACCGTCACGGTCCGGAGCCGATTGAATCGGAGCACGCGGGCGGGTTCCCATTCGAGGACCACGTCGGCGACCTGCTTCAAGGGGACCGAGTCGCCTGACGCCCGGGCGTAAACGTTGATGCCCTCGATGCGAGAGAGATCGTCGCGCCCGGCCGCTACGGAACGAAGCGTGACCGGGATCAGCTTGTCGCCCTCCCGGTAATGTGTGGTGTCGATTCCAGAGAGGAAGCTCTGGAGCGACACCGCGACGTCCCGGCTCGTCACCCCGGCCCGCCGCGCCCGCGGCTGGTCGATGGCGATCCGTACCTTCTTGGCGCGTGCCCCCCAGCTGTCATCGATGAGCTTGGTGCCGGGGACCTCGCGGAGCTTCGCCTTCACCTCGTCGACCAGCGCGAAGATCCGCTCTGTATCGCGCCCGGAGATACGGACCTCGATTGGCGGCCACGCGGGCGGTCCAAGATCCAGCGGGCGCGCCGTCGCCTTGGCATCGGGGAACCGATCGCGAAAGAACTGCTCGATCTGTGGGAGGAGTGGGTCTACGGCCGAGCGGGAGGTGGTGTTGAGGATGGTGTAAGCGATCTCGGGGGACGCGACCTTCGGGCCGTAGGGGAGGATGAAGCGGGGGCCACCATTGCCAACGAAGGTGGCCCACCCCGTAACGCCCTCCTCGCGATCCGGGCCGACGAGGTGGTTCTCGGCGATGTACCGATCGAACTCTCGAACGACTGCCTCGGTCCGGGCGATCGGGCTGCCGACGGGCAACTCGATCGCGGCGGTGAAGGTGGGCCGGTCGTTGGGTGGGAAGAAGATCGAGGGTACGAAGCCGAATCCGTAGATGGCGGCTGCGAAGGCGGCCACGACGGCTAGGAGAAACCAGGCACGGTGTTGCAGGACGCTCACCAGCCCTGCGCGATAGCGCTCGTAAAAGGCGGTATGGGTGGTTTCGGCCTTGGGATTCGCGGAAACTCGCAGATAGCGCACGCAGAGCAACGGGATCAGCGTCAGGCCCAGGAGCCACGAGGACAGGAGCATGATGGTCACCACCTGGAAGATCGGCGCGGTGTACTCGCCGGCCTCGGTCTCCGCGAGGTAGATCGGGAGAAAGGCGGCCGCGGTCGTGAGCGCCGACGTGAACAGCGGGACCATCAACTCCTGTGAGGAAGACACAGCCGCTTCGATGGGCGACTTCCCGGCCGACATCTCGACCATGATCGACTCGCTCATCACGATCGATGTATCGACGAGCATGCCCAGCGCGATGATCAGGGCAGCCAGCGAAATCTGGTTGAGTCCGATGTCGAAGTAGCCCATCAGCACCAGTCCCATGGCGATCGTCATGGGGATCAGGCTCGCAACGATCAGGCCCGTGCGCAGCCCGAGCGCGATCAGCAGAACGAGAGTCACGACGCCGATCGCCTGGAGCAGATTCGTGATGAAATCGCTGATCTTCTTTGCGACCGCATCGGGCTGGAACTGGACCATCTCGAACTCGATGCCGATCGGATACGCGGAGCGCGCGCGCTCGAGGAAGGCCTCGACGCCGTCCCCGAGATCGAGAATATTGCCTCCCTCGCGCATCGCTACCGCGAGCACGAGCGCGTTCTCGCCCGAGACGCGAACCTTGCTCTGAGGCGGGTCCACGTAGCCGCGGTAGATGTCGACGATGTCGCCGAGGTACAGGACCTCTCGACTTCCCGGGATTACGACAACGGTTCGCGCCGCGTCCTCGATCGACTCGAAATTCCCAGAGGGCTCGAGCGTGATCCGCTCGAACTCCGTGCTGACCTGTCCGCCAGGAACGATGATGTTGCGTTCCTGGAGGACCTTCTGGAGCAGGAGGGGCGACAATCCGAGTTCGGAAAGTCGCGCATTGTCGTACTCAACGAAGATACGTTCTTGCTGGGCCCCGTAGATCTCGACCTTGGCGACGTCGGGCAAGTGCAGAATCTCGTCGCGGACCTCGTCCGCGACTTGCTTCAGTTCTGCGTAGCTGAAGCCGTCTCCGATGATTCCGAGCACGATTCCAAAGACGTCACCGAATTCGTCGTTTACGATAGGGCCGATCACATCGGAGGGCAGCTCTGCGGATGCCTGCTCGACCTTGCGCCGCAGCTTGTCCCAGATGGGACGCATATCGGTGTATTTCTCTTCGATGTCGACGTCGATGATCGACACGCCCTCCTTGGACTGGCTCTCGATCCGGTAGATCTCGGGCATCTCCTGGATCTTCTTCTCGAGCTTGTCAGTCACCAGCTGTTCTACGCGCTCGGCGCTTGCGCCCGGGAACCGGGTCACGACGACAGCGGTGCGGACCGTGAAGCCCGGGTCCTCGGCCCGCGGCATCTCGAGATAGGTGAATACGCCCGCAAACGCGATGAACGCGAGAGCGGTCCACGTCACCCGATCCCTCTGGATCGCGGCGCGCGTCAGGTTCACGGGAGCTCCTTCCCTCCCGACCCCGTCGCGTCGAGAAGTCGAACCTGAAGCCCATCCTGGATTCGGCGAACGCCCGCCGTAATGACCGTCTCACCCTCGCTGAGACCCGAGACGATCTCGAGGCCCTCAGAAGAGACGTCGCCGATCTCTACAGCCCGGCGGCGTGCCGAGCCGACCCCCTCGGGTCCCGCCTCGAAAACGAACACGAAGCGGCCCAGTCGATCCTCTCCGACAGCTACCGTGGGGACCAGCAGGCGTGCTCGGCCGTCACCCGCAAAGCGGAACTCCACCTCGGCGGCCATGCCCGGGCGTACCTCGGGGTGGTTCCCGTGAAACTGCGCCGTGACCGGGAAAGTGGTACGCCCGGCGCCCGCACTCACCCCCACCTCGATTACGGTTGCCGGGAGGGGAGGGCCCGCGACGGGTGCCAGGCTGACCATCACCAGAGCGCCTCGATGCACCTGCGAGATCAAGAGTGCGGGGATCGCGATCTTGACCTCCGGGAGGGCCCCCGAGGCTAGCACCACCGCAGTCTGGCCCGCCGCGACGTTCTCGTTCTCTTCTCCGGGGACCTCGGCCACGAGCCCATCCACCGGTGCCTTGAGCCGCGTGTAGCTGAGCTGCTTGGTTGCGAGTTCGAGCTTCTTGGAGTTCGACTCGAGCATCGACCGGGCGGCGTCCGCCTTTGCGCGGGCGGCGTCCAGCTCTGTGCGGGATGCGTTGTTGTTTTCGTAGAGCGCACGCACGCGGTCGTACTGTGCCTGGGCGTTTCGTTGCTCCGCCAGCCGCAGGGCTCGGGTGGCCTTCGCCTCGCCTTCTCGCAGCGCGTAGTCGGAGGGCTCGAGCTCCGCGATCAGCTGTCCTGCTTTGACGGCGTCACCCACCCGGACGCGCAATCGCATGAGCGTGCCGGAAACCTTGAAGCTCAGGGCGATTTCCGCGTTCGCCTCCGTCGAGCCGGTGAAGCTGCGTACCTGCTCGCTTCCCGTGGATTGGACCGCTGCCGTGCGGACGGGCCGGATCAACGTCTCTTGAACGGCGGGCTCGACGCCGCATGCGGCGACTGCGGCCAGGACCGCGGCGACGACGGCGTACCAGGCGCTGGACGGCGAGACGCTCTTGGGCATGCTGTTCTCCCGGTTTGCGGGCGGCCGCGATCGGCTCTCAGGGTGTGCGTGCGAAGAAGTCCTTCATACGGTTGACTAAAGCGTCGCGCTCGGCGTTCGAGAACAGGAATGGAAAGCTCGAAGCCGCGTGCTCCGCGCGGATCAGGTCGAGAAGGAAGTTGTATACAGCGTTGGCGGCAGACAGGTCGTCGCGCCGCGCGGCGTTCTGTGCATCGAGCAAGTCCGTGATGCCCACGACGCCGCGGCCGTAGAGGTCGCTCACCAGTACGAAGTTCTCGCTCGCGGCTGCCGCCGCGGCGTTCGAGAGTGCGATATTGGTGAAGGAGCGGGCGGCGATGAAGAAAGCAGAGCGTACGTTGAGTTCCACCTGTTGAGACGCGAGGCGTTTCTCGAAGCGAAGCTGAGAGACCTCCTCGAAGGCCTGGCGGGTCTCAGAGAACTTCGCGCCGCCTCGCACGAGCGGGAATGTGAGCCGCAGATCCAACGCGTAGTTGGTGTTGTTGCCCTGGGACTGGTCCGATCCGGCCCCGGACTTGTCGATCGTGTGGAGGAGGTCTCCGCTGAAGCGGACCGACGGAGAGTAGAAGGCGCGTTGCGTCGAAGCCAGCACGCGTTCACGCGCTTCTAGCGCAGCCTCGATGCGCTTGATTTCCGGAGATGCCTCGAGCCCAACCTGGACCATGAAGTCGCGGAAGATCCGGTTTTCAGCTGGCGAGTCGACATAAGATACGAGCTTCGGGTCTCCGAAGATGAAGCCGTACTCTTTGAGGGTTGGGTCCTGGGTCGCAAAGCTCTCCTCGATGGGACGATTCAGCACCTGATTTAGACGCTGGCGCGCGATCGCCACTCGTACGTGTGCGTCGATCACGGCCTGCTTATCACGGGCGATCTGACTCAGCCAGCGGAGTTCCTCCTGGCGGCCGGAATAGCCGACTGCGACGCGCACCCGGGCGAGGTCCAGGTTGGAGCGACTGACCGTAAGATTGTCTCGCTCGGTGCGCAGCAGCGTCTGAGCGCGCAGTACGTCCAGGTAGGCCCTGGACGTGTCCAGAACGATGTCGAGGGTCTGCGCGCTGCGGTCCTCTTTCCGGGCCCGCTGCAGGTGTTTCTGGACCGCGAAGCTCGCCCACGCGCTCTCGTCCCAGATCAACTGCTCGGCGCGCCCCCCCACATCCTGTTGCCTCTCGGGCAGCAGGCCGAAGCTGGTGCGGGCGCGGTCTTCGTCAATGCTGGTATAGCCGGTATGAAACTCTAGCTGCGGCAGCAGGGTCGAGCGCGCGTTCCGGACCTCCTCTGCGCCGGCGAGCACCTCGTGGAGGTTGGCCGACAGGGAGAGGTTGTTGGCCGTCGCCTCTCGAACGCTTTCCTTGAGCGTCCGCTCGCCCGGTAGCGTCGCGTCGGGGTGGAAGAGCCGAGCCTCGACGTAGACCGCCCAGCCGGGAGAGAAGCCGATCGCGCGCGCTGTCTCCATGTTGAGCATCAGGCGCCTGCGCATCTCGAACTCCACCGGCAGTTCGGCGGGATCCTCTCCCAGCAGCGCTCGTTGTGTGTTCAAGGCGACCCGACGCGCCATGCGCTGCCAGTCCGACTGCGGCCGGATGCCGGCCAGGATGCCCGCCTGGACCTCCCCCTCGCCGAGCAGGGAGAAGCTCGGAAGCCGTCGTTCGATGAACCCCTGGGCGAGTTGCTTGAACTCCGCGCCCGACAGCTGCAACAAGGGCGTGACGAAGACGGCGTCCACGCCAGGGGCGATCGCGTTCAGCGCATCGGGGACGGAGCTTCCCACCGGGATCACGTCGAGCTCGACCCCGAGTCCCCGGGCCGCTGCGTCGGCCTGCCCGGTAAAGCCCGGGACCGCGTGCGCCAGCTCGGCGTTGACGAGCAGCGCCAGATGCTGGAACGGGACGAGATCCCGGAAAGCCTCGAGACTCTGCCGGGTATCGATGTTCGCCGCCAGGTAGTTGAAGTTTCGGACACCGCTCACGCCGTCGGCGTAGGGCAGGCCCAGCATCGCGACATCGACGGGGAACGGCGCGAAGGTCGGCTTCGGCAGGTGGCCGCGCCGCCCCGCCTCCTGGGAGGCGATCAGCCCGAGGGCGATCACGAGGTCGATCTTGGGGTTGCTATACAGCGCGTCGAGCGAGGCTTGGACCCCCTCAGACGTGTAGTCGCTCGGCAGGACTGCGTCTGCGGGCACTTCGAGGCCGAACTCTTCTCCCATCAGCTCGATCAGCTCGTGGCGAAAAATCTCGATCAGGTCGGCCCGCGTCACGGGCCCATCGATGACAATCCCCACACGGACGCCGCGCGCTGCCGCTTCCGAAGAGGGAAAAGGCAGTAGCACGACCGCCGCGATCGCCAGCGCCCCTAGAATGGACGGCCTCGCGTTCCCGGACCATCTGGAATTTGCGGAGCGTTGCCCAGAGCCACCCAGCATTGACCTGCACCTCAGAACCCGAATCGCGTCGGCTTCGCGCGGACGATTATACGGCGCTGAGGCTAGGAGAAAACTACGGGCTCTTGGGCTTGGATCCGAGTTCCGGTATGGGTGTGCCGCTAGATCGAAGGCGGAGTCAGGGTGAGCGGAGACGTGGGCCGCTGTCGACCCCAAACCGGACCCAACGCAGGTCAAGCCAAGGCCCGGGCCGATCCGCAGCCCGGCTGAGGACGAACGGGAAACTGAATCCCTGTTCTGACGGAAGAGCCCGTTGGCGGGAGTCGGGACAGACCCAGAAGTCCGCTTGTTTCGCCTATCCTTGCATGCTTGCGCATTCTTCAGACAATCGGCCTGCTGGTCGCCGTGGGGCTCCTCTGCTTCGCCGTCTGGTTCTATCGCACGACCAGAGACTACCCGGAGGACGCCAGGCGCCCCCCCGTAGTCACGTACCCAGCCGAGTTCCAGCTTCCGGCGGGCACGCCGCCTGAGTCGCCGGCCAGGCGCACGGTCATCGTGATGCTGATCGACGGGCTCGCGCCGGCGATGGTCGAGGCGCAGGCGACACCGGCACTCGATCGCCTGCGGCGGGAGGGTTCGTGGACCCACCACATGCTGCCGCCCTTTCCCAGCATGTCGCTGAGTAGCGGCTTCACGATCAGTACGGGCTGCTGGCCCGAGCACCACGGCATCGTGACGAACCGCTTCTTTGACCCGGAGCGGGGGCTCTACGATCACTCGTTTGATGCCGATTGGGTCACCGCCTGCGAGCAGCTCCACGAAGTGGCAGAGCGGCAGGGCGTGCCTGCGGCCGCGCTCGGCTGGTACGGCGAGGTCTCCGCGAGTCGGGGCAAGCTGGCCAGCACGGTTCGCTATGCAACGACCTTGGAGGAGTTCCCGCCGGACCACCTCCGAGCCGAGCAGATCACGGAACTGCTGCGCCTTCCCGAAGCAGAACGGCCGCAACTCATCCTGGCGTACTTCAAGGGTCCCGACGAGCTGGCGCACTTCAGTGAAATCGACGACCCCGAGGTGCGCGAGGCGGTCACCGCTGCCGACCGTGCGGTTGGGGCGGTCCTCGACGCGATCGAGGCCCAGGGGCTGGAGGAGGTGGTCGCCCTTATCGTCACCACCGACCACGGCCTCGTCCCCGTGACGCATCTGATCAACATCGGCTACATCCTGCGGAAACACGGGATTGAGGCGCGCATGCTGGCGACCGGCACCACGGCGTTCGTCTACCTCGACGATCCGTCTACGCGTGCCGACGCACTCGCGAAACTGTCTGGCTACCCGGAGTTCGAGCTCGTTCTCCCGGAGGCGCCGCCGCCCTGGTACCATCTCGGCAGCGGGCCTCGTACCGGGGACTTCATCGTCTCCGCCCGGCCCGGGTACGCGATCGAGGATCGCGGGATGTTGCCGTGGTTTGTGCGCTGGGTCGCCTGGGTCGGCCCGGAGATCGTGGGCTCCGAGGTGTTGGTAGCGAGCCACGGGTACCCGCCAGACACGCCCGGCATCGAGGGCGTGTTCTATGCCTGGGGGTCGGGCGTTCGAACCGGCCATGAGCTTACGCGTGTCGACGCCATAGACATCCACCCGACGGTGACACACCTGCTCGGAATCGCGCCGGGCGAGCCAGTGGACGGCAAAGTCGTATGGGAGCTCGTCGCCGATCCCGATGCGGCGCACTGAGCGCCGGACCCGCCGGTCGCCGTAACCGGCTTCGGGGGTGACGCCTCCTCTCCGCGGGGGAATGGACCTGTCTTCCGGAACCTGAACCAACGCCCCAAAGCGCCCCCATTTCTCCTATGCTTCCGCTGACCTTGACTGAGGGATCGAAGATTCCTGGCTGGGTTCAGCCAGGACCGGCGACCGCAGGCCGGGACAGCTGAGAGCCGAGTGTCGAATACCGAAATTTCCGAAAACTCTGCTGAGTTGACCGATCTGGTCGACGCGAACGTCGCCGAGCGCGCCAACATTCGCGAGGGTCTCCGCGCGATGCACCGGGTGCGCTTCGTGATGTACATCGGAGCTGCGTGCGTCGTCTTCCTCACCGGACCTGTGCTGGGCTACGACACCCTCGAGTTCACCCTGCAGGGCCTGGGCGCCTGCAGCCTCGGCGCGGCTTCGGCGTGGCTGGTCCTGCTCAGCCTTCGCCGCGGACCGCCCAAAGAGTGGATGGCGTATGCGGCCGTGCCCGTCGACGTGGGAATCATCTCGGGCGTGGGCCTCCTGCTGGGCGGTGTCAGCTATACCGCGCCTCTGGCCTTCGTCGTCGTGGTGGTCATGCACGGGCTGCTGCTCCACACACGCGCCCTGGTGGCGGTCGTGGTGTGCGCCTCGGTCGCCTTTCTCGTCCTCAACGCTCTGCCTGGGGAGTCACTGCCCGTCGACGAGATCATCATCTATCTGACCATCCTGAACCTCACGGCGCTGGCGACGACCGGCGTGATCGGCATGGGGCGGCGGCTGACTGGCGCGATGCTGGAGGCGCAGCGCAGCGAGCACGAGGTGCTGGAGACCTTCGGCCGCCACGTCTCGCCCCAGGTGGCGAAGCGGCTGCTGGAGCGCGGCATGGGTTCCGATACGGAACTGCGCAACGTGAGCGTGCTCTTCCTCGACATCCGCGGATTTACCACCCGGAGCGAGACCCTCTCACCCGAGGAGGTGATCGAGCTGCTCAACAACCTTTTCTCCTTCATGGTCGACGAGATCGACCGCCATCAGGGCATCGTCAACAAGTTCCTGGGCGACGGTTTCATGGCGATCTTTGGCGCGCCCTTCTCGACCGGAGACGACGCCGCAAACGCGGTCGCGGCGGCCATGGGGATCGCCGCCCAGCTCGAGTCCCAGGTCAAGGATGGGGCACTGCCGCCCCTCCGCATCGGCATCGGCATCCACGCTGGACACGCCATTGCAGGAAATATCGGGTCGTCACGCCGGAAGGAGTACACACTGATCGGCGACGTGGTGAACGTGGCCTCGCGCGTCGAATCGCTCAATAAGCGCTTTGACTCCACGCTGCTGGTGACTGAAGCAGTCTGGTCCCTGCTCGAAGAGCCGCGCGCCGAGGCGCTCGTCCACTCGGGCGTAGAGATCCGCGGCCGCGCCGGGCGGCTGACCCTCTACCAGCTCCGCTGAGCAGCTCCCTCGAAGCGTGCGCACGAAGGCCCCCGGGCCGGCGGCAACCGGCTCCAATCGCGAGACTTCACGTACTCCCGAGAGCACACGGGTGCGTCATAAAACCCCGCTCTCAGGTCTCTTGGAAACAATTTCGCGGCAGCTGTACAAAAGCAGCTTCCGGGTGAATCGACACTAATCTACAACGATTCGTTCTGTAATCGCCTTGCCGGAAAGGGTCCCGCGGATTTCAATCCATTTAACGGTTGGTCTAAAGAACCCTTCTTCTGCAAAAACATAGACTTGCTTAACAATTGCGGTTTGTCCGTTGATTTTAGTAGTCGCTTGGGCCAGACACGTAGAATTGTTTTTGCTGAGGGTAAGAGCAATCGTACGCTCTGGTAATGCGCTTAAACGCACGTAAACAACGTTGCCTTTTACTGCCTGGGATTTGAAGCCGTAGGCCGGCTTTTCATACCAGAGAAGTGGTGAGGTCACGTCGGGTCCTTCTTCGAGATCGCGCCAGTAGCCGAACACGGGTTCATCTGATGCTGCCTGACACGACAGTGGCAACATCCGTATGACGTATTGAACCAAATTGCGGTTCTTATTCCGTTCGATGTAGAAAACATGCTGATCGACTGTGTTTGTGTCAGCACGCAAATTGGCATATGGGGATAAGAAAACAAAAACTGTTAAC
>SPKZ01004749.1_pt1 | contig 17174 bp, 16 predicted proteins | sample 2456571 | NCBI WGS metagenome assembly SPKZ01 (sample SAMN11192286, study PRJNA482655) | marine metagenome | biome: ENVO:00000447; feature: ENVO:00000244|ENVO:00000211|ENVO:00000569|ENVO:00002023; material: ENVO:00002151; isolation source: ocean water from marine abyssalpelagic zone ...
ATTGTTAGGTTAAAAAGATAAATTTAGCAACGAACAACGCCGTTAATGCCCAAACCCCACCGGATATTTTATTCGATTTACCAGTACCCACCTTTAACACCGTGTACGTAATAAAGCCAAAAGCAATACCGTTAGCAATAGAAAAGGTAAATGCCATCATCACTGTGGTACACACCGCTGGCGCGTACTCTGTAAAGTCATCCCAATCCAGTCCTTTCAAAGAACTCATCATTAGCATGGACACGTAAATAAGTGCACCGTCGACGGCAAACCCAGGGAGCATTTGTGCTAATGGTAAGAAAAACATCCCCACAGCAAACAGCAAGCCAATAGTGACGGCTGTTAGTCCCGTTCGTCCACCAACTGCAACACCGGCGGCTGATTCAACATAAGAAGTCACCGGAGGACAACCAAAGGCAGTACCAATAACAGAAGAGATTGAATCCGCTTTTAACGATTTACTTAATCCTTGAATTTTACCATTTTTATCTTGAAGATTAGCACGTTCAGCAACCCCCATTAATGTGCCTGCGGTATCAAAAATATTAACAAACAAGAAAGTAACAATAACGGGAATTAACGCGACTTCAAAAGCCCCAGCAATGTCCGCTTTCCAAAAAATAGGTTCAAGAGCAGCAAAATCAGGCACCGCTAACAAACCTTTATATGCCACAAAACCAGAGGCGGGCGCGAAAGATTTTGCAGCGTCAGACACCACAAAAAAATCAACCGGAAGTATCCACGTCATGGCAAAGGCAATAAACGTTGTAACAGCAATGCCAATGAGTACCGCGCCAAAAACTTTTCGATAGCTCAAAACAGAAATTAACAGAAAACTTAAAAAACCGAGCGCTGGCGCTTCAGGACCAAAGGCTCCAAAACCAAAATGCGTTAAGTCAGCAATCGCAACAATATTATCAGGATCAGCAACGACGATGCCGGTAAAACGCAAACCAATAAAGCCAAGGAAAAGACCGACACCCGCAGTCATCGCCAATCGTAAGCTCATCGGGATACTATCAATCATCCACTCTCTTAAGCGGGTGACACTCATCAGAACAAAGAGAACACCGGAAAGAAAAACCGCACCTAGTGCGATTTGCCAGCTATATCCCATTGAACCAACAACAGAAAAAGTAAAAAAAGCATTAAGCCCCATTCCGGGTGCAAGACCTACCGGCCAATTTGCATAAAGCCCCATCATAATGGTTGCGATGGCAGCGCCAAGACAGGTTGCTAAAAATAGACCATCAAAGGGCATGCCCGTTTTAGACATGATAATGGGGTTTAAAAACATAATGTATGACATCGTCACAAAGGTGGTAAGGCCCGCCATGAGCTCCGTTTTAACATCTGTTTTGTGTGCCGACAATTTGAAAAGTCGCTCTAACAAACCGTTCTGACTGCTTTTGTTTTCGTGGTTTGGATTAATCTGTTCCATAATTACAATTCTCTCATTGATTATTAGGGTCGTTTATTTTTATTTTTTTAATCTGCTCTTGGTCTTTGATGTGCTGTTTATATAATCAGCGCATCTTTAAAGTAGATAAACCTGTCAATAGTGTCAAGTATTATGTTTTTTGTTATACTCCTTGCATTAGGTTCAATATCGAACTACAGCGTCATCACTTGCAAGTCGTTTAATTACACATTTACATTAGGTAGCCATGCTTTCTTTATCACATTTTAATAAACAAACCATTAAGGGCGACATTTTTGGCGCACTAACATCGACCATTGTTGCATTACCTTTTGCACTGGCGTTCGGAGTAACCTCTGGGGCGGGAGCCAGTGCAGGGATATATTGTGCCATTATCACGGGATTATTTGCGTCAATATTTGGTGGCACTAACCAACAAATATCAGGACCTAATACGGGATTAACGGTTGCAATGGTCGCCATATTGACCAGTTTTGTGGCGCAATCACCTGAAAATGGCATTGCAGCGGCCTTCACGGTGGTGAGTTTAGCGGGACTGTTTCAAATGTTATTTGGCTTATTTAAACTGGGTAAATATTTTATTTTGGTTTCTTACCCGGTGATATCAGGTTTTACTTCTGGGATTGGTGTATTAATCATTCTGTCGCAAATAGAGCCTTTATTTGGTAGCCCCTTAGGAGAGCTAAACTTATCATTAGGTACGCTCTCTAGTCCTCAAACCTTGCTTGGATTTGCTTGTCTGCTAGTGCTATTTTTATGGCCACAGAAATACCGAACGGTAGTTCCGGCTAGTATTGTTGCGGTGATGGGGGCCACGCTATTTTTTGTGTTTACCGATCTCGACTTACCGGTCGTCGGTGCGATTGCCAGTGAACTTCCTTCATTTAACATGCCAGTGTGGGAAAGCAGTTTAGCCGGTGAAATGATCAAGTCAGCACTGCTCATTGCCACTCTAAGCACGTTAGATTCATTAATGACCTCGCTCACGGTTGACAGTATTACAAACGAACTACATGATTCCGACCAAGAATTAGTGGGTCAAGGCATTGGCAACATCATCGCTGGCTTCTTCGGGGCATTACCAGGTGGTGGTGCAACCATGCGTACCGTCACTAACTTAAAAGCCGGTGGTACCACTCCTTTGTCAGGTATTTTACACGCACTATTCATTCTCGCTATTGTGCTATGGGCTGGTGAGTACACCGCTTACATACCAGTGGCAGTGCTAGCAGCGATATTAACGCACGTTGGTATTAGTATCATTGATTGGAATTTCCTGAAACGAATTCACCAAGTGCCATTATTTAGTGCTGGTTTAATGGTCTCAACCATGATGATGTCAGTAGCGTTCGATTTAGTAACCGCTGTGTTGATTGGGGTGTTTATTGCTAATTTGGTCACGATTCGCCGTTTATCAGAAATTCAATTAGATAATATAAACTTATATTCCAGTGATAATCACAGTGATCTCCCAGCACTCGAACAGCAGTTATTAGCATCGATGGATGATAAAGTGCAATTGCTCAATATTTCTGGGCCGATTGGTTTTGGCGTTGCGCGGGGATTAAAGCAAAGCGTCTCAAAATCGGATCAGAGTAAAACCCTCTTGATAGATTTAACCGATGCACATTTTGTCGGCATTACCAGCACCATAGCTATTGAAGAGATTATCGTTGGCTCTCAAAATCAGGGCCGAGAGATATTATTATCGTGTGTGTGCGAGCGAGTGCGTATTAGTTTTAATAAGTTAAAATTACTTGATAAAATCCCATCAGAAAATGTCTTTGAAACGAGACTTGATGCGCTCAATTTCTTACAACAAAGAGCGCATAATAGATAAGTATTGAGGTTATTTAATACCGCAGCCTTTGATGATGATTTGTGTTAAAGAAGCAACAACCTCTTCGAAATCATCATCGCTCATTGCTTCTTTATCAAGAGCGGCAACCACTTGCGCATTAAAGTCTGCGTAGTGTTGAGTAGAACTCCAAATCAAAAATAATAAATGGTGTGGATTCACTTTATCCATTTGACCTTTTTCAACCCAGCTTTCAATAATCGCTACCTGACTTTGTAACCAAGTTTTAAAATCGGTATTGAGATAGTCGTGTAATATTGGCGCGCCATGAATTAACTCACTGGCAAATATTCGCGATGAGTCAGGATCATTCTTTGAGTGCATCACTTTAGCGCGAATATATGTACTAATAGCCTCTTTAGGTGCTTGGTCGGCACTCAAAGTGTCGTAATCAGTATTCCACACTTCAATGATATTGCTGAGTAACTGCTGATACAAATCGGTTTTGTCTTTAAAGTAGTAATGTATATTGGCACGAGCAATGCCCGCACGTTCGGCAATGCGTTTAATTGAAGCGCCTTTAAAGCCATAGGTTACAAATTCTTTTTTGGCTGCACTAAAAATTATCGCCTTATTCTTTTGTCGAATATTGCCTTCTGACATATTAGCTTTGGTCACAAAAACCCCTGTTGAAATTGAATTACTTATCTGAACACGATCAAGCAAGACCAGCAATAAATAAGTACATTGCACGCCGTCACTAATTTTTCGTTCATTAGATAATAAAATTCAATTATTTTCAACCAAGAAAGCTATCACTGTTACTTTTTGATCGCGTTTTGCCCCAACCAAACCGCTAACGTATTACGTTCATCATCCGTCATGTTCGTTTTGTTCATGAATGGCATATCTTTAGAGCCGATAACACGGGCTTGAATACGTGGCGCCCATTGTTTAATGGAGTCAATATCACTAAAAATAACACCCGCTTGCGCAGAGGTAAAAATATCATCGGTGTTGTTATCTGAATGACAAGCTTTACAACGCTGCTCGATAATTGTTTGCACTTGCTGCGGCGTGACCTTATGTTGTTTTTGCTCTGCTGTTAGCTCAACTTTTTGCGGCGCAATGGCATAGGCTAAAATGATTGTTGCGACAACAGCACCAACCAGGATCAGCGGTTTTTGTTTACCAAAATGGCGTAACACAAAATACTGACGAATAGCAGCAGTAATCAACACAATCACCATGAGCACTAACCAATTCGCGCTATGATTAAACGTGATCGGATAATGATTTGAAATCATAATAAACAATACAGGCAACGTAATATAAGTATTGTGCGTTGATCGTAATTTTGCATTTAACCCAAATTTAGCGTCAGGGGTTTTTCCTTCTTCAACCGCTTTGACTAAAGCACGTTGCGACGGTATGATCCCAAAGAACACGTTACCAGCCATCACCGTACCAATGATTGCGCCCATGTGCATGAAAGCACCACGCGCACTAAAAATTTGTGTTAAGCCATAGGATAACGCCGTGCCAATTATCAGTAAGATAATACCTAGAATTAACCCGTGATTTTTCAGCTTTGTTCGCACTAATATCTCATAACTGCCAACACCAACCATAATGGAGCCTAGTCCTAACAAAATAGCTTGAAGTTGAGTGATATCAGCCACACGTTTATCGATTAAATAAGTTTCGGCCCCGACATAAAACATCAACGACAATAATAAAAAACCAGTGATCCACGTGGTATAAGCTTCCCATTTAAACCAATGTAATGTGGTTGGCATTTTCTCGGGCGCCAATTTGTATTTGGCTACTTCGTAAAAACCACCCCCGTGAATAGCCCATAAATCCCCCCCTATACCCTTGTCTTTTTTCCATTGCGGCGGGGTTTCTAAATGATTGTCTAACCAAACAAAGTAAAATGATGCACCAATCCAAGCAATACCAGTCACTAAATGTGCAAAACGAATGATTAAATTAAGCCATTCATTAATATACGGATCCATAAGCTTTCCTATTTTTATTGACTATCGTCTTATATTTTTTGACCCAAAATATGGGTTGCTTTTACATGGCGTTCATCGCCTAACATACTTAAAATAAATAGTTTTTCAGATAAATTGGTGCAATGCTGCATCCGTCTGTCCATCAGTGGCGTCGCATGATAATCAAGTACAATAAAGTCAGCTTCTGCACCTTTCACAAAATTACCGATCGTGCCCTCAAGATCTAATGCAATGGCTCCCCCTAACGTGGCCAAATAAAACGATTGAAATGGGCTAAGTTTGTCACCACGTAACTGTTGAGTTTTATACCCTTCATTGATGGTACTGAGCATAGAAAATGTTGTGCCAGCACCGATATCAGATCCAAATCCGACATTAATATCGTGCGCTTGAGCCTGCTGTAAGTTAAATAAACCGCTGCCTAAAAACAGGTTAGAACTCGGACAAAAAGCAATCGCTGAGTTTGTTTCACCTAAACGTTTACATTCACTATCATGGAGGTGTACTCCGTGAGCAAAGACACTACGGCGTCCCAATAACTGGCTTTTATCGTAAACATCTAAATAGCCATCACTGTCAGGAAAAAGCTCTTTCACCCAAGCAATTTCAGCTTTGTTTTCACTTAAATGAGTATGTAAGTACACACTTGGATTTTCGCGAAGTAATTGACCCGCTTTATTAAGCTGCTCAGTTGAACAGGTTGGTGCAAAGCGTGGAGTGATCGCATATTGTAAGCGGTCGGTGTTATGCCACTTCTCAATGAGTACTTTGCTGTCATCATAACCACTTTGTGCCGTGTCTGATAAATAATCAGGACAGTTTTGATCCATTAAGACCTTGCCACAAATCATCCGAAGTTTTTTCTGTTGAGCCACGCTAAAAAAAGCCTCAACCGACTCTTTATGTACGGTGCCAAACACTAAAGCCGTTGTGGTGCCCGCGTCGAGGAGTTGACTTAAAAAGAACTCAGCCACTTTTTTGCCGTGCTCTAAATCTGAAAACTGCCGCTCAAAGGGGAAAGTGTAGTTTTCTAACCATTCAAGTAGCTGTTCACCATAAGACGCAATCATTTCTGTTTGAGGATAATGCACGTGAGTATCAATAAACCCTGGCATCATTAAACCTTGCTCATAATGAATAATTTCGACATTCTCAGCGAGGGTCGGTAATAATTCACTCGCCTCTCCTATTTGTTCGATCAAACCGTCTTTAATAATTAACAACCCATCTTCAATGTGTTGGTAGCTGTCTTCTAGCGGAACTTTGGCAGGATCGGCCAAAAAATGTAACAACTCCCCACGATATACTTTGAACATGTCTCTCTCCCCTACTTTTGTTTAGCTGCAGATAATTAGCTTGACGCAATGACCAATGAACCATCTAACTCAAGCACATCACAGTTATCACCTTCACCGCCCCGATCAACCACCAAAAAGTCACTTTCACCGTCCAACGCCAAACAAAAGTGATGCCAAGTGCCTTTATGATAATTAATACCTTGATTTGAATTCGCGATAAAAACTTCAATACTATTTGCATCAAACTCGCCAGCGGGAGCAACCACAATTAAATAGGGATTATCTCCCATTGGGATAAATGCTTGGCTACCATAAGGATGACGTTCCATCATCTTAATCGCGATAGGTTGTGGTAAAGGATTGGATCGAAAAATACTGATGATTGCATGACCTTGCTGATCACTGACGTCGATCTTTGCTAAGTCATGATAACGTTGGGTGATACCGCCATTAATCGCAAAATTATTGGTACTCGCACTCGTTTCAATCACATCACCAAAAGCAGAAAATGCTTCGCTCGTTAACGGCCTTGCTGCTCGTAATTCCAGTTGCTTAATCATTATTTGGTCCTCCTCCGTGTTAGCTATACTGCAAGAGCGTTTAATAAAACACTCGGTTAGGCCAGAGATATCGGTGCATGTGGAGTAAACCTTATTTTTCATGGATGAAAAATTGAGCTTACATGGACGTATTCACAGCGAGTTTACGTAATATGTAGCGATATCGAGTTTAAAACGCACTTGCCGTTGGTCAACTACCGCGATAAGTTGAATAACCAAACGCCGTTAACAACAAAGGAATATGGACATGGCTATTGCTACCGTCCAATTCAAAAACAATATCAACGTATGGATAAAAACCTTGCTCATTGTTCGCATCAAAATAAGACTTAGTGGCAAAATGCATTCGATAGATTCCGGCAGCCAGCACAAGATCATCCGCTAACAAACCGGCAATTCGACCATCGATATTGGTCACGCCAGATGCCAACGTTTGCCAACCATCGTTGGTTTGCGAAAATAACGTAATGGGCAAGCTTGTTGCTGGCTTGCCACGGGTTGTATCTAAAACATGCGTCGTTATTTGGCTCATAGTAATTTCTCTAATCTAAGGTGAAAAATTTTACGTTGCTCTGCTGCTGCGTTGCTCAGCTCTGTCGCTCGGTCATTTGGCAAACGCGCTTGTAGCAGTGCTAACATCTGTATCGCGCTTTTACCGGTCGCACACACAATAAAAATAAAGCCAAATTTATTGAGGTAATCGGCATTACCTTTGGCTAAATCCAGTAATACTTGTTCACTGGCTTCATTAACAGCGCTTTGTTCGCCGCTGGCTAACGCCTTGGTGTTAGCGTATTTAGCACGCAAGGTCTCGACATTGCCGATTTGTGGATGCCCGTCGAATGCTTCAAGGTAATCAGCTTGTTGCAAATCTTGCCACGCTAAATCCGCCTGTTTGACTAAACCGTGTTCATCGGCATAAGGACGTGCAGCAACCATCGCGTTAACCCAAGCACTTGATGTACAGCACTGAATAAAACTGTCAGTTGCTTGCTCAATTGTGGCGGTGTTTAAAGTCTCTAAACTCATGTGTTTTTACCCTTGCTAATCACTTGGCCAAACACCCGCATTCGAGATATTCCACCATCGGGAAAAATACTTAAACGGACATGAGTAAAGCTTTGTTTGTTGTTCACCACCAATTCGTTAATAAATAAATGTTCACGGTTAGCGTATAACTTTGTGCGCTCAATAATCGGTTGCCAATGTTGCTCTTGCTGACCGTTGCTAAAGTCATCACTGCTCGATATCAACCCTTCCAAGGTAAAAGTGTCGGGGAAATTTCCTTTAAAATGACAGGTATCAATAATCACTTTTTCAATGCTACCTTCACTGGCTAATTTAACGATTGACCAATCAGGACCAGGATCACGACGACGCTTAGTTTCCCAACCGTCTCCCATGTCTTTACCACGACCGGGCATAATTAAGTTGTTTTTGTCACTAAAAAACATGTCGCTGACCAACAACGCTTTGCCGCCATTTTTTATGTAAGCTAAGTCAATTAACTCGCCATCAACAAACTGTGCCCAATTTACGTCTGCTTCACCATAAACTCGGAGTCGAGCAATTCCACCATCGGGAAACATGTTTAACCGTATATGGGTATATGACTTATCGTTGCTAATTTCGAAAATATTTTGGCGATGGGCATCAACTGGTGTTTGTGCTAATACGGTTTCCCAAAGGGTATCGGCATTAGGTTCGACCTCGCTCATGCACGCCTCGACAGAGACAGTCTCCGGCGCATTACCACGAAAATAGTTAGTATCAATATCAAAACCACGAATAACACCTTTAATCCCAAGACGAATAACGCACCAATCAAAGTCACGACCGTTGTCACGCCCATAGCTGCGACGAGATTCCCAGCCATCCATCCATTTACCACGGTCGGTGAACTTGCCGTCAATAAAAATGCCACGACCGGGTTTGATTAGATTTTCCATCTCAGCAAAAAAATCATCACTACAACAAAGGGTTTCACCACCCACCCGCCCGCTGGCTAAATCGACATAGCGCGTTTTTAATGTTTGTTCTAACTCAAGAGCTACTGCGCTCAATTTGTTTTGTTGCTGAGTGTCTATATCTAACATCATGGCTGGTTTTTCCTCGTTGTAATGCTGGTTAATCGCTAAAGCTGACCTTTGAGTAACGGTTTTCCTACTGGCGTATTGAGCAATTGATCTTGTTGATAAACATGGTGACCACGTACAAAGGTATGCTGCACTTGACCGCTAACCGTGCGCCCGACATAGGGTGTTATTTTATGGCGATGTTTAATCATCTCATTGGTGATGATGAATTTAATATCAGGATCAAACACTAAAATGTCAGCATGATTACCGACTTTAATTGCACCTTTGACGCTATCTAAGCCCGCAAACTTTGCCGTTTCAGTCGACATTAAACGCGCGATATCCACTAAGCTAAAGCCACGTTTTTTCGCTTCGGTCCAAATCAAGGAAATACCAAATTGTAGGGCTGAGATACCGCCCCACGCTTTTTCGATATCGCCGGTATCAATATACTTTAAGTCTGGTGTACATGGTGAATGATCCGACACAATAAAGTCTAATCGACCATCTTTAATCGCTTGCCATAAATGTTCGCGGTTTTTGTTGTCACGAATTGGCGGGCAACATTTGAATAAGGTTTTACCATCTGGAATATTTTCAGAGGCGATGGTTAAATAATGCGGACATGTTTCGGCACTAAAGCGTAACCCTTCTCTTTTAGCTTGAGCAATCGTCTCTAGCGCTTCATCAGACGATAAATGGACGATATGAACTTTGCAATTATCGCCCTTTTCTTTTGACTCACGCGCCATATCAACCATTAAAGAAACTGCATCGTTTTCCCATTTTTTAGGGCGAGATGCTAAAAAACTGTTATATTTGTTGGTAATTTCAACATCATTAAAGTTGCCACAATCAAGTTCAGCATGAATGAGATATGGCACATCATGTTTGGCTAAAATAGGCATTGCGGCGCGAATATCTTTCGCTTCAACATTCGGGAACTCTTCAATGCCAGAGTCAATTAAAAAAGACTTAACCCCTAACACGCCAGCATTGAGTAACTCATCTAAGTCATCAATATTTTGCGGAATAACCCCGCCCCAAAAGCCACAATCTACCCATAATTGATCCTCAACTGCATCTAACTTCTCTTGAAAAGCAGCTTTTGTCGTGGTGACCGGAATACAATTTAGTGGCATATCAACTAAGGCAGTAATACCACCAGCAGCGGCCGCTTGAGTTGCCGTATTAAAACCTTCCCACTCGGTACGACCCGGTTCATTAATGTGGACATGAGAATCAACTAAACCCGGCATAATAACTTGCTCGGCATAATCAATCACTTCACATGACAATGCATGCCCGTATGGGTGAATGGCATGAATGTGTTCATTTTTAATTTCAACACAAGCCGCGACCATTTCACTGACTGAGTTATTAGCACTGACGATGACATTTTTACTTTGTAAGGCAAAATGTGACACTTTTCTGCTCCTGTTTTTAATCATTGAGATGCCAATAGTTGCTTTAGTTCTTTCCAATGCACACCCTGTGCTGACATTTGTTTGTCTTCAATTTTTGGCGCTGATTGATAAATATTGATAATTTCTGCGGCCACTGACACCGCAACTTCCATCGGCAATTTACCACTCACCTGATCAAGACCAATGGGACAATTCATTCGCTCAACGAGTTTTGGGTCAATGTCTCGATGTTTAAAACGTTGCTGAAAGCGACGCCATTTTGTGTCAGAGGCGATAAGCCCTAAATAGCTAAAATTGCCACGTTTTAAAATAGCCTGTGTGATATCAAAGTCCATTTGATGATTGTGCGTCATCACCACAAAGTAGCTGTTAGGTGGCATGGTTGCTATTTCAGATTCAGGCGTTTCACTCATCACTTGCTCAACATTATGGTAACTGCTCATGCCATTAGGAAACTGTGCTTCTCGACTATCTACCCACGTTATTTGACAAGGAAGTTGCGCTAGAATAGGGAGCAATGCCTTACCGACGTGACCGGCACCAAACACCATAATATTAACCCCAACAGCGGCAAAACATTCAAACAACACACTAGTATTACCACCACAACATTGACCAAGGTTAGCGCCCAACTGAAAGTGTTCTAAATGTTGTCCATTGGTACCGCTTGCCAACATTTTTTGGGCATGCTTAATGGTTTTATGCTCTAAATGACCACCGCCAATGGTGTCAAAAATTTTATCTTTGCTAATCACCATTTTGGTGCCACTGTTGCGCGGGGTTGAACCAGAAACGCCTACTAATGTCACTAATACATAAGCCTTGCCTTGCTGACTTAGTTGATAGGCGGCGCTATTCCAGTTCATTATTATCATATTATTTTAGCCTTATGAGTTTGCTTTTATCGCTTCAACCGCCATGAGCACTCGCTCAGGTGTTGCGGGGGTATTGAGTACCGGACTTATTTTGTAATCAGAAATACTTGAAATAGCGTCTTTAAGGGCAGACCAAACAGAGATGCCGAGCATAAATGGGGGTTCTCCCACCGCCTTTGAATTGTAAATAGTGTGTTCACGGTTTGGCGCGTCAGGCATTAAAGTAACCCGAAAATCCTTAGGTGCGTCACTAATAGCAGGGATTTTATAAGTAGCCGGATTATTTGACAGTAAACGACCTTGCTCATTCCACACCAGCTCTTCAGTCGTTAACCAACCCATTCCTTGAATAAAAGCCCCTTCAATTTGCCCAATATCAATGGCAGGATTAATGGACTGACCGACATCTTGTAATATATCGGTACGCAACGTTTTGTATTCACCCGTTAGCGTGTCAATAATAACTTCAGATACAGCAGCTCCCGTTGCGTAATAAAAGAATGGACGCCCTTTACCGGATGCCCGATCGAAGTGAATTTTAGGGGTTTTATAAAAGCCAGTAGAAGATAAAGAAACACGCCCCATGTAAGCAATTTGAGAAAATTCAGCAAAACTAAAAGTATGCTCACCAACAATAATATGACCATTTTTAAAACTAACTTGCTCAGGCGTGACTTGGTATTTTTCACAGGCAAAATCAATTAAACGCTGCTTAATTGTTTTGGCTGCCGCTTCTGCCGCTTTACCATTTAAATCGGTACCTGAAGACGCCGCAGTTGGCGATGAGTTAGGCACTTTGTCGGTACGAGCCGATGAAATAGCCACCGTATCAACATCGACCTGAAATTGCTCAGCGACAATTTGCGCGACTTTAGTATTCAAGCCCTGCCCCATTTCACTGCCGCCATGACTTAAGTGAATCGTGCCATCGGTATAAATATGAATAAGCGCACCCGCTTGGTTTAAATGCTGCACCGTAAATGAAATGCCAAATTTAACTGGCGTTAGTGCAATACCTTTTTTCAACACGGCATTGTTCGCATTAAATTGGCTAATTTCTTGACGGCGAGCTTGGTAATCGGAGCTTTGCTCTAATGAGTCGATCAGCTCGCTTAAGTTATTGTGTTCAACTTTTTGATGGTAGTGAGTTTCGTTACGGTCATCTTTACCATATAAATTTATTTTACGAATGGCTAACGGATCTTTACCCAAATAACGCGCGATGTCATCCATCACCATCTCAATGGTCATCATTCCTTGAGGGCCACCAAAACCACGATAAGCGGTATGAGAAACCGTATTAAGCTTGCAACGATTACCGGTGATAGTGGCTTGATCTAAGAAATACGCGTTATCAGAGTGAAACATTGCCCGATCGACAATGGCATCTGACAAGTCAGGTGAATAACCACAGTTGCCATTAACTTCAATATCAATACCTTGGATTTGCCCTTTGCGGTCAAAACCAACTCGATAGTTATTTTCAAAAGGATGGCGCTTACCGGTCATGACCATATCGTCGACGCGGCTTAGTTTGAATTTAACACTACGATTGGTTTCGTAAGCAAGCAAAGCTGCAATACATGCCCAAGGTGCCGCTTGAGTTTCTTTACCACCGAACCCACCGCCCATGCGGCGCATATCAACCAGTACTTTGTTTAGTGGAATGTCTAATACTTCAGCCACCAGCTTTTGTACTTCACTTGGGTGTTGTGACGACGTGTAAATATTCATGCCGCCATCTTCCGTCGGCACAGCCGTTGACACCTGACCTTCAAGATACATATGTTCTTGACCGCCAACGACAATTTCACCCGACAACTGATGTTCAGCATTAGCAATAGCCGATTTAGAATCACCGCGCTGCATGGTAAATGGCGGGCGAACAAAATGTTGTTTCGCTAAGGCATCTTTCACCGTTAACACAGCTTCAAGTACTTGGTACTCAATTTTTGCTAATTTAACCGCTCGACGAGCAAGATCATAACTGATGGCAGCCACCGCAAAAATAGGTTGCCCAACAAACTCGACTTTACCTATTGCCAATATAGGGTCGCCGGGGAATACAGGACCAATATCGGTATGTCCTGGGACATCTTCAACCGTCACCACGGCGACAACGCCCTCGGCCGCTTTAACCGCTGATAAATCCATTGATATAATATTGGCATGTGCATGGATTGATTGACCAACCGCAGCATGTAGTTCACCCCGTAACGCGGGACGGTCGTCAACATAAATAGCTTCACCAGCCACATGCTTGTCTGCACTTTCATGTTTTTTAGACCGACCAACGCCTCCTAAACCGACATTGCTTTGACCATTAACAACTCTTTTATCGGTGTTTGAGAATATTTTTTTCGCATCACCTTTAACGACATTAATGAGACTACGCATAATTGACCACCCGTGTTTCAATCACATGACATTGCAGCTCTAAATAACACTTTTCGATCAAGTTTTGAGCGACTGTCATTCGATACTTATCCGAAGCACGGACATCAGACATCGGTTGAAAATCGGTTGCTAACGCTAATTTGGCTTTCACTACTGATTCTTTAGTAAAAGTATTGCCTTGCAACACCGCTTCTGCCGCAGACGCTCGTTTAGGAATTGCAGCCATACCACCAAATGCAAGGCGAACATTTATAATTTTTTTATCGCTGTCTTGCTCAATAAAAAATGCCGCCAGTACCGCTGAAATGTCATCATCGAAACGTTTAGAGATTTTATAGAGTTTTAATGTTTGATTAGCCGTCGGCTTGGGAATTTGAATTGACTTAATAAACTCAGACGGTTTCAGCACTGTTTTTTTGTAATCGACAAAATAGTCTTCAACTAAAATGGTTCGCTCGACCCCGTTCACATGCAATGTCATGGTTGCGCCAAGTGCAATCAATGCTGGCGGCATATCGCCAATCGGCGATGCATTGCCAATATTTCCGCCCAAGGTGCCAGTGTTACGTACTTGTTTGGAGCCAATTCGCTCAATCATCTCACCTAAGTCAGGATAATAATGATGCAGAACATCAATAAACTGACTGTAAGGTAGCGCTGAGCCAATCACTATTTCAGTGTCCGTTTGTTCGATGTTGGTTAATTCTTTAACGTTGCCGATATACACGAGTTTATCGATTGTCGCTAGGTTTTGAGTCACTGATAACGCTAAATCGGTACCACCAGCCACTAAGATTGGTTTAGGCTCCTGAGCTAATTCATACACTAATTCATCAATGTTTTTAGGGGCAATAAAATGGTGACTATTTCCTGTTAACGTCGGCGCGGGTAATTTTTGTAGCTCAGTAAGCGTGGCGAGTGTTGTTTGATAATGTTGAGAAAAAGAGTCGTCATCAACATCGACACTCGTGGTAATTGCCGCTTCAATAATGGAGCGATAGCCAGTACAACGGCATAAATTACCGCCTAATGCTTCAAGCACCTGCGGACGTGTGGGTGTTTTATTGTGTTTATGTAATGCAAATGACGACATCACAAACCCCGGTGTACAAAAACCACATTGTGAGCCGTGATTATCAACAAGGGTTTGTTGGACATGATGCAGCTTGGTTTTTTCTTTTAAATCTTCAACCGTAATCAACTGCTTGCCATGTAAGCTACCGACAAAAGTAATGCACGAATTAATTGATTTATAATAGAGCTGGTCATTATTTTCACGATCTAATTCTGCAACCACCACCGTACAAGCACCACAATCGCCCGAGGCGCAGCCTTCTTTAGTGCCCGTATTAAATTGTATTTCACGGAGATATTGTAATACGGTTAAATTCGGATCGATATTTTCTAGGGTCACGACTTGATTATTTAATAAAAAACGAATGGTGCTATTTATCATCATTTCTCCCATCACTGCTCTTATTGGTTTAGACAGAACGCCATTGCAATAGATTTAATATAGCAGAATAATAACCTGACACAAGTGTCAATTATTTAAGTGGGATTTTTCCAAGCGGAGAATAATACCAATTTGAGGTAGTAATATTTACTCAATACTACTACCCAATGGCGTCGATAGAGACTTTAGCCTGACCTTATGATGAGGTTGGCATGTGTTTTTGACCCAAGCTAATGCCGCATCGATTAGCGGGGTAATTATTTCATAATCAGCATGAGTCAATTTCCCAACCGCTTTTAACGACAGAAAAAATTCATCTTCGACTCGTTCAATACCAATTGATAAACCATGTTTAATATAAGCCATTATTCATTCTCCAATAAGTAAAATCACCCTTACCACAATACGCGCTCACTCAGCGATTAAGATGATTTAAATCATACTTATCAGTAACTGATATTATTTGATGACCTTCGTTAAAAAAAGACTGTAAGGGTCTGCTTGATAATCAGAAAATGGCAGGCATGGTTTAAAACCATAACGTTGATACAAATTGTGAGCAGCAACAAAAGCATCTGCTGTGCCCGTCTCTAAACTAATTTTGTGATAAGACTGCGCCTTAGCGAATTCAAGAATATGAACTAATAACTGAGCAGCAACACCCTGTCTCAAAAATTGACGCGCCGTACGCATTGATTTTAGTTCACCATGCATATCATCAAGGCGTTTTAACGCCCCACAACCAGCAAGTTCACCATCGATCCAAGCCGTCCAAAAGGTAACATTAGAGGCTTTAAGCGAAGATAAATCAAGCGCGTGTACACTTTCAACCGGTGAGTGTTGCAACATGTCGTCATGATGTTCTTGAAGCAAGCGTTTAATCTCATCACTGGATAAGTTATCAATTTGAATTTTCATTATTTAACTAGACCTCGTTACATGTAATATCTTCTAATGCATTGATTATATAGAACATCACCATTAGGATAATCAATCGAAAAATAATACCATTATAACCAAGTGATTAGTTAAAGAGAGACAAGCTGACCATTTATTTAGCGCTAACAACTCCCTTCCCCAATCAACGTGATTCTAAGGCAGTTTGGAGTACATAGCGCCATAATATTTAAGATTAGGTTTTGATAGGTAGTAGATATTAATGCCTGTATTGAAATAAGGGGCAGTCATAATTTGTTTAAACGCTGTGAATTGAGATTAAGTAGAAAATTTTATTTAATAGCAGCTATGAGTAAAAGCTTAAGCGGCCATTAAATAAGACTCTCGTCTTAAGTTTTTAGCTTTACGTTGATACGAACCTTTGCCTTTTTTGGCTTTCACCACCTGCATCTTATACACTTTTGATGTAACTAACGCTGCTAAAAAATTATCATTAATTACCCCTCGACCTAGGTCTGTTTCACTCATTCCAGCTTTCGCTAATGGCTTTTTCTGATCACTCATAAATTTTCCTTTAAAGTTTTTTATTCATTACGCTAAAGTAATGGCTACTTAATTATACCGTTTAATGCTCACAAACAAAATATACATGTATTCAGATAAAGGATCTGTGGCACTTATTCTAGATAGTTTTAGGTTTACATTCACACGCATTACCTAGTTAATTGTTTTATAACAATAAGTAATGCTAAGCGAAATAGAACTAACGGTCACTAATGCCACCCTGATGTTCTTTCATGGCTTGCTTTGTCGTCTTTAGTTGCGGTCAGCTCTATCTCTAATAGGGGCACATAGCGCCATAGAAATAGTTGTGCCAATGTTTATTTAGGGATTAGGTTTTGTATGGGTAATCGTGAGAATTAACG
>SPKZ01012899.1_pt1 | contig 17156 bp, 17 predicted proteins | sample 2456571 | NCBI WGS metagenome assembly SPKZ01 (sample SAMN11192286, study PRJNA482655) | marine metagenome | biome: ENVO:00000447; feature: ENVO:00000244|ENVO:00000211|ENVO:00000569|ENVO:00002023; material: ENVO:00002151; isolation source: ocean water from marine abyssalpelagic zone ...
AAATTAGCCTCAGCACTCTTGGTGGAGATAGTATTACCAATAATAATGCGTCGAGGTGCCATCAACTATGCTCTTTATTCTCTATGGTAAGGGTGGTTAGTATTAATGCTCCATGCTCGATATAAACTTTCGCCAATGAGAATTCTAACCATGGGGTGGGGTAAAGTCAGTGGCGATAAAGACCATTTTTGTTCACTAGCTTTGATACAAGCAGGGGCTAAACCTTCAGGGCCACCAACTAATAGTGCTACATCTCTGCCATCGAACTGCCAACGTTCAAGCTGTTTAGCCAGCTGTGGTGTAGTCCAAGCTTTACCTTCTACTTCTAAAGTAACAATACGGCTGCCTTTAGGAATAGCAGCTAATAATTGTTCGCCTTCTTTTTCTAAAATACGGGTGATATCGGCATTTTTTCCGCGTTTTCCCGCAGCAATCTCTATTAAATTAAAAGACAGATCACGAGGAAATCGTCGAGCATATTCATTAAAACCTTGAGTGACCCAAGTTGGCATTTTTGTGCCAACTGCGTATAACGTTAATTTCATAAATAAATTGATTACATCTGTAATTAAAATAAATAAGGCACATAATGTGACTAAACAATATTGATTTTATGACATCGTTGAGCTGATCGCATAAGGAGAAGAGACTAGAGTAGGCGTTTGATTAACCAATAGCTCACTATTGCAAGTGAGACCAACCCAACTATAGTGAGCTTTTAACCAGAGATTATTCGCCCCACAGTTGCTCTAAATTATACTTATCACGTTGTTCGTTAGTCATTACATGAACAATAATATCGCCTAAATCAACTAATGCCCATTCGCCAACATCGTTACCTTCCATGCCACGTGGTTCAACCCCAGCAGCTCTACATTCCATTGCCACTGATTGTGCGATTGATTTTACATGGCGGTTTGAGTTACCTGAGCAAATAATCATATAGTCGGCAAAATTGGCTTTGTCGCTAATGTTTAGAGAGATAATCTCTCTGCCTTTCATGTCTTCGAGTTTTTCAATTACAAATGCGTTAAGTGCTTCGGTTTGCAAGGGGTTCTTCCTCTATTTGAGTTAATTTTTCACAGTGCCTTAAGTTAAGTTAAGCACAATCTGTGAATATTAACATTAATACCAATACGAATAAATATGTGATCATTCTAAATGAGTTAAATATTTGCTCACTCACTTAACCGTATTGGTTTAGTTTGCTGATAAGTTAACGATATAACTTGTTTTTATTGATAAAAGTAAAGACGCGAGGCGCTAATAATTGCTGGCAATTTTGTTTACTAGCTAATTGTTGACGAATTTCACTTGAAGAAATATCGAGGTGTAGATGGTTATGGTAAGAGGGCAGCGTCTCGGGAAGTAATAAAATTCCGCCTGATTCATGCTTTTTTAATTCATTAACACTATGAATTTGATGGTTATTTAATAACGTCGAGGTTGCTTTATCTAGGTTATCTAATTGGTAGTTAGGCCTAGTGTTCACTACCAAATGACATAGCGACAAAATTTCTTGATATTTATGCCAACGAGTAAACGTTAATAAAGAGTCTAGACCGATAATAAAATATAATGTTTGCTGTGGAAATGCCGCTGTTAATTCTGTTAATGTGTCGACTGTATAAGAGTTGCCATCGCGTTTTAGTTCACGTTCATCACAAGTAAATAAAAGCTCTGTGCTACAAGCTAACCGAACCATTTCGGCGCGTTGTTTCGCGCTGACATTAGGCGTTGCTTTATGTGGGGGAATATTCGCTGGAATTAATAATATTTTAGTTAATGATAGATAATCTGCTACCGCTTTCGCTGGTAAAGTATGACCAAGGTGAATGGGGTCAAAAGTGCCGCCTAAAATACCAATACTATTCATAGTTTAGTTTACTTTGGTTAAGAAAAAGTTTGGTTGAAAAAAGACTAGGAATATTCATAATTCAATGAGAAGTTTGTTGTTATTTCACCATGGTAAAGTGTTATACAAAGATCGGCCAATAATATAAAAACATTAAATTCACTACTAGTTTTACTGATCAAATCTATATCGGCTAGTCGTGACATTGCTCGTTTAATATTCGTTAAACTTATATGCTTGAGTGCATGTTGATATAGCGGTTTACGCTTATCCCAAATTCGATATTCTTTATATAAATCGTTGAGCTGTTGACCCTGCGCTAGCTTATCTAGCATGGCATACAGTTGACTAAACTCTTTGTGGAATACCCAAATAACTTGTCCGGCAGCCGTACCTTCTTGCTGTAATTGATCCAACATAGTCACGCATTTTTTACAGTTGCCTTGTAATAAAGCATCTATAATTTGAAAAGGATTAAATTTAGCTTGTTTGACCACTATTTGTTCAGCATCACTTAAGCTGATTTGTGTTGTACCAAACAATAAGAATAGTTTTTGTAACTCTTGCTCTAACGCCGGTAGGTTACCTTCAAATAATTCAATTAATAATGAGGATAGCTCTGGCGCCAAATTAACATTTATGTTTTTTGCTTGGTTTTGTAGCCATTTAGGCAGGCTTTTAGCCTCTATATCGTATAAAGGTAGGTAACAACCTAATTGGGTTAACACTTTAAACCACTTTCTATTGGCGCTGGCACCATCAAGTTTAGGGCCGTGAAAGATAAAAATAACATCTTGAAGAGTGGCGTTTTGTGCAATCATTTCGCTTAATGCTAATAATGTTTTATTGCCATTATCACCAATTTTTACCGTGGTAAACTCCACTTCAATAATGCGTTGATTGGCAAATAAACTTAATGATTGATATTCATCAATTATTTGTTGCCAGTCAAATTTATTATCAGCGCTAAAGCGAATAACCTCACTAAAACCTTGTTGTTGAGCGTGGCTTTTAAGTGTGGCTAAACTATTGTTTTTTTGCCAAGGTTCATCACCAAAAACCAACCACGCAGGTTTAAAGCCTTGTGTTAATGTACTACTAAGTTGGTTATGGTAAATTTTCATCTGAAAGCCTAGCGCTGAACTCTAGCCATATCTCGTAGAATTTTATCTGCAGCAGATTTTCTCATTTCACTGAGTAATAAAGACAGCTCTCTAGATTTTGCTAAGGCTAAACTGGGATCATCTTGATAATCTCTATTTAGCTCAAAGCGAAAATTTTGTGGCTCTTCATTGATAAAACGTAATTGGTAATGGACCGCATAAATAAGTTCATATTCAGCTACTTGTCCATTTTGAAATACCGACAAGGTTCTTCTATCTAATTTATCTGACATGATACGAAGCTCAGGCACTTTAGCATTTTTATGCTTAAGCACCTTTACTTGATTGTGAGATAAGTGTTGTTTTACTAAGCGAGTTAACTCGCCGTGTATATCGCTTGAGCTAACATACAAGGTTTGTAATTCATCGCTAAGTAGATAATCACCGCGTAGATGAAAACCACAAGCGGATAATAGGCCTACCAAGGTAATCGCTGTTATCAAACGCTTGTATGTCATCATAAACGAGGCGAAATATGGCTTAAACATATTAGTTAGCCACAATATTGAGGATCTTGCCTGGAATATAAATAACTTTACGAATGGTTTTATCGGTCGTAAATTTAACGACGTTTTCATCACTTAAGCCTAACGCTTCAACAGTTTCTTTACTGGCATCAGCGGCTACGGTGATTTTTGCTCTAAGCTTGCCGTTAACTTGTACAATTATTAGCTTCTCATCTTCAACTAATGCGCTGTTATCAACGGTTGGCCATGGTGCGTCTTCGACGTCAGTATTACTGTTGCCTATTGTTTGCCATAAGTAATGGCACATGTGCGGTGTGATAGGCGTAAGCATTAATACTACCGCGCGTAGCGCCTCAAACATAACCGCTTTATCTTCATCAGACTTCACTGGCGCTTTGCTTAAATGGTTCATTAATTCCATAATGGCAGCAATAGCGGTATTAAAGGTATTACGACGACCGACATCATCGGTTACTTTAGCAATGGTTTTGTGTAATTCACGACGCAGTTTTTTCTGCGCTGAGTTTAAGGTTAAGCCGCTCAGATCATAACTGTTACCCTGACAAGTTTCCACTGTGTCATGTACTAATTTATAAACGCGCTTAACAAAGCGGTGGGCACCTTCAACGCCAGCATCTGACCATTCTAGGGTTTGCTCTGGTGGTGAAGTAAACATAATAAATAAACGGACAGTATCAGCGCCATATTTCTCAATAACGCTTTGTGGGTCGATACCATTGTTTTTTGATTTAGACATTTTACTCATGCCAGCAGATAATACCGGCAGACCATCAAGTTTACTTATTGCTAAAGTAACATGACCTTTATCGTCACGCTCTAGTACTTCAACATCTGTTGGCGCAATCCATTCTTGCGCGCCATTGTCTGCTTCACGATAATAAGTCTCTGCGAGTACCATGCCTTGGCAAAGAAGTTTTTTGTATGGTTCGTCACCTTGTACTAAACCTACATCACGTAATAATTTATGGAAAAAACGAGAATAAAGTAGGTGTAAAATAGCATGTTCGATACCACCAATATATTGATCTACGGGTAGCCAGTAATTGGCCTTAGCGGGATCAATCATTTGGCTATCATCATTGGGTGAACAATAACGCGCGTAATACCATGAAGATTCCATAAAAGTATCGAAGGTGTCAGTTTCACGTAAAGCGTCTTCACCATTAAAAGTGGTTTTTGCCCACTGTGGGTCATCTTTAATGGGCGAAGTTACCCCATTCATCACTACGTCTTCTGGCAATACTACCGGTAGTTCATTTATCGGAACAGGTACAGATTCGCCATTGGCAAGGTTGACCATTGGAATGGGTGTGCCCCAATAACGTTGTCGAGAAACGCCCCAATCACGTAAACGGAAGTTAGTGGTAACCTTACCTTTGTTTTCGCTAATTAATTTTTCGCTGATCGCTTTAAAAGCGCCATCAAAATCTAAGCCGTCAAATTCACCTGAATTGATTAAGATGCCTTTTTCAGTAATTGCTGTTTTGGCAATATCATCGTTTTCAGCGCCACTTTCCTTTGAGGTACTAATGACTTGGGTAATGGCTAAACCATACTTAGTGGCAAATTCATAATCACGTTGATCGTGCCCTGGCACAGACATTACTGCGCCTGAGCCATAATCCATCAAGACAAAGTTGGCCGCCCAAACAGGCACTAACTCACCGGTAATAGGGTGAATAGCCTTAAGACCAGTATCAACGCCTTTTTTCTCGATAGTCGCCATATCGGCTTCTGTGGTTTGATTACCTTTACAGGCTGAAATAAAATCGGCAAGCGCAGGATTTTCTTTCGCAGCAATTAACGCTAATGGATGTTCAGCAGCAAGTGCTACATAGGTAACGCCCATTAACGTATCTGGGCGAGTGGTGTAAATATCGAAGCTTTGTTGTTTATCTTCCACTAAACCGTCAACTTGAAAAGTCATCTCCACACCTTGTGAGCGACCAATCCAGTTACGTTGCATCGTTTTTACTTGTTCAGGCCAATCGGTTAACTGATCTAAATCATCTAATAACTCTTGCGCATAATCGGTGATTTTAATAAACCATTGGGGGATTGCTTTCTTTTCAACAATAGCGCCAGAGCGCCACCCGCGACCATCAATGACTTGCTCGTTTGCTAATACGGTTTGATCAACAGGATCCCAGTTTACTGTGGCATTTTTTTTGTAAACTAAGCCTTTTTCATAAAGTTTAGTGAAAAACCATTGCTCCCAACGGTAATAGTCTGGCTTACAAGTGGCTAACTCACGACTCCAGTCATAACCAAAGCCGAGAGACTTTAATTGGTTGCGCATGTAATCTATATTTTGATAAGTCCATTTACCCGGCGCACTTTTATTTTTTATTGCCGCATTTTCAGCAGGTAAACCAAATGCATCCCAACCCATAGGTTGCATAACATTTTTACCTTGCATACGTTGGTAACGAGAAATTACATCACCCAAACTATAATTACGTACATGGCCCATGTGTAGACGACCACTAGGGTAGGGGAACATAGCTAAACAGTAAAACTTCTCTTTGCTCTCGTCTTCAATGGCTTTAAAAGTATCGTTATCAGTCCAAAATTTTTGTACTGTTGCTTCAATCGCTTGGGGATTATAAATGGCTTCCATTAATGGGGTCTCGAACGGTGTATTTGGGATTTATTAGCGCCATTTGCTTTATTACAAGCGAGTAAAAGGCACCGTAAATTTTAGTTTAAATTATCGCGATAGAATACCTTATCTGGCTATAGCACGACAAGCTTAATTAAGTTTAATCGCCAACTTTGTCTATAGCCAAGCATCTTCAGGTAATTTGGGTATATACTTAAAGGGTAAACATTAATTTGTCGGTATTTTTGCTAATCTAGGGAAACATTATGACAGCAAGAAAAGAGTACTTAATGGAAACTTATCAAAAGCTTAGTGATTGGCTTGATGAAATAAAAGAGATCCAAAAACCTCGGGTTAATGAATTAATTAAACAAGCAAAATTATATGCAAAAACAGCGGAAGGGATGACAGAAGAAAAATTGAATCAGTTTTTGAATAACTTAAAGTATGATCTATATGATTTTTATCAGCAAAATCAGGCAGAAATAAAACACTCTACTTACTTAGGCTTACTTAATGAAACACTTTGGCGCAACCTTGCGCAATTAACCGATAAATCGCAAGTGGAATGGGCTGAGCTGCTGGAAGATTTTGAACATGATGGTATTTATCACGTCGGTGATATCATTGGTTTTGGCGAGTTAGTGTGCCAACAGTGTGATGAAAAACTTCATATTGTGCATGTTAGTGAAGTGTCTACTTGTATTAAATGTGGTGGTGATAGCTTTACTCGTTTGCCGCTTGACCCTTAATTTTTAGTTAGTTTTTATATTGTTAGGAGTTATTATTGTTAGTAAAGCGCTTAGCGAGTACACTTAATACTGTACTAGTATAAAAAGCATATTTTCTTCAAGGATATCCATGATCACCACGCCTGCTTTGCAATGCCCACTTAATCCTTCCCAGCTCAGTTCTACTTTATCAGCCGAACTTTTTTCTCAAAAACAACATCCCAGTGAAATAGCGCAGACTTTTGTTGGTCATAACCGGGCTAAAGAGGCGTTAGATTTTGGTTTGTCGATGAGCTCAGTTGGCTTTAATGTTTTTGCCATGGGAGAACACGGCACTGGTAGGCAAACATTAATCAAACAAATGTTAACGGCATTATCAAAAGAACAACCCACTCCTGTTGAGTGGTGCTATATCAATAATTTTGATGAGAATCATGCACCTTACAAGCTTTATGTAAATCCCGGTGATGGTAAACAATTATTATCACGAATAAATAAATTTATTGATGAATTAATGGTTTTATTTCCTGAAATTTTTGATAACCCAGGTTACCAAAGACAAAAATCAGCCATCGATAGAGATTTCAATAAAAAATATGATCAAGCGATTGCCAAGGTTGAAGAGATCGCCTTGAAAAATAATGTTTCCCTATATGAAGAAGATGGCGAAGTAGGTTTTTCCCCTTTAGTTGATGGTAAGCCATTAAATGATAAAGAGTTTGCTAACATAAATGAAACGGAACGTGCTCAATTTTATCAACTATTGTCAGAGCTTGAGGTAGTGCTTGCGGAGCAATTACTTGAACTACCGCTGTGGAAGCGTGAATCGTTTGATAAATTACGTCAGTTAAAAAATGAAACAGCAGAGCAAGCTATTAAGCCTTATTTAACCGAGCTTGAACAAGAATTCACTAATAATCAAGGGGTGCTTAAATATCTTAACAAAGTGAAAGCACATATTGTTGATGCCTCGTTAGAGATTTTAGTGAGTGATGATGACGATGCGCCTAATGATAAAGAGCTGCGTAAATTGATGGTTGAACGCTTTTTGCCTAATTTACTGGTGCCGCGTGAGATTAATGATGGTGCGCCAGTTATTTATGAACAAAACCCTACTTATCAAAATCTTTTTGGTCATGTTGATTTTTCTAGTTTTCAAGGTAATAGTTACACTAGTTATCGATTAATTCGCCCAGGTGCACTTCATAAAGCCAATGGCGGCTATTTATTGCTTGACGCCGATAAGCTATTGACCCAACCATTAGTGTGGTCGCGCCTAAAGCTGGCTTTAAAAACAGGGCAAGTAACAATAGAGAATCCATATTCTGAACTAAGTCAACCGGGAGCATACAGTTTGCAACCGGAAAAAATCCCGTTGCAAGTGAAAGTGATCTTGCTTGGTGATGCGGAAATTTATTATACCTTGCAAGACTATGATCAGGAATTTACTGAATTATTTAGAGTGCTAGCAGATTTTGATCGTCATTTAGAGAAAAATGAAGACAACTTACAAGCTTTTGGTAACTTAATTCGCCAACGAGCTTTTAAACATAATTATCCAGAGATTGCCGATGAAGCGGTACTTGAGTTAGTACGTTATGCGTTAAGGAATGCTGAACATCAACACAAAATTTCAGCAAACATTGTCCAGGTAAATGACTTACTAGATGAAGCTAACTATTGTTGGAATAAAAGTGGTGATCAAGGCATCTTAACGGCTAAGCATATTGCGATGGCACTGGCAGCGAAAAAACGTCGTACTGGTAGGTTAAGTGAAACTTGGCTTGATGAAATAAAAGAGCAACAAGTATTAATCAGTACTGAAGGTAAATATGTTGGTAAAGTTAATGGTTTAACGGTGTTAGAAATAGGTGACACTGCTTTTGGTACGCCTGCTCGTATTACGGCAACAGTTTATGCCGGTAGCGAAGGGGTCACTGATATCGAACGTGAGGTTGATCTAGGTAAATCTATTCATTCCAAAGGTGTGTTGTTATTAACGGGCTATTTAGGGCATAAATATGGTCAAAAATTCCCTGTGGCTAGTTCAGCTAATATCGCTATTGAACAATCTTATGGTCATATCGATGGCGATAGTGCCTCAATGGCGGAACTTTGTGCCTTAATATCCGCTATTACCTTATTGCCAATTGATCAAAGTATAGCGATTACTGGCTCCATCAATCAACATGGTGAAGTGCAATCTATTGGCGGCGCCAATGAAAAAATAGAAGGTTTTTTTCAACTCTGTAAAGACAAAGGGTTAACCGGCAAACAAGGGGTCATTATTCCCAAAACCAATGTGATTAATTTAATGCTTAATAATGAAGTGATTGAGGCGGTAGCCAATGGCGATTTTGCTATTTATGCAGTAGAAACCATTGATCAAGCATTAGAGTTATTAATGGCAACAACCGCAGGCACTATGAATAGTACTGGCAGGTATCCCCGTAAATCCATTCACAGTTTAGCATTAGAGAAACTGGCGTATTTCGCTGAATTACTTGAAGGTGGGGAAGAGTAATATTTTATTCATTTAATTTATTGAATTATTGCACTATTAATATTAAAAACGGGCACTTTACATAATTGCCCGTTTTTACAAAATAATCTACAGTTAGCTTCTACTTAACCTCTTCACCAGCCGCCTGCTTATCAGCATGATATGAAGAGCGAACTAATGGCCCACAGGCAGCATGTTCAAAGCCCATTTTTACCGCTTCTCGTTGAAACATATCAAAATCATCAGGGTGTACATAACGCTCAACAGGTAAATGATCTTTACTTGGTTGTAAGTATTGTCCGATAGTAAGCATGGTGACGCCATGGCTACGTAAATCACGCATCACTTGCAGTACTTCGTCGTTAGTTTCGCCTAAGCCAACCATGATGCCTGATTTAGTGGCGACGCTTGGATTTGCTTCACCAAAGTTTTTTAATAAATCTAAAGACCATTGATAGTTAGCGCCTGGACGCGCCTTGGTATATAAGCGCGGTGCCGTTTCCATATTATGGTTAAACACATGTGGTGGATGTTGGTTTAAAATTTCTAGCGCTCTGTCCATGCGACCACGAAAATCAGGTACTAAAATTTCAATTTTAGTATTTGGCGCAAGTTCCTTAATTTCTTTAACGCAATCGGCAAACTGTTGGGCACCGCCATCACGTAGATCATCACGGTCAACCGAGGTGATCACTACATATTTCAATGCCATATCTTTTAGGCTTAAGGCCAGTTTTTTCGGTTCATCTTTATCTACTGATAATGGACGACCATGACCCACATCACAAAATGGGCAACGACGAGTACAAATATCCCCTAAAATCATAAAGGTGGCAGTACCGTTATTAAAGCACTCTGATAAATTAGGACAAGATGCTTCTTCACAAACCGAGTGTAAATTATGCTTACGTAAGTTAGCCTTGATGCTATCAATACGCTCACTGCTACGAGGTAGCTTTATTCGCAGCCAGCTCGGTTTGCGTAACATGCTTTCACGCGTTGACGTCACTACTTTAATGGGAATGTGCGCCATTTTATCTGCGTCACGTAATTTAGTGCCAGGGGCAACTCTCGTTGATCTTTTTGCAGTATTCGCTGCGGCATTTTTTATAATAACGTCATTATTTTGCATTGTATTGCTCTTGCTCTTACTTAAGTGCTTGTATATCGTTTTGAGGTAATCCTGTTTGATATTCAACGTCTGTGGAATCAAACAAATCAATTAAATGTTTTACTAAGGCATTGCCTGCGCTTTGTGTATCTTGTGGTCCTTGTAAGTCGCACGTTTGTACCATTTCAAGGCCGGCATAACCGCATGGATTAATCCGCAGAAAGGGCGATAAATCCATATTGACATTGAGGGCTAACCCATGAAAAGAACAGCCTTTTCTGACCCTTAAGCCTAAGGATGCTACTTTTTTGTTATCAACATAAACACCGGGCGCATCGGATTTTGGGTAGGCATCAATATTATAATCCTTGAGTGCGGCAACAATACCATTTTCAATCAAGGTGACTAGCTGCCTAACGCCTATTTTTCGTCGCCGTAAGTTAATCATAAAATAGATCACTTGTTGTCCGGGGCCGTGATAGGTTACTTGGCCGCCTCTATCAACTTTTACTACTTCAATATTGCCGGGCATTAATAAATGCTCTGCTTTACCTGCTTGCCCTTGGGTGAAAACGGGTGGGTGTTCAACTAACCACAGTTCATCACAAGTTTTATCATCGCGATTATCAGTGAAGTATTGCATAGCATGCCAAACTTCACTGTAGTTCATGTGTGATAGTTGTCGAATTATCAATGCACTTTTCACAGGTAAACCTTATTAAATTTTTTTTGGTGAAGTATAGCTGAATTTCACAGTGGAACCATTATAAAACGTAGCGTACTTGTTCAATGGCATTGAGTGTTGTATAAATTTTTTCAATGTGCTCTTTACTGGTAACTGTTACTGCGATTGACACCGCAACATAAGTACCTTTAGAGCTAGGACGTAACTTTGGTACGTAATCGCCAGGGGTATGCTTTTGTATTTCTGCAATAATTAAATCGGGTAGTTCATCGCAGGCGACACCCATAACCTTAAAGTTTAATACAGTGGGGAAGTCTAATAATTCATCGAAATGGGTTTTCATCTTTGTCTCTATAAATACATAAAATAGCGAAAATAAAGCGCTAGGGTAATAATCATTCTATTTTATCATTAATAGTTGTTAATAAAAACACCTAGCTATTTTCAATTCGAAAACCTATTTTTATGGTGACTTGGTAATGGGCAACCTTGTTATTTACTATATGTCCGCGAGTTTCTGTTACTTCAAACCAGTCTAAATTACTTACTGAAACGGCTGTTTCAGTAATTGCGCTTTGAATAGCATCTTCAATACTGGTAGGTGAAGTGCCAACAATTTCTAGTTTTTTGTAAGTTCTATGAGTAGTCATAATATTGCCTTTAACGTTTAATAGGAGATAAGTTAAAGATAGTTGATTTAAGTTTTTTAGCGAGTAAATAAAAACAGCCACTTAATTGTTTCATTGCTGAAAGCACGAGGCGAGTACTACTCATATCAAGTGGATGATCTAAGGCAATTGCTTTGCTTCAAGGGTTTTAACGAGGATCGTTATCAGCCAGGGACGCAATTAAAATAGCTGGTTGTTATTGAAAAGTTATGATTAAATAACTGGTATTATTTACAGTGGTTTGGTTTTTTAATATGGTGTTTTCTTTACAACAACCTGAATTTTTAGTTATTTTTCTTATATGTGCATTGTTGGTTTTATTATTAGTGTTGTTATTTGTTGTCAGGCAAAGTAGAGAAATAACTAAACTACAATCAATGATTGAGCTTTTTTCAAGTTCACAAAACAATGTGTTAGCACAATGCTTTGATAAGCAGCAATTGCAACTCTCTAGCACTTTTGAGCAGAAAATGGCTGATTTACGGCTGAAATTATTAAGAGAGTTACATAGCCAGAAAGAACAGCTTAACCAAACATTAAGTCAAAACCAAAACCAAACACTTGAGCAGTTAATAACTCACCTAAATAAAACCACGCAAGCAAATAGAGAAGAGCTTAGTAAGTCATTAATGCAAGGTAGTGAACAAATGACTAAGCGTATAGACGTGCTTACCCAAGCGACAGATAAACGCTTGCAAGAAATTAGCGGTCAAGTAGAAAAACGTTTAAGCGAGGGTTTTGAAAAAACTACCAAAACCTTTAGCGATATTCTACAGCGCTTAGCACTGATTGATGATGCCCAGAAAAAAATCACTGAATTATCAACCAATGTAGTGAGCTTGCAAGCAGTATTAAATGATAAACGCTCGCGTGGCGCATTTGGTGAAGTACAATTAAATGCCTTAATTCGTAATGTGTTACCAGAGCAAAGTTTTAAACTACAACATACTTTATCAAATGGTAAAATTGCTGATTGCGTATTATTTTTGCCGAAACCAACTGGCAACGTGGTGGTAGATTCTAAATTTCCGTTAGAAAATTATCGTAAAATGATGGACTTTGAACAAGCTGATGCAGATAGAAAAGCCGCCCAACGTCAATTTAAAATTGATATTAAAAAACATATTAATGATATCAGTAGCAAATATTTAATCGATAATGAAACCGCCGATGGCGCGATTATGTTTATTCCCGCCGAAGCTATTTTTGCTGAGATCCATGGTCATCAAAGTGACTTGGTTGATTATGCCAATAAAAAACGGGTTTGGTTAGCTTCACCTACTACCTTAATGGCAATTTTAACCACGGCGCGCTCGGTGTTAAAAGATGAAGCGACGCGCAAGCAAATACACATTATTCAAGCACATTTATCAGATTTAGCACAAGATTTTAACCGCTTTAAAGGACGCTTTGCTAGTTTAGCCAAACATATAGATCAAGCGGCCGTTGATGTGAAACAAATTCATACCTCGGCCGATAAAATATCTAATCGTTTTGAAAAAATTGAGCAAGTTGAACTACAAGAGCAAGCGCCTGCTGATAGTGCAATTTCTACCGCGAGTTAAGTACTTTTAATCACTGAACTTGCTTTTTTGCCAGACACTAAGGCTGTTAAAATGCGACATTAATGAAAACGATGATAAGCAGAATAGGGCAGAAATAGCGTAAATAAAAACTAAAAGCCTTTAATTTTCTGTTGTTTTGTAATTGCGCTATATCGGTAAGTTGGTTGCCTCGTTGCCAAATCCAACCCACAACAATAAAATAAAACAGTGACATTAAGGGTTGTAAAATGGTGGTAAGTAGCTGGATTACTAAACCAAACAACAGATCAAAAAAGGCGATTAAGATCATGCTAGCGATAAAAACAATGGCAGATACTAACCAAGTAGCGCGTTTTCTATTTATATTTTTATCTTCAACTAAATAAGACACGGGGACTTCGGTTGATGAAATGGTAGAGGTTAGTGCCGCAATAGATAATAAAGCGAAAAAACTAAAAGAGACGATCAAACCAACTGAGCCCATAGAAGCAAATAATGACGGCAGTATTTGAAAAATCAGTTGTCCTTCACCAATTAAATTTCCATCATTAAAAACCTCCTGTCCTGCGTGTTGAGCAACAAATAACGCCGGTATAATCAGTAACCCAGCTAAGAAGGCAATAAATGTATCAAGTGCGGCAATAGACAAGACAAGTTTGCCAATGTCTTGATCTTTTTTCATATATGAGCCGTAAACCATCATGCCACCAACACCAATAGAAAGAGAGAAGAAGGCTTGCCCCATCGCTGAAATAATTAATTTTGGCTCCATTACTTGGCTAAAATCAGGAATTAAATAAAGGACAACACCTTCTTGTGCGCCATCTTGTTGTAAAATATAAATAACTAAGCCAATTAACATCAATAATAAAATAGGCATTAATCGTCCAGACCAACGTTCTATCCCGGCATGAACACCTTGATGAATAATCAGGGCACTTAATAAAATAAAAATAGGGGTAAAAATAATATTACGTAAAGTACTTGATGTAGACAGCCAATTGGCTAGGTCAATAAAACCAAACAGCTCAGATAATGCGCTTAACGCATGCGCTAACATCCAGCCAGCCACAATAGTATAAAAGCTAAGCATCATTATGGCGCCAACTAAACCTATGATGCCGGCATTGCGCCCCGTTTTTTTAAAACGTTTACCACAAGCCTGTATCAGCGCACTTACCGGGTTTCTTTGTGCTTGATTACCAATATAAACCTCGGCATACAATGCCGGTACAGCCAATAATACCGTCACGATAAGGTAGACAAACAAAAAGGCACCACCACCGTTGTTAGCCGCTTGGGGTGGGAATCCCCAAATGTTGCCTAATCCAATTGCTGAGCCTGCAGCGGCTAAAATGAAACCAAGTCGCGAATGAAATGAATCACGGGTAGTTGAGGGTGATGACATAGAGTTTATAATTACTAGGGATAAGTTAATATTGTCGGTGAGCTTACCGAGTAAAGTTGCCCGAGTAAAGTAAGGAACAGCAAGTATTAATTATTCACTTTTGTTAGCCGTTAATGATGATTTAATCCGCATTATTTATGTTATTATCGTGAAAATTTTTTTTGTGTTTTTTAAAGAGTTTATTATGCTGCAACATCAAATTATCCCGGTTACGCCTTTTCAACAAAATTGTACGCTATTTTGGTGCGATGAAACAATGCAAGCGGCGGTAGTTGATCCCGGCGGTGATATCGAGAAAGTGATTGCCGCCATTGATAAGCATCAACTAACGTTAGCTAAAGTACTGCTTACTCATGCTCATATTGATCACGCAGGAGCAACGGATGCTTTGGCAAAACATTATAATGTTAAAATTGAAGGACCTCATAAAGAAGATCAATTTTGGATAGATTTAATTGAAGAACAAAAGCAGCGTTTTGGTTTTGCTGATGCGGAATCATTTACACCAGACAGATTCTTGGATCAAGGTGATACGGTTAGCTTTGGTAATATCACTTTAGAAGTTTATTTTTGTCCGGGACATACACCAGGGCATGTGGTTTTTTTCCATCGTGAGTCTAAATTAGCGCAAGTTGGCGATGTTATCTTTCAGGGCTCAATTGGCAGAACCGATTTTCCTCGTGGTGACCAAGCCACATTAATCAACTCTATTCGCAATAATATTTTCCCTCTTGGGGACGATGTTCGTTTTATTCCGGGTCATGGTTCCATGGGTACTTTTGGTCAAGAACGTCGCAGTAATCCGTTTGTTAGTGATGCAGCTGTTGGCGTAAGTAGTTAACATGGCTAGTATAATTTTTAGTGCCCAACGACGCCTTAAAAAAATTGATTCAAGTAAACTTTTTCAAGGCCTTATCATTGCTGTTATTTTATTTTCCGCGTTATTAATTGGCGCTAAGACCCATAACTTATCCAGTAATGTGGTGGCGGTTTTAGCGCTATTGGATCTTGGTATAACAATATTTTTTGTTATCGAAATTATAATTCGCTACTTTGCCCATCCTAATAAAAGACGTTTTTTCCATAGTGGCTGGAATATTTTTGACACGGTTATTGTGATTGGCAGTTTAATACCCACGGGTGGCTCAGGTGTACTGTTAGCACGATTACTACGGGTGTTTAGAGTTTTACGATTAGTTTCTATGGTGCCTGAACTACGCTTGTTAATTAATGCCTTGCTCAAAGCTATACCGCGTATGGGGTATATTGTCTTATTAATGTTTGTCATTTTTTATATATATGCCGCGATGGGAAGCATGTTCTTTCATCAAATTAATGAAGTGTTGTGGGGCGATGTTTCTATCTCAATGTTGACTTTATTTCGAGTGGCAACATTTGAAGATTGGACCGATGTTATGTATGAAACGATGACAGTGCATCCTTTAAGTTGGATTTACTATCTTAGTTTTATTTTTCTAACGGCCTTTATTTTCTTAAATATGATGGTAGGCACAGTGCTTGAAGTGATGAGCAAAGAACACGAGAATTTCCGTGCCGAACAACATGGCGAAAGCATTGAAGGTGGCGAGCCAGCAAGCCGCGCACAAATTGAAAAACTTGAGCGCGAATTAATTGAAATTAAAGCACTTTTATTAAAGCAATCGAAATCAATTTAGTCGGTAAAGTCTCATTATAAAAGATGATTTTACCGACACCGACTTGCTGCTAACTGAGGTTTTTTTGAGCGAAGTAGTGACAGCAAGTACTATGCTAGAGCGACGATAAAATAATAGCTACGATATTTTTGACTTTTGATAGCGCATTAAAATGGTGTCTAAGTGATTAGCAAACGCTTGCCGGTCGCTTTGGCTTAAAGGTGGCGGACCACCGGTTTGGACGCCACTAGCACGCATGGTATCCATAAAGTCACGAATATTGAGTCGAGGTTTTATATTCTCTTTGGTAAATAACTCTCCTCTTGGGCTTAATGCTATGCCTAATTTAGTTATTACTTCATCGGCAAGTGGGATATCGGCAGTGATGACCAAATCATTTTCTGCCACGCGTTTGACAATTTCATCATCAGCAACATCAAAGCCTGAACTTACTTGCATAAACTGGATGACTTTTGAAGGTGGTATACGAATATGATGATTTGCCACTAAGGTTGTGGTGATTTTTGTACGTTCGGCGGCTTTAAATAAAATCTCTTTTATTACGACGGGACACGCGTCGGCATCAACCCAAATTTTCATAGTTACCCTTAATAAATGCTATTATCGATTATACCCATGATACCTCAAGATACGAGTTTCAGGATGACTGAGCGATTCATGAGCAAGGCGCATCTTTTTATTAATGGTTGTTCCATTAAAAATAGATGCAACGAAGAGCATGA